>Ga0207671_10000885_pt1 | contig 37920 bp, 62 predicted proteins | sample KBSC24metaG_FD_184352 | JGI IMG/M metagenome (GOLD analysis project Ga0207671, IMG submission 184352) | Corn rhizosphere microbial communities from Kellogg Biological Station, Michigan, USA - KBS C2-4 metaG (SPAdes) (version 2) | ecosystem: Host-associated > Plants > Roots > Rhizosphere > Soil...
CTCCACCAGAAGAACCAAACGCTTAAATATGGCTTTTACAAATAGAGTAACGTGGGCGCCTTTACTATCATTTGATACAAGCACTCTTACAGGTTCCTATCAATCGATAGGAACTCCTTTACCTCAGCCAGCATTTATATTGAAAATGGTAAATACATCTACAAGCAACGTTATCGTATCTATTGATGGCGTACATGACATAGATGTTTTGCCAGGCGGTTCTTTTTTTCTTTATGATGAGACAAAAGGCACACAAAGAGAAATGTTGCAACAAGGGACACTTTTCTTTTTTAAACTAGAAACTGGAGCTGCTGCATCAGCAGGGCGTATCTATGTTGTTGAACAGTATCTTTTAACAAATTGAGGTATAAATGAGCCAAGCAGGGGATATTAGCGCAACATCTGGGCCAGTGCCACCTCAAGTCGCTACTCAATTCACAACTGACAGTGGAATAGCTGTTGTTTACAACAATAATGTTGATGTATTTGGTGGGCCCGGTATCAAAACATCGGCAATAACAACCGTTAATCCAAATGACACAATACAAATTAAAGTTATCACTGATGGATTTAATTGGAGTGAAGAAGTAGGGCCAACCTACAACATTCCAGTAGATCATGGCGTATTTTGCAATGCTTCCATGACAGTTAATCTTCCAACTGCAGCTCTTGTAACTGGAGATTCAGTCATTATTTACAATGATTTTGGTTCTAGTGTAATCGTACAGGCAGGAGCTGGACAAAGGATACAATTCGGAACTGACTTATCATCTATCGCTGGAACTGCAACCAGTACCAATGTAGGGGATATATTAGAATTAACTTATAAAGCATCCGATACAGCGTGGCATGTTATTGCATGCGTTGGATCTTGGCCGATTGCATAAAGGAAATATATGGCTTCAGGAAATGCACTAAATATTTCAGAGACGGGATTTGTAACATTCGATGGAACAAATACGTTTCATGGTCGGACATTAACAGCAGGTACAGGAATAACTATAACAAATGGAAATGGTGTTTCTGGAAATCCAGTTATAGCCTCCACGGCATCCTTAACAGATCTTCATACGGCTAGATTTATCGTTGCTTCTAGCACATCAGGAACAGGCGCTAATTATACTACTATCAGTAGTGCCATTACTGCAGCAGCTTTGACAGGAGTTCCTTGCACTATTTTCATACAACCCGGTACCTATACAGAGAATCTTACGTTGCCAGTTGGTATTTCTTTAACAGCATTTGACTGTAATGGTGTTAGTGGAGATACAATTATCAATGGAAAAATTACTTGTAATTCTTCAGATGCAAGCCAACAAAACGTTATTTCCGGGTTATATTTGCAATCGAATAGTGATTATATCATTGAAATGACAGGGTCAAACACCTGTGATGTAAAAATTATTCAATGTTTTTTTTCATGTTTAGACCATACTGCAATTCATATCACAAATGCGAATGCGTCCTTAATGTTAAAGGAATGTACAGGTAATACATCAGTCAATACAAGCATCTTTACAGTAACTAACACAACTACATCGCCTCTTAATGGTGGTTTGATCTTTATAGACTGCTTTTTTGACAATAGCACAGCAGCTAGTACAACAGCGAGCACTATTTCAGCAGGACTATGCCAGATATTTAATTCTAGATTTCTGGTTCCGATTACAACCTCAGGTACAGCCAATTTCACTCTATCTAACTCTACAATCGATTGCGGAGCTATTAACACAACAGCTCTTACGATTGGTGGTAGTGGTGGAAACGAAGTATATAATAGCAATCTACTTTCTGGAACAGCTACTGCTCTTGTTATGACGGGATCTGGATTTGTACAAGGGATAGAGGTTAAGTCAACTAATACAGCCGCAATTTCTGGAGCTGGAACACTCAACTATTCGAATATCAACTTTAGAGATACTTCATCAGCGATCACAACCACAACACAAGTTCCTAAAATAGCATCAAATGATGCCATAACAGTTGTCACACCTGGTGCCTATCCTTACACAATATTGGCTCAGGATGCAATGATACTTGTTGATACTACTTCAGCGCACACTGTAGTTCCGCAAGCATCACCAGCAACGGGACAACGTCATATTATTAAAGATGCAACTGGGACAGCAGCAACTAATAACATCACAGTGACGCCGTCAGGAAAAAACATAGATGGAAATGCTTCGTTTATTATAAATTCTAACTACGGTTCTATAACTATAGTTTATAACGGAACTCAATGGAACGTAATTTAAAGGTTTTATATGTCATATTTAAATAATTCAAAAGTTACAACATATACTGCAGGATCGTATAGTTGGAGTAAAGACGTAAGGACAAAATCCGTAGAAGTATGGGGGTGGGGTCCAGGAGGTGGAGGAGGAAGCGGAAGAAAGGGAGCTTCAACAGCGGCAAGCGGAGGATCTGGGGGAGCATCAGGAGGATTTTTCTATTTTTCTGGTCCTGCAAGTGTTTTTAATTCTTCAGAAACTGTTGTTGTTGGTGCTGGAGGATCTGGAGGATTAGCCCAAACTAATGATGGCCAAGATGGAAATGTAGGAAATCCTGGAACAGCAAATACAGTTTTTGGGAATATGATAGCTGTATTAGGGGGTGGCGGAGCAGCTGGAATTAATGGTACTCCAGCAGCCGCATCTGCAACAGGAGCATCATTTGCTGCACAAATTCAAACAACTGGAGGTAGTGGAGGTGGTGGAAGTAGAACAGGTGGAACACCCGCACAAGCTGTAGGTAATGTCAGTAGCACTACCCCTCAAAGAGCATCTGGAGGAGGCGGCGGAGGTGGTGCCGATAGCGTCACTCAAAGATCTGGTGGGGCAGGAGGTGCAAACGGTAATATTACAGGAAATCTTTTAGCTGGTGGAACCGCAGGACTTGAAAGCACTGGCATAGCTGGAGGAAATGGACAACCTGGAATAACTTCTACAGGGGGAATTATTACCGGTGGTACAGGTGGAGGCGGCGGCGGTGGTTATTCTGTAGGCGCTGGCGGAGCTACAACAGGCGGTAAAGGCGGAGACGGTGGAAGTCCAGGCGGAGGCGGAGGCGGAGGAGGCGGTGGATTAAGCACTGTCGCTAATTCCGGAGCTGGAGGAAATGGACAAGATGGATTAGTAATAGTTATTGAGCATTTTTAATTATCCGACTTTTTGCATACCCATAGAGTAAACAAAGCTCTTCAATTCTTCCAAATCTTTTTTTTGGATATCTAATTCAACTTGCTGGTTTTGCTGAGTCTTAACCAGCTCGTTGTGTCTCGCAAATAAACCACGTCGTACATTATCGCTTCTTTGTTTAACGACTAACAATTCACGTCTAAATTGTTCTTTGAATAAGTCTAATTCTGTATTGTTGAATAGATCTTGTTGGATGTCCATATTAACTCTTAGTGGTTTGTGTTGAGATAAACATCTTAACACAAACCACTATTTAAGTCAATAATATATTTATTTCTCTAATCTAACAGTCCAATAAACACTTTCTTCTTTTCGATATTTTTCTAAATCGACGCCATCAAGTTCGGGAATCTCATTATATTTGATTGAGCCTATTTTTTTTGTTTTGGTAACACTTACCCCAGACCCCTTAGAGTTTTGATCACCAGCGAGATTTATAAGGGCTTCCTTAAGGACTTCTTCCTCATGTATCAATTGATCTAATTTAGATTTGCAAATTCTGAGTTCTTGAGCAATCGTTTGCCATCGGATATCTTCCTTGATCACGCAATCTTTATCTGACATTTCTGGAGGAACACCGGTTATTACAAACTTCCAAAACTCTTCGGCTTTTTCTATATAGTTCCTTAAAAAATCGTCATTTCTTTCGACTTCAATGGGATTAACCTTTAATTCGGGGTGATATTCCCCATACCAAATCGAATCTAAGTCATAGACATACATTTGATGCTGTAACTGAGAATAGTAATATCCGGGTATTTCTGAAGTATCTGCAAAAATCTCTACTCTTTTAAGATTAGGGCATTTGATTTCAACGGCCATGGTTTTGTCTAAATTGATTCCATCTAGAGAAGCTAAAAATATCCCTTTGGTTTTTACATCATCTACAAAATATTCATCCAAAAGGCTAGAGAAAAAATCTCTAGCCTCATTTTCTAATGCCTTACCTCTTCTCATCGCATCGTTTTCTTTCGTTTCGAATAGCCCTAGCTTTTCTTGCCAAAGTTGATATCGTGTTTTCCATGGTGAAATTCCTAGGATTGCTGCACTGTCTGAGGCTCCAATGTGTCTTCTTCTCAATTCGTGCCATTCTTGCGATCCTTGTTTGATATAGGTCATACCTCAACCTCTTTCTTTTGCATTCCTGCTAGTTTATTGATGATTGCCTTACCGTGATCCTTAGGAATCATCGATAAGCTGGTAATCTTGTAATGATCTAAGATAAGTTTCTTTTCTTCGTCTAGGCCTTTAATCATTAGCTCGATTTGCTGAAGCTGTCCTATGGTAATATATTCCGGTTTTTGCTCTGGGACATTATACGTTTTCCCACTAGCAGAATTACCATCGTCGTCATCATCAGGCGCTACACCAACAATTGCAGATAAAGCATATCTTCTCATGTACGTGATCGCCTTACCGTATTCCTGAGCATCTTTTTTAACTGTAACAACAGGAAGCTTGGAGCTTATCCATTGACCAGATGAATGCATGAGGGTAGTAATTAAATACATCTCTCCGTTTGTGTCAAATGTTTGTGTCACAGATAAACCATTTTTTGACAATGGCTGTCTGCAAGCATTCCATACAGAATTTAAATCGGCATACTTAGATTTAAAGAAAGGATTGGCGCAATCCTTGATAGCAGGGAGTATCTCTCCCTGCGCTTTGGCTAATGCCGATGCTAACTCATTGATTTGTTCAGACTGGCTCATTAATCCACCTCATTCCATTTTGTTAATTCTTCTTCAAACTTTTTATCCGTCATAGTCAAAGCAACCCAGTGCATCCAATTAAGATCTAACTTATTCCACACGTCATCGTACACAGGCTCTTCGTTACATAATGCAATCTTTAGCATCTCAAGAAAGTCTTCGTAAATGATATATCCTACGAGTTCTTTAATCTTCAACTCAGCTTCTTTCTGGTATTCCCAACGTTTGTTGTCAAGCCAGTAGTCATACTCTTCCAGATCAATCCATCTATTTAACATACTAACCCCCTCCAAACGCCTAAGTAAATTTCGAAACCTTCTTTATTGCTCCAGTAGAGCTGTAATCCTCTCTTCACTGCATTAAACACAGTGTCATTCCATACCCCATTACGCTTATTATCGAAGCATTGGAATATAGCTCCTGTATAACTACTTCCTAATTTCAGTTGTACGAGAAATTCGTAAACTTGATTTGCATTCATATTCACCTCTCTTGTTAGTATCTCACCGCTCAACCTGCCGGGCTTGTTGACCCGGTCGACAGGGAGCTTGGCTTTGATATCTTCAATATAACAAAACGGTAAATTTAACGCAAGGAAAAAAGCAAAAACAATTCACGGTTGAAATTTATTCAGAGATAAGATACAGTAAAGAAAAAGGAGGTAAAACATGGATTTAGACAAATACTTAGAACTTAAGAAAATCTCGATAAGAAAGCTAGCTGATAGCATTGGATATGATTTTCAGTACGTACGAAAGATAGTGAATAGACGTCTAATGCCTGGAACTAAACTGGCAAAATCGATATCTAAATGGAGTAGGGGAATGGTTAGCGAAGAGGACATACTTAATCAGGGTGTCATAACGCTAAAAGAAGAAAAAGAATTGCTTAGGAAGATTAGGGATGAGAGAAAGAAAGAAGCAATGTAAAGAATGCATAGGGTATTTACTCTATAATGAACGTTATGACTCGTGGTATTGCGATAAATGCAATACATGGGAAGAAAAGGCGTGCGGTGACGAGAAGTGTTTTTATTGCAAGGATAGGCCTCAGAGACCGGGGAATATGCCTTCTTTTCAAAATGTTAAGATGAAAAAATAAAAGATTTGCCAAAATAGATGACTTAAGATAGAAAAGACTCATCCCCCGAGAAATCTCGGGGGAACGAAGTTCGCAAGATTGTTGGATTTGTTACTCTCATGCTAGTGGTATCATTAGAGTAGCAAACCCAACATTTTTACACAAGGGTTTGTTATGAAAATATCTCCACCAAATTACACTCAAACACCAAACGAATTATTTGATTATTGGTTGCCACACCTAAAAGAGGGTGAATTAAAAGTTTTATTAGTCATTATGAGAAAAACTTTCGGATGGCATAAAACACATGATGAAATAAGCATTAGTCAGCTTTCAAAATTAACAGGAATGCGTGAAGAAACTGTGGCAATGGCTGCCAAATCTTTACAAAATAAAGGCGTGATAAATAGACAGGTTATTGGTCCAATTGGGCAACAAAAAACCATTTATTCTCTCGTAGTACAAGAAAATTCAAATAATTCTTACCCCTCGGATAATCCGAGGGGACCCCTCGGATTTGACGGGGGGGGTAAATCCGAGGCACAAAAGAAAGAAAAAAAAAAGAAAGAATTTATATCTATAAAAGGCAATGTTTTAACAGTGTCTAACAATGTTTCAGAAACACCAAAAACATTGGAAAACATTGAGAAGACATTGCCTTTTTCAAGAGAAAAAATAAGAGGAAAACATTTCCCCTTGAAAAAGCATCAAAGAGAGTTGTTCGAGCAGATGGAAGAACTTAATCTCGGTACTGATGATGAAACCTTGAGGATTATCATTCGAACAGCTGAAAGAGAAGGAAAACTTGAAAATGTCAAAGATGCCATTAATCATTTTAAGTCTGGACAGGACGATAAGATCAAGGATAGAATTGCCTTTTTTAGGAGTATAGTTAACGGAGACATCGTCCCTATTTGCGAAAATACCGTTAGCAATAGTATTTATGCAATGAAAGCAAAGGAAAGTGGTAAATGGTTTAGTTTAAATGTCTCTAAAAAATTTGTTCGTTGCGATTATTTAGGAACAGATCTATCTTTGAATAGACCTCCCGAGGAATTTAAATTTCAACTAAAAAAGATGTTTGACATGTACAAACATACAAAAGAATAAAGGAACCTAAAATGCTAGAAATCAAACCCAAATCATCTCGCAAGAGAAAAAACATTGACCAACCAAGAAGCAAACTGTATGAAAGTTATGCGGACCTAAAATGTCATGAAGAGATAAGCAGATTTAAACGAGATCTGGAACTCTTAGGAATTCACGAAACAGCTCTCTATGCAAAGGTTTACGGTTAATGGAAATACTCGAATACAAACCTGTAGGCAAAGGAAGCCTAGTCGCGGAGATCTGCATCAAGGTTCCAAAATGGGAACTAATCATTAACAAGATGCAGATCTTCAAGAAAGGCGATTCTAGGTGGATTAACTTCCCATCATTGAGTTTTCAGGTCGAAGGTGAGACAAAGTATTACCCGCTACTTAAATTCGCCGACAAAGAGCTTTATGTGCGTTTTTGCCAGAAAGTCCTTGAAGCAGTAGATAATTACACTCTGACGCACGGAGAGAAATGATAGGCAGCCTTACAGATCAAGAGAAAGCAGAGTTATTGATGACGAATATGTATAAAAAACTTGCTGAAGATATCATTTCTTGTAAATTTAAATGGGATATAATTTTCTATATTAGAAAAATGAATGAAACATTAGAAGATTTTATCGAAATAGAAAGAATGGATAATGAAAAACTTAAAAAAATAATAAAATTTTTAGAAAAAAGATGGGGATATGGCGATATTGACATCAAAGACTTTAAATTCGACACAATGCACTCATAACAAAAAAATCCTTGAGGCAATAGACAATTACATACTAACACATGGAGAAAAATGAAAAAAGAAGATCTCATAAAATCACTGAAAGGCTTAAAAGAATCATGTCATCCGATCGAAAATGATTTTAGTTATGAATTCTGCAGCAGCTGCCAAATAAATAGAATAATCACAAAATACATTAAAGAATATTACGAAATGAACAAAATACCTCAAGTAATTATAGATCAATTAGATATGGTTAATGAAAGATGGAAAATAGCATACGATTCCACTGAACTTGTTATCGATGAAATTCTTACCTTGTTAGAAAAAGAGGAAAAATGAGTGAAATTGACATTAAGGACGTCGACTTTGAAGCAATGCGATCATGCGGGATTAGCATGATCGAGCTAGGTGCTATGTATCTTTACATCTATGAGCTAATCACAAATCCGGATGTGGAAATAGATAAGGAGCTAACAAAGGACATCATGGTTCTTGTTCAAGATCAATTCAGAGAAATACAGCAAGATTATTACATGGACAAAGAAATATATCACCTAGGCGAAAAGATAGGTTTTTTGTTAGAGGATTTTTTGGAATGGAAAGATACACTTGCCGAAATGGGGCTTTGCTATGATTCGAACGAATAAGGCAGCCTGGCGAGAAATCGGCGGAAAAAAACATTACTATAAGAGCATTTGGGAATCTAATTTTGCTCGTTATCTGCAATTTAGAAAAGAGAAAAAGCAAATCAATGATTGGCTATATGAGCCAAGAGACTTTTGGTTTGAGGATATTAAGCGGGGAGTAAGAAGCTATAAGCCTGATTTCATGGTTATAGAGATCGATCATTCTATCATTTGGTATGAAGTAAAAGGCTATTATGATTCAAAATCACTCACTAAGATTAAACGATTTAGGAAATATTATCCGCAAGAAACACTTTTTTTGATTGACGCAGATTGGTTTGGCACGTATGGTAAAATGTATGCCGGCCTAATGGAATGGGAGACTGTCAATGGAATTAGTCGTCCCAAAACCAGACGGCTAACGCGTATTTAAGTGATTAGGTTTAAGAATGAATTTTATCTCAAGTTTTTTGTTAGTGTCTTTAAGTAGTCTGATATTAAGTGCATGCACATTTAATGTTTCAATGGCGCACACCCAAGGTACAGCTACAGATACGATCGATGATACTGCGAGCAATCAACCCAATGTATCACCGAGTCTTACAGTTCCCGTAAAGGGAGTTTGAATTGAGCCCTCTCTTTGTTAGTTTCCCTCAATGCGTTTTTTCGTGTTGAGGGATTTTTTTATAGGAAAAATATGATCGTTAAAATTGCAAATCAAATTATAAATCTAGATCACTTGTCTTATGTAACCATTAAAACTGACAAAGTCACTTTATTTTTTGGATTTACATCGGGACAAGGTGCTACGGAAACTTACGAATCAGAGGAAGAAGCAAGAAAAGCTTTCGAAGGATTTTTTGACTTTTGGTTTAAGTATCAAAAATAAATGTATTTTATCGGCCAAACCGGTATGACGATAGGTTTTTATGTCATTGGGGAATGAACAAATAATCATGTTAGTTGGCTCTAATTCCTATTATATTCCTGAGAATTGTGCGATAGAAGTCACAAAACATAAGATCATTATCATACATAATGGAACAATCATGGAAATTGATAGATGACTGACCTTACATGGACTACCCAACAAAGAAAAATCTCGGCACTTAAAGAATACGAGCACAATCCTAGACAAATTCATGAAAACGATTTCGAAAGATTAAAAAAAAGCTTGACGGATTTTGGGTACGTCGAGATTATAGCTGTAGACGCAGACAATACGATACTCGCCGGACATATGCGCGTTAGGGCCCTGAAGAAAATGGGGCATAAAGGATTAATAGATGTGCGAGTACCGAACCGTCCTCTAACAGATGAGGAAAGAAAAAAATATGTGCTCATATCAAATCGCGTTAGCGGCGATTGGGACTTTGACGTGCTTGGTAATAGCTGGGATGTTGATCTTTTATTCGAGGTAGGATTTACACCTGAAGAGCTTGAGATTGACATAAATGACACAGATGAAGAAGATGAAGAAAAGCCTAAGTGCGAAAAATGCGAATCCTGCGGTCAAAAGATAAAGAAACGCCCCTAGCACTATGCTAAGGGCGACGCTAACAAGGACGCACTGATGAATAATGTCACTATTGTGTATTATTTGTTATTATGCAAGACAAATTTAAGCCGGGAGAATGCTGACGGTGAAGCAGCTAATTCGAGCGCTGCACTCTAGACAGACGAACGATTGGCAAAGGAAGTTCAATTCTTCCCCTCGGCATATTGACAAAAAAAGAGGATACATGGATAAAGAATATAAGAAACTTTTGAAGAAAGAAAAAGCCGTAGAAAAAGACACTAGACGTATTTTGTCTAAGGATAAGGCAAGAGATGCGCTGGTCGAAAAAGGGAAGATGGCTAAAAAAGGAAAATGCTAATGGCAAGACCTCCTAGTTTAGATCGAACAGGAAGACCTAAGAAAGACATTGATTGGGAAGTATTTAACAACTTGTTACAATCACAATGTACCGCAAAAGAGATTGCAGGGTATTTTGATATACACGAAAACACTCTATACATACGTGTGCAAGAACAATTTGGAAAAACTTACACTGAATACAGTGCCAGCCAACAGAGTAAAGGACATAGTTTACTAAGAGCAGCACAATTTAAAAAAGCAATGGCTGGAAATCCACAAATGCAAGTATGGTTGGGTAAACAATATTTAAAACAAAAAGATACTAATAGTATTGAACTAACTCAGCAAGATATAGATAAAATGGATGGATTTGTTCAGATGCTACGAGATAAACAGAATCAATCCGAATCCCCAACAGAATCCTCAGATTTAAACAACGAAGATAACAACACAAGCAGCGAGTAAAAATCATACTGATTGATACTCACTATCATCGCCTGATCCGGCAATGCTTCAATAGACTTAATCATCTCATCTAACATAGCAATCAGCTCTAATCTCGTAGGCTTTCTCTTTGGCTCAGGGTCAACGATCGTTGGTAATACTTCATTCCCATTATCGTCTATTCTAATGAAGTTACCCCAATCTTTAGCCTGACAACATAAAGATTCTCCCCCGAATACAGATATTTGATCACACTTGCAAGATACATGATCGTTTTTCTGCAACGATTCGATGATATCGTTGCAGATTTTGCATTTGGCTCTATTTCTCAATTTCCATCCTTCCATACATTAGCAAGATTGTATAGCTTATCTAGCATATCGTTGTAGTCTTTTCTATTTTTGAATATGATGTTTATGTCATCGGTATCCATGTAAAAAAGATACCTATATTTATCGATGTAAGATAGCTCGTAAAATTTTCTTTTAGTCACTTCGTCCAATTCCATCACAGTATCTGATATCATGATCACACCGCCTTAACGCTATATTTTTCCCAATCGCAAGCGTCGCTCTCATCTTCCGCATCACTATCAATAATGTCCCATCTTACCATATACTCATTTCCCTCATCATCCTCGGCGATTGCTTGGTAGCAATCACTAACTATATAGTTGTCCACCGCTGTATGCGGATATGGTTGCTCTGTGATTGTTAACTCTTTGCCGTTATGTTGTACTGTTCCGTAATCCATGATAATTGTCCTCTTTTTGTTGTTAGTGTTATCACCATCACTTTCCCTGCTTTAGCAACTCGTATCTACTGATGACGAGCGTTAATCGCTGTACTTGCTTTGATAACTCTACTATAGCAAAAAAGGTAAATTTAACGCAACATAAAAAAAGAAAAAAGATGAAAATATGTCATAAAACATTGAACGTTAACGAGCGAATGGGTCATATCGATTTCGAAATCTCCCTTTGTTGTCGTCATCATACGGATTGTACTCTGTGACTTTATGCGTACATACCGCGTACCTCATGGCGTCCGTTGCGTGATCGTCCCTCTTCAATGGTGCGTCGATGCCTTTTTCACCTAGTTTAGGGTCCCATACATATCCCTCAATCTCATTTATAAGATTTGGACAGCAATCTAGCACACTTAAAACACCTTTGTACATTAGATCTGTCATGATCTGTATTCCTTTTTCCACGTCATTATCAGCGTGACATACTGCCATGTTCCGTCTTCTAAGTTCCAATTCAAAAGATGCTGCGCTTGGATCAATATATATTTTTCGTACGGGGTAATCTTCCAGAAACTTTTGAACGTCATCAGCTAGCTCGCTGTTAGTTTTTTGCCTTCCTTTTTTCTTATGATCCCAGTAATACTCTTTTTCTACCCAGATACGCTTACCTGTTTGAGTATATTTTCCAGTTGATACACCAATTAAAAGACAGCAGAAAGGATTATTTGTTCCGTAATCTATTCCTGCGATCCAATACTCGGCAGAACAAGGGGGGCGAGATAAAACATGCAAAGAAGGATCAAAAAATTCAAAGATGGCCCCCTCTGCAAGGCACCATAACCCCAAGACATTACGCTTATAAAAAATGCCACTTGAGCTAGCTTTGATACGATCCTTATATTCCTTGGTGAGAAAAACATTATCATCAAGTACATAGTGTAAGGCATAATAATTAGGATCTCCGGCATCGGCCTTGTCTATCCATTCCTTCATAATGTGTTTAGGTTGTTTGGGGTTGCAAGTTGCAAATGCAATGCTATGAGGATTTGATAGTCGCGTGTCGATCATATTAATAATTGAAGTTGGATATAAAGTTATCTCATCACAATATACAACAGACATCGTGAGTCCTTGAAACTTACCGAGATGCCCCTCATCTTTCGCCCCAAGAGTCGATATAGTCTTATCGCCGAAACGAAGTTCTCTCTTTCCTGCAAACCAGGTAAGATAGGGGCGAAAAATGGATAACTGCTCTGACTCCAAAAGTAAGCGGATCGCGTTATCATATATCGTATCCGACGTATAACCGACCATAAATAGCTGGTTATCTGGACATTCCCAGCAGGCTTGCATAAACCTAATAAGTGTGCAAACTGTTTTTCCCGTTCGTACAGATCCATGAGCAATATTCCACTTTTTGGTTGATTCTAAGATAAATTGAAGTTGTTTTGGGGCTAAAGGCTTATCATAGCTCATTCATGCCATCCTCTTTGTCTCAGTGCGTATCTTCTCCGCTTCTCCATGATCTTTATGTATTTGCCTGGATTAGCAACGTATTTTGGCTCATGTTCAAGTATCCAGTCTCGAGCTTGCTCGTATTCATCGAATGTCAAGCAAAAAGTAGGACAACCTTTCCGTCGAATCATCACTTGATATGTTGTACAATATTTATGTACGCGTTCTTTGATCATTGCCATTGACATTATTCCTTTGGTCTGATAGATTGTATCTATCGTATCAATTGTAACTTAACATGTCAACAAGGAGACACAAAATGACAGCAATTTTAATCTTAGCATCAGCAGTTTTACTAATTTTAGGACACAAAGAGCACCAAAAACTTGATAAGATGGAGCAAGATGTTGCCTCTATAAAATCAGAATTAATGATGATGGATGCAGCGGAAAAAGCGAAGGAAAATCATGAGTGAAATGAGCGAAGAAGAATATGTAGAAAAAAAAGGATATTTTTTAAACGAAGTAAACAAAAATATTTTAAAATTCTCAGAAAAAAACAATATTAGCTTTTCTTTTGCAATAGACGCATATTTTACGGCTATACTTAATCTTACTAATGAAACATTAGGAATCGAAGGTGTAAAATATTTAGGGTTAATTATATTAAATGATGTTGTTCCAGCGATTAAAAATGAAAAAGAAAGACAAAAAATAAACGAAGCTGCTTTGAGGGGTAAATAATGGATGAATATAAATTTGCTAAAAGTGTGTTTATTACAATAATTGTAATTGTTATTTCTATGGTATTTTATTTCACTTTAATTTCACCATTTATTAACGTATGGCATCAGGAAATGATCGGAAAGGCAGAATTTGCAAGGGCAGAATCTAACAGAAAGATAGTGACTCTTGAGGCAATAGCTAAAAAGGAATCATCTGAAGCTTTGGCTCAAGCAGAAGTGATAAGAGCTGACGGAGTAGCTAAGGCTAATAAGATTATAGGTGATAGTCTAACGGGTAACGAGGGATATTTGCGTTATCTATGGATACAGGGATTGCAGACGAATGAAATGTCTGTTGTTTATATACCAACTGAAGCAAATTTGCCAATTATGGAAGCAGGAAGATGGAGAGAAATGGAAAAATCGAAAAATAATTAAAATTTAAGAAAGAAGAATAGGAGAGAAATGATAGCACTTATTTTAGCATCTCTTGTATGGATATTTGTATATAGAATCTCAGATTAGGGGAGGGGGAGAAATGATAGAGAAAAATCACATAAAATTACAAATATTTGAATTCATAATTCTTGTAGCTACCATTTCAGGATTATTTTTATGGTGTCGATCCGAATCAAGAAATGACTATAGAGAACTCGAAAGATGGACAAAAGATATGTTGTCATCAATACAAGCTGAAATAAAAGATTTTCACGGTAGGCTTTGTGCATTAGAAGAAAGATCAAGGGGAGAAAATAAATGAGTTACATTTTATGTTTTTTAGTTTGGTTGTTTATTTACCCTCTTCTTTGTGAATAAACAATTGTTTCAAATCTTCTTCGGAAATGTTTTTGAGCTGATCATACATTTCTGGAGAATCTTCTTTAATCTCTCTAGCATACAGTCCTAAAAGATTCTTAACTATATACCATTTATTTTGATTTATCCCATGGACAAGCTTCGTTGTTATTTGCTGCAATCTAGGGTTTGTAAGCATTTGACGAGACAATTTACCTAGTGATATTTTAGTTGCAACGGGTCCTAAATAATAAGGATTACCTAATACAGCACTCGCTAAAGCTCCGCCCGCTGCCAAGGTTTCTACTCCAGATACAATATCAGATGTAAGAGTAGGCTTTAGCTTTCCTGCTATTTTCGAATATTTTGAATATAGCAAATTGACGGTATCAAAGTCTTTGGCAAGATCAGGGGACAAAGTTTTTATGGCGTCTTTAATAGGTCCCTTCAATAAGGATAACTGCTTAGTCTTTCCACCGAGACTATGATTTACATCGGCATAAAAGTTCATTAGGCTTTCGCCCGTTATCTTATTTCCAAGCAAATCCTGAAGATCTTTATTTACTCTTGCCTGAACTTTTCTAGGCATGAGTGCAATTTTTTCTTTCAGAGAATTGATTAATTTTCCGTTGTTTAACTCAGAAATTTCATTTTTAGCAGCAGGAAACTTAGATAAATTCTTATAGGCACTTCCTAAAGCTTCTTTTGTTTTACCTAACGCTCTTTCTGTAGATCCCCTTTTTGGAGTTAATTTGGTTAACCACTTTTGCTTAAAGTCTGATTGAATCAAAGGAGTTATTTCTTCATCGGTCAAACCCATTTTCCTAGCTGCTTTGATTATTTCCTTATTGCTCCCACTAGAAATAAGTTTTTTAGTTAAATCGGGACCCATAAAAGCGGTAAATTCAGCTGCTGTTTGCGCCCACTCAGGAGCTCCTAATTCTTCCGCAAGTTGTCCAGCTCCACCTGCTGCTATAGATCTACCAATAGTTGAAGTTGACGCACCTGGAAAAGCCAAAGCGGTTGGAGTTTCTCTAAGTCCTCGCCTTATTCCTTTTTGTACGGCACCTTCATCAGTGGGTAATAAGACATCTAAATTCTTTGTCTGTTCTTCAAGTTGTTCTTCAGTAGATTTAGGTTTAATTATTTCCCCTTCTTCAGTGATATCGGGAAAATCTTGCAAAGGACCCATTATTCTCCCTAGCCTTCCTAATCCTTCAATGCCTCCCTTAAGAATCGTTTTTCCATAATCGGCGATATCATTGAAGAAGGATTTTTCATTAGGCATAGGAGCCCTAGAAGCCACATCTAAAAAACCCTCTTTCCCCGGCTTAATCTCATCATCCAAAAGATCAAATATCGATTCTGGCATACTAAAACCTTTCTCTAAATTCTTGAGGGGTCATTTGATAAATACCAAATTCCTCTATAGATGGCACATAATATCCCAATGATTCAGCCATTTTTAAAGCCTTATCGCCATACTTTTCTTTAAAAAGTTTAGCATTTGCAAGAGTTAGGGGTGTTCCTTTAGGAACAGTCTTACCTAAATTTGACTTCATTGACTTTAGGCCTTTTTCTTGCTCTTCAATTTCTTTCATTCGATAAGTAGACCGTTGAAATATCTCTTTCTCTAATGGCTTTAAAACTTGATGTGCGCGTTTTGAAACATCTTTCTTAACATATCCATATCTTTTCATATCCTCTTCAGCTATACGATCAAATTCGTTAAGATATGCTTTATCTAAGGCAACTTCCCCTTCAAGCATTTCTTGGACAGTTAAATTAGCCTCTCTACTTTGTCCAATTTTAGGAAACATAGAGTTAAGTCTTTGCTCAAACCATTGGTTTTGAGCTTTTGCACTTACTTTACCCATATTACTCATTAGATTTTCTTTACTAGCAGTGATCAATTGAGCCCCTTTTTCGGTTCTAAAAACGTCTTTTCCTGTTAAATCCGCCAAATAATCTAAAGAAAAAGTTCCCATATTCCCAGTTTCGACGGCATCCCTAGCATGATTTAAGGCCATTTCTTTTTTTGGTATAGATTCTCTAAGTTGATCTGCTTGTTCTTCCTGTTTTACGGAAAATTTTGTGTGATATCCTCTTTCTGCTTCAAACGCTTTATTTTTAGCTCTTGCTCTTTCAGATGCTACCCTAGATAAATCATGTTCCCCAGCAGCGGCATATAATTCAGCTTCACGAAATGGATCTTCTTCAATTTCTTCTCTTGGCAATTCATTATTTTGCACTAAATCTCTAAATGAATCCTGATAGAGTTTTTCATTTAAAGGAATTCCCAACTCTTCAGCAGATTCAAAAATAGCTCTGTTATATTCATCAGGAGAATATTTACTTTCTTGTTTTCTGTTGAATCCATTTCCTGATATATCTTCAATTAGTTTTCTTCGAGTAAGATCCTTAAATTCAACAAGTTTCTTTTGGTTTTCTTGTTTTTGTAATTCTATTGCTTGTTTGTCTTTTCCTTGAATAAGAAGTTCTCTTATTTTAGGATTTCTTACCCCCTGGAGATCATATCCTCTTTCTTTCAAAGCAATATCCTCAGCCTTCCTAGCTTCCTCAGCTTCTGCTTTCATTTGATGAGCTTGATACATCTCATTTGCTTGATTAAGCCCCCCTCTCAAAGCAGCTCCAATTTTCTCGCCTCTAGTAGGTCCTTGTTGGGGTGTTCTTCTAATAACTTGTATTGGCATAATATCTCCTTAATCAAAACCTGATCCTACACTTGCACCTAAAGAAGCCCCTTTTAACGCTAAAGCTGGATTACCAGCACCCAAAGCAAAACCAGCAGCGCCACCTAATAAAGCCCCACCAGCTCCACCCCATCCACCAAGTCCACCTTGTTTCTGTTGCTTCTCAACAAGCGATCTTTCATAAGGCCGCTGATTTAATAGCATATTGCTATATCCCATAATATCACTTAAAGCCTGCCTCATTAAATTTTGTCTATTTCCTTGCAACTGTTGAGCAAAATCTGCTGCAGCTTGTGATTGCGCATTTTGGAAACCGCTACTTCGTCTAGCCCCAAAACTACCAGCACCACTAAACTGAGAAGCTAAACCTCTTTGAAGTTGACCGAATTGCTTTAATGCCGGAGCTTCCATTTCTTCAAATAACGCTTCATCTCCACCAGCAAGTCTTGATAAATAGCTATCAGGTGCTAAATGTCCAAAACTTCTGCTAAATAATTTCTGTTGTTCTGGAGTAAAGTTTTGCAATTGAGCTGCCCTAAATCCCTTAGGAATTACTTCACCAGCTAATTGCCCTCTATCTCTAGCCATAATTCACCTCTTTTTCTTTATCCTATCACATTAGGGAAGTCCAATCCACTCCAAAACAACAGTTCCAGAGGAAATAACCGGATGAGCCCCAGCCCCTGCATTTATTACAATATCCATTGAATTAACAATAATATTTACCTGTCTTGTCACATCTACCACATCTACATAAGGCAAAGGATACCAGATTGACCCATCCGTAAAAGTACCCCAAATCCTTACAAATCCCCCTATCCTAGATATATTGATACCATGAGGGATATTGTGAGGAAAAGCTGAAATAGCTCCTAAATTGTAAACCTGCCTGATTCCTTGCTGTCTAAAATTCTTAGCGATAAACCAATTCTCTCCGGTGACAACAGGTCGATTTATCGTAAAAATCGATACTGTACGATTATTCACAGCGTTAGCAGTCTTTATGTATGCTCTGCTAAGTTCAGTAACGAGTTGGTCTATTTCTTTAGGGAATTCTCTAGTAGTTGGGAGATAGGTAACTTGATTTGATACATTATTCATACGAGCATTTGGCTTGGTGATACATCCATAATAATACCATGTAATTCTATCTCAGCAAATTGATTCAAAGGCTCGGTCGATGCCGCAGTTCCTCCAGATATGTAGGGAATAAAAAAAGTCGAATCAACAAATATCGTCACAGTGGTTGCATCAGATGTTACGACGTAATAATTATTTCCATTTAAATCCAACATGCCAACTACACCAGATATGAAAATAATTGTTCCAGTCGGAAAATTACCCGCACAAGTCAAAACACAGGGATTAGCTTGTGTAGCTCCAGTAATTGCAAAAGTATCTGGGCTCGGTGACATCGATCTCATCTGAGCATCTGACATTGTAAATCCAAGTTGGATAGTATCTCCAATAAGAGACGTATTTACTCTATGCCATATTTGATCTTGTTGTAATGCCGTAGGAGTCATTAAATTAGAGTTAGCAGGCGTCAACCCTAAATTAGTGCTTTCGGGGCATGTATAGAGTATAGTACTATAAATCAAAGATGAATTTATTGTACTGATTCCAGGTATGATAGGTCCTATATTATAAGGAGAAGAGGCATTTTGACTTAAATAAATTAATAAGGTGATCTGTGATTCTTCAGTAGAGGTTAATAGATATCTTTGAGCCCCAATTCTCGTTTTTCTGGAATCGTTCCAATGTACAGGAAATTGCTTAGTCTGTATAAATGGATTATACATTCTAACAATGTAACCGCCTCCCAAATAAGTTCCTGAGCCGATATCTGGATTAACTTGGAAAGTATTTCGATTATTAGGATCGGCAGGATTTGGACTCACTGAAAATATTTGATTATTTACATAAGGAGCAATAGTTCCTAAGCAACCTTGTATGATGATATAATCTCCATCATTCAAGCAATGGTTTGTACAGGTAACGATATTTCCAGAAAAACTAGTAATGTAAAGAGAATCCTCTTCAGTTGTTCCAACATTCCTTAAAAAAATAAATCCTTGTTGATTGCCTACGATAACCTGAGGTTGATTGACCGTACTGCTACCAGAATTCCAAGGATCATTCCAATCTGCCCAAGTAGGATATTTATCTCCAACAGTTGCCCAAGTCAAACCGGTCCGTTGCAGAAAAGGTCCATAGCAAGTGTAACTTTCCCTAAAAATGGACCATGTATTGTCTCGATAATTGTATAGCAATGTTTGGTTAGGGAATATTGTATCAAATTCATTATCAGTATAGGTAAAGTATATCCATTCATTGATAAAATCTCTCTGTGAACTTACTCTTTGCAGGCCGTTATCATTGGTATGAAACTCAAAGATCTGATCAGGAATAGGCAAATCTATTCTTTGACACTGGGTTTGAGAAGTAATCGTTATGCCTCTTGTTCCAATAGCAAAAACCCCATCATCAGTATTGATAGCGCTAAATGTAGATGTAGAACCATATTCAGAGTTTACAATAAATACATTGAAAGGAACGATATCATTTCCTGAATAGACTAACCTCGCCTGCCTTGCGTCAAAGCCTAAGATAAGCATATCTTCATTGATCGATGTCGTATTGATCTGCTGGCTAGTTCCAAGTGTTAGAAAATAACCAAATCCTGGCTGATCAGTAAAATAAGCGTTTGCCGTTGCGTTTTGGTTTGTCGGTGTTAAAATAGGAAAAAACTCAGTCGTTGGAAGATCAACGTCACCAGTAAACGAAGCTGTGTAATAAGGAGTCCCGTTTTGACTACATATAATTGTATCTTGCAAATAGACAGGATTAGATCCATCCGCAGCTTGTACAACGCATCCGATAAAAAGCAACCTATCTTTAAAAGGAACGATCATTCTCGCCCCAGCTAAATAATATATTGCTGGTGGCAAATCTCCTATAGAAAAAGCGCTTTGAGAAAGAGGGGGCATAAAATTAACCCATCCATTACCAGCAACAAATACAGGATTTAGACGACTTGAATTTGTAGGATCACCATCAAACCAACGGATGCAATCTTTAGTAACATCTGATCGATTCGTTAAATACTGTGCAATTCCAAGAGTTCCATTTAAAGCAAGTGTAGCCTCAGGAAATGTAACGATGATATTATTTGCATCAGTGACAGTTGTTACATAACCTGTTTGAAAATTTATCCCTGTTGTTGTTTGAACCTCATTAACAAAAATAAAGTCTCCAACAACTAGACCATGACCTATTATTTGTAGGCTAGCGGTTGTTGGTGTAAGAACAGTAACGGTTACAATTGGCTTAAACTGAAGTCCTATATTCGTTATAGTAAATGGCTGAGTGATCCCGTTTGTCACCCAAAAAGCATTTTCATAGTTAATGGTCCAAAATTGCTGATAATTTTGCCCATTCCAGGTAACTGGCGTCCAATTGGTCTTTTGAGTATATCCCGGATATGTGCCAGTAGGAGGGTTTTTATACCAACTTACATCATTGGACAGATAAGGAAAATTCTGATCGATTCTGTAAGCGTAGACAGTGTCAAATCCAATTGTACCGCTATTCTGTGTATTAGATACGTTGAATTCTCTTAAACCCATTGCGGGCAACTTTGGATAATAGTTAAACACTGCAGAAACGGCATTTCCAGATTCAGAAGCAATAGTGAAATCTCCGGTAGCATAATTAATAGATCCACTAGGTGATAATGTACCATTTTTGCTAGGATCTGTGTAATTAGTGATCCCATGAGTAATAGTGACAGTTCCTGGAACAATATCACCACCGGATTGTAATGAAAATCCTGTCAAAAGATTCCCATTTCCTGATCCATCCAAAGTGATTGTGCTTGTAGAGCTGTAAGAAACAGATGTAGAGATAAAATGTCTTTCTAATCTACAAAGAAGTTCGGTACCTCTTTTTCTTTTTACCCTTCCACGCCATTGATAAGCATTTAGGATAACAGGGAATGAGTCGTTGTCGATATTGAACGGAAGACGATTAGTCTGTAAACCTTTTTCGAATGGACCAATGACTAATTTATTCATTAAACCCCTATCGCCATCCAATAAAAACTAGCGCCATTTACAGCTACTCCCGTTCTAAAATTAAAACTTGTTGTATTTACATCAGTAATAACCCATCCCACGGCTGGATTAGGGGCAGGAATAAGATTGGCAAGATTAGCAACAACAGAGTAGACAGTTGTAAAAGGAATAGGAAAAACTATATTAGTAGTTCTACTATTAAGAGTAGTAGGAGCAGATCCGTATTGATAAATTATAGCACCTGTAGCAGCAAGTGGAACCATTAAAGACTGATTTCCACCGTTTCCGGGCATGAATGTCCAACCTCCAATACCTGTGGTTATTGCGTTATCGTTTCCAAATAAAGCAAATTGAGTCGAACTGGTAGTCTGAAAAGTCAATTGATATTCGTTTCCTGAAACTCCATTCGTAGAAAAAAGATTAGAAGTTCCTTCAGCAGATTTAGCATAAAGTGTCGTAGATGAAGATATGGTAGCTCCAGGAATAGCCAAAAGATTAGGATATCTAGACTGCTTGTGAAATCCACCGTTATTTTGATTAAAGCTGTAGTGATCTTCGTTAATCAGGTTATCAATGCTATTAGTATTTTCCTGCAATTTTGGCTGATCATTGGAAGGATTATTCGTGCTGAAAGGGATGTTATCCGTATAATTATACTTAGTCATCTAAAATCCTGACATGTTATTTAGTCCCCATCCAGTAGCTCCAAATTGGCTTTGAGAGTATAGAGTTTGGGTCCTAGTTGATGTAAATTGTCTCTGACTTCTTTTCCAAACAAGCATTTCTTGCTCACGGAAAAAAGGTTCGTAAAATTGCAGTTGTTCTATGTCTCCAGTATCAGAAAGTATCTTCCTAGCGGCACCACGGGCCAGATATTCACTCATGTACGCGAACTGAATAGCGTCTGAGGTATTCAAGTATGCTGCAGGTGATAGGTAAGCGTCTAATTCGACAAGATATTGTGTATTTGGAGGAGCTCTAAAAGTAAGCACGTTATCATAATACAATACCGATCTGGGAATACCCATTTGATAATAATAACACAAACCGTTAATAGGCATCCCATCAGGGATAGCAGTAGGAAAATAAACATTTTGCGCTACTCCTGTGAAATAATTGATCGTGTTTTGTGTCGTAGAATAAAAAGGAAGCGGTATAGTTGGTTGACCGATCGCCGTATTTCCATAAGGAGCAGCTCCCGGATTCATTAATAACCCATAGTTTTGATTGCCATCAAGAAATTGACCGCTATCGGCTATTGTTATATTAGCTCCATCTGCTCCAGTAGTTGTAAAATATACGCTAGAAAAAACGCTGGAAACGGGAACTTGAGGAATTTTTGTTCCTGCATTATCAGAAATAGGCGGATCTACGATCACATTACTCCCGCTATTAAATGCAATGACACCTGTCATATCTACATGTCCGCGTATAATACAAGCAGAAATTGGATTATTAATAGGACTAGTATTTCCAGGTAAAAATGGGAACGGAAGCGTATAGGGGCCAGTAGTTCCGTTCCCTGTTCCAACCTGCACGTTAAGTTGGACGTAATTGGGCCATAAATTATTAAATTGATTACGTTGCCCATAAAAAGGAATCTGTATCCCATTGACAAAACACGGGTCCATGAAACCTTGATAAACTGGGTAATAACTTATTTCTTGGGGTCCTAACTCTGTTTGAATGCTATATAAAGGCATGTTGTATCGATCCACACCAGGAGTGGTAATGAATTGATAGTTTGTCCTAAGATCGAATAATTGTATTCTAGCATCGACATCCATCGTCACAAAACGATTGATATAATCAACGATAAGAGCATCTGATATAACGGCATCCGATGGGCTTTTGATTATGCGTCGAACATAAGTAATTACTGAATTTAAGACATTCATCTCTTGCCTTTGTGCAATCCTTTTAATGTTTCAGCTAATCTAGCTCTTTTAGCAGTCGTTGGATTTTTCGAATGCTCAGCTTTTTTTAGCTTTGATTCTGGAATCTTTTTACCTTCAGGAAAGTGCAAAGTTTTATGCAAAGCTCCTTTATGCTTTATAGCTTCTTGAATCCATTTTTCTTTAGCCATTATTTAGCCTTGTGATGTTTGTGTCCCATTTTAGCCATCTTATGAAGAGCGCTTAAATGATGTTTAGCCATCTTAGCATGATGGGCATGTGAATGCTCTTCATGATGCTCGTGATGTTCTTCTTTGTGATGCTTGGCATGATGTTTAGCATGATGCTTCTCATGATGTTCTTTTTCGTGATGCTTGGCCATTTTTTTCTCCTTAATTTTTGTTTTTCAATTCATGTAAATCCGCTTTACATTAAAAATTCGAGGCACCCATAAAGATAGACTTTCTATTAGATACTGGCAAAGCATCCAGACGATTTTTCGTTGATTCAACGATCAATTGACCTGTCATCGTACCAAATTGATTTGTACCAACCGGCTTGCTTTCATCCATCTTAAGTTCTCTATATGTACATCCTTTAAGTCTTTCAGCTACGTATCTAGGTGCCCAAAGAGGTTTTCCTACTGGAACGATCCATTCTTCGCATGGAACGCCCGCAAAAGGCTTAACCCATAAAGTGATTGCTTCACCGATACATTCTCTATTTTCAGCTATAAATTTCACATATTCTTTTGCTTCAATATAATCTTGGCGATATTTTTCATTGAATTTTTCGTTAGGTTGGAAACTTCTATTAGCTTTTAGATAAAGTTCGTTTGATTTTTCAATATCTGACTGAGCAATTTTATGAATAGGTTCCACATCTTTTTTCGGGGCTGCCGATAATGTATCAAGATTGATTTCTTTAAGTTGATTTTCAAAATCTTTAGAAGATTCAGCGATTTTATCTAATTCTTTTTCTGCTTCTGATGTCTTCATTTTTGGTCTTTTATCGTCTGTCATAATGTACCTATAATGGTGAAATGTTGATGAAAGCGCCGGGGACATTAGTAGATGTCTGATTAGTACCTGTTGAGCTAGTCAGGCCGCTATTAATATCTCCAACGGCTAATATTTGGGGTAAAACTTGTCCTGATGATGAAATAAATGGATTTGCATTCGATGAGTTAAGGCTTATTTCTACTTGATTAGGATTCGGGATACTTAAAACATATCCTGTTTGTTCGTTAAGTTGACTGCATCCGTTTTGTTCTGGAATGATTAATCGAACCTGTTGGCCTACCACATAGTTTAAGTTGACTGTTGTTGTAACAAGAGTGGTAATTCCTAAAGCAATAGCAGATATAACGAATCGACTCGGCTGGTAAAACTGAGCGTTGATGGGGACATTGCTATAGGGCGGTATAGGCCCAAAAATTAACGGAGGCGTAGCCATTTCTCTCCTAAAAAAGGGGATGGTTTCCCATCCCCCTAACATGCAAAAAAATATTAATATTTACAAGAAATATTACATATTTTTACGGATTGCTATAATCATGAAGATAAGCTCTCCATTCAATCACGTCGCCATCCGCACCACCTAAGAATGCATCCGTGTCAGTATGACCTGCACCAGTTCCAATAATGAAACCTTGAGAAGTATTATTGACAAATGCACCTCTAATTGCTGGACCGTTAATTGTCCTTGTTCCACCCGAGAATGTCGGAAACTGTGGAGAAGGATAAAGAGGAGATCCTGCGCTAATTAAATTACCGCCTGTATTTACATCACCAACAGCAACAACTAATGGGAACTGTAATCCCGGTAAAGTTGAAACAGGTTGATTTGTAGTAAAGGCAGTATAGGAAGATGAATTGATGTTAACGACAAACGTCCAGTTATCTGTAATGGATACTACATATCCATATACTGGAGATCCTGGAATCAAAATGTCTGGCAATTCATTTAATTGGCTTGTACCCCATGATGTAGGAATATGGAAACCAACTTCTTGACCTACCACATAATTATGATATGCAGCCGTTTGAATTGTTGTCGTAGCACCTAGCGTGATTGCTGTAATGACATTAACACCAGGTTCATAAAGGAATGGATAAAGCAACTTCTTAACAAAAGCACCTGTAGGTGAAGCTGCTAAGTTTGTATAAGCTGAATTATTTGTGTTCCAGTTAACAATAAAATTATTGGCATCAGTAACAGTTACAATGGTCATAGGAACGTTACTCAATTGAGGCATACCTGCTGTGAATTGAGTAGAGTATAGACCATAAAACATTACTGTATCGCCTACACTATAGCCGTGACCAGTTACCTGAAAACTAGTTGTTGTACCTTTTGTTGATGCAACAACTTGTTGAGCAGGTCCAAACTGGAATCCTAATCCAGCACTAAACGGAGTAATACCATTTGTAAGCACCAAATCGGTACTTAATGTGGTAGCCCCGTTATATACTTCAATTACTGTAGGATTATATGTGACCATGCTAACTGTTACGTTAACACTAGCATCCCATTTTGCAAATGGAACACCATCATCAGCAGGTGTTAAACATTGAGTATAGTTGATTAACTCAACATAATCAGGAGTAAAAGGCAAATTAATGTATTTAAGGCTCGGAGCAGATACACCAAGAGATCCACCTGTAACAGTATAATTACCCTTAGCCATTCTTGAATATTCAGCCATGATCGCCTCCTTAAATTACAGCAGCGCTTTTACGCGTGCTAAGTAGGTTTCTAATAGCTGTATCTTGCGTTAAAGCCTGAGCTTGCCAGAATTTAACAGCCAGAGTAGCATTTTGGGCCAACATACCACTATAGTATGGGTCACGATAAATTAAAGACATTGTACCACCGTTTTGGTTAATATGGGTGATAGCTTGTCTACCAACGACTGTATTGTAATAAACGTCATTACCAAGAGCTGAAGTTTGTCTTGCAACTGGAGCTTCAGAACTTGTTAAGATACGTATGTTAAATACTGAACCATATTCAGTCTGCAAAGCAGAAAGATTAGATCCATAGTTCCATTGGTTTAAAAATCCTTGTCCTGTCAAAGAATCGAAATCAGACTGAAGTTCAGTTGAACTAAGCATGAAGTATGCGCTTCTTACAGGACCTGTACCAAACTTCAGACTACCTTCGATACCGCTTTCAAATTTGAAAGCATTATTTGTCTATCTATTACTTGTTGACCAATGTAAAACCGATTTACATGGGCGGGCTAGTCTTCTCAGCTAACCTCTCTATGTTTCCATAGAGTCTAGAGCACCGCATCATGCTTTCGCATGTCTTTCCGCTTGCTACGTTCACGCTGCAAGAGCAAATAGCTCAGCTTGCGCCTTGTTGTCTTCACCATTACGTGTTAAGAGTTTCAAGTCCATCAGGAAAGATTTATACTCGACACACATTTTATCGAGTGTTGTAGCAACTAAAGAAAAGTCTGCTACGCCTAGGTTTGTAGGATTATCCATTCTATTACTTGTTGACTTAAATCACCCAACCAACTATCATTCTAGTATGATTAAAAGTACCGATCTTGCTTACACTGCTGGCTATATTGACGGAGATGGATGTTTCTACATTGATAAAATCTTTGTAGAAAATCGATTTAAATACCGTTGTTTTATGGCTATAAATTCTACTGAAATTGAAAATCTTCAGTGGATTCAGAGAACTTTCGGAGGAACTTTGACTTCCAAACCAAGTATTAAAACAGGTCATAAACCGTTGCATCGTCTTATAATAAAAGGAAAGAATCTTGAAATCCTTAAGGAAATTCAGCCTTTTTTGGTTGAAAAACTTAATGAATTTGAAGTTTTCGAAAAATTTAGAGATCCAAAAAACAGAGAACTTAGAGACCAATTGATTGATGAGATGGAAATTTTTAAAAAACAATCCAACATCATAAAGGTTTCTATAAAAAAAGAAGTTGAATCTTTTAGAAACACAATTGATCCAACAGAAGAAGATTTTGCCTATCTTGCAGGGTTTATCGATGCTGAATGTTGTCTCAACATCAATAAAAACAAACCTAAAAATAGACCTAATCCTACTTACAAAGCTCTTTTGCAATGCAACAACACTAAATCCCCATTTTTTTATTGGGTTTCCAGTAGATTTGGAGGCCAGTTTCACTTCATTGATAGAAGTAAATACATTAACCACAGAAATCAAATGTGTTGGAGACTTTCTGCAAACTCTCTCTTTAAAATTCTCGAAAAAATTTACACTTTCCTTATACATAAAAAGCCAGTTTGTGAAGAACTTATTAATTTTTGTAAAACAATTGTCCCTCTTGAATCTGTCATAAGCAGGAATAGTCCAAACTTTGGACAATTTTACAAGCCTATTATGGAACAAAGAGAAAAAATATTTCATAAAATTCAAGCCCTTAACAAAAAAGGATGTTAATTTAAGCGGGTGGTCATTTCTGCCACCTCTGCATATTACTATGCAGACTCGACTATCGCATACGTTTAATAAAACGTCCCTTGAACTTAGTCTGTCAGGCTGCACGAATTAAATAATTCTGCTTGCCCCTTGTTGTCCTTTACAGCTTAATTTAAGCAGCAAGTGGGAGTTCCAAGTCAATCATCGAGGGTTTTACAACAGCAATACCTTTACCGTTGGTACCTGCTCCAGCATTAATTTGGCTAGCAGCTGATACAATATAGTCCCGTAAAATTAAATCCTCAGCTTGCCTCATGGCTACCGCTAAACGCTCAGATACCCAAGCTAATACACCTTCCTGATCCTGGATAATGACTTGTTCGTTAATGATACAGCCAGTACCAAAAACAGCCATTTGAGCATCAATAATATCTCTTTGAGGAACTTGTGCAGGAGGATCAATACCAGAGTTACCAAGTTGTACAGTTGGAGGCTGAAGAGCTCTAGGTCTCATAAAACGATATGTAGTACCGCCATTCATTGGCATACTTGACTTATCGCAGATTGTAATATAATTCATACCAGGAGTTGGCACGTATAACATTCCAGGCGCAAGCGACTGCAATATCATCGGACCCAAGTTACCTGTGGTCGTAATCATGAATAACACCTCGAATAAGGCATTAATGTGACATGTGATCGGGAGACGAACCTAACTACATCTATTCTCGAGCATGTCTATTGAAAGGTGCGAATCTTTCTAACGCGAATTGCTCATAACGCAGAGCTTACGTAATTTCTTTATACTTATTCTTTGATTTCATGTAAAGCGGATTTACATTACGATTTTTTTTTGATGTAAATCCGCTTTACATTGGAGAAATTCTTTCATTTTATTATCGAATTCTTCTTATATTAAGGGGACAATATCTTTTTCATTAGGATGTTCTAAGAACATTTTGGTGGTTCTTTAGGATCTTTAATGCCTGAAAACTTATAATAAGCAAAAGTCCCCATTAAAACAGCTCCAGCGACAAAATAACCGATTTGTTCAATGTATTCCATATATCCTCACCTTTTTTTAGGTATTTTAGCACCAGCTTTTCTTGCCTCTGATAAAGCAATGGCTATTGCCTGTTTTTGATCTTTAACTTTAGCTCCCGAGCCACTATGTAAAGTTCCCCTTCCATATTCATGCATCACAGTCTCTACTTTATCTTTAGGCTTAAGATTCTTTCTTTTTTTTGCACCTTCACCTAATTTATCAGGGTGTTTCATTGCTTTTTTTATAGATTCTTTCATTTTAAAACCCCATCCTTGATTGCAATTCTTTCATCTTCTTAAAAGCCGCTTCTTGCCCTTGTGGACTATAATCACCTTGATTACCAGTATAAGGAGATGAACCTACACCACTAGGCTGGTAAAAAGGAACTCGTCTATTAGCATCTACTTTTTCCTGAATAGTGGATTGCTTAGGCTTTTCTTGGTGAAGACCTAAAGCTTTTATACTTTTATATACTAGCTTTTGTCTTTCGAATCCTTCAGGCATCTCTAAAATGCTTTCAGCAAGATCCGGATCTAATTGAGCAAACTTTTCTGCATGCTGTAGAACATCATAAAAGTCTTGATTTTGCTTAAGCCAATTCTGTTGTCTTTCTTCAGCCAATGCTTGATTAACAGCACGCTTAATTTCAGCTTGCGTCTGTTGTTTGGTTTGCTCTCCAAATCGATTAAGGGTTTTATTCAGCTTCTTTTTATCTACATAGGGCTCACTGTCATCATCTTCATCATCATCAGGAGGAACTTGTTTTTTTGATTGAGCTTCCCTTAAAGCTTCTTCTGCTTGTAACCTTGCCTGTCTTTCCATAGCAAGTTTTTGTTCCATAGCTCTAAAGTTGTATTCTTTGTCATTTTGTTTTTTTTCTGGAATATTTTGATCTTGAACTTGTGGATTCTGTGTGGTATCAATCATATATTGTCTCCTTTAGCCTATCACGCGGGCAGCGGTTGGATTTACTTCATTTAAAGGAATTTCTAGATAAAAGGCAATATATGAATAGTGAAAAGATTCAAAAATACTATACGCCATATCTAGAATGTCGAAATCCGAAAACAGGGGAGATCTTTCAACTTATTCCTGAAATCAAGAATAACTCGGAAAAAATAAAGCCATTATACAAGCAAAATAGAACAAGGAAGAAAAATGAAAATCAATATACTTGATGCACATGATAGATTAACTGACTTCATAAGCAAATCATCAATGGATATCGCTGAGTGTTGTCAAGATTTGATCAATCAAAGACCATTTGGAAGCCATGCGTTCTACATTTTTGCTCATAAACGCACAATTGGGTTAGATGAAAAGTTTAACTTATTCCTATCAGGTAAGTATTATTCATTGGCTGATGTTCCAGAAGCCACAATTATATGGCAACCACGTTTGACAAAGCCAAAAGCACAAACAAATTCAATGCTATTTAAGGCCTATCCTGGAACTGATAAGATAAAAGTTATATGGATGATACCAGGAAGAGAAATGTTTGAGCAATACCAGAAAGACAACTTGACAGAAAGCAGCATTGTATCTGAAAGTATTCACGCTTTCGAAAATGATAGAGGGCGTTTAGAAGCAAAAGAAGACGATGATTTAAGCGATGAAGCGATTGACAAGATCTACCAGAGCATCGCTAAAGGGTCTAAGAATAAAAACAATCTACTAATTCAGTAGATTTTAGGAGATTTTGACATTGGAAAATAACGATAGATTTTATGTAGAGTATGTTATTTTAGAATCGGATGATGAAAAAGAAGAAGCTGAAACTTATTTAAAACTTTGGTTGAAATTTTTCCCAAGGAGAATAGTAGAAAGAGGTGGATCAATAGAAATATTAGAAGTGATTCATATTGATCAACCTGGATATGATTTAGGAAATGAAGAAATTATAAAAAGAAGAATAGGCTTAAAGATAAAGGTTAGGATAAATGAGCGATTGGAAAAAGATAAACAGTGAATTATGGATGGATTTTGACGCTTTTTCTAAGGTATTCATTTCACAAGGGTCTCATGATGGTAAATATTATATAGAAGCCGAACTAAAAGAATCCAATGATGTTTGGACAATTGGAGAACCTTTTGATTGCGAAAAAGAAGCTGAAAAAGTAATGGATGGATATTTCAAGATTGGCACAAATTCACCGCCAAGGTAAATTTACCCTAACATCAATGCAACATAATCGAGGTTATCAGACGTTGATAGGTAAACAGGAGTCCCCCCGGCCTGACCGGGGGTAAAAGAGAAAAGTCACACTTAACTAGGGAAGTTCTCAATATACCATGAAAGAATATTTAAGCAAAGAAAATTATGCTAAAGATTTAGGAGGCTTGCTTAACTTTTTCTTAGAAAGTTTACCTCCTATCAATAAACTGCGATCAATACCAACAGGATTTCTGATTCCAGTTCCCTGATTATACCCATTAGGCATATGTGAGCTAGGAGTATGAAAGTTTTTAACTTTTCCTTTTGTCGTTTTCTTTGTCATATAAACCTAAAGTTTTAACGCGACCCATTGGTACGCCGGGTTTTGCATCATGTGAATCTGTTCCAATTGGCTGATTTACTCCCACACCATAGTCATAGCCTTGAGAAACAAAACTGCTAGATCTTTTGTCGTAGCATTCTGGATCTACACTTTGAGGAAAAGGCTTATGTATAATTTCTTTTGGCTCGGTTCTATCCTTAAAGCCAGTCTTAAAATCTCTTACCATGATAATCCCTTTTTAAAAATGGGTAATGGCTTGCATGAATGATCCACTACCCCAAACCGCGAGGGGTTTAATTTCGATAACCATCTTTTTGCTTATGCTGATTAATCTTTTTTTCCATTGAAGACTGAACACCTCTAATAGCTTCAGTAGTATCTTCATACTTTGTTAAAGCACCTGCACCTTCAGCTGAAGATTCGGTTTTGATTTTTGCACCTTCTGGAAAAGGAGATCCCTTTGATCTACCTCCGGCCCAGAAAGAATGATCATCAATTCTTTGACCACCACTCATAATATTCTCCTTTATTTTTCTTCAAGGCATAGAATATCTTGCCTGAAGTAGTTTGGGTTTTCTTTTTTCATCTTCTTAAAATTTTCTTCAATCCTCTCACAGTCTTCAATATGATATTGACCACATACAGTGTCCATATTCGCACCCTGATAGATATAATTCCCATTACTAAGTAACAGAAAGTCTTCATTTTCGTAAACGACATTCATATACCTACTGCATTGCTTGTCCAGCCATTTCTTGCTGAGGCTGTCCTTGCATCTCTTGAGTCTGTTGTTGAGGTTTGGCCATCATTATTTGCTGCATAAATTTCTTTGAAGCTTCTGTTCTTTCTACCTGTTGTCTTGAAATCTTTTCGGTCTCTTCATCATCATATTTAATTGATTCAAGATTGTTAGCTTGAAGATAAGTTTCTAGTTCACCAAATTTCTGAATAGACTCTAACAGTGCAGTAAGAGCAGCCATTTTCTCTTTTGATGCTAGCGCATGGTTCTTACTTATCATACTCATACGCTCTTCAAATAACCCTACGTTGCTTTCAGCCCTAGAATCCCTTTCTCTTGCCATTGAAAGTTGGTTATGAATCTTAGCAATAAGCTCTTTCATCTTCATTTCTTCGAAGGCATGCTGGATATTCTGAGCTTCATTTTGTACGGCTGCTGCTTGCATCTCTTGTTGTTGCAAGTATTCCATGATCTCAGTCTTACCTTGAATATTCATATCTTTAATGATCATGGATGCAGGCAATACTTCTCTTCCGAATCTTTCGTTAATTTCAAGCATTTGCTGAGCTTGGAAGTTCTTTTGAGTAGGTGTTAAAAGGCCTTCTTCTACGATGACTTGATATTTAGCAAATATACGAGAAAAGAAATGAGGAGAGGGTTCTTCTCCTATTAGCATACCTACTTTAGCAGCATTCCAGTTGTAAAGAACAATCTGAAGTAATTTGTTCCCAACTTTCTTAAAAGCGTAATCCCATTGATCAAAATATTTCTGAAATACCATGAGGTTCGCAGCTTGCTTTAGCATCATTGTCAAAGAACTAATAATCTTGTCATTTTGACCCGACCAATTTTCAAGATCAATTCCACTGGTTTGAAAAACAAGTCTAGACATTTGTTCCGCTAATGCCAAGTCAGACTCTGGAACTGCACTAGGAATGATCTTTTCTACATCTGTCATTTCATAGCCATCATTGATAATGATATCCCAACCTTGACCAGACTTCTTAAGATTATCTTCGTTTGCAACAGCTCCTGATTTTCTTTTCCACCCGGCGTTAATGGTTGCGGCTGCTATATCGTTATTTTGGATAACCTTATAATTAAAGAGGAAATTAGCATCGCGCATGGTGCGCACTAAAGATCTAACTCTTAAATCGTATTGGTTGACATGTGGATCGTAATTCCAAAATACGGGTACAGCTGGAACTCCGATATCTCCCATGGGATTTTCACCTAAATACATAAGCTGATCATTTAAAACAGTTGCTAATTTCCAGCAGGGGACTTCTACAGTCACTGCTTCTAGATCTTCTATGTGATAGAGAATCTTTTCGAGGTTTTCATCACCGCCGGCAAAGTCATAGAACATGTTTTTTGATCTACTATAAAGTCTTTTCTTACGAGTTTTCCATTTGTACCAAACATAAGAAAGTACTAGTAGATCATTTTTAGCCATATTGTAATTTTCAGGAAGAAAATAGAAATTTCCATATGCCTTTGGAGCACTAACCATATTAGAAACTTCTTGTGCTCTTTCTCCAAATCTATCCCTAGCTACTTGCTTTGAAATATACTCCTGAAACCACATATATTGAGCATCGGAAAAATCAGGCTCTCTAGCATACGGATCGACTAGAAATGAATTATATTCCCATATTTTTAGCTTAAGTTCACCTTGCGCATGATCATCAGTGGTATAATCAAGATAAGGTTGAACCATCACAAGACCAGAAATTGCCGATAATTCATATGCCTTAGACATCTGCTCATGTATGCCGTTATTATTGCATACGTGAGTCATTAATCTCGTATATTGATCTGTTGTATTTGGATCAGATCCTTCAGTGGGAACATAATTAATCGATTTCCGATGTTGTCTTTGATAGCCAGTGATCATATTGACAGGCTGTTGGACGAGATTGAAGTAATACTGGGAAGCGTTAGAAGTAGGTTGAAAGCCAAAATATCGATTTACAAATGTCTGAGATCCTGCATAGAATAAAGAATCAATGTTAGATTGGTTCCAGCGAGCCTGTTCGACAGGCATGCATTTGGCTTGAAGATTATCAAGCCACTGCCTGATGTTGTTCTGAGATGGCTCAAGCGTGTTATTCCAAGGCGGAAGGTATAGAGACAAGGTACCTCCAAATTAAAATCTGAAGATATCTAAAAATTTTTATTATTGCAAGACGGATTGATAGAGTTTTTCTGAAATTCTCGATATCATTTCCATTGTCTCACTTTTTCTTCTTTCGCTATACATTGGAAAATGTTTGTATAAATCTTGATGCATTGAAAAAGATATCTCTCTAAAAATCATGTTAATGTCATTAATGCTGTAATCCAATTTCCTGATATCAGTGATAGAAATCTGCTTTGCCCTTTTAGCATTCATAAGAGTTTTAAATGAGATAGAACTAGGATCAAGATAATACTTCATCATTACAAAAAAATAATTCTCAAGATTAAGCTTTGTATTTATTTTATGTACTTGTTCTTGATATGGATTATCCCATTTATACCCGCTATGAGATCGAATCATCAGAAAAAATCTCCTTAATTTTAGCAAATAGCTTCTCTCTAGGAATAATAATTTCATCATTTTCTGAGATGATTCTTAAATTCTTCCAGCAGCATTCGCCCCTTAAGTCTAAAATATTGTCTGGCCAATCGAATTTTTCAGGAGGATATAGACTATTTTCAATGTTTTTGATTTCTTCAAGTTGTTTTTTAATGAATTCTTTCTCAGACATCTTTGACCCCATCTTTTACCATTTTCTTTAAAACATCCCTCATATTACACTTAGCAAGCCTTTCGAATTCACTATGTGGAATTCTATAAACCGTTCTTTTATCAGTTCCTAGCTTAAGCGCACTTATCAGGCCAGATCTAATGTATTGCCTTATCGTATTTGGGTGCAAGCCTAACTTTAGGGCAAATTCTACAATGTTATAGAAATCTTTATCTAGATTTATCATTGTGACTATTCTTCACTATTTGTGATTAAAATACAATGGTTGTTAACATATTAAAAATTATTTGACATCTACCTTAAATATGCTATGTTAAGTTTTTATTCACAAGGAGATTTATCATGAGTATATCAGTTTACGGTATTGGCGGTTTAGTAGCGGTTCCACCACCTGCGATTTCAGGAAGAGGTGTGCCAGCTGCCAGTTTACAGGGAGCGTTAGGACAGCAATATTTTGATACCTCTACATCTCCTCCAACAGAATATGTCTTTAATGGTGTTACTTGGCAGGCAGGGGGAAATGGAGCGGCAACAACAACAACACCTGGTATCGTTACTCTTTCTACATTAACACAATTAGAAAATGGTACTGCTCCATCTGGCGCTTATGTTCCTTTGGCAAATGATGTAAATACATTTGTTAATGCTGTATTAACAGGAGCTGCAGGAAGTGCAACAACGACATCATCAGGTGTCGTATTTTTGGCTTCTAATACACAGGCAGCAAATGGAACATCTCCAACACCAGCGTATGCATTAAATCCGGCAGCACTTGTTTTCGCTTTAGCAAATGGTGGATTTCCTATAGGAAGTGGAACTGCAGGAAGTGGAGCTTTCACAACATTAACCGCGTCAAGTACATTAGTAGTAACGGGAGCAACTACACTTAACAGTACTTTATCAGTAACAGGGGCTACTACTACTGCGGGTATTTCTGGAACAACAGCAACATTTAGTTCAACTCTTCATGCAGGCGGTGCGGTAACATTTGGATCTACTTTAGTGATGACAGGAGCAACTACGTTAGCAGCTCTAACACAAGTTGGAACAGCTTCTATAAATGCTTCAGGAACAGCATCTACTACAATAGGAGGATCATCAGGAGCAATAACAATTGCAGTAGGTACAGGTAACTTCGCACTTAATGGCGGCGGTAATACAATTAACATAGGAACAGATGCCGCAAATACAATTGTAATAGGTGATGCTACCGGAGCTGCATCTTTATCATTGGCTGTGGGATCAGGTAATTTTGTTCTCGATGGTGTAGCAGGCTCAACTTATACAATTGGCGCAAGTACTACTACCGGATCTATAACAATAGGAGGTACAGCGCAATCTACTGGAACAATTACAATTGGCTCATCTTCTGCTACTTCTACGGTTGCTATTGCTGCAGGATCTGGAACAAATACAGTGGCTATATGCAACGCTGCATCTAATGCTAATGCTTGTGAAGTAGATATTCTTGCAGGTGCAACACCTGGAGCTACCCAAACACTTAAAATTATGTCTGGTGTGGCTTCAGCTGGTAACCAAGTATTTGGTTGCCAAGGAGGAGCAATTTCTCAGGGTACAAATACAGCAACGTTTTTTGGAGGCATTACTACCGGAGGAACGAATAGCTTTAACCTATTCAATGCTGCATTTACAGGCGGAACAAATAGCGTTAATATCTTCTCTGGTGCCTTTACTACAGTAGCCGGAACTATTAACATGTTCTCCGGTTCCTTTACTCATGCTTCTACTTTCAATTTGTTTAGCGGTGGAGCAAGTGCAATTGGTACAACCAATATAGGAACAGGTACAGGAGCTGCTCATGTAACTAATATCGGTTCGAATGCCGGTGGTAACGTGACCATAATTGCTGGAGCTAGCGGAACAATTGGAATTGGATTAGGCGGAAATGCTGGCCAAACCATTACAATCGGCGCTGCTGCACAAACAGGCACAATAACAGTAGGCTCGTCTTCAGCAGCTGGTGGATCAACAGTCGCAATTGCTGCGGGAACTGGAGCTAATACGGTATCAATAAATAACGCTGCCTCTAATGCTAATGCTTGCGTGGTTAATATTCTTGATGGTGCAACTCCAGCTGCTAGCCAAACATTAGCAGTTATGGCGGGTGTTGCATCATCTGGTACTCAATCATGTCAATTCTTAGGTGGTGCAAATACAACAGGAAGCCAAAACTTCCAAGTATTTAACGGGGCAATTGCAGGAGCTACAGACACCATTAGTTTATTTAGTGGAACAATAGCTTCTGGAACAGCAACATTTAACCTATTCAATGGCAATGCATCGGGTGGAACGTTAGTAGCTAACATATTTGGATCAACAGCAGCTACAACAGCAGGTACTGTTAACATTAACACAGGCGCTGCAGCGCATGTTCTTAACGTCGGATCTGCTTCAGCTGGTAATATGACATTTACTATAGCTTCAGGAAGTACGTTTGCAATTGTTGGATCTGGTGGAACAATCAATATTGGTCATGATGCAGCAGCAAACACAATAGCAATTGGTAACGGAGCAGCTGCAAATACGGTAACTGTTGGATCTACTAGTTCAACCAGTTCTCTTACTTTACAGGCTGGAACTGGTGCAACTGGCCTTAAATTAAATGCCGCTGGTAACGTACAAATGGTTCCGGCTACTAGTTCAACTGCAAGCCCTACAGCTTCAGTGACAATGAATAATAGAGTTGGGGTTGCTACATTTACAGGATTTACGACAGCTTCAGGATCTACACAAAGTTTCACAATTACTAATAGTACAATATTGACAACTTCAGGTGTTATCGTTACAGTAGCAAATCTAAATGCATCAGCTGCGGGAGCTGAAATGACCTTATTAGGCGTAACTCAGGCCGCTGGATCTATCATTGTCAATACAAAAAACAATGGTGGTGGAGCATTAGGAGCAGGCGATAACGTACTTATCACATTTTGGGTAATTTCATAACATAAGGTAAAAAATGATTAAGCAAATCACGCAACTAGAACACGTTATCGGCGATAGAGTATACAATTTTGCTTGCAATCCTCAATCGCCTATAAATGAAGTTAGAGAAGCATTATACAAGTTTTTAGGATATGTAGACGCAATAGAAAAACAAATTGCTGAACAGGAGAAGCAGAAAGCTGCGGAAACTCCACCGGTTGAAGCTCCACCAGAAGAACCAAAGGCTTAAATATGGCTTTTACAAATAGAGTAACGTGGGCGCCTTTACTATCATTTGATACAAGCACTCTTACAGGTTCCTATCAATCGATAGGAACTCCTTTACCTCAGCCAGCATTTATATTTAAAATGGTAAATACATCTACAA
>Ga0207671_10000886_pt1 | contig 37914 bp, 32 predicted proteins | sample KBSC24metaG_FD_184352 | JGI IMG/M metagenome (GOLD analysis project Ga0207671, IMG submission 184352) | Corn rhizosphere microbial communities from Kellogg Biological Station, Michigan, USA - KBS C2-4 metaG (SPAdes) (version 2) | ecosystem: Host-associated > Plants > Roots > Rhizosphere > Soil...
GCGCTCGTGGACGGTACGTGGGCGACGATCGACGCGACAGGCGATCTGTGTCTGTGGGCCAGGCCGGAGGGACACCGCCGAGCGCATCAAGATCACCAAGAGAGTTTTTTAGGAGAGTGCCGCCGAAGGCGGCTCCTTGAAAGGTTGTGTTAAGCAGGTCAGGAGGTTAGTGATGGGAAGAAGTTCGGGGCCTGTTATCTATTGAATACCACCCTGACCCCGCCGCTCCTCAAGCTCCTCCAACATCGCCGCGGTAGTCGTCGCCCCGAAGCGCGTAGCGCCCAGCCGGTTCAGCTCCAGCAGGGCGTCCAGCGTCCGTACGCCACCGGCGGCCTTGACGCGCATCGCCGGCGACACGGTCCGGCGCATCAGTGCGATGTCCGCAGCCGTCGCTCCCCCGCTGGCGAAGCCGGTGCTCGTCTTCACGTACGCCGCCCCGGCGGCTTCGGCGGCCTGGTAGCCGACGATCTTCTCGGCGTCGGTCAGGAAGGAGTTCTCGAAGATGACCTTCACCGGGCGGCCCTCGGCGGCGTGGACGACCGCGGCGATCTCGTTGCGCGTGAAGGCGACGTCTCCGGCTCGCAGGCGGCCGATGTCGATCACCATGTCGAGTTCCTCAGCGCCCTGGGACACCAGCTCGGCGGTCTCGAAGATCTTCGTCGCCGTCGTGCTGCTGCCGTGCGGGAAGCCGACGACCGTGCCGACCAGGACCGTGCTGCCGCGTAGCGCGCCGGCGACCGAGGCCACGTCGGCGGGCCGGACGCAGACCGATGCGACGCGGTACTCCAGCGCCACGGCCAGGCCTGCTTCGACGTCGGCCGGGGTGAGTTCGGGGCGGAGCAGCGAGTGGTCGATCATCTTCGCCACCTCGTCGCGGGCGGGCAGCGGGCCGTCCCAGCGCGGGACGTCTATCGAGGCCACTGACATTGCATTCTCCTTCGGTGTGCGGGCTGAACGCTGTGCGATTGCGAACTGTCTAGACAGCATATACAATCGGGGCATGGCCGCAAACCAGCCGATCTACGAGCGCATCGAGAAGCAACTGCGGCGCCGGCTGGCCGGCGCGTCCGACGGCGACCCGTTCCCCTCCGAGCCGCGCCTGGCCGAGGAGTTCGGCGTCTCGCGGATGACGGTGCGCGCAGCCCTGGCCGGCCTGGAGCGCGACGGCATGCTGGAGCGCGTGCCGGGCCGGGGCAGCTTCGTGCGGAAAGGCGCAGCTCACCGCCCCGTCGGCATCCTGCTGAGCTTCCACGACCAGGCGCTCTCCGAGGGCAGGACGCCCCGTTCACGCGTCCTGAAAGCCGAGAGGCGCGCCGGATCGGCCCAGGAAATCGAGGCGCTCTACCAAGAGAAACCGGCTGAGCAGGAAGTGATCGCGATCAGCCGCGTCCGCCTCTTCGACGACACCCCGATCGCCATCGAGCACGCCGCGTTCCCCGCCAGTCTCGAAGCCCTGCTGACCACCGACCTGGAAACCGGCTCGCTGCACAACGCGCTGCGCCGCCTGGGCCGCATCCCGACGATCGGCTCCTCGATCCTCACCGCGCGCACCGCCGACGACGACGCCTCCGACCTGGGCGTCACCCCCACGACCCCGATGCTCGTCGAGACCCGCTCCATCGTCGACCAGGACGGCAACGCGCTGGAGTACACCATCAGCGCGTACGTGGCATACCGCTACGCCCTCAAAGTCGACTTCGACGTGTCGCAGCGGGAGTAGGAAACGGCCGGCGGCAGGAAGCAGGCAGCCGAGAACGACTCACCCCGTGGAAGCCCGCTCCACCAACTCCGTCGGCAGTATCACCGAAGCCGGCGGCTCCCCCTCGATCCGAGCCAGCAACAGCCGCACCATCTCGCCGCTGATCCGCTTGAAGGGCTGCCGCATCGTCGTCAGCGGCGGCGTGGCCGAAGCCGCGACCGGCGAGTCGTCGAAGCCTGCGACCGCGACGTCCTCCGGCACCCGCCGCCCCGCGCCCCGAAGCGCCTCCAGAGCCCCGACCGCCATCAGGTCCGAGGCCACGAACACCGCATCCAGATCCGGACGCCGCTCCAGCAGCGCGGTCATCGCCGCCTCGCCCGACTCCCGCGAGTAGTCCCCGTGCGCGACCAGCGAATCGTCGCCGCCGGTCGTCTCACGCCACCCGGCCAGCCGCTTCACGCCGCCGGGAGTGTCCAGCGGCCCGGTGATCGTCGCGACGGTACGCCGCCCGGAGCCCAGCAGGTGCGCCACCATCTGGCGCGCGCCGTCCAGCTCGTCCACGCCGACATACGGCAGCGTCCGCTCATGCCCGATCGGCTGCCCGCACGCCACGATCGGCAGGCCCAGGTGCAGCATCTGCTCGACGAACGGGTCCCCGGTGTGCGTCGAGACGAGCAAGGCGCCGTCAACGTGCCCTCCGCCGAGGAACCGCAGCACCCGCTTCTGCTCGCCCGGCGTACCGGCGATCGCCAGTAACAGCGCGATGTCGTGCTCGGCGAGCGCCTGCGTACAAGCCCGGAGAAGCACGTTGAAGTTCGGGTCGGTGAAGAACCGCTCCTGCGGCTCCGACAGGACGAAGGCCACCGTCCCCGACCGCTGCGTCACCATGGCCCGCGCATGCTGGTTGACGACGTATCCGGTCTTGCGAATCGCGGCGTTGACCGCGCCGAGCGCGTCCGCGGAGACGTTCAGCCCACCGTTGAGCACCCGGGACACCGTCCCGCGGCTGACGCCGGCCTCAGCCGCGACGTCCTCGATGGTCGGCCGTCGCCTGCCGCCTGCGCTCATACTCTTCGCCCCTGTCACTTGACCGCCCCGGCCACTATGCCCGAGCGCCAGTACCGCTGCAGGGTAAGGAATAGCACGATCAGCGGCACGATCGACAACAACGCGCCCGTGATGACCAGGTTGTACAGCGCGGGCTGCTGCGCCCCCTGGTTCAGCAGGCTGAACAGCCCGACGGTCAGCGGGAACTTCCGGTCGTCGCCGAGCATGATGAACGGCAGCATGAAGTTGTTCCAGATGCTGATGAACTGGAACAGGAAGATCGTCACCAGCCCGGGCACCATCATCGGCGCGGCGATCCGGAGCATCAGCCGCCACTCCCCCGCACCCTCGATGCGTCCGGCCTCCAGGACCTCGTCCGGCACCGACGACGCGGCGAAGATCCGGCCCAGGTAGGAGCCATAGGGCAGGGCAGCGGCGACCGAAGGCAGCAGCACCGAGAGGTAGCCGCCGGCCAGGCCGACCTTGGCCAGCATCAAGTACGTCGGAACGGCGAGCGCCACCGCGGGCACCATCACGCCGCCGAGCAGCACGTTGAACAGGACTGTCTTCCCCCGGAACTCGTACTTGGCCAGGGCGAAGCCGGTCAGCCCCGACAGCACGGTCCCGAGGAAGGCACCGCCGCCGGCGTAGATGAGCGTGTTGTACATCCACCGCCAGAACAGCCCCGAGCGGTAGGAGTTCAGCTCGCTGATGTTGTGCAGCAGCGAGGTGCCGGGAACGGCGGTCGAGGAGTTGAACAGCGACGGGCCGCTCTTGGTGGCGGCGATGAGGACCCACAGCACGGGGATCAGCGTGTAGACGGACCCGAGCGCGAGGATCGCGATGGCCGTCACGGACATCTTGGGGCGTGGCACAGCGTCCTCCCGCTCAGTTCTCGCCGAAGGCGCGCTTGTTGACGAAGCGGAGCAGGCTGAACGACAGGCCCAGGATCAGCACCGCGACGATCACCGCCTCGGCGGCCGCGCTGTACAGGTCGTTGCGCGCGAACGCGTCGTTGGAGATCTTCATCAGGGGCGTCCAGGTCGTCGAGATCGTCTTGGCCAGCGGCTGGAGCACCGTGGGCTCGGAGAACACCTGCAGCGTGGCGATGACCGAGAACAGCCCGGTCAGCACCAGCGCCGGCAGCACCATCGGCACCTTGATCCGCAGCGCGATCTGCGTCTCGCTGCAGCCGTCGAGCCGCGCGGCCTCGTAGACCTCCTGCGGCAGCGACCGCAGTGAGGTGTAGATGACGATCATGTTGTATCCGGTGCCGCCCCAGATGCCGACGTTGGCGACGGAGAACAGCACCGTGGAGGTGGCGAACAGGTCGGGCATCTTCAGGCCGAGCGCGTGGAACAGCGGCTGGAACGGGGACACGGTCGGCAGGTACAGGAAGCCCCACAGCAGCGAGGAGATGACGACCGGCACCCCGTACGGCAGGAAGATGGCTATTCGCGCGAACCGCGTCAGCCGCGCCCGCGTGGAGTCCAGCAGCAGCGCGAACAGCAGAGCCAGACCGAGCATCACCGGCAGTAGGAACGCGCCATAGGCGAGCGTGCGCAGAACGCTGTGCCAGAACTCGGAGTCCCCCAGCGCGGAGGAGTAGTTCCGCCACCCGGCCCATACCTCCTGCCGGGCGTGCGGCCCGAGCCCGAGACCCTTCACGTGGATCCCGCGGAAGCTCATGTAGGCCGCGTAGCCGATCGGCGCCGCGAAGAAGAGGACGAACAACGCGGTGGCCGGGGCGACCGCCGCGTAGGGAACGAGCTTTTGTCTGGACACCTGGGTCTCCATGCGGTGACATGCCGACGTGAGGTGGCATGCGGCGACGAGTGGGCCCGGCGCGCCGTGTCCTGGTTGCGTGTCCGAAGGGAGGACCGCCACGGCGCGCCGGAGTCGGTGATTTTCGGGGCGGTACAGATTTTCGGGGCGGTACAGATCAGCTTCCGGAGACCGTGAAGCCGTTCTTCTTCATGTCGGCGAGGACGCTCTGCTGGATCGCGTCGAACGCGCCGGACAGCGAGGTCTTGTTCGTCACGGCCTTGCCGATGACGTCGTCGTAGGCCGAGTACGCGGTCGAGACGTCCGGGCCCCAGGTCGCCGGGGCGGTGGCGGCGGCCGCGGCCTTGGCGACGGAGGCGAAGTCCGTGGCCGAGGGCAGGAAGGTCGGGGCGGCGATGCTCGCCTGCGCGTCGGTGTCGGCCGGGTAGATGCCGCCCTGGCTGACCAGCAGGTTGAGCGCGGTGGGGTCGGTGTTCATCCAGACCACGAACTGCGCGGCGGCGTCCTTGTGCTTGGAGTCGGTGGTCACGGCCATCGAGGAGCCGCCCCAGGTGCCGGTGACGTTCGAGGACGCGTCCCACTGCGGCAGCGGCGCGACGCCCCAGTCGTCCTTGGTGTCGGCGGCGACGCCTTCGAGGGTGCCGGGTCCCCAGACGCCCGCGGTCCAGGACAGGATCGTGCCGTTGTCCATGGCCTTGTTCCAGGCCGGAGTCCAGGCGTTCTCGGGGTCGATCTGCCCGGCCTTGAGCAGGCCGTCCCAGAAGTCGGCGACCTTCTTGGTGGCGGCGTCGTTGAGGCCGACGCCCCAGGTCGTGCCGGAGGCGGTCCACCACTTCGCGCCGGCCTGCTGGGCCAGGCCGCCGAACTCGCCGGGGTCGACGCTGGGGAAGTCGGCCAGGTAGGACGTCGGAGCCTTCTGCTTCACCTCGGCGGCGAGCTTGGCGTAGTCGTCCCAGGTCTTCGGGACGCTCAGTCCGTACTTCGTGAACAGGCTCTTGCGGTAGAAGAAGAGCATCGGCGCGGTGTCCTGCGGCACGCCGTAGACCGCGCCGCTGCCGCCGAGCGTCACCTGGTTCCACACGGCCGCCGGGAACTTGTTCTGGACGGAGTTGGCCTGGCCGGAGATGTCGGCGAGCACGTTGTTGGAGACCATCGTCGGGATCTCCTGGTACTCGGCCTGGATGACGTCCGGCATCGCGTGCGCCTTGGCCGCGGTCAGGACCTTCTCCGCCTCGGAATCCCCGCCGGCCTGCTTGCTGAAGGTGACGTGGATGTTCGGGTGGGAGGTGTTCCAGGCGTCCACGACCTTGTCCATGTTCGGCACCCAGGACCAGAAGGTCAGGTCCGCCTTGCCGCCGGAGCCGGAGCCGGAACTGGAGCCGGAGCCGTCGGCGGCCGGCTTGGAGGAGGCGGACGAGCAGCCGGCGACCAGGGCCGCGGCCGTTATACCGGCGACGGCTGCCGCGGCGGCACGGTGAAGTTTCATGCGACGCTCCACTACGAGGGGACGGGAGGGAAGGAGAACGGAGAGAACCGGGGTGTTACGGCGCTGTGAACGCTCCCAATCATGCGGCCGAAGTTCTGGAAGTCAAGAGCTTCCGGTCCTAGATTTTCCTGTGATAAGACTTCGTTACCGAGCTGTGAGCGCTCCCAAAGCGCTGGCATATTTACCCCTGAAGCTCTCCCGCGCACCGAAAGCGAACCGCCATGACCTCTCGCTGGCCGCACCTGGACGCCCTCGCCTACGGCGGCGACTACAACCCCGAGCAGTGGCCCGAGGAGATCTGGGCCGAGGACGTCGCTCTAATGCGGGAGGCTGGCGTGAACCTGGTCAGCCTGGGCGTCTTCTCCTGGGCCCGGTTGGAGCCGGCCGAGGGCGTCTTCGAGTTCGGCTGGCTGGACCGGATCATGGCCCTGCTGCATGAGAACGGGATCCGCGTCGACCTGGCCACGCCGACCGCAGCGCCGCCGCCCTGGTTCAGCCATGCGTATCCGGACTCGCTGCCGATGACGCGGGACGGACAGCGGCTCGGGACCGGGTCGCGGCAGTCGATCTGCCCGTCCTCACCGGAGTACGCCGAGGCCTCGGTACGCATCGCCTCGGCGTTGGCCCAAAGGTACGCACGGCACGAGAACCTCGTGCTCTGGCACGTTTTCAACGAATACATGGCCCCGACCGGCGAGTGCTACTGCGAGAACTCGGTCCGGCACTTCCGGCGCTGGCTGCGCGCCAAGTACGAGAGCCTCGACGCGCTGAACCAGGCGTGGGGCACGGCGTTCTGGAGCCAGGACTACAGCGACTGGGACGAGATCGACGCGCCGCGCACCGCGCCGTCGGCCGTCAATCCGGCGCAGCGCCTGGACTTCGCGCGGTTCAGCAACGACGCGTGGCTGGAGTGCTTCCGGCGGGAGCGCGACGCGATCCGGCAGTACTCCCCCGACGTGCCGGTCACGACCAACTTCCAGGACGTGCGCTGCCGGGGGCTGGACCAGTGGGCCTGGGCCGCGCAGATGGATGTGGTCTCCAACGACCACTACCTGGTCGCCGAGGACAGCGACAACCACATCGGCCTGGCGCTCGCGGCCGACCTGACGCGGGGTGTGGCCGACGGGCATCCGTGGCTGCTGATGGAGCATTCGACCTCGGCGGTGAACTGGCAGCGGCGCAACATCGCCAAGCGTCCCGGGGAGATGGCGCGCAACAGCCTGGCGCACTTCGCGCGCGGGGCCGACGGGATCCTGTTCTTCCAGTGGCGGGCCTCGCGGTACGGGCAGGAGAAGTTCCACTCCGCGATGCTGCCGCACGGCGGCACCGACACCCGGATCTGGCGCGAGGTGGTCTCGCTCGGGGCGTCGCTGAAAGCTCTCGCGCCGGTGGCGGGGTCGCGGGTGGTGCCGGACGTCGCGATCGTGTGGGACTGGGAGGCCTGGTGGGCGCTGGAGCTGGACTGGCGGCCTTCGCAGGACGTGCGGTACGTCGAGCAGGTGACGCATTGGTATGAGCAGCTGTGGCGCTCACACCTGACGGCGAACTTCGTGCGCGCCGACGCGGACCTGTCGCGCTATCCGCTGGTGGTGGTGCCGTCGCTGTACCTGACCACGGAGGAGGCGGCGAAGAACCTGCGCGGCTACGTGGAGGCCGGCGGGACGCTGGTCGTGTCGTTCTTCTCCGGAATCGTGGACGAGAACGACGCAGTGGTGCTCGGCGGGTACCCCGGCGCGCTGCGGGATGTGCTGGGGATCGTGGTCGAGGAGTTCCTGCCGCTGCGCGTCGGCGAGACGGTGCGGCTCAGCGATGGGGCGCGCGCCGATCTGTGGGCCGATGACATCCGGCTGCGCGGGGCGGAGGCTGTCGCAGAGTACGCCGACGGGCCGGCCGCGGGAAAACCTGCGGTGACGCGGCACGCGGTGGGGGCCGGGGAGGCTTGGTACGTGTCGACGCGGTTGGCCGGCGAGGATCTGCGGGCTCTGCTGGCGCGGATCCCGGCGGCACGGTCGGAGTTCGCGGGGGTGCCGGAGACGGTCGAGGTGGTGACACGGCGGGGCGAGGACGGGGACTACGTGACGGCGATCAACCACGGGGAGGCTGAGGCGACGGTCGCGGTGGCGGGGTACGAGCTGCTGACCGCGTCGGAGGTCGGGGCGCTGGTGGTGCCGGGCGGGGAGGTGCGGGTGGTTCGGCGGCGGGCGGGAGCGTAGGTGGCCCGGGCGGCTGGCGCTTGGCTACGGCAAGTGCCAGCCGGCAGGCTGTGTGCGGGGTTCGGCGGCGCGCGGGTGTAGGCCGCACAGGCGGCTGGTGCTTGGCTTCGGCGAGCACCGGCTGTAGCTGGTAATCGCGTAGCCCACGTTTCAGCTCCGAGGACCGATCCGAACGGCAGTGACGCCGGCCCTGCGAAGCTCCTCCACCAGGATACGGAGCTGCGTGGCCGCCATCAGCGGATAGACCTCTCCCTGGCAGTCCATCCAGAACTGCCAGCCGCCGTCGGGGTGCTCTTCCGGATTGGAAACGTAGTGCGGGTTGTAATCGGCCCCGTCCAGCGCCTCATCGCCGTCCGAGTATTCGGTCCCGTCATCGCCGACGCACCCGAATCGCCGCCCCGCCGCAATCAAGGCGCTCCAAACCCCGTCCTCAGGCTCACCGCGGACATGAGCGCCGAAGTCCTGAGTCCGGTACGAATCAGGTGTCATCGAAAAGATCCGAAACGTGTCCTCGTCGACGGCCACGGCTTCCCCGCTCCATTCGGCCGCGATCGCCTGCCGTTGCCAGCGTGCCGCCGCCTCACCGGAGGAGTCACCCTTCACGAGATCGGCGAGCCGCCACAGCATCGCCGCGCCGCCGAAGCGCGCGGCAAGCCGCATCCAACCATCTGCGGCTTCGCTGTGATGGTGCTCGTATGCGTACGCTGCCAGGCGAAAGGCCGCATCGGCGTCGCCGTGCTGCCCGGCCTCGGCCCAGTCGGACAGTGTCTGCGCGGTGATTTCGTCTCCGTGCCCCATGTCCGTTCATAGTGCCCGAGCCCACCCACTGTTCCAGCTTCGTGCGGCAGCAGGCGCCGACTGTGACCGTGGTGGCCCCAGCCGGCACCGCCCCCGCCCCGCCCTCACTCACACCCTCACTCCCCCGGCGCGTCCCCGAAGTCCGGAATCGCCAACCGCGCCCCGCCCTGCAGCGCCGACTCGTGCGCCACGATCCCCGGGAGCGTGTAGCGCGCCGCGACCCAGGCGTTCACCGGCGGCAGCGTGCCGGCCGTCACGGCGACCACGAAGTCGTCGGCCAGGAAGTGGTGGCTGCCCTCGTGGCCGTTGGAGGCGTTCGCGAACTCCTTCGGCAGGCGGCTTCGGTCGTGCACCGGGGCCGAGCCCGAGGTGAACGCGTCGCGCAGGGCCGGGGCGACGTGCTGGAGCGAGGGGTCGTCCGGCGACAGCGTCGGGCGGGGCTCCAGGTAGTCGGTGATGTCGGTGACGCCCTCGCGGTCCTGCCACAGGCTCACCGTGGCGAGCTGCTCCAGGCTGCCCTGCGTGCCGAAGTACCGGAAGCGCGACTCCCGGATCCGCGAGGGGTATCCGACGCGGCGGAACTCGTTGGTGCGGAAGCTTCCGCCGCCGGCCGCCTCGAACAGGGCGGTGGCGTTCGAGAAGTCGTTGTCGAACATGCTCACCTCCTTGTCGAACACGCCGTCGCCCAGGTCGTCGGTGACGCCGATCGCCGAGACGCTCACCGCGTGCGTCTGCCACGCTCCGAGGATGCCGCCGAGCGCGTGCGTCGGATACAGCAGCGGCGGGTAGCTGGCGGTGGCCTTCCAGTTCTCGCCGCCGCTGTACTTGTAGGCGTCGTAGAAGCCGAGGTCCATGTCGTGCACGTAGTCGCCCTCGGCGTAGAAGAGCCTGCCGAAGGCGTCCTTGGCGACCAGGTCCCGAGCATGCACCGTGGCCGGGTTGTAGTAGCTGGTCTCCCCCATCATGTACGTCAGCCCGGTGCGGCGGACCTCCTCGATGATGTCCGCTATCTCCTCACGGGAGATTGCCATCGGCACCGCGGAGTAGACGTGCTTGCCCGCCCGCAGCGCCTGCACCACCAGCGGGCCGTGAGTCCAGCGCTGCGTGAAGATGGCGACCGCGTCGAGGTCCGAATCGAGCATTGCGTCGTAGGACGGGAAGGTGCCTGCGAGCTCGTACTCCCCCACGAGCCGCTCGGCCCGTTCCGGAAGCAGGTCCGCGACGAAGATGTCGCCGACTCCGGGATGGAGCCGCCACAGCTTGGCGAACTGGCCGGAGAACTGTCCGGCACCGAGGATGCCGATGGTGATGGCCACGATGAAACCCCTCTGCAATCGTTCCCGCAATCGTTCCCGCAAATGTAGCGAGACACACCGCAGCACGCCAGAGCCTGCCTGCTTGCTGCCGCCGGGAACGATTGGTTACGCTCGCTGTCCCACGTCCGTGCCAGCGCGAGGAGCCGTCATGCCGGTGACGATCAACGAGGTGGCCAAGGCGGTCGGCGTCTCGACGTCCACGGTCTCCCGCGCCTTCACCACCCCGGACCAGGTCCGCGCCGAGACCCGCGAGCGCATCCTCGAGGTCTCCGCCGAGCTCGGCTACGTCCCCAACCCCTCGGCCCGCTCCCTGCGCGCCGGCGCCACGGCGACCCTCGGCATGATCGTCCCGGACATCGTCAACCCCTTCTACCCGCCGATCTTCAAAGCCCTGCAACGGCGGGCCGGCCGGCTCGGCTACACGACGCTGGTCGCGGACTGCGACGACCGCGAGAGCGCGGAGCTGGACGTCATCGCGGCCACCGCCAACCGCGTCGACGGGCTGCTGCTGTGGGCCACGTACCTGCCCGACGAGCGCCTGCGCGCCATCGCCGAGCAGACGCCGCTGGTCCTGGTGAACCGGCAGGTACCGGGCATCAGCAACCTGCGCATCGACCTCACCACCGGCGTCCGCCAGGCCGGCGAACTGCTCTACGCGCTGGGCCACCGCCGCTGCGCCCTGATCGACGCCAGCCGCCCGGGCTTCGAACGGGACAAGCTCTTCGCCGAGATCTTCCGCGGGCTGGGGCTGACCGTCGTCGAGCTGGGCCCGTACGAAGCACGGTTCGAGTCCGGCGTCCACGCCGCGACGCTGGTCGCCACCGGCGGCGCGACCGCCGTGCTGGCCCACAACGACCTGGTCGCGCTCGGGGCGCTGCAGCAGTTCACTGCTTTGCGCGTGCGGGTGCCGGCCGACGTGAGCCTGGTCGGCATCGACGACACGCTGCTCGCCTCGGTGTGCACTCCGGCGCTGACGAGCGTGCGCATCGATCCCGAGGAGCTGGCCGCGGGCGCGTCGGAGCTACTCCTGGAGGCGATCGCCGGACGAGGAGCCTCCTCCAGGGAGCTCGTGGTCGGCACCCACCTGGTGTCGCGGGCGTCTACTGGGCCGGCGCCTACGTCGCGGTAGACGATGCTTGCTCTGCGGACGTGGTCGGACGGTCGCGGGGCGGCTGGACCACGAAATTCCATCTGGCGGCGGACGGGAAGTGCCGTCCGTTGTGCTGCGTGCCGACCGCCGGGCAGGCCGCCGCCGTCGTCGTGGCAGCGATGAGCGCGACCGTCTACCTGGCCGCGCTCCATGTCGCAGGCATCCTGCCCTGGTCCAACCGGTGATTGGAAAGAAAAGCCCTAGGTCTAGGTCTAGGTCTAGGTCTAGATCTAGGTCTAGATCTAGCTCCAACCCTAGTTACAGCTCCTGCTCCAGCTCAGGCCCCGGCAGCGACGGTGGCGTTCGCGGTGATCCCGGTCGGGCACGCGGGGTCGAAGGCCGCTGCGACGAGGATCCGCTCCATCTCGCGGACGATCTGCTCCTGCTCCTCGGGCGTCACGACCTCGGTGTCGACGCGCAGCAGGAGGTTGACCGTGTCGGGTACGGCGTTGACCTCCATGAACGTCTGCGCGTCCGGCACGTTCGTGTGGGGGCCCCAGGTCAGTGTGGTCAGGGGCAGCGCGGCCTCGATCTCCTCCGGGGTCGGCAGCGGGCCGGGGCGCACCGCGGCGGTGGCTCGTCGCAGGTCGTTGAAGAAGCACAGGAGGTCCACCTCGTCGCCCCGCTCCTCCGACACGCGCTTGAACATCGCGAACAGGTCGCGCGGGTCGAAGTACGCGTACTTGCCGGCCTTCAGTTGGGCGCGCCAGGCCTGCATGGCGACGGTGTCGAAGTCGGTGTCGGCGACGTCGACCACGCACAAGCACGACGCGAGCAGCGGGGTGACGGACTCGCGCAGGCCCGGGCGGAAGCGGTTGCTGATGAAGGTGCGGATGGCGCTGGGGCTCTTGCCGGAGACCTTGCCCAGGCCCACGGCGTACGCGGCGAGCAGGATCGAGCCGGTGTTGGCACCGGTGCGGGCGGCGATCGAGGTCGCGGCGAGGTAGACGGCCCTGGAGTCCAAGGTCAGATCCCACCACTGCGGATCGCGCGGCTCGTACGAGGTGTCGAAGCGGCGCCCCGAGACCTGGCGCACCATCTTCTCCCAGTACGCGATCGAGGCGGCGTTCTGCCTCAGGCCCGCCGGGGACTGCTGCTGCCGGGCCAGCTCGAAGGGCTGGATTCCCTCGCGCGGGGCCAGGTGCTCGCCGGTGTCCTGGTTCAGGTTGCGCAGATCGTCGACCAGCGCCTCGAAGCCGAGGCCGTCGATGGCGACGTGCGGGTACATGGCGGCGAAGTAGCACGGGGCGCCGTTCTGCCGGATGACCGCCATCCGGACCGGCCAGTCGGTCGCGACGTCGAAGGGCTCGCGCTCGTAGCCGGCACGCACCGCCTCGGCCGCTTCGGCGGGGTCCTCGCCGGAGCCGATGTCGACGACGTCCAGGGCGACCTCGCCGGAGGAGTGCAGGACCTGCACCGGCTCGCCGTCCTCGCGGAAGCGGTAGCGGGTGCGCAGCGAGTGGTTCCGCTCCACGATGAAGGCCAGCAGGTGGACGATGTTCTCGACGGTCGTCCCCTCCTCCAGGGGCACCGTGCCGCCGATCATCACGGCGTCCTCGGCGTGCTGCATCATCTGCAGCATGTTGCGCTGCCCCCAGGTGACGTCGCACTCGCCCGATCCGTCACCCGAGAACGGCACCAGAATCCGGTCTCCCACCAGCCACACCACCGATTCTTTCCCGCCCAGCCCGAACCCCCGTACGAACGAGACTCATCGTGTTCGAGGGCGACTCGGCACGTCAATACTCTGCGTCGGGCCCCGGACGATCAGTTGCGCGACGACCAGGGACGACGGGAGCGGCATGAAAATTTGCACGGGAGGGTGCGGCCGCCGGCTGGTAGCTGCTGGCGGCTGGCTGCGGGTGCAGATGGCAATGAGAAACCTCCTCGGCTACTTCGTCCACTGATCCACTAGTCATGCCATGCCGCACCGAGTACCTTGTGATGCATGGAACCTGGCGGTGCAGCCAAGGCGGTGAGCCAGATGCGGCGCGGCGTGCTCGAGTTCTGTGTCCTGGCGCTGCTGCGTGACGGCCAGCGCTATGGCGTGGAGTTGCTGCGCGAACTCGGCTCCGTCGACGCTCTGGTGGTCAGCGAGGGCACGATCTACCCGCTGCTGTCCCGGCTGCGCAAGGAGCAGATGGTCGCCACGATCTGGCAGGAATCTCCTTCAGGGCCGCCCCGTCGCTACTACCGATTGACCGACGTCGGGGAGAAGGCGCTCGCGGAGTTCGTCGCCGAGTGGGGCCGGTTCCGAGACGGGGTCGAACACATCCTTACTGCGAGTGGGGGCGGGCAGACATGAGTACGGGTGCCGACGAGTTGGTCGCGGCGTATCTGCGGGAGCTGGAACGGGAGGCCGAGCGGCTGCCGTGGAACGCACGGATGGAACTGCTGGAGGATGTGCGGAGTCACATCGAGGTGGCGCTGGCCGAGACGTGGCCGGATGAGGTGGCCGGCGAGTCCGGCGGCCACGCCACCGAGGCAGGTGACCACTCCGAGGCAGGTGGCCCTGGTGACACGCTAGGCGAATCGGGCGAGGACCCTGCCGATGCCGAGGCGAAGTCGGCCCGGGTCCGCGAGATCCTGGCCGCCCTCGGCGAACCACGCGAGATCGTCGACTCCGCGGTAGCCGACGAGCCGGGCGCGACCGTGCCGCCGCAAGCACCGCCGCCAGGCGTCCCGACAGGCCCGATGCCCGGCCTCCCGATACCCGGGCCTCCGACCGGCCCGATGCCCGCTTACGCCTTCGCGCCGACCGGCCCGCCGTATCGCCTCGGCACCGCCGAGGTCTTCGCGGTCGCCCTGCTCCTCGGCGGGGTCTTCCTCTTCGGCATCGGCTGGATCCTCGGGCTGATCCTCCTGTGGGCCTCACCGCGCTGGACCGTCCGCGAGAAGCTGGTCGGCACCTTCGTCCTCCCCGGCGGCCTCGGCCTCATCGTATGGCTGATCACTGTGCCCACATCCTCAACGGCCTGCTCCGGCGACTCCAGCGGCTTCCAGCACTGCACCACCAGCGGCTGGACCCTGCCGGGCTGGGCCGGTCTGGCCGTCGTCGCACTCGGCGTTGCGCTACCGATCTACACGTCCTTCTTCCTCGTTCGGCGCGCCCGGCAGCGTGCATTCACGCCGTCACGCGCCGACCGCGCAATCAGCGGCGCGCTGGTGGGCTTCCTGGTCGCGGTGGTCGCGGTCTTCGTGGTCGGCGCGTTCGCATTCGTATCGGTCAGCGGCAGCGGCAGCGCCGTCACCCCCTCCCACACCGAACCGAGCGCAGTCGCCTCCTACCCTGGCGACCCGGTCCCGCCGCCGTCGTCGGAGTCCGAGTCCGCCATGCCCACGGCTTCGAACTTCACCTCCCACTGAACGCTCCGGCGCCAGCTCTGCGCCTGCTGGCTGCTGCTAGCTCCAGAGCTTGATCTGGGTGCTAGATCTTGCTCTGGCTGCCAGTGCTTGATCCGGCTGCGAGCTTTGCTTGGTGAATCGCTGTGTGTTGACATCTGGGGCCCGTTATCTACCGCTCCCCGCCACCAGCCAGCCGCCCACACAAAGCTGCCGGAGGTGCAGCACGCACCTCCGGCAGCAGCCCCACCTCACCGCCCCGGAGCCGGCGCCGTACTCTCCCGCACCGACAGCGTCGGCGGCAGCAGCGTCACCCCGGACTTCCCCGCGTCCGGTCCCAGCAGCATCTCCACGGCCTGCCGTCCGAGCTCCTGCGCGGGCACCGGGATCGTCGTCAGACGCGGCGAGGTCTGCATCGCGACCGGCTCGTCGGGGCCGATGGCCACGATCGAGACCTCCTCGGGGACCGTGCGTCCCGACGAGCGCAGCAGGCCGAGCAGCGGGCCGATCATCGCCTCGTTCTGCACCACCAGGCCGGTCGTGTCCGGCCGGTCCTCGAAGATCCGCGCCAGCACGCCGGCCGCACCCTCGAACGAGGCGTCGCAGGGCCGGTGCACGGCACGCAGCGCTCGCTTCTGGCACCGCTCCTGGAATCCGGCCAGCGTGCGCTCGGCGAACCCTGTGTGGCGGCGGTACACGCCCTCGCTCTGGCCGATGAAAGCGACCTCGTGGTGTCCCAGGTCCGCCAGGTGGTCCGCGGCCGCGGCGCCGGCGGCTGCGAAGTCCAGGTCCACGCACGACAGCCCCGCCGGGTCGGCCGGCAGCCCGATCAGCGAGGCGCGTGTGCCCTGCCGGCGCAGGACCTCGACGCGCTCGTCCTCCAGCTCCACGTCCATCAGGATCACGCCGTCGGCCAGGCCGCTGCCGGCCACGCGCCGCACGCCGTCGGGGCCCTCGTCGTTCGTGATCAGCAGGACGTCGTGCCCGTACTGGCGCGCGGTGGTGGTCACCGCGATCGCGATCTGCATCATCACCGGCACGTACAAGTCCGTGCGCAGCGGCACGACCAGCGCGACGATGTGCGACTTGCTGCTGGCCAGCGCCCGCGCCCCGGCGTTGGGGTGGTAGCCGAGCGCGTCGATCGCGGCCTGGACGCGCACCCGGGTGGAGTCCGAGATCGAGCGCTTGCCGCTCAGGACATAGGAGACCGTGCTCGGCGAGACTCCCGCATGCTTCGCCACTTCGGCGAGTGTCGCCATCCTCGTAACCTGGCCCTTCGGATCGGTCATGCCTGTCATTGTGGACTGTCTTGAGGGCTGTCGCGGAGCAGGACCCCGTAGCCGGGCAGTTCGAGTCCGCGAGCCTGCGGGCCCGCCTCGATCGCCACGGCCTCCGCATTGTGGTTGAGCAGCACGAGCGTGCCGCCGCGGCGCACCGCCTCGACCCCCGCCGGCAGCCCGGCGAGCGTCGGTTCGACCCCGGCCTGTCGCGCCGCCTCGGCGAGGATCCGCTCCAGTCCGTCGCAGGACGGCTGGACGGCGACGTACCAAGCAGCGCCGGAACCGTACACGTTCCGCGTCACCGCCGCCCGGCCGTCCTTCAGCGCCGCGAGGACCTCCGCCCCGCGAGGATGCGCCAGCTCGGTCCAGTCGACGGCGTCGAACGCGCCGAGCTCGGCCGACTCGCAGGGCTCGGTCTCGCCCTCGTCCAGCGGGTGGAGCTCCTCGACGAACACTCCCAGCGCCCGGCTCAACGCAGCGGCCTGATACCCGCCGGGATGCAGCCGCGTGGTCTCGTCGACGGTTCCGGTCAAGTACCCGGCGACCAGGCACCCGCCATCGGCCGCGTACTGCGCCAGATGCTCGGCGTCGGCCGTCGTCAGCACGTGCAGCGCCGGAGCCAGCACCAAGGCGTAGCGGCTCAGGTCGTCCGAGACCCGCACGAAGTCGACAGCGATGTTCTGCCGCCACAGCGACGCGTGCCACTGCTTCACGATCCGCTGGTAGTCCACCCGCTCCGACGGCTTGCCCCGCCAGCCCAGCGCCCAGCGGCTCGGCCAGTCCAGGACGATCGCCGCGCGCGCCGCCACCGTCGTGCCGACCAGGGCCTTGAGCCCTTCGTCCTCGGCAAGTTCGCGACCGTGCGCGGTGATCTCGCGGAACGTGCGCGTCTCAGGGCCCGCGTTCGGCAGCATTCCCGCGTGGAACCGCTCGGCTCCGGAGGCCGACTGGCGCCACTGGAAGAACAGGGAAGCATCGGCCCCGCGCGCGATGGCCTGCAGCGAGTACAGCCGCATCTGGCCGGGCTTCTTGTGCTTGTTGACCTGCCGCCAGTTCACCTCCGACGAGGCCTGCTCCATGAGCACCCACGGCTGCCCGCCGGACAGCGAGCGCGCCAGGTCGGCGGCGTAGGCGTTGTCGGCGCCGGCTTGCGGGCCGAGCGAGGGGTCGGGGTAGGAGTCGACGGAGGCGAAGTCGAAGCGTCCGCGCAGGTCCCACTGGTCGACCGCGAAGTAGTCGGGGATCAGGTTGGTGGTGACCGGCAGCTCGGGATTGTGCCGGCGCAGGATCGCCGCTTCGGCGTCGAAGCAGGCGACCAGGGCGTCGGACAGGAAGCGGCTGTAGTCCAGGACCTGCGCGGGGTTGAGCATGTACGGTGCGGCGCGCGGGGGCTTGATCTCGGCCCAGCCGTCGTAGTGCTGGCTCCAGAAGGCGGTGCCCCAGGCCTGGTTCACTGCTTGCAGGCCCTCGTCGCCGTCGCCGTAGCGCTCGCGCAGCCAGCGCCGGAAGCCGAACTCGCAGTTGCGGCACCAGCACCAGGGGCCGGGCTCGTTGCCGACGTGCCACATCACGACGGCCGGGTGGTGCGCGTAGCGTGCGGCGAGGTCCTCGACGATCGCGTCGGCGTGCTCGCGGTAGACCGGCGAGGAGGGGCAGTACTGGTTGCGGGAGCCGTATCCGTGCACGACGCCGTCGGCCATCACCGGCAGGGTGTCGCGGTGCAGGTGGCCGAGCCACGGCGGCGGGGAGGCGGTCGGCGTGGCGAGGATCGCGCTGATGCCGTTGGCGTGCACCAGGTCCAGGACCCGGTCGAGCCAGGCGAAGTCGCGCACGCCGGGGCGGGGTTCGTAGCGGGCCCAGGAGAACACGCCGACGGTCACCGTGTTCACCCCGGCCTGGCGCATCAGGGCCATGTCCTCGGCCCACACGTCCTCGGGCCACTGCTCGGGGTTGTAGTCGCCGCCGTACAGGAGGCGGCCGCGGGTAGCGTCGTTCAGGCGCGACGGAGGTGTGGAAGAAGACACCGAGGGGCCCCTCCGGGGTCGGGAGTTGGAATCGAAGCGCTTCGATGTCCGACGGTACGGCAGCCGGTGCCAGGGGCACAAGGTTTCAGCCAGAGATCGCTTTCTTCTTGACACCGACGCACGCTGCCGAAACCATCGAAGCGCTTCGACCCGTTCCGTCGCCCTGAAGGACGCATCAGTGACACAGCCCCAGCCCCAGGCCCCCCGCCACCGCGATCCCGCCGCCCTCCTGGCCGAGCTGACCATCGACGAGAAGATCGCGATGCTGCACCAGCACCAGCCGGCCGTGCCCCGCCTCGGGCTGGCGGCGTTCACCACCGGCTGCGAGGCGCTGCACGGCGTCGGCTGGATCGGGCGCGCCACGGTGTTCCCGCAGGCCGTGGGGCTCGGGGCGACATGGGACCGGGAGCTGCTGCGGCGGGTCGGGACGGCGGTGTCGACGGAGGTGCGCGCGTTCCGGCACGACACGGCGAACGCGATGCAGAAGAACGACGTCGCTGAGAAGTTCCCGATGGTGTCGCTGAACGTGTGGGCCCCGGTGGTGAACCTGCTGCGTGACCCGCGATGGGGCCGCAACGAGGAGGGCTACAGCGAGGACCCGTACGCGACCGGCGAGTTGGCGATCGCCTACTGCCGCGGGCTGCGGGGCGACGACCCGGACGTGTGGCGGACCGCTCCCCTGCTGAAGCACTTCCTCGCGTACAACGCCGAGACCGACCGCGACATCGCCAGCGCGTCGGTGCCGGAGCGGGTGCTGCACGAGTACGAGCTGCCGGCGTTCCGGCGTCCGATCGAGGACGGCGCGGTCGCCGGGGTGATGCCGGGATACAACCTGGTCAACGGGATTCCGAATCATGTCCATCCGCTGATCCGGAGCGCACTGCGACAGTGGGATGCGGAGCTGGCGGTGTGCTCGGACGCGCAGGCGCCGTCGAACTTGGTGGAGCGGGAGAAGTACTTCGCCACGCATGTGGAGTCGCACGCGGCCGCGCTGCTGGCCGGGATCGACAGCTTCACCGACAACTCGGATGACAGCGCGCCGACGATCGAGCGGTTCACCGCGGCCTACGCGCAGGGGTTGGTGACAGAGGCTGATATCGATGCGGCGGTCGGCCGGGTGCTGGCGATGCGGGCACGGACCGGGGAGTTCTCGCCGGAGACGGATCCTTACGCCGGGATTCGCGCGGACGTGATCGCGTGTACGGAGCATTCGGCGCTGGCCTTGGAGGCGGCGCGGGCTTCGGTGGTGCTGCTGCGGAACGAGGGCGGGGTGCCGCCGCTGGCGCCTTCGGGGTCTGTCGCGGTCATCGGGCACTTGGGCTCGCGGGTGCTCAACGACTGGTACAGCGGGACGTTGCCCTACTCGGTGTCGATCACTGAGGGGCTCGGGGCTGCTGGTGCCGTCGACGGGTCGGACACGGTGATGCTGCGGTCGGCGGACGGGGTCGAGTTCGGCCCGTTCAAGCATGTCGACTGGGGCACCAGTGTCCAGTACCCGGCGGCCGTGCATACGTTCCAGGCACTCGACTCCGGCCTCTATCTGACCGTCGGCGACGACGGCATCGTTCACGCGGACGCCGCCACGCCGGACGGCTGGGTGGTGCGGGAGCTGTTCGAGCTCGAGGACGTCGCCGGCGGCGGTGTCGCGGTGCGGTCCAATGCGACCGGCCGGTATGTGCGCGTCGGCGGGGAGGGCGAGCTGGTAGCCGATCTGGAGGCGCCGTCGGCGGTCTTCACGCTCGCGTTGGTCGCCTCAGGCCTCGACGAGGCGGTTCAGGCGGCGGCGAGCGCCGACCGGGTGGTGCTGGTCGTCGGCAACGACCCGCACATCAACGGCCGCGAGACGATCGACCGCGACGGCCTCGCGCTGCCGCCGCACCAGCAGGCGCTGATGTCGGCGGTGCACGCGGCGAACCCGGACACGACGCTGGTGGTGGTCTCCAGCTATCCGTACGCGATCGACACCGCCATCCCCACGATCGTGTGGACGTCGCACGCCGGCCAGGAACTCGGCACCGCGGTCGCCGACGTGCTGACCGGCGCGCACAACCCCTCGGGCCGCCTGCCGCAGACGTGGTACGCGAGCGCCGAGGGGCTGCCGGACGCGTACGACTACGACGTGATCGGGTCGGAATGGACGTATCAGTACTCGCGGCGTGAGCATCTGTGGGATTTCGGGCACGGGCTTTCGTATACGACGTTCGAGTATTCGGACGTGCAGGTCGCGCGGGCGGAGGCGGCCCTGACGGTGACGGTGACCGTCGCGAACGTCGGCACGCGCGATGGCGCGGAGGTCGTGCAGTTGTATACGCGCTCGCTCGACGGCGAGCGCCGTCCGTTGCGCAAGCTGGCGGGCTTCGCGAAGGTTCACGTGGCGGCCGGCGATGCGCAGACGGTCGTGTTCGAGCTGCCGGTGGCCGAGCTGGCGTTCTGGGACGAGGCGGCGCAGGAGTTCGCCGTCGACAAGGGACGCTATGAGCTGCTGGTCGGGGCCTCGTCGCGGGATGTTCGGGCGCGGTACGAGTTCACGGTGTAGGAGTTGGCGGGTGCGGCTGAGACACCCCAGCCTGTGGTGTGAACGGAGTGAGTCCACTCCGGCACACACACGCGGCGGTGACCTGCCGTGCACGAGGCGCGGGAACCTCTTCCCACAGGTGGGTGGTCGTGGATCCCTCGACGAAGGCGACCAACACACGAACCGCCGCCGAACCGCCGGACCCGCCCCCCCGTTGCCGAGGCCCGCCGGAGGCCCTGCTCTTGATCTTGATCTTCGGTGCCCCTCACACGCGGCCGTCAGCCGCCCGCATGACGTGTGCGCAGTGACTCGGACCGGCGCGCGGTCGTGCCCACGCACGACCGCCAGCCGCCAGCGCGACCCAGACACGCTCCACCGAACTGCGCCACCCAGCGGATCCTTCTTAAACCAGCGCGAAGCCGTAAAAAGCCTCTAAAACCCCCAACTAAACCGCACCAGCCACCCTCACTCCACCCCCACCACACCCCGCTCCCGCCCACCCCACGCCCGCCCAATGTCCATGCCCCGGCCCCTGTACTGTCGATGGCATGGCCGTGGGGCGGGCGCAGCGTCGAGCAGAGCGGGCCGAACGCTTCGCCGAGGTGTTCGGGAAGAAGTCGGGCTCTGCCCTCGACCTCGTCGAGGTGATGGAGTACGCGTGGCATGACTGCTACAGCGAGATCACGCCGCCCGACGAGGTGATCGAGGACCTGCTGGTCTGCTCGCGCGGAAGCATCGAGACCCTGATTCGTGCCGTGCACCTGGGGATCACCGACTGGCGGGATCTGCGGATGTGGGCCGACAGCGTGCGCGAAGACTCCGCCGGCTGACCATAGGAGACTCCCCCGGCTGACCACTGGCCACTCCCCCGGCTGACACACCGAAGTGGCGGCCTCCCCTCGGAGACCGCCACCTCGACCGCTCAGCGCCTCACCCCTTGATGGCGCCGGTCAGCATTCCCTTCGCGAAGTGCTTCTGCACGAAGGGCGTCAGGACGATGATCGGCACCAGTGACAGCGACACCACACACATCTGCAGGCCGAGCTGCGAGGCGTTCTGCAGACCGCCGATGCCCGTCGTGCCCATGCCCGGCATCTGGTTGCCCGAGTAGGTGTACTCGTAGATCACCATCGCCAGGGGCCACTTGCGGCTGTCGGGTTCGTACAGCAGCGCGTTGAAGAACGTGCCCCAGTAGGTGACCGCGTAGAACATCGTCATGACCGCGAGGACGGGGCGCGATGTCGGGATCACCACCGACCACAGCAGGCGCCACTCGTTCGCGCCGTCGAGGCGCGCCGCTTCGATCATCTCCGCGGCGGTGTTCTGGAAGAAGGAGCGGATGATGAGGATGTTGAAGACGTTGACCATCGAGGGCAGGATCATCGCCCACATGCTGCCGTAGAGCTTCAGGTCGCTGACCACGAGGAAGGTCGGGATCAGGCCGCCGTTGAAGAACATCGTGATGATCATCATCATGAGCAGCGGACGCTGCCCGAACGAGTGGGGCCGCGACAGGCCGTAGGCGCACAGCACGCTGACGATCATCGACAGCGCCGTGCCGATCAGCGTCACGAACAGGCTCACGTACAGCGCCTGGGAGACCGTCCCGCCGCTGAAGATCAGCTGATAGTTCTGCCAGCTCAGCCCGTGCGGCACCAGCACCAGCCCGCCGGCGCTGTTGATCGAGCCCTTGGTGGACAAGCTGGTCAGCACCACGGCCCAGACCGGCACGACGACCAGCGCGCAGACCACGGTCAGCACCGTGCCCTTGCCGAACTGGCCGAACCAGGTCGGCGTCTCCTCCCAGACCTCGCGGCCCTTGGCGCGCCGGCGCGGCGCGGTGGTCACGGCGCGCGGCGATGGCGATTGAGTCAGAGAGCTCATTTGCGGTACAACCCGTCCTCCCCGAAGGCGTGCGCGAGTCTGTTGGCGCCCAGGATCAAGATCAGCGACAGCACGGCCTTGAACAACCCCGCGGCAGCGCCGTAGCTGTAGTCGGCGCCCATCGTGGTGGCCGAGCCGAACCCGCCGCCGATGCCGTAGATGTACGAGTACGTGTCGAGCACGTCCGCGGCCCCGGCGCCGACCGCCTGCCGCTGGATCAGCATCTGCTCGAACCCGACGCTCAGCGCGTTGCCCAGGCGCAGGACCAGCATCAGCACGACGATCCCGCGCAGGCCCGGCAGCGTGATGTGCCGCATGCGCCGCCAGCGCCCGGCGCCGTCCACGGCCGCCGCCTCGTACAGCGACTGGTCGATCGCGGCCAGCGCGGCCAGGAAGACGATCAGGCCCCAGCCCGCTTCCTTCCAGACCGCCTGCGCCGTCACCAGGTACTTGAACGTGTGCGGGTCGGTCATGACGTTCCACGAGGAGACCCCGTGCTTGTTCAGGAACACGTTCAGCACGCCCGCGCCGCCGAGGAACTCCTGGAAGATCGTGATGACCAGCACGTAGGAGAAGAAGTGCGGCAGGTACACGATGGCCTGGATGAGACCGCGGACCTTCGGGCTCAGGATCGTGTTGACCATCAGGGCCAGCGCGATCGGGATCGGGAAGTACAGCACCAGCTGCACGAAGCTGATGACCAGCGTGTTCTCGAACGCGTGCCAGAAGTCGGGGTTGGCGACCAGCTGCCGGAACTCGTCCAGCCCGACGAAGTCGCTGTGGATCAGCCCCTGGTAGATGTCGTAGTGCTCGAAGGCCACGATGATGCCGGCCATCGGCAGGTAGTTGAACAGCCCGAGCAGCAGCAGGGCGGGGACCGTCATCAGCAGCAGGGACTTGTCCCTGCGCAGCCGTATCCGCCAGGAGATCCGGGGGCGGCTCAGGCGCCGCCGCCTGGTCGTCTTCGCTTCCGGGGTCGTGATCGAGGCCACCGCCGCGCCCCTAGTTCCCCGTGCCGTACTGCTTGGCGATGCCCTCGTAGAAGTCCCTCAGCTGGTTGCCGCCGGTGCTCTGCCACGTGGTCAGCGCCGCCTGGTAGTCCGACACGCTCTTGCGGCCCATGCGCACGTCGGTGATGACCGCCTCCAGCGCCGTGCTGGCCTTGGCGGTCTGGGCCGGCTCGGTGATGTTCATCGCGTAGAACATCGGCTTGACGGCGTGCTGGACCATGTCGCCCTGCCAGGCCGCGTAGTCCTTGGTGATCTGGTTGTAGCCGGCGTTGAAGGTGATCGCCTGGCAGTTGGCCAGCTGGTCCAAGGTGTCGGTGACGTCCTTGTTGCCCTGGTCGGTGAGAATCGGCGCGCCGTCGGTCATCGTGTAGTCCACGCCCTCCTTGCCGTACCTGGTGACCAGGTATTCGGCGCTGCCGAACGGGGCGGCGAGGAAGTTCGCGATCCGCAAGAGCTCCTTGACCTGGTCGTCGGACAGCTTCTTGTTGACGTAGGAGAACATGCCCGAGCCCGGGTAGAGCGGGATCGAGGGCTTGCCGCCGTCGAAGGCGAACAGCTTGAAGGCCTGCCGCTCATAACTCTGGTTGGCCGCGGTGCCGCTCTGCGCGTCGCCCTTGTTCCACGCCCCGGAGCCGTCCGCGGTGATCACGGTCTTGCCGGCCCAGAAGCGGTTCTTGGCCTTCGAGGCGTCCCCGGCCAGCGCGTCGGGGTGGACCAGGCCGGCCTTGGCCAGGGAGTTGGCGAAGTTCAGCAGCTCCAGGAACTCCGGCACCTCATAGCCGTTGACCAGCTTGCCGCTGCTGTCGCGCTTCCATCCGGTGTTGCCGTTGTTCTGCGGGATGTTGAAGATCTGATAGAGGTACTTGCCCAGGTCCTCGAAGGCGTACTGGCCCTTCGAGGGGCTGTTGACCTCCTTGCCGACCGCCTTGAGCGTGTCCGCGGAGGTGACGGTGGAGGGATCGACGCCGGCGGCCTTGAAGATGTCGGCACGGTAGAACGTCGCACCGGGCACGACGGCCGCCGAGGTCCACAGCGGGATGCCGTAGAGCTTGCCGTTCCACACCGCGGCCTGCCAGCCGCCGGTCGGGATGGCGGCCAGGTTCGGGTAGTCCAGGACCTTGTCACCGCCGAGGAAGGGGGTCAGGTCCTTGAAGAACTTGTCGACGCCCTCGGCGAAGTTCTGGATCGCCGAGGTGTTCCAGCCCGGCACGTCCAGCCAGTCGGGGATGTTGCCGGAGGCGAAGCGGGTGGCCAGCATCGTGGCGTAGTTGTTGCCGTCCGAGGGGCTGTCGGTCAGCGTCGCGCCGAGCGCCTGGTTCACGGCCGTGTAGTAGCTGTTGCCAGGCGCCGGGACCGAGCCCCAGATCGGTGTGACGGCCGTGTACGAGCCGCCCTTGCCGACCGCGCCGGTCACCGACTTGGGCGGATTGGCCGGGTAGGACAGGAACGCCGGGTCGCTGACCGAGCCGTTCGCCCCGGAGACGCCGGGGATGTCGGGCGTGACCGCACTGCTCGCCTTGAACGTCGGCAGGACCGCCTGCACCGCGCTCTTGGCCGCGACGCCGCTGGCCTTGGTCGAGGCCTTGCCGGAGCCGCACGCGGACAGCAGCGGCGCGGCGGCTATCGCTCCGCCGAGCGCCGCGGAGGTCTTGAACACCTGACGGCGGGAGAAGCCGTTCGAACTCGTCATGGGACCCTCCATCGAAACGGATATGCGTGATTTCGGACGTATCGTCGAAGCGCTTCAATGTTGCGTTGAGGTTAGGTCAGCCGCAGGGCGGACACAAGGGTGAGCGGTAACACACTGAAGCGCTTCGACAGGGCTCTGATCTGTCCTGAACCGAGCAGGACCAGCAGATCAGGCTTCGAGCATCAGCACGGCGGTGTCGCCGTCGGCCGGGACGGCCTCGCCGGCCCCCGCCAGCTGAACCTTCCAGCCGCTCACGCCGCCGGAGCAGGTGACGCGGATTTCGCGGCCGGTCCTGGTCGTGGTGAACGTCGCGAGCACCGAGCCGTCGGCGGCCGGAATCGCCGTGGAAACTTCCGCGCCGTCGCCGAGCTCGCAGACGTACAGCGTGACGCCGGCGGCGTAGTCGTACTCCGGCCCGTCGTCGGTCGCGCCGATCGGGATCACCGACCCGGGCCGCGCCAGCAGCGGGACGCTGTCGAAACCGTGCTTCTCGGCGGCCCAGCGCGGTCCGGCGACCTTCTCCCCTGTCAGCAGGTGCGTCCAGGTGCCCTCCGGCACGTAGTACCGCACGCTGCCGTCGGCGGTGAACACCGGCGCGACGAGCAGGTCGTCGCCGAGCATGTACTGCCGCTCCAGGTGCGTGCACGCCGGATCGTCCGGGAACTCCAGGACCATCGCGCGCATCACCGGGGTGCCGTCGGCGACCGTCTGCTCGGCCGTCTTGAGCAGATATGGCATCAGGCGCGCCTTGAGCTTGGTGAAGTGCCGCAGCACGTCCACCGCTTCCTCGTCGAACAGCCACGGGACGCGGTAGGACTCGTGGCCGTGCAGACGGCTGTGGGAGGACAGCAGCCCGAAGGCGATCCAGCGCTTGAACACGGCAGGATCCGGCGTGCCCTCGAAACCGCCGATGTCGTGGCTCCAGTAGCCGAAGCCCGACAGACCCAGGGACAGCCCGCCGCGCAGGCTCTCGGCCATCGCCTCGAACGTCGACTCGCAGTCGCCGCCCCAGTGGACCGGGAACTGCTGCGAGCCGGCCGTCGCCGAGCGGGCGAACACCAGCGCCTCTCCTTCGCCGCGGCGCTTGCGCAGCAGCTCGAAGACGGTCTGGTTGTAGTAGTAGGCGTAGAGGTTGTGCACGCGCTCGGGGTCGGAGCCGTCGGCGTAGACCACGTCGGTCGGGATGCGCTCGCCGAAGTCGGACTTGAAGCAGTCCACGCCCATCTCGACCAGCGCGTCGAGCTTGCTCGCGTACCACTGCCGGGCCTCGGGGTCGGTGAAGTCGACAACCGCCAGGCCCGGCTGCCACAGGTCCCACTGCCACACGTCGCCGTTGGCCCGCTTGAGCAGGTAGCCGGCGGCCTTGGCCTCGGCGAACAGCGGCGAGCGCTGGGCGATGTAGGGGTTGATCCACACGCAGATGCGCAGGCCGCGCGCCTTCAGGCGCTCCAGCATGCCGCGCGGGTCGGGGAACGTGCGCGGGTCCCACTCGAAGTCGCACCAGTTGAACTCGCGCATCCAGAACGAGTCGAAGTGGAACACCGACAGCGGCAGGTCGCGGCGGACCATCTCGTCGATGAACCCCCCGACGGTCGCCTCGTCGTAGTCGGTGGTGAACGACGTCGACAGCCACAGACCGTAAGACCAGGCCGGGACGCGCGGCGGCCGGCCGGTCAGCGCGGTGTACTTGCGCAGGATCTCCCGGGGCGTGGGGCCGTAGATGAGGAAGTACTCCAGCGACTGGCCCTCGACGCTGAACTGCGCGCGGGCCACCGATTCGGAAGCCACCTCGAAGGAGACGCGGCCGGGATGGTTGACGAAGACGCCGTAGCCGGAGTTGGTGAGGAAGAACGGGACGTTCTTGTACGCCTGCTCGCTGGCCGTGCCGCCGTCGGCGTTCCAGCTGTCGACGGACTGGCCGTTCTTCACCAGCGGGCCGAACCGCTCGCCGAGGCCGTACACGAACGCGTCGACCGCCAGGTCGAGCTGTTCGCGGACGAAGTGGCGGCCCTCGGCCGTGTCGATCGCGGCCATCGCCTTGGTTCCGCTGCCGGTCAGACGCCGCCCCTCGGCTACAAAGTCGAGGTTCCAGCGCGGGCCCTTGGCTATCCGGGCCGTCAGCGCACCGGAGGTGAAGGTCAGGGCCTCGTCGTCCTCGGTGATGACCGGCGCGGCCGATTCCCCTTCCACCAGCACGAAATCCGGCTTCCGGTCCTGTCCGGCGAAGTGCGTCACGCGCACCCGGATCACGTCCTGCAGGGGAGCTTCGAACGCCACGGTCAGCGCCGGCCCGCGCAGCAGGTCGTCGCGGTCGTGGAAGCGGTAGCAGGGGGCGTGGACGACCAGCGAGTCCGGGCCGGCCTGGCCGTCGAGCACCTGGGCGGGATAGGACGCCTGCACGCCCGGCCGCATCATCCAGTAGCCGTCGGTGAACTTCACAGGACCCCCTTCGGGTCTTCGAGGTGCCGCGTTCCGTGCGATCGAAGCGCTTCGACCTGGAGCGCCGATGTGACTGACGACTCTGGGTCAGGCCTAGTCGAGATTGTCGAAGCGCTTCAATGACTGGTCATCGTAAAGGCGTGCCGATGCGCGAAACAACACCTGGGGGAAACTTTGTTGGCGGGAGCCGGTCGCGGGAGTGACGGGAAGTGCCGCGCTGGGAGCGCCTCGCTGGAGCGCGGCGGGCGGCAGGCCGGGTGCCGGCTCATGTCCGCCCCAGGCCACCGACGGTGACAGCGAACAAGTTCGACACTAGCGTGCACGCTCATGGCATTCGTCGACATGACCTTGAAAGAGCTGCGCGACTACCTCCCGGCGCGCACCGAACCCGCCGATTTCGACGCCTTCTGGGCCGCGACCCTGGCCGAGGCGCGCACGTTCGAGCTCGGCGCGCGCTTCGAGCCCGTCGAAAGCCGCCTGACCACCGTCGCCGTCGAAGACGTCACCTTCAACGGCTTCGGCGGGCAGCCGGTCAAGGGCTGGCTGCTGCGGCCGGCGCACGCCACCGGACCGCTGCCCACCGTCGTGGAGTACGTCGGCTACGGCGGCGGCCGGGGCCTGCCGCACGAACGCCTGGTCTGGGCCAGCGCCGGCTACGCGCACCTCACGATGGACACCCGCGGCCAGGGCAGCGCCTGGCAGACCGGCGACACCCCCGACGACGGCCCGGCCGGCAACTCCCACCCCGGCTTCGCCACCCGCGGCGTCTTGAACCGGGACACCTACTACTACCGCCGCCTGTACACCGACGCCGTCCGCGCCGTCGAGGCCGCACGTACGCACCCCTCGGTGGACCCGGCCCGCGTCCTGGTGGCCGGCGGCAGCCAGGGCGGCGGCATGGCTCTGGCCACGGCCGGCCTGGTCGGCGACCTCGCCGGCGTCATCACCGACGTCCCGTTCATGCAGCACATCCGCCGCGCGACCGAGATCACCGACGGCTACCCCTACAAGGAGATCGCGGAGTTCTGCAAAGTCCACCGCGACAAGATCGAGCAGGTCTTCGACACCATCAGCCACGTGGACGGCGTGAACTTCGCAGCGCGCGCCAACGCCCCCGCGCTGTACTCGGTGGCCTTGATGGACGACATCTGCCCGCCCTCGACCGTCTTCGCCTCCTTCAACCACTACGCGGGGCCGAAGGAGATCGAGGTCTACCCGTACAACGGTCACGAGGGTGGCGGAGCCCACCAGGTGGCGCGTGCTTTGGAGTTCGCGCAGTCGATCGTCGCCTAGGAGCGTGGGCCGGTTTCAAGCTCGGCCGCTGACAAGCTGGCCGATCAGCGAGCCTGATCGGCCGCCAGCCGCCGGCCGGTCAGGAGCTGCCGGACACCAGATCGACGACCATTCGGCGATACTCGTCCTTCATCGGCAGCTCACGCTCCACGCGCAGGCGGCGCCGGTTGACGGTGACGGCCACGTCCCGGATCGGGTCGTGACCCACGTGCGCGTAGGTCTCGTTCCACAATCCGATGCCGCGCCGCTGCCAGGTGGGCAGCTCGTTGAAGTTGATGCCGTGGGAGTAAAGCAGCTCGTTCTTGGCGGCGGTGCTCGCGCGGTCGAGTGCCTGTGCGGCCTGACCGGGCGACTTGCCCTTTTTGCGCTCTGTCCAGTAGCACCAGCCGTTCAGGGCGCACCGGGTCGCGTCGGCCTGCCGCCAGGAGAAGTAGTCGGCCACGTCCTCCACGCCGGTACCGAGCCAGATGCGGGAGTCGAAGTGCGCCGGCAGGCCGGCGGCATGGGTGAACGTCGCGCTCGCGATTCCGGCCGAGAGGGAGACCAGTTTCTCCACGGAGCTGCCGAAGGGGCTCGACGCCGGGTCCAGGAGGATGGAGATCTCGTCGCTTTCGGTGTAGCCGTAGCGCGCGCCGAGTTCGGCCATGAGCGCACTGGCCGTCTCGACCATGAGGGCGCTGAAGCGCTCATCGAACGGCTTGTCGAAGTTCGCCTCGGTGAACTTCGAGAAACCGCGTCCGTCCACCCGGATCACCACGAACGCCCCGGGCAGGACCCGAAGGCCGTGGTAGTACTCCCGGGCACGCTGCTGCGCCTCGAACGCGTCGGCATCCATGACGCCTCTCACCCCTCCTCGTCTTCGCGCACGTCGAATCCGCCGGCGCCGTCGAACCCCACCACGTACACCGCGTCGAAGCCGTCGGAGCGCCGCGGTCGCGTCAGGTTCTTGAGTGTCGCGCGGATTCCGATCTCCGGCACCCGGGTATTCGGCTCACGCGTGGCGTTCCGGCTCAGCGAGCCGCGCAGGTCCGGCGGGAACCAGTAGCAGATCGCCCGCGCCGAATGGGCGCGGGCGCTGGCCAGAAGTGGTTCCCACTCCGAGGGCGACGGATTGGTGTTGTCGACGACGACGCTCTGCCCGGACGCCAACGCTTCCCCGACCAGCCGCATCTGCCTGCGCTGCCGGTTCCGGGCGTTCGGCCATGCGTCCTTGCTCACCACGACGTGCGTGTCGGCGAAGTACCGCTCGCGGAAGGTGGACTTCCCGGATGCCTGGAGGCCGACGAAGATCACGAGCTCCAGGGGCATCTGGGAAGTCTATCGATCCATTACACCGTCGAGCCCGTCACCGTCGAGCCGGACTTCGTCACGTAGTACGTCGCGGTGGCGCCACTCCAGAAGTGGAACGTGAGCGTCACGCGCGCGCCGTCGGTCAGAGAGCTGACGTACGCGGCCGGCAGCACGATCGCGCCGTTCGCGTAGTCCGGCGTGAACGCGGTGTCGAACTGCTGGTACGCGGTCCAGCTCGCGGGTCCGGCGCCGCTGCCGTCGGCGTAGGTGGACTGCATGGTCGCCAGCAGGTCGCCGTTGAACTGCGTGGGAATCGTCAGGGAGCCGCTGGTACTGCTGGCGTTCGACTGCACCGGGGCGTCAAAGGTGCGGACGTTGATCTGCCAGGGCACGCCGGTGCAGAAGTCGGCCTGCAGGGTCGCGTTGACACCGTAGGCGCGATCGCCGGCCAGGCGGCTCAGCGTTGCGGCCTTGATGGTGAGCTGATCACCGGAGAGCGTGTAGTCCACGCCCGGCACCAAGGTCTTCGTCCCCTGCCGCAGGCCGGTGAAGGTGGTGCCGTTCAGGTTCAAGGTGAGCGTCTGGTCGGTGATCGCCCCGGACTTCGGCAGGAACACGTTGTCCGAGGAAGCAGTCCCGGACCGCGTCTTCCAGCTCGACTGGATCTGCGCGAACAGAGCAGGGTCGCGCCACTGCAGCGTGTTCCGGTTCAGGTAGTTCCCCGCGTCCCAGAGTGCGGTGGTGAGGTGGTCGGCGCGCGCCTGGTTGCCCAGCATCTCGAAGTACTTCAGCGCCTCGCCGTGCTCGACGGTGTCCGGCTGGGTGTAGTCCGGGTAGCTGAGCAGCCCGAACTCCCCGACGTACACCGGGATGCCCTTGGCCACGAAGGTGTTGTAGGCGCGGGTGAAGGCATCGGTCAGGTCCTGCTGCGTTGCCGCGTTGAACGTCGTGTAGCCGGCGATGTTCACGCTGAACGGCCAGAAGCTGTAGTAGTGCACGGTCGCGACCAGGTTGTGGTCGTTCAGGGTGCCCATCTCGGCGGTGAGGTTGTCCATCAGCGTCTGGTCCGGGGTGGCGCCGAGTGTCGGCAGGATCAGCAGCCGCGTGGCGTTGCCGCCGCCGGAGCCACGCACGATGGTGTGGAAGGAGGTGTTCAGCTCGTTGAGGAACTGGGTCTTCTGAGCGTCGGTGGCGTCGGTGAACTGCGGTTCGTTGACGCTCTCGAACAGCAGCCGGCGAGGCTCGTCCTTGAACTCGGCGGCGATCTGCGTCCACGTCGCGTCGAACCGGGCCAGGACGTTGTCGTGGTCGGTGGTCATGGCCGCGATCCACTGCCAGGAGTCGTGGTGGACGTTCAGGTCCACGTACAGCCCGTCGGCGAGCGCCCAGTCCACCACCTGCCGGACCCGCGCGAGGAACGCCGGGTCGATCGCGTACGGAGCGGTCGCCGACTGGTGGTTGCTCCAGGTCACCGGGATGCGGACGCTGTGGTAGCCCTGGGCCCGGTAGGTGTCGAACAGGGCCTTGGTGATCGGCGGGTTGCCCCACGAGGTCTCGGTGGGGATGGCGTCCAGCGTGTTGCCGATGTTGGTGCTGGGCTGCATCGCCGCCACCGCGTCCATGGCGGCGTTGTGGGTGGCGGGTACGGCCGCGGCGGGCGCGGCTCCCGGGTTGGACAGGGTCAGAACGCTGAGAAGCGCGAGAGCTGAACCGATGGCGCCGATCCGGTGCCCGGCTCGGTGGCGCAGGATGTTTCGCACAGTTTCTCCAGAAAGAAGTGGGGGATCACCCGAGGTCGCGGTGGTCGAACCAGTCGAAGCGGACGGTCCCGCTCGCGGCGTACATGCCGATGACCCGGCCGGTGAATCCGCCGGCGACCTCGGTGGACAGATACCGGCCTTCCAACTCGGCCAGCGCGGTGAATTCGCCGTCCGGTCCTTGCAGCCCGAGCACGACGGTGTCCGGTCCGGTGCGGGGGTCTTGGATGTCGGTGGTGGCGACCACGTCGATCCCGAGCGCCACCGGGCCTTCGGGGACCGCGGCGGTGGCCACTACGGTGCGCAGCGGCCCGATGCGGGCGATCACCTGGACCTGGCCCGGCGAGGCCTCGATCTCGTAGTGATGGCGCTCGTCGAGCCGCACGGCCAGGCCGCCGACCCCTTCCGCGCCGTCGACCAGGGTCCTGACGCGGCAGGACTGAGACTGCTGCCGGCGTCCGAGGAAGACGACGTCCGGTTCGTCCAGGCAGGCTCCGCGGGCCTTCAGCGTCAGCCAGCCCGGCCGTTCCTTGGTCGTGCAGTCCTCGTCGAGCCGCTGACGTACCGACAGCCACTGAGGTGCCAGGTCGCTGTCGTCGAAGTCGTCCCGCAGCGGTTGCGGCGCCACCGGCCGCCCGACGGTGAGCTCGCCGACGACCGGCCAGTCGTCGACCCAGGTGACCGGCGCCAAGAAGGTCTCCCTTCCCAGCACGTGCCAGCCCGGGGTGCCGCCGCCGGGGCGCACGCCGAGCAGCACCATCCACCACGACCCGTCCGGCGCCTGCACCAGATCGGCGTGGCCGGTGTTCTGGATCGGCTCGTCGGTGCTGCGGTGCGACAGGATCGGGTTGGCCGGGCACGGCTCGAACGGCCCGTTCGGCGCGGGACCGCGCGCGATCGAGACTCCGTGTCCGCGCTCGGTGCCGCCTTCGGCGATCAGCAGGTACCAGTACTCGCCGATCCGGTACAGGTGTGGGGCTTCCGGTGCCTTGGCTCCCGGCGTGCCCGACCAGATGCGCTGCGGCTCGCCGATCGTCTGGCCGGTGGCCGAGTCGAGCCGGACCTGTCCGACGCCGGCCACCGTGCACCAGCAGGTGCCGTCCTCGTCCCAGGCCAGGTCCGGGTCGATCCCCGGCACGCCCGGCAGCATGACCGGCTCGGACCAGGGACCGGCCGGATCGGTGGCGGTGACCAGCAGATTGCCCTCGCCGGAGGTGGCGTTGGTGACGATCAGGTGGAACCGGCCCTCGTGGTGCCGCAGCGTCGGGGCGTAGATCCCGCCGGACGAGGCGGCGGCGGCCAGGCGCAGCTGGCTCGGCCGGTCCAGCACGTTACCGATCTGCGTCCAGTGGATCAGGTCGGTGCTGTGGAAGATCGGCACGCCGGGGAAGTACTCGAAGCTGGAGCACACCAGGTAGTAGTCCTCCCCGACCCGGCAGATGCTCGGGTCGGGGTGGAAGCCGGGCAGGATCGGATTCGTGATCATGTCGTTCATGATGGCGGGGAGCACCTCGGCCGGTCTCAGTTCCCCGTCCCGTACTGCTTGATGATGCCGTCGTAGAACGTGCGCAGCGGATCGCCGGCGGCCGTGACCCAGGTGCTCAGCGCGCTCTGATAGTCGGACACGGATTTGCGGCCGTACTTCACGTCGGTGACGACGGACTCCAGCGCGGTGGTCGCCTTGGTGGTCTGGGACGGCTCGGTGATGTTCATGGCGTAGAACATCGGCTTGTACGCGTGCTGCGCGGCGTCGGCCTGCCAGGCCGCGTAGTCCTTGGTGAGCTGGTCGTAGCCGGAGTTGTAGGTGATCGCCTGGCAGTTGGCCAGCTGGTCGTAGGTGTCGGTGACGACCTTGTTGCCCTGGTCGTTCAGCGCCGGCCCGGAGGCGGTCATGGTGTAGGTGGTGCCTTCCTTGCCGTACCGGGTCACCAGGTACTCCTGGGTGCCGAACGGTGCGGCGAGGTAGTTGGCGATGCGCAGCAGCTCCTTGGTCTGGGCGTCGGTGAGCTTGGCGTTCAGGTAGGAGAACATGCCCGCGCCGGCGCCGAGCCCGATGCTCGGCGTGCTGCCGTCGTGGGAGAAGATCTTGAAGCCCTGGCGCTCGTAGCCCGGATTGGCCGCCTTGCCGCTGACCGCGTCGGCCTTGACCCACGCCCCGGTGCCGCCCGCGGAGATGACGGACTTGCCGGCCCAGAAGCGGTTGTCGGCCTTGGAGGAGTCGCCGGACAACGCGTCGGGGTGCATGAAGCCGCTCTTGGCGATCTTGCTGGCGAACGCCAGGTACTCCAGGTATTCGGGCTGCTCGTACTTGCTGATGAGCTTGCCGCTGCCGTCCTGCTTGAAGCCGGTGCCGGTGGTCGCGGTGGTGACGTTGAAGACCTGGAACAGGTAGACGCCGAGGTCGTCGAACGCGTACTGGCCCTTGGAGGTGTCGGTCAGCTCTTTGCCGAGCTCGAAGAGCTTGTCCGCGGAGGTGATCGTCGAGGCGTCGATGCCGGCGCTCTTGAAGATGTCGCCGCGGTAGTACAGCATGCCGGCGAACAGGGCCGCCGAGGTCCACAGCGGGATGCCGTAGAGCTTGCCGTTCCAGACGCCCGCCTGCCAGCCGCCGGTCGGGATGGCCGCGAGGTTCGGGTAGTCCAGGACCTTGTCCCCGGCCAGGTAGGGAGTCAGGTCCTTGAAGAACTTGCCGACGCCCTCGGCGAAGTTCTGGATCCCCTGGGTGTTCCAGCCGGGGATGTCCAGCCAGTCGGGGATGTTGCCGGAGGCGAAGCGGGTGGCCAGCATCGTGGCGTAGTTGTTGCCGTCCGAGGGGCTGTCGGTCAGCGTCGCGCCGAGCGCCTGGTTCACGGTGCTGTAGTACACGTTGCCCGCCGGCGGCACCGAGCCCCACAGCGGGGTGACGGCCTGGTAGCTGCCGCCGGAGCCGACCGGTCCGGTCACCGACTTGGCGGGGCTGGCCGGGAAGGCCAGGAACCCGGGGTCGCTGGCCGCGCCGTTCGCCCCGGACACCGGCGGGATGTCCGGCGTGACCAGGGTGGAGGCCTTGTACGTCGGCAGGACCGACTTCACGGCGCCGGGCGCGGCGGCGCCGCTGGCCTTGACCGCGGCCTTGCCGGAGCCGCACGCGGACAGCAGCGGCGCGGCGGCCACCGCCGCGCCGAGCGCCGCGGAGGTCTTGAACACCTGGCGCCGGGTGAAGACGTTCGAACTCGCCATGGGACCCCTCCATCGAAACGGATAGTTGTGTCTTCCTGGTGGCCGCGAGTGGGCGGCCGGCTGACTGTCGATCGACTGTCGAAGCGCTTCAACGTTGCGATGAGGTTAAGCCAGCAGCAGGGTCGACACAAGACTGTCATGCGCTGCGAAGCGCTTCGATGATTTGCTTCGACACCGCTTCGACAGCCCTTCGGCGGCGGGTGAACAACCGAGGCGCCGGTCCGCCCCTTACGCGTCTTGCGATCAAGGGCCTGTCGGACGGGGTGTCGGCGGTGATGACCTGCGGCCGTCGCCAAGATCTCTTGCAAGTTTCGCCCACCCGTCTCCCACCACCGCCCGTTAAGGAGACGGGACTACGTCCGGACGCAGCTGGCCGGGTACCTGAACAAGCTGGAGGGGTACGGCGTCGACGGGTTCCGGGTGGACTCGGCGAAGCACATCGCGCAGGCCGACATGGCCGCGATCCTGGCCAAGACGAACAACACGAACGCCGGGGTGCGGCCCTACGTCGCCCAGGAGGTGATGCCCGGCGGGAGCGGGCAGCTCGCTCCGGCGGCGTTCGAGGGCAACGGGAACGTGCTCGGGTTCGACTACGCGTACGGGATCCGCAGCGCGTTCCTCGGGTCCATCAGCAACCTGCAGAACTTCGGGCAGGGGTTCGAGCTGGCCTACGGCTGGGGGCAGCACGCCGTCGGTCTACTCGGGGTTCGACTACAGCAACAACGACCAGTCACCGCCGGCTGACGGGAACGGGTTCGTGACGGGGACGATGTGCGGGACCGGGGTGTGGGAGTGCCTGGACCGGAACCAGGGTGTCGCCAACCTGGTCGGGTTCCACAACGTCACCCGGGGTCAGGCCGTCGGGAACTGGTGGAGCGACGGGAACAACGCGATCGCCTTCTCGCGGGGGTCGGCCGGGTGGATTTCGGTCAACAACGAGAACTCCACGGTCAGCACCAGCTATCAGACGGGGCTGCCGGCCGGGACCTACTGCGATCTGGTGCATGGGGACTTCGCCAACGGCTCCTGCACGGGGCCGACGGTCCAGTACAAGTACGTGGTGATCGAGGGGTCGGGGAACGTCACGTGGGAGTCCGGGACGAACCGGTACGCCGCTGGCGGGACCGGGGCGACGTTGACGTTGAACGACACCTGGAAGTAGCTCTTAGCTCTTCGCACTGGTCAGACCGGTCAGTGGGCTTTCGCGGCGGTGTGCGAGGGCCCGCTGACCGCTGCCGCGACGCCGAGGCCGATGTAGACGCACCCGGCGACGATCTGCTGCCGCCGCACCACCTTCGGCCTGCGCAGCAGAGTCTGCGCGACGCCGCCGGCGAGGGCCGCGTAGCAGCAGTCGCTGACCAGGGTGATGGCGACGACGAGGGTGCCGAGGACGAGCATCTGCGCGGCGACGGCGCCGTGGCCCTGGTCCACGAACTGCGGGAGGAAGGAGAAGAAGAACAGCGCGGCCTTCGGGTTCAGCACGCCGACGACGACGCCCTGGCCATACAGGCGTGACAGCGGCTTGGGGGCCGCGGCCCCCGCTTCGGTGGGCACCGCCCGATCGAGCAGTCTGCGGACGCCGAGGTAGACGAGGTAGGCGGCGCCCGCGAAGCGGACGACGTCGTAGGCGATCTCGGAGGTCGCGAGGAGCGCGGACAGGCCGAAGGCCGCGGCGACGACGAGCGCCTGGTTTCCGCAGGCGACGCCGAGGCCGGAGGCCATGCCGGCGCGCCGGCTCTGGTCGACGCTGCGCGTGACGATGAAGACCACCGCCGGCCCCGGGACCAGCGCGAAGATGAGCGCGGCGCCGGCCACGAGCATGAGTTGCGAGAGCGTAACCATGAGGCCTCCGGATGGACCGGGCGCCGGTGCGGGCCGACCTGCGCCAGGTGGGCGATTATGCGCGGCGCGGGGGTGGGAACGCGAGCGGTTTTCGGGGCGGCGCGGGGTCGGGTCGGGTCGGGAGGCGAGCGGTTCTTGCGGCGGCGCGCCGTCGGGCCGTGGTTTGCCGGCATTCTTCCTGGCTTCGCGTACTCGTGAGCGTCGATACTCGTCTTATGCAGACTTCGGTGCATCCCGAGTCGGGCCTGAGCAAGGCCACCTGGACGGATCAGGATCTGGGCGCGATGTCCTGGGAGCTGTGCCAGATCCATGCACTGGCCGTCACGGACTATGAGGGCCCACCGGACGATTCGACGCCGGAGGAGCTCCTTGACTGGGACGACCTCGACGACACCGCCCCGTCGGCGCTGACACTGCTTTTCGACCTCGACTACATTGTGCGCCGAGTCGAGTCGCCGCTGCGCCTGGGGGCCACCATGTACTGGGTCGCACCGGCCACGCTGGTCTTCGAAAGCGTGGATTCGATATCCGGCGATCTGCGCTCCCTCTGCACGCCGCTGAAGATGAGGAAACTGCGCCGGTCGGGGCCGGCCGCGCCTCGCGAGACGAAGGGGTGGGACCTGGAGTGCGACAACTTCAACCTGAGGTTCAGCGCCCGGGACTTCACCCTTCATGTCCGCCGGCCGCCGCGCTACGGCGCTCGCGTGCTACGGATGGCCGACCGCGGCGGCATCAGCTTCGAGGAACGCTCCTTCGCGTAGACGAGGCGCGGCAACCGAGGAAGCCGTCAGTTCGGCCGGGCCGGCGCGCTCGGCTCCTTTTGCGCGCACGTCAA
>Ga0207671_10000887_pt1 | contig 37908 bp, 32 predicted proteins | sample KBSC24metaG_FD_184352 | JGI IMG/M metagenome (GOLD analysis project Ga0207671, IMG submission 184352) | Corn rhizosphere microbial communities from Kellogg Biological Station, Michigan, USA - KBS C2-4 metaG (SPAdes) (version 2) | ecosystem: Host-associated > Plants > Roots > Rhizosphere > Soil...
CATCTTGCCAATACGATGGCGGCGGTAGGCGTTGTGCTTGAAAGGCATCGTTGCAAAAGCCAGGTTATTGCGATCGCAGGTCACCTACGACAACGCAATTAACGATCCGCGCACCAAGGCTATACTTGCTCCTATTGCCCTTCTTCGATTAGCTTGAAGGCGCTGATGCAATGATACCGAGGGCAGTAATGCGAGCTTGCGAGCTTTATGAAGGCATCTTCGCCTTTTCCCACCTTCCTGTCTGGAAGAAGGCTGTCAGCGGACTTTCCCATCAAGGCCTTATCGATGCGCTGATCGACTATTGTTTGGTAATGGGTGCACCGGCCAGCTCCAGCTGGCCGACGAACAAAGTGTTCGGCCAGAAGCTTCGCTACATCACCTCATACACACTCATCGGCAACTATATTCAGTTTCTCGACGACCCGTTTTTGCCACCGACGCTGACAGCGCTTCAGGCCAAGCTCACAGCAAGTCCGCGCCAGGTGGCCGAACTCGTCAAGAACCTGCGCGCTGGCGGTTATGTGGAAGCCATTCCCGACCCCAGGGATCGGCGGTCCCTTCACTTGATACCAACGCTTTCGCTCCTACTTGAGGTGGCCAAATCACCGCTGGCCTTCTTGAAAAGTGCTGAAGAGCTAGGCTTTTGTCCTCCAGGAACATACACATCATTGCTGATGGCGCCGGAGCTGATGATGCGATGGATGGGGCGCTCGGTCCGCGCTTATCAGGCACAGGATGTGCTATTCAGCCCATTTCCGACGATTGTCCGGTTCAGCGAACGAGATGCGGGGTATGTGATACTGACGGCCGTCATCGCGGCAGCATATATGGGAGCGCAGGGACGCGAGCCACCTTTCGCTCTCACCTATGATGGGCTGGCCAAACAGTTTCAGGTCTCCCGCCAGCATATCGGCAATCTCTTTGGTGAGGCAGAGCGATTTTTTACCGTTCGGGCAGGCTCCATCCTCTCGATCAGTCCCGATCTGATTTGCGAGTTCAATACCTTCGCCCTCGGCCAGATGGCGCATTACAGCCTCTTGGCTGAACAAGTGCTCGAGCCGAGCGCTTCTTTGTCTCTCGCCGAGATAGAAACGCTTCTGGGGGCAGCCACGGGCCGTTGCTAATTCGCCGAAGGCATTGGTGATCCAACAAAATTTGGATGCAGAGTTTGGACTTTACACCGAAGCCCGACATAGGCACGGATGGCCTTTGGGGAAAAGCGGATACATCGTCACAATCCGATGCCGCTTCAAACCACGAAAGGCGTGGCTGTGGCATGAGGGGTGAAATACTGTTGAGACCCGGATCTATTTTGCACAGGCATTTGTCTTCTTCTACGGCACTTGGTCTTGCCTTTGCTGTGCTAGGCTCGCCTGCCCTTGCCGGTGACTTGCTGCCGACGGGTGGTCAGGTGGTGTTTGGATCAGCTGCGATTGCGACCTCAGATACATCGATGACCATTACCCAAAATTCCGACAGGGCGATCGTCAACTGGAGCGATTTTTCCATCGGGCAGGGCAATAGCGTCAACTTCATGCAGCCAAATTCCTCGTCCGCGATTCTCAACCGTGTCACCGGTAACACCACTTCGACGATCGCGGGATCGTTGACGGGTAATGGCCAGGTCTTCCTGATCAATCCGAATGGCATTGCCATCACTCCGACCGGTTCGGTCAAGGTCGGTGGCGGGTTCGTGGCATCCACGCTGGATATCTCCAACGACGATTTCCTCAAGGGCCAGTATCGTTTCAACGGCAATGCTGCCTCTAGCTCTGTCTCGAACGAAGGCGTGATCACCGTCGGCCGCGGTGGCTATGCCGCGCTGATCGGCGGCACGGTGAAGAATGACGGCCTGATCGCCGTGCCGATGGGCAAGGTGGGCCTGGGTTCTGGTGAGCAGGCGACGCTCGATCTGTCGGGCGACGGTTTTCTGCAGGTTGCGGTTCCCACCAGGGACGGTGCGGAAGGCAAGGGTGCGCTGGTGGAAAACGGCGGTGCGATCTCGGCCGATGGTGGCACGGTCGTCATGCGGGCAGCCACGGCGCGCAATGCGGCGCGGCATGCGATCAACCTGTCAGGCGTGGTGGAAGCCAAAAGCGTGTCTGGTAGCAATGGGTCGATCACGATCGGCGGTGGCCAAGGCGGAAGGGTTACGGTTTCCGGCAAGGTGAGGGCGACCTCCGCGACCGGCAAGGGTGGCAAGGTGACGGTCACCGGCAAGTCGATCGCGCTGAAGGGTGCGACCTTGGACGTCTCCGGCGCCAAGGGAGGCGGAACCGTCAGGATCGGCGGCGACAGGCAGGGCAAGGGTTCAACGCAGCGCGCCGAAACGACCAGCATCGATGCCAATAGCACCATCAAGGCCGACGCCACCGAGAGTGGCAATGGCGGGTCGGTCGTCGTCTGGTCGGATAATCTCACCAGCTTCTCTGGACTGATCACGGCGATGGGGGCTGACAGCGGAACCGGTGGCGATGCGGAGGTATCGGGCAAAACGCTGATCGACTACACCGGCTTCACCAACCTCTCCGGCTCTGGTGGCTTCGGCACGCTGCTGCTCGACCCCTACAACATCACGATCTCGAATAGTACGGCTTCCAATTCCTCCGGCACCAGTGCCACCGGCAATGACAGCGTCATCAATGTCACCACGCTGGCCACGGCGCTTTCGGCCGCCAATGTCACGGTCACGACGGGCGCCGCAGATTCCGCAGGCTCTCAGGCGGGCAACATCACCGTGGCTGACGCCGTGAGCTGGACAAGCGGTTCGACGCTGACGATGTCAGCCTATGGCACTATCGCCGTCAATGCGAACCTGACGGGCGGCTCAGGCTCCTCGATCGTGTTGCGCGCCGACAATTCGGGCACGGGCATTGGGACTGTGACGTTCGGAACGGGCGTCAAGGCTACGGCATCAAGCGGCGTGTCGATCTATTACAATCCGACCGGCAATGATAATACCAGCGTCAACGGCACTAGTTACACGTCGCCCAATAACTACGCTGCCAACACAGGCGTCGGCACGGGCATCACCGCCTCAATGCTGATCAACACCGTGTACGACCTGCAGAACATCCAGAACAACCTGTCCGGCATTTATGCCATGGGCAACGACATCGATGCGAGCGGAACGGCGACTTGGAACGGTGGCGCAGGGTTTAATCCTGTCGGAAGCGGTAAAGTAGAAACAACCGGTCTCAACGCAGAGTTCAATGGTCAATTCGACGGCTTGTCACATACAATTACAGGTTTGATCATCAACCGGCCAAGCACGGATTATGTCGGCCTCTTCGGCAGCAGCGACGGCGCAATACGCAACCTCAATGTGATCGGAGGTAGCGTGACGGGTCGGAACTATGTCGGAGGACTAGTTGGCTTCGCCGATTATGATAGCAGTATCCGCAACTCTCATACCGCCCAGGCCGTGACGGGCACAAGCGACGTGGGCGGGCTGGTGGGACACTCGCGGATGGGTTGGAATATGACCGTCAGCACAATCGATGCGTCCTCGGCCGACGGATCAGTTCGCGGCGGGAGCTTCATTGGCGGGCTGGTGGGGTCCAATGAATTAGGCGGTATAGGCGGATCTTATGCAACAGGTAACGTGACAGGCATCAGTGATGTAGGGGGACTGGTCGGTTCGAACTCTGATACAATTAACAATTCCTATGCCACTGGTGCAGTCACGGATAGGGGCGGCGATTCCGTCCGTATCGGCGGGCTAGTTGGATCGATTTGGAATAGCGGACTTGTCAGTAACTCCTATGCTACTGGCACGGTTACTGGCTATAACGGCGTCGGCGGACTGGTGGGGTACATTGCAAACTACGGGGACATCTCTATCAGTCGTTCCTATGCAACTGGTAACGTTGAAAGCCGCTCATCCTACGCTGGCGGGCTGGTCGGATACAATTCCAGCGGTTCGATCTCCGACTCCTATGCGACGGGCACTGTCCGCGGTGCGGATTATGTCGGCGGGCTGGTCGGGTACTTGAAAGCTGGATCAATCAGCAATTCTTTTGCCGATGGTGCCGTAACCGGCGGCGGCAGTAGGTTCTATGTCGGCGGACTGGTGGGATACGTCGATCTCGGAACGATTAGCAACGCCTATGCTACGGGCGCCGTCTCGGGCACCTACGACGTCGGTGGGCTAGTGGGAAAGAATGCCGGTGGTACGGTCAGTAACGTGTATGCCACAGCTTCTATCTCCGGATATGACAAAGTGGGTGGTCTCGTCGGGGAAAACAGCGGCACCATCAGTAACGCCTATGCTAACGGCGCGGTGTACGGCCAGGGAACCGGCAATTTCTATGTCGGCCAACTTATCGGGCTGAACCAAGGGACCATCACAACTTCGTTTTTCAACAGTCCGAGGGACCAAACGAGTGGACAAGGGAACGGTACATCTCTCGGCATGACCTACTTGTCGACGGCGCAGATGCAGGACCCATTTTCCTTTATCAACGCTGGCTGGGATTTCACCAGCATATGGGGAAAGTCTACGACCGCCGCCAACGATGGAAACATGATGCTGCGTTCGTTATCGACCGGGCTCTATGACGACTACATCGCGCTTTCCGGTGACACCTCGAAAACCTATGGCGATGCCAACCCGGTCCTCTCAGGATTGACGGTCACGGGCATTGGAACCTCCAACGTCACGCTCAACTGGGCTCAAACCGACGTCGGCGTTTACAGTCATTCAAGTGGCAACGTCCTGACCGTGAACGATCAGCCAGGGCGCACAGCTTACATCGACTACGGTACAGGGAGCCTTACCGTTAGGCCCCGTCCGATCACCATTGCCGCTGACGCCAAGGCGATGAGCTATGGTGACAGTATTCCGGCGCTTACTTACTCGGTCGGCGGCTCGGGCCTCGTCAACGGCGATAGCCTGACGGGAGCGCTGGTGACCGCAGCATCCTCGACGTCTGCTGTCGGAAGTTACGCAATCGGACAAGGTACGCTGTCAGCATCGGGCAATTACGCCGTCACCTACGTGCCCGGCCAGCTGACGGTGACACCGGCAACCCTGACCGTCACATCTGGCAGCGGCACAATAATCTATGGCGATGCCGTGCCGGATCTCTCCTATACCGTCTCCGGCTGGAAGAATGGCCAGGGCAACAGCTTGCTGAATGGCGTGAGTGTCACGAGCGATGTGACGTCAGCCTCGAATGTGGGCAATCATTCAACATTCGCATCTGGCGGCACGCTTTCCGGTTCCGCCGAGGGAAATTACATTCTCGCTTACATCAATGGCCAGCTGACAGTCACGCCGCGTCCGATCACCATCACCGCAGACACGAAGTCCATGATCTACGGTGATGGCGTGCCGAACCTCACCTACAGCATCGGCGGTTCAGGCCTCGCCAATGGCGACGTCTTGTCCGGGGCGCTCTCGGCAGCCGTGACCTCAAGCTCGAACATCGGCAGCTATGCCATCGAGCAAGGGTCCCTTGCAGCGTCGAGCAATTATGCTGCCACCTATATGCCCGGCCAGCTGACAGTCACGCCGCGTCCGATCACCATTACCGCAGACACGAAGTCCATGATCTACGGCGATGGCGTGCCGAACCTCACCTACAGCATCGGCGGTTCAGGTCTCGCCAATGGCGACGTCTTGTCCGGGGCGCTCTCGGCAGCCGTGACCTCAAGCTCGAACATCGGCAGCTATGCCATCGAGCAAGGGTCCCTTGCAGCATCGAGCAATTATGCTGCCACCTATATGCCCGGCCAGCTGACCGTTGCGCCAGCGACACTCACGGTCACCGCCGATAACGGCAGCATGTTGCGATACACAGAGCTTCCACAGCTCGGATACAGCGTTTCCGGCTGGAAGAATGGGCAAAAGAATGATCTGCTGATCGGCGTGACCGTTTCCACCGATGCGACACGCAATTCGCCATATGGCACCGGTTACAAAAGCGTCGTTTCGGGTGGGGTGCTTTCCGGGCCGGCATCAGGCAACTACGTCCTTGCCTATATCGATGGCCGCTTCAGCGTGCTCGCGGCACCCAGCGTCGTAAATCCTGTTACAACATCTCCAGCCTCGTTCGATCAATCACCGGGCCAGCTGACCGCCGTCTCCATCATAAATCCGCAAGGATGGGTTCCTGGCACGGTCACCGTCAACGGTTGGGACCCAGCAGTCAATCTCCTCCTCACGCAAGATCCAAAGCTCGTTGGTGCGGTATGTAAAGTCGCCCCCAACTTTAGCGTGGCCTGTTGAGTAATGCCCTGCGTGATACAGTGGAGAGCGATTGATTGAAGAACATTGTTTTCGCGGCGCAATTATCGACAGCACTCGCTAGCCTTGTGGCAGGTATGGCGGTGACGGCAGCGCATGCGCAGACGGCAAGCCAAGTGGTGTCGCCGAGCTATGCGCCGCCCGTGGTACGACCGGTCGAAGGCGGGATGTCCCTGGGCGGTGCGACGGGCCTTGATGCACCGAAGGGGGCCGAGAAGCTCAGCGTGACGCCGTCCGGCCTCGTCGTCGAGGGTGGCAGGCCGGAGCTTGCCCCCGAGACGGCGGCGGTAGAAGCGTCACTGAAGGGCAAGCGCGTGACGGGGGCGGATCTGTTTGCCGCAGCAAGACGGTTGGAAGAGGCCTATGCCAAGGCCGGCTATCTGTTGGTGCGTGTCAGCCTGCCGCCGCAGACGGTCAAGAACGGCAAGCCGCTGCGGCTTGAAGTGACGGACGGCCGGGTGGAAGCCATCGATGCCACCGCCCTGCCGGAGCGTGTGCGTGGCCGCATCGACGAGGTGCTGGCGCCACTTGTTGGCAAGACCGGCCTGACGAAGGCGGAACTGGAACGCCGCCTGCTGCTGGCCGGCGATACCCCGGGCGTCATGCTCAAATCCACCCTGAAGGCCGGCTCCAAACCCGGCAGCACGGTCATCGTTGTCGATGGCCGCTATGACGCCACCACGGCAACGCTCACTATGGACAACAGCCTGGCCAAAAATCTCGGCCGCTATACGGTCGGGCTGGGTGCGGACTTCAACAGCCTGCTGGGTTTCGGCGAAGTCGGCTATCTGCGCCTCAACGGCTATCCCGGTTTCAAAGACAGCATTTTGAGCGACGACCCGCGCAACCGCCAGATCATCGCCGGCTTCACCCTGCCGCTCGGCACGGACGGCTTCTGGCTGAACATGGAAGGCGTCGACAGCCGCACCCATCCCACCTCCGATCTCTCCTATACGATGGAGGATCATTACCAGCGGTTTTCCACCAAGCTTGGCTATAGCTGGATCCGCGCCCGGGAACTCAATACCAGCTCCGTTCTCTCCTTCGATGTGACGGAAGAGAAGCAGAAGCTGAACCTCAACGGCGAGAACACACCATTCACGGAAGACCAGCTGCGAGTGCTGCGCCTGACGCAGACAGCGGACGCCATCTTCGCCAGCGGCGCGCAACTGAGCGGCAGCATGACACTCTCCTTTGGACTTGATGCGCTTGGCGCGCGCAGCGCGACCACCGATCTGCCGCTGTCGCGTGATGGGGCAGAGCCGGATTTCCAGAAGCTTGAAGTGTCGGCCAGCTACGGCCAATCCTTCCTGGAGGAGAAGATCCACCTGTCGGTGTCCGGCAAGGCGCAGACCTCGTTCGGCGATGTGCTCGTATCGTCGGAGCAGTTCGGGCTCGGCGGCTTCGACTGGCTGTCCGCCTTCGACGGCGGCAAGATCCAGGGCGACATCGGAGCTGCTGCGCGCGTCGAGCTTTCCTTCCCCCTGACGCTGCCGCAGGGTCTGGGACTTGGCGCAGCGTCAAGAGATGCCTTCGGTGGCGCGGTCGCACCCTATGTCTTCGGGGCAGCCGGCATTGCCAAGCTGGAGCGACCGACGGTGGCGGAAGTGGGTATCACCCGCGCGAACTCCTTCGGCGCCGGTATCCGCTTTGGTCTTTCCGAGAAGGCAAGCCCGCATTCAGCAACGCTCAGCCTCGAATATGCCCGTGGCGAGGCCACCAACATGGATAGCCAGAACCGCTTCAACCTGCGCTTTATCGCACGGTTCTGAACGGAACGGCCCCTGAACATTAAAGGGGCATAGATATACGGTAGGCGGATCATGGAATGAACGGGATTGCGCGGAACCCGTTTTTATCGAAATCCGGTTTTTCTTACCACAGGTAATCGCCGGTCAGGTTCACATGCTCCCATGTGAGCGGCGACAGGCTGGAGAGGAGATGGTCCGGGATGGCCTGTCCCGCATTGCGCAAAGCATCGACGACGCGACCGGTGTAGATTGTGTTCCAATGAATGATGGCGGTGACAACCAGGTTGAGCGCGGATGCCCGGATCGAAAGATTTTCCTGACTACGATCGCGGAAACGGCCGAGACGATGAAGATTCACGGCCCGCACGAGGCTGTTCCGGCTTTCGCCTTTGTTCAATTCGGCCGTCGTGGTCTTGCGTAGTTGCTCATCGTTGATCCAGTCGAGAGTGAAGAGGGTTCGCTCGATCCGGCCCATCTGGCGCAACGCCTGGGCCAGACCGCTCTGCCTCGTTGTCGCCGAAAGCCGCTTCAGCATGAGTGAGGCGCTGACTGTGCGGGTGCGCAGCGAGGTCATCAGACGCAAGATATCGTCCCAATGCGCCCGGATCAGATCGGGGTCGATCCGGTCACCCATGACGTTCTGAAGAATTCCGTATTGCTTGGCCGGTCCGAAACCATAAAGGCATCGCCCGTCGAGATCGGGGATGCGCGGCACAAACGCGAAGCCGAGGGCATGGCAGAAGGCGAACACAAGGGCTCTGTTGCAAAAATTCCTATGCTGTCCGAAAAAGCGCTGGCAATTTTCAGCGAGACTTTTGCTGAGCGATTTCAAGTGGCGCCATTTTCAGGGCGAGATTATCCTTTGGGCGGTCCGCTGGTATTGCCGCTATGGAGTCAGCTACCGCGACCTTGAGCAAATGATGGGCGAGCGAGGTGTGCCGGTCGATCATTCCACCATCTATCGGTGGGTCCAGAAATACGCGCCCGAGATCGAGAAGCGGCTGCGTTGGCACTGGCGCCGGCCGCAGTCAACAAGCTGGCGTGTCGACGAAACCTATGTGAAGGTTCGTGGGCAATGGACTTACCTTTACCGGGCCGTCGATAAATTCGGCAACACGATCGATTTCTAGCTATCTCCGACCCGCAATGCCAAAGCGGCCAAGCGTTTTCTGGGCAAGGCCTTGAACGGCCTGAAGGACTGCGAAAAGCCAACCACGATCAACACCGACAAGGCTCCAACTTACGGCATCGCGATTGCAGAATTGAAAGCCGAAGGCAAATGCCCCGGTGAGCTTGCGCATCGGCAGGTCAAATATCTCAACAATGTCGTCGAAGCCGATCACGGCAAGCTCAAACAGTTGATCAGACCGGTGAGAGGGTTCAAGACGCTGAAAACAGCCTATGCGACGATCAAGGGCTTCGAGGTCATGCGCGCTTTACGCAAGGGCCAGGCGGCCATTTTCAACCTGACGGGCGACGTCCGTGGTGAAGCCCGCATCGTTGAACGCGCCTTCGGCATTGGACCCAGCGCGTTGACGGAAGCGGTAGCGTTGCTGGCCCAGCAGCTTGAGGGCCAGGCCGCTTGACAGCGGAGAACACGGGATCTCCCAATTAAACAGAATTTTTGCAACAGAGCCGCCTGTGGCACGGGCGGCGATATTCGAGCGGGCGACACCCAGAGTTTGACAGACGGTCTTCATTCCAAAATCCCCCTCGGAAGAGAGAGCGAGCGCAACAGATGTTTTTTTGGGCCACCGGCGATCTCGAGAGCTTCCTTGAGGATTTCGCTCTCCATCGTCTTCTTGCCCAACAGGCGCTGCAGCTCTTTCACCTGGGCCTGAAGTGCCCGATATTCGGAAGCCGGAACGACCTCCTCTTCGGCGGCCGTCGCCGTCAGCGCCCCTTGGGACGCCAGTTTGCGCCAGGCGAACAACTGGTTTGGCTGGATGCCGTGCCGACGAGCGACGATGCTCACCGTCGCATCCGCCTCGTAGGTTTCCTGAATGATCGCCAGCTTCTCCGACGTGCTCCAGCGACGGCGGCGCTCGGGGCCCGAAAGGACTTCCATCTTAAAGTTGCTACTAGTCATATTACCAACATTACTCCTACCCACTTAGCTAAGTGGGGGAGCATGTCCGGGCCTTTCGGGGGCTAATTCACGCCTCGCAGGTGGAGGCGTTGCTTGACCAGATCGATGCGCCGATCGGACAGTTCACTGCCGATGGAGCCTATGACGGCAACCCGACCTACGACGCCGTCACCAGGCACAGTCCCGAAGCGGTGGTGATCATTCCACCCCGCGCCAATGCACTGGAACGACCAAACAGTGATTGCCCAACTCAGCGAGACCGACACATTGCGGCGATCAACGCCGACGGCCGGATGGGCTGGCAGGTCGAGACCGGCTACGGGAAACGATCGCTGGTCGAGACCGCGATCGGTCGTTACAAGTTGATCATTGGCCGCCGACTGCGAGCACGCTCATTCGCAGCACAGCAGACGGAAGTTGCCATCGGCTGCACCGTCCTCAATCGAATGCTGGCATGTGCCCGCCCGAAATCCGTCCGGTGCGCAAAAGCTACCGCATAATCGCAGCATCAAAGACCGAATTCCGCTCGCACTACGATCGATGCACCAGCGCCCTCTCGAAGGGCATTTCAAGTTATTTCACAGCGCTTTCTGAGGCAGCCGAATTCTAGGCAATTGATTTATTTACATTGTGAGCGTTGATCATCGACGACATAGCAGGCCGCAAGTTCTTATCCCTTCAAGAGTATACAGTTCCTGACAATTCCGCACGCGAGCCTCCCGTTCAGTTTATATCGGGCAGGGAAGGGCGCTGATTCAGCCCTCCCATTTTCGACGGATGGCAGTTAGACCACGCCCTTCTTAAGGATGAAGTTCCCATAGGGGCGCGATTCCGCCGTCTGGATAACTGCAAACGCTCGCATCGCGATGGGATAATAGGCGAACCTTTCGACAGGCTGGCTCACAATCAAACGCCCTTCTGCCTGACTGCACTCGGCGATAACGTCTCTGTGCACTTCCAGCAACTCACCTGGTGCATCGGTGGCCTCCATATGCATGAGTGGCGCTTCAACGAAGGTATCCAAAGGCATCATCTGCAGTATCCTGCGAACCGCAGTCGGCGCATCGATACCTTCCAAGAGGAGAAGCTTTCCGCTGGTGGTCTGGGCCGACACGCGAAAGCCCGAGAAATTTCGATCTACACACGCCAGTTCGTCGCCATGACCCATGGAGGCCATGATCCACAATATGTCGGCCGTAATGAACGGCGGAACACCCTTCAGCATGATAATTCCCTCCCAGGAGATCATCTCCGACAAGAACGATAATCAGAAAAAAAACGATTGCGCAAACGTTTCGATGACGCTAGCGTTGCCACATTAGCGGATCCCGGGAGGCCTCTTGGAGGTTGGAATTCCGCTTGGGAGGATACTTTGAAAAGCCTGTTTGTTGCGCTGCTGGCGAGAGCTGGAGTGCGCTCATGACGACTATTTCCGCAGTGGCAAAGGCGGCTGGGGTTTCGGTCTCCACGGTTTCGCACGTTCTCAACAAGACGCGCTACGTCTCGCCCGAGAAGGTGAAGCTCGTGATGGATACAGTGGAGGCGATCGGATACATACCCAATGCTCTCGCTCGCTCGCTCAAGCTTTCCTCCACGGGCACCATCGGCCTCGCAATATCAGCGATTTCGAACCCTTACTTCAGTGACATTATCTGTGCGATTGAAGCCGAATGTTCCAAGCGAGGCTTGATCGTGTTCCTGTGTGACACGCAGGATGATCCGGATCGAGAGCTGGAGCTGGTCCAGCATCTGCATCAGCGTCGGGTTGACGGCATTATTCTTGCTCCTTCGGGAGATGCTAAGAAATCGCTGGATTACCTCATCGAATCCGACCTTCCCTGTGTGCTCGTTGACAGGCTGTCGGATGATCGTTTCGACCAGGTAGGGACCGAAAACGTCGCTGCAATTCGCACGCTCGTCGATCATCTTGTGATGCTCCATCATAGACGAGTTGGTATCATCCTGGGTCAGCCCGGCTTTGCGACGACTGTGGAGCGCGCAAAGGCGTTTCGCGCCGCGATGACGGAGAAGGGAATAGAGGTACCGGACAATTTAATCAGCGACGGCAATCGCAGCACCGCTGACGCCACTGCTTCGACACACCGCTTGTTGGAACTGAAGGAGCCGCCGACAGCGATTCTTGCATCGAACAATCTGGCGATGATCGGAGTTATGAGGGCTATCCGGGAGCGGGGACTTCGCGTCCCCGCGAATATTTCCGTGCTCGGGATCGATGATTTCGAATGGGCAGATTATTTCGAACCGCGCCTGACGCTGATGGCCCAGCCTTGCGATGAGATCGGTCGGAAGGCCGCGGACTTGCTGATCGAGCGGATAGGCAACAAGCGTCGCCCCTGCCAAACCGTTCGACTGTCACCGGTTTTGCGACTGCGTGAATCGTGTGGAGAGGCAGCATGAGCGAGGTTGTTCTTTCAGCAAAAGGTGTCGTCAAGCGCTTCGGCGGGGTTCAGGCGCTGCGCGGGGTGGATTTCGAACTAAAGGTTGGCGAAATCCACGCACTGCTTGGTGAAAACGGTGCCGGAAAATCTACGTTGATGAACCTGTTGTCCGGTGTGCATACGCTGGACGAGGGAGAGATCTTCATCGACGGTAAACCCGCTCGATTTCACGGCCCGCGCGATGCACAAGCGGCGGGTATCGCAACTATCTTCCAGGAGCTGGACCTCGTTCCGAGCCTGAACGTGGCTGCCAATCTCTTTCTCGGGCACGAGCTTGTTCATCCGCACGGCATGCTCGACGGCAAGGCAATGCTGCAGGAGGCGCGCAAAAGGCTGGAGGCGATCGATCGATCGATCGATCCGAGCCAGCTCGTGAGTGAGCTTTCCATCGGCCAGCGCCAGGTCGTCGCCATCGTCAAGGCACTTTCCTACGCATCGAAAGCCCTCATTATGGATGAGCCAACGGCCGCCTTGACCGTGGGCGAAGTGGATCGATTGTTCGACATCATGCGTGGCCTGGCGTCCTCTGGCGTTGGCATCGTCTATATCTCGCACCGTCTTGAGGAGGTTCCCCAGATCGCTCACCGGGTAACGGTCATGCGCGACGGCAAGGTGGCAGGTGTCACCGAACCGGACGCGCCGCAGGCCGAACTGGTGCAGCTTCTCGTCGGACGTCCCTTGAACGAGCTTTATCCGCGCCGCGCAGATGGTGTTGGTGACGTGCTCTTGCGGATGCGGCAAGCTTCCTTCCATCCACATCGCACGTCTCCCGGTTGGCAGGCTCCGGTCAAAGTCGATCTGGATGTTCGGCGTGGCGAAATCGTCGGGCTCGCTGGCGTTATGGGGGCGGGTCGAACCGAGCTTTTGAGCGCTCTCTATGGAGCAGGCGTGCCGGGCCATTGGCAGGGCGAGATTGCGATTGAGGGCAGGCCGGCCAGGCTCAAATCGATCGCGGCTGCGCGTAGGGTAGGGTTGGCATTCGTAACCGACGACCGGCGTGGGGCCGGCCTCATGCTGCGTATGTCGGTAGGTCTCAATCTGGTCATGTCGATCATCCGCCGGATATCACCAAACGGCTTGCTGTCTGCGCGACGCCAAGAGGATGCGATCAAGAGTTCTTTCGGCCAATTCGACATCCGTCCGAAGAATCCCGGTATCGCGGTCGGCGCTCTCTCAGGGGGCAATCAGCAGAAGGTCGTTCTCGCAAAGGAAGTGCAGGGCAATCCGCGTCTATTGCTTCTCGACGAGCCGACGCGCGGCGTTGACGTCGGCGCAAAGGGAGAAATCTACACCCGCTTGCGCAAGCTTGCTTCCGAGGGATTGGGGATTCTTGTCGCTTCGAGCGAGATGCCCGAGCTGATCGGCCTGTGCGATCGAATAGTGGTTTTGCGCAGCGGCTGCAGCGTTGCTGAGTTTTCTGGTGGCGTCAGCGAACATGAAGTCCTGGCGGCTGCCAACGGGAGAGAGGCCTGATGTCCGAACAGCAAATCACGTCCAGTCCAGCGATCGAGCCCGCCAAGCGCATTGATCCGCTCGCGGTGATGGTCCGCTTCCAAAGCTTGATCGGCCTTATCCTTGTCTTCGCGGGCGGCATCATTTTCTCGCCGCGTCGACATGGTGTCATCCTGTTTCTTCAACCCGACAACATCGCCAATATCGTCCGCGCAGTGTCCGAAACTGGCATCATCGCGATCGGAATGACGTTCGTGATCATCACCGCCGGGATTGACCTCTCGGTCGGAGCGACACTTGGTCTTGCGAGCGTCGTGACAGCAACGTTGATGGTCTCAGGCGGTTTCGGGCTGATTACAACGGTGCTCGCAGTGCTGCTGATGGGTACGTGTTTCGGGTTGGTCCAGGGAGCGATTTCAAGCAAGTTTCGGCTTGAGGCATTTATCGTGACCCTTGCCGGTTTACAGGCGGCTCGCGGGCTTGCACTCGTCGTATCGGGCAATCAATATATCAATATCTCCTATGGCGATGGTCCTGGTCTCGCGCCACCCATCTTTGCCATTCTGGGCGGTCGACTATTCGGCAATGTCGTTCCGGTGGCCACGATCGTCTTTCTGATCTTTGCCTGTGTCGCCACGCTTGTGCTGAACACAACCAGGTTCGGCCGTTACGTCTATGCCGTCGGCGGAAACGAGCGCGCTGCTCGCATCTCAGGCGTTCCGGTCTCGGCAATCAAGATCGCCGTTTACGCCATTACAGGCTTTGCATCCGCGCTGGCTGGCATCGTTCATGCCGGGCAGTTCAATTTCGGAAGCGCCAATGATGGGACCGGATACGAACTGACGGCCATCGCGGCTGTCGTCATTGGAGGAACCAGCCTTTTTGGCGGTTCCGGTTCAATGGTCGGAACGATCGCCGGGACGATCATGCTGGGCGCTTTGGCCAATATTCTTCAGCTCAACAACATTACGCCAGCCATGCAGTTGCTTGCAACTGCGGCGATCATCGTTTTGGCGGCGGTCCTTCAATCCCTCGTTCGTCGCCGCGAAGGATTGGGCAGGTAGTGTGGCGTCATTTCTCGGAGGGAGGTTCCGGGATCAATGTGGAGGAGAACATAATGACACAGAATGCACTTCGATTGTCGAACGCTTGGTGCGCGATACTTCTGGCTGGCTCGTGTCTTGGCCTTGCCGGCGTGGCTCAGGCGGCGGACCCGCTTGTGAAGGCTTGCGCCAAGAATGGTGAATTCGTCATCGGTTTTTCGCAGGCAAATAACGCGGAACCGTACCGCCAGCATGTCAATGATGAACTACTGGCAGCCGCCAAATCAGTCCCGCAGTTTACGCTACAGATTGCCGACGGGGCGGGTAACGTCAACACGCAGACTTCGCAGGTCGACAATTTCATCACCCAAAAGGTTGACCTTCTGTTGATCTCGCCTTTCGAGGCGGCTCCGCTAACACCGGCCGTCAAGCGGGCAATGGACGCGGGTATCCCGGTCGTCGAACTTGATCGCAAGACGAACGGCGAAGCTGGCAAGGACTACACAGCTTTTATCGGAGGAGATAACTACAAGATCGCTTTGGCGGCCGGCGAATATACGAGCAAGACGCTTCTGCCGGATGGCGGCGAGGCTGCCGTGCTGGAAGGGCTGCCGAGTTCGACTCCGGCCGTCGAACGGCTCAATGGCTTCAAAGATGGTGTGAAGGCCAATTCCAAGATCCAGATCGTGGCAGAACAAGCGGCTGATTGGTTGCCGGACAAAGCGCAGACGGCGTTCGCCGCCATGCTGCAGGCCCATCCCGATATCAAGATGGTCTATGCCAGCAACGATATGATGGCGGCGGGGGCGCTGCTTGCTGCAAAGGGTGCCGGTAAGAGCGTGAAGATCATCGGCACGGACGGTTTGCCGGGTCCGGCAGGCGGAATCGAGGCGGTCGCAAAGGGCGACTGGTCTGCGACCTTCACATATCCGACAGGAGCGAAAGAGGCGGTCGACATGGCAAAGTCGATATTGCTGGACTGCGCATCGTCGGTGCCGGCAACGGTAACGGTCGACACCACCGCCATTACGCCCGATAACGCGAAGCAGATGATGGGTAAGTAAAGTTCCAGTCCAGACTCAAGCCGGCTGGGGCGCGTCCGTCTAGCCGGCTTGAGCCAAAACTCCGCGGCAGCTTGCTTCCGCCTGTTAGCGACTGATATTTGAAACAAGAGCCAGATGCGAGATCATCTTTGTTGGGGCAAGACGCCTGACAAACCAGATAGATAGGCCGAGATCCCGTCCGGAGAGGTTGGAGCGTCCATTCGCGAGGCCGGCACGACCCCCACCTCTCGCCATTCAGGCTGATTTAGCCTGTAATACCTTGCGAGCTTTTTAAAGGATCGCGGGTTCGTATCGTATCAAGAGTAAGGGGATGAACGGCCATGTAGCATACCCCGGCATTTAGGTTGCACGAGATCCAATATTCATCAGATTGGCAAATTTCGACGTCTGCCGGAGGTGCTGCCTGGATTGACCTCGCTTTTGCTATGATCGGGAGCGAATTCGCGTTGCGAACGGCACGCGAACTCGTCACCTATCTCCGTAGCCTGGCGGGCAAGTGCCGTTCAGCATCGAGCGGCCACTACCACGACTGCCCAAGCCGGAGTGACGCTCCGATCGCACCGAGTCGATCGCTGAGAAGGCGGAGAGCGAACCCCACGGAAGAGCCATAGTCCACCATCAGGACTAAGCCCAACTATTGATCTCGCTCGAACGCCCTCGTTACTACGATTTCGCCCACAATTGCCCCGTTGAATTTTTCGAGGTCTTCGGCAGGTATCCAGTATTCTTTCAGCGCTTGGCCACCTGCTTCGTGCGGAGTATAGGCGGCGAGGAAATTCGTCACAACCTGAAAGCGAGTGACGTAACCAGCACCGTCCCGATTGACGTTCCAATCTCTAGCAATTCGAATGGCGTAATCTTCGGAAAGGACCGGATAGAAGATAGGCTGATCTGGTAGACGAGGTGGAAATGCCTTCATCCCACTCTGCTTTATCAAGTCGAGTTCAGCTGGACCTACGGGTCTCCAGAGGGTGATGGTTTCCATTTTGATCGCCCAGTCAAATTCGACTAAATGCAGTAACTGCTAAGCACAATCCAAAATTTTTGAAAAGCTCCCGGTTAGTGCATTCTTGCCATCTCCATGACAACGGTGGGCTCGAAACGAGCCAATGCCTTTCGTAAATGCGAGGACGACGGCGGTTGGCGGTTGCGTCGTCTTGATGGCTTTCCAGACCGAAATTGGAAAGCTTCAGGTAAAACAACGGCTCGTCTAGTCTAGCAGAGCATAAATAGATTGGCCTGAAATGATTTGGGAACCAGCAACTACTACAAGGCCGACGCAAAGAAAGGGTCCGAACGGAAGGTGAGGATTCTGAACAGCCGATATGTTACGACCCCGGGAAAGTCCCGCGTACGCAAGGGCCGTTAAAGAGGCAAACAGGAGCATCGGTGCAAGTCCCAGGCCCCCAACCCAGCTGCCAGCTGCTGCGATAAATTTTACGTCCCCGAGACCGAGACCTTCGACCTTTCGGACTTCCCGATGAAGTGAGCGAATAGTCCAGGAGATTAATCCGCCTGCTAAAAGACCCGCACTTGCATCCAGCATGCCTGGAAAAGGTAATAGGCTGGAAACAATAAGGCCGCTAATCGCAAGTAGCAGATTTTGCTTGTCGGGGATGATCATCCGTCTCCAGTCGGTGATGGAAACGGAAGAGCACAGTGCCAATAGGACTACGAGCGCGAAGCATTGAACGGCTGGAATTGACATGACTTGTGCCGGTTCCCGCATTCAGAGTGCAGCATGACGCAGAGGAACCGCCAGGAATACGGAATGCAGTGAGCGGTCCTCCTCGATTTCCACGTTGAGTTCCGCGGCAAGAGGGAGCTGGTCGTGCTGCAACCATTCTGTGTGCCAGTCCAGGGGCGCATTAGATTTATTTGCTCCGAAATATCGTAAGCTGAAACGCTTTACATTACGGGCTAAAGTCACGGGCTCTCCGATGCCAATCACATTTGGGTCGGAACGATAGACCGACGTCCGAAGCTCTAGATGGCAACGATCAACCAAAAGCTCGCCGCAATTGAGCGTCAGTCGAGCTCGCACTAAGCCGCCCTCCATAGCAAAGCCTTCGCTGAGTGTTACAAAATCGAGTTGCTGTTCCTGCCCGTCGAACAAAAGTCGCACCAAGCCTGCCTCCGGATCCAGGGTGGTTGCCGGAACGGCTCCAGAAATCAATGAGCTTAGACGAGTGATGCCGGCACTCGAAGCCATGTGAATGTCATTCTTTCCCGCGGCGGCATAGCTGCGCAAGGCTAGCATCAGGCCGCCGATCGCAACGGTCGCGATCATCGCGGTGACCGCCAACGAGACCAGCAATTCGACCAGAGTGAAGCCCTCTTGTGAACCGTCACTCATGAACATCGCCAGCCACGAGTTTTACCGTCTTTAGGACAATTGGGGCGGAGCGCTGTGCATTGGAGGCAACGGTCGGAATAACGGCTATTTCGATCCAATAGCCCCTGAGACCTGACGCCGCTTGAGGTCTCAGAGCCTGCACGGATGCCGTCCATGAGAAGTCGCTACCGAACGAACCGGTTGTTTTCGCTGCTGGTATTGGCTCGGTGATGCCGATGGCATCCATTTTTGCCTGGGCCAGTTGCATGGCCTGTTGCGCGATTTCGGCGCGACGCTCGGCGCGCAAGGACGTCGAGAAGCCAGCGAAAGCGACGCTGAGAAACAACGTCAATATGACAAAGGCGACCAGCACCTCCAGCAGTGTGAAGCCATCACAATCGTTTTGTTGGGCCGCAGTCGTCACCTAGCGCCCTTCATCCGACAGCATATCGAGGGTGGCCTCTCCAGTTAGCCAGTTCACGCTGATCTTTGCCCGGCGGTCACGCAAGGCCAGAACAACATCGCCGCCGGTCGATGTTCCGTCCGGGAAAAATCTAAGGCCTAGGGCAGAACCACTGATGCGCTCAGGTCTGGCAGCAACAACCGTCATCGACATGTCCGCCGGCAGTGGGATTTGTGATCCGGATGGCGGCGAGACCCTCCGGCTTTCGACGTCGATTTCAACCAAGGTCTCCTTGTTGCTGGAAATGGCCTGAGCATGAGCAAGCCGCATGACGGCTGCAACACGGCGCGCTGTCGCTTCGACCGCTACCCGGTCGGGCGGCCGCTTCAAAACGGGAAGGGCGATGCTCGCGACTAGGGTCATAATGGCGACAACCGCCAGGACTTCGATCAAGGTGAAGCCTTCCTGACAGGTGAGCGACGAGCAAAAGCCTTCTGGGCATTTTCGCGATCGGCCTTTCACCTGCGCAGCATGCCTCATTGCAGTGCCAGTTCGTTGATGGACAATATGGCGTTCATCGTCGTCAGGACGAGACCACCAATCAGGGCCGCGATAGCGACCGTCAGCGCCGGAGTCAGCAAAGTCATGAGTCGATCGATGCGTTGCTGGACCTGATGGCCGGTGTTGGTCGCCAATCTCTGTAGCATCTGTTCCAGCTTACCGGACGCTTCGCCGATTGCTATCATCTGGATAGCAATTTTCGGCAGATGCGTATGCGTACCAAGAGCATCGGCCAAATTGGTGCCATCTTGTAAGGCGCTGAATGCCTTGCCGAGCTCCATCCGTAAAACGCGATTTTGTGGCACGTCCTGCGCTCCGGTAAACGCTGCAAGAATCGGAACGCCAGCCCTCAGGAGCGCGGCCAATGTTCGGGAGAAGCGTTCCGTATTATGATTGAGCGCCAAGGTTCCGACAATTGGCGTTGCGAGCAGCACTCGATCGAACATCAACCGGCTGCGTGCATTCTTGACAAGAAGAATACCGAGCATGATGATTGCGAGAGAAATGCCAGCGGCTAGAACACCGACCCGTTGCCAATGCGCTTGCAGCCACAGCAGCGCGCTGATGATCATCGGCGGTTCCTTGCCGTTTTGGGCGAAGATCGGCGCGATCGACGGGATGAGCGCTCCCATGATCACCGAGACGGAAGCAAGCGCCATCACGGTCAGAATGCAGGGATAGATCAGCGCGGACCTGATCTTGTCGCGAATAGTGACGCGTTGTTCCAAAAGCTCGGCAATTTCATTGAGCGCTTGAGCGAGTCTACCGCTGCGCTCTCCGGCGCGTAAAACGCTCAAATAATCCGGCCCGAATGTCTTTGGATACTGGCGTAGCGCTTCGGAAACCGCGGAACCGGACAGAATGGAGGCAATCATCTGATTGCTGATCGCTTTCATCGGCTTTGAGGCCGTCTGCTCGGTAAGGAGTCTAAGCGTGCTGTCGAGCGGTAGGCCAGCACCGCTCAGAATGGCGAATTCGCGTGTGAAGGACGCTACCGCTTTGGTCGATGGCGCATCGGACCAGGAAATGTCACGACGCCACCATGGTGTCGTGTCGGTAAGATCGGCAAGCTCGGTCTCAAGTGGGGTAAGACCACGAGACCAGAGAAGCTCCGTTGCGGCTTGCTGCGAGCTTGCCTCGAACTGGCCCTCAACGATATCGCCTTGACCGGTAAACGCCCGATAACGAAAGCGCCGCCATGCCGGATTCATGGCGCGACCTTCGTGATGCTGAGAACATCCTCAATCGTCGTCATTCCCGACCAGACCTTGCTAAGGCCGCTTTCATAAAGCGCGTTCATGCCGTCCGCGCGTGCAGAAGCCTCCAAATCGACTTCGGACGAATGCGCCAGGATCTGTGCGCGTTGCCGCTCGCCGATCGTCATCAGTTCGGCAATGGCGAGCCGCCCGGAAAAGCCGGTATTCCGGCATGAAGGGCAGCCTTTCGCGCTCATCACGCGGGGCAGCGAAGAGGGTAGTTTTCTTCCAAGATCATGGGTGATGCGCTCGGCCCATAGCAACGCATCGGCGTGAGGCTCGGAACAATGAGGACACAAGCGTCGAACCAATCGTTGCGCCAAGACCCCGTTGAGGGTCGAAGCGAGCAGAAAGTGTTCCAGGCCCATGTCGATCAGGCGCGTCACCGTGGCTGCAGCACTGTTGGTGTGAAGTGTCGATAGTACGAGATGGCCGGTCAATGACGCCTGGATCGCAATCTTTGCGGTCTCCAGGTCGCGAATTTCGCCAATCATGATTACATCGGGGTCTTGGCGGAGGATAGAGCGCAGCGCGTGCGGAAAATCCAGACCAATGGACGGTTGGACCTGGACCTGATTGATGCCGGCAAGCTGATACTCGATGGGATCCTCGACAGTGAATATCTTGGCGCTCGGACGGTTGATGCTTGCAAGCGCCGTGTAGAGCGTCGTCGTCTTTCCCGAACCCGTTGGCCCGGTCACCAGAAATATCCCGTTGGGTTGACCCGTAAGCCGCGAGAGATCTGCGATTTCGCCCTTGGAAAAGCCCAGTGTGGAAAAGTTCAACTCGACACGTGAACGATCGAGAATGCGTAGCACGATGCTTTCGCCGAACGCGGTCGGAATGGTAGAAACACGCAGATCGATGTCGACACCCCGCACCGGGGCTTTGATGCGCCCATCCTGCGGCATGCGTCGTTCGGCGATGTCCAGCCTTGCCATGATCTTGATACGAGAGCTGACGGCGGCCTGCAGACCATGGGCGAGCGTTCGCATGCGATGCAAATGTCCATCGATGCGGTAACGCACATCCAGGCCGTCCTGCATCGGCTCGATATGTATATCCGATGCCCTGGCATCCACCGCTTCAGCGATAATCTCATTCACGAGCCGAATGACGGGCGCTTCACCGGCAATGTCACGCAGACGTTCGACATCGTCCTCGCTAACGCCATCGAAACGCGGATCTGCATTTTGCTCATGCGGCTGTGACGTTTCGTCATAGAGGCTTTGTACCGCCCGCTGAAACAGCGTTGCCTCGATGAGGCGCGTGCGTATCGGAAGACCCGTTAGGTAGGAAAGCGCTTCTCGGGGTTCTCCGTCAAATGGGTCGACTTCGGCAAGCACAATGCTTTCTTCATCCACCTGCAATGGCAAAACGCGGCGGCTGCGCACGAAGCCAGCATCGATCAGTTCGGCAGAAATCGGTGCAATCGGAATATCATCGAGCCCAACCACGAGGATGCCTAAGGCTGCGGCGATTTCTGAACACAAACGCGTTTCGGGAATGAGGCCAAGTTTGAGGAGAACCTGATCCAGCCGCTCGTTGGTTTTAGCGGCCGCACGCTGAGCTCTTACGAGACTTGCCTCGTCGAGGATTCCCGCATCGACGAGGCTTGTTCCAAATCCATCGAAAAAATTCACGGGATCCGGAATGAACGATGACAGATCGGGCTCACGCAACATCCTTCCAGGAGAGATGCCGCCAATGTCTTTTGCCGCGTCATTTCTGCCAGCTAGTGACACTGTCCGTGCTTCCCTCTTGTCCGCTTGGACCGACCGATACGATATCGTAGGCGTCATGTTGGCCGGGATAACGGTAGATGTAGGGGTGACCCCAAGGGTCGCTAGGAAGGGTCTGGCCCTTGAGGTAAGGCCCATTCCAGGATGCGGCCTGTGTTGCCGGCTTTACCATCAATGCCTGTAGACCTTCATCACTGTTAGGATAGCGACCCATGTCGAGATAGTAGAGTTCCAACGCCGCAGAAAGCGATTGGATCTGCAAGTGAGCGGCCTTTTCCTTGGATGAGGAAAGGTAACTCAGTACACGTGGAGCAGCTAGACCCATAATGAGGCCGATAATCGCCAAAACGACGAGTACTTCAATCAGGGTAAATCCCTTTTCGCCGTTTCGGGATGGGTGATCTACTAACCCAGATTTTCGTCGTCTATTCATTCCAACATCGGTCCCCACGCACGCCGCTATAGAACGGGCTCCCTCGAATTTCAGACGATCTCGCAAGCTTTGCTCGGTTACCTCAGTTCAGAGTAGCCGCAGTACGATTGCCTGCATTGTCATAGGTGTAGGCGCCGGAATTGCCGGCGGAGTTGGCGTCACCCTTGATACGACCGAGACTGTCATAGGTGTAAGTGATAGTGCCTGGCGTCGCAGCTTCGGCCGGCGTCGCTGGTGGCAGGAACAGATAGCTTCCGATCGCCACTGCCAACGCGATCGATCCCGAAGCGAGCATGAGCGGCCTGCGCAGTTTTCGGTTCATGTCAGTCATGGCGGACTCCCTGGGAGAGATAAGAAAAGGGGAATGGCGTGCATGCAGCGAAGAGAGATAAAACAGACCCAAAATTATTTCAATCCATGCTTGTTAATTTTTAAGTTGATATGATTTCTGATCTACAACTTTTAAAACTGGGCAGAAACTATTTCGCTCTAGCGCGGGACCTATCTGTCTAATATGACTACAATAATTGCAGCATGCGTCAGACGCGTGCGATTTGGAAATATTTCTGCGGCAATGGAAGCTGTCTTTTATCTCAACTGCCGATTGACAAAACATGCGAAGTCGGTCCAGCTTATATACGTGCTTGTTCAGCAGGTGGGGATGTTTGGATGTTTCACGTTTACCGCGTCCTTTGGGCGCTGGCCGCACTTACATTGGTTGGGTTTGATGCCAACCTCTTTGCGCAGCAGGCCACTTCCAAGGCGCCTTACACGCCACCAGTCGCTAACCTTGAAATGCCGTCGGTGACGCCCGAGCAAGCCGAGCAATATCTCAACGCGCGCCAAATGCCGAAATCTGACGCTGTGCCGCCGCCGGTAGACCGAACAATGATGAGCAACCAGTCGCTAGTGAAGGTGAATGTCGAACCTGTTCTAGGCCACGACCTGCCGCAAGGCGATACCACCCCTTACGGCTTCAAGCGCGCCGACTTCGCTACAGCCAAGCCGGGCGCTGCCGACGCAGCTGACAAGCTTCGCAAGCAGGCGCTTGGATCCGGTGTGGCGGTTGGTTCGCGGCCGCCGGCCGCCGTTATTCAGGAACAGCCGCCGTTGATCGGGTCTCCCTAATTCGATTGCCATTGCCGCCGCGCCACCGGCGCGCCGCTTCGGACATTTTCCGCGTCCGTCTTTCTATTCTCCCAAACCGTTATCCTTTTTACGTTGGAGCCTTTCCGATGCGAACCTGCGTCTCCTTCCTCGCCAGAACTTCGCTTGCACTATTCCTGACGATGGTCTCCTTCGCTGGCGCAATGATGTCGGCGTCAACTCCTGTACACGCTGCACCAGGCGTCACGTCGCTTACTTGCACGCCGCCAGCCGCCGATCCCGAAATCGCCGAACTTGCTAGGGCGCTCAATTATAATATCTCGCAAATCTATGAGTACGTGTATTACAACATCGACTTCTCGCCGACCTTCGGCCTGAAGAAGGGGCCGCTTGGCACCTATCTCGATGGCCGCGGCAACAATGCCGACCAGAACATGTTGTTGGTCACTCTGCTCAGGCAGTCCTGCATCACCGCTAACTATCGCTATGGGGTCATCACCTTCCCCGCAACAGCGATCGCCAATCTGCTCGGTGTCGATAATGATGCTGCTCTGATCAGCCGCACGCTCGGTAACGGCGCAATCCCGGCCTGCATCCGGATGACGACGGGCGGCGCTTGCGTGACGACAGGTGCCGCTCCGGCGACCATCGATGTTCAGATGCTCTGGACCGAAGCGACTGTTGGGACTACCACATATGAGCTCGATCCATCCTTTAAGTCCTATCAAAACTACGCCCCGATCAATGTCGCGTCTGCTATGGGTTACGACAGGACGGCATTTCTGAGCGCAGCCTCGACCGGCTCGGCGGCGATCAGCGGGCTTCCGGCGGGCGTCACATCGATTCAGGGTTTGAGCAAGGCCAATATCGTCACGAAGCTCAACACCTATTCCGAGACGCTGGCCAACTACATACGCACGAACTATGCCTCGAGCTCGATGGCGCAGCTTTTTGGCGGGCGTACGATCACCAATACCGCCTATGGGACGGTTATGCCGGCAGCCGGCACCGTTTGCAGCGAAATCGGGAGCTGCACGACGACTGCCAATGCCTTGCGCACGGTCTTCACCGTCAATGTCGTCGATACGGGATCATCAGTTTCAAAAGTATCGGCGACGTATTTTGCGGATCAGATCGCCGGCAAGCGCATCACTTTGAATTATTCTTCCACTGCGCAAGCCACGTTGACGCTCAACGGCAACTCCATTTCGAACGGATCGAGCACAACATCGCCGACGCAAGTCGTTACCATGACGATGTCGGCTCCCTACAGCACGCTCTATAATACATATACCGTTCAATCGAACGTAAAAGTCGGCGGAACCTACTCAATCGTCATGGCCGCAGGCGAGACCGGCCGCGGTGCTCTGACCCGTCAACAACAGCAACTGGCCGAGGCCATCGCCTCGGGCGCCGCGGCCTCGGATGAGCGTGTCATCGGAGGAAATCTTGCTGTGGTAGCCTTCGGCTATCTCAGTCAGGTCAGCGAAGGTGATCGCGTCGCAGCCAACCTTATGAACATCATCGATGCACGGCATGCGGTGATGGGTGTCGTAGGCTACAATGGCGCTGCCTATGTCGATTTTCCAGCCCTGCTTTACGGCTTCTCCACGAAGACGGCGTCCGTGACTGCTGGGGATCAAATAGGCGCGTTCTTCGGCCGGCAGATTCGCAATGCAACGCTGGAATCAACCGTTGTCAAACAGATGCAGACGGTCGAGGCAGTGTCGACGCCGCGTATGTTTGATTATTCCAACGCCAGTAGCATCGGCTTCATCCAGGCGACGACCGCCAACTGGGCGACCGTCAAGCCGCTGCTGACCAATTGGGCTACCGCCGACCTCAACGATATGGAGAGTTTCCTGACGGCCGCCGGCGCTACGGGTCGTCAGGCGATCATCCCGCAAAACGGCGCGCGTGCCGTCGATCAATGGACCGGCAATGGCTACTATCTGCAGCAGACGCAGTCAGCTGGTGACATCAGCCTCGTCCTCGCGTCCAGAATTACCGGCGGATACAAGGGCGGATATGCGTCGGCTTTCACCACATTGCGCAATTATGGGACTTCGTTCGTTTCGACAGCGGGAAGTGCATATCAAGCGGTTCAGAGCATTGATCCGATTGATCTTCGAAGCGGCAATTTTCTGTACGACCATGATGACATCAGAGTTGGCTCAGCGAATTTCCCCTTCGGCCTGACGCTGCAGCGCAGCTACAATTCGGGCAATCGCTCGACGAAGACTGCCCTTGGCTACGGCTGGCGCCATAACTTCATGCTGTCGGCATTCCGTGACAGCGATGCCTATGAGGCTTTCGGCGATCACAACCCGCTAGCCGCCGTCACCTCGATCACTGCCGCCTATGTCATGAAGGATCTGGAAACATCCAGCACGTCACCGGCGATCATCAACACTGTTGCTGCTTCGCTGAGCGCCAGCTGGTTGATGGATCAGCTCGTCGGCAACGCAGTGACTGTGGAGACGAACGAAGGAACCAAGAAGTTCGCTCGTATCCCAACGGCGGCTGGTGGATCCACTTATGTCCCGCCTCCGGGTGATGGTTCGACGTTGACACTGCCCGCGACCGGCAATGCCGCCGTCATCACCGACAAGACCGGCATCGTCACAAGCTTCGATGCCGACGGGAATATCGCGTCCTGGAAGGACAAGAACAACAATACTATCAGCTTTACTTATTCGGGGACCGGTGCGGCCAAAACGCTTGCCACCGTCAGCAACGGCATGGGCCGAACCCTAACCCTTGCCTACAACGCTTCCAACCAGCTGACGGGTGTGTCTGATGGCACCCGCACCGTCAACTACACCTTTGACGCCGCCGGTAATCTTGCCAGCTTCAAGGACGCGATGACGGCAACGACGACCTACACGTATGCAACCCCCGGTCTGCTGATCAGGGCATATGACCCGGCCTTCCCGTCGGACGGTTCGTCGCGCGGTTTCATGACGAATACCTATAACGCCTTCGGCAAGGTCACGATTCAGGCCGATCCTTTTGGCAACCTCTGGTATTACATGTTCGCGAACGGCTGGCGCAGCCAGGAGGTCGATCCTCTGGGCAACACACGGGTGCTGTATTACGACCGCACCGGCAATCTAACCAATGACATAGATCAGACAGGCGGCCAATCCATCTATGCGTATGATGGCGTCGGCCGGCGGATCCAGGCGGTTAAACCGCTCGGCGACTACACGTCCTATGTCTACGATGCCAAGTCGAACGTCCTAACCCAGACGACGACGCCGATTGCAGGAGCGATCGACCCGCTGACCGGCACCGCCGCAGCGCCGATCACCGAAAGCTGGACCTATTCGGCGCTCTCGAAGCCGGCCACCCATACCGATCCGCTCGGTGGCGTCACCTCCTATAGCTACGATACCAATGGCAACGTGTTGACGGTGACGCAGCCGGCGGTTGCCAAGCCGGGCGTGACGGGAACGGTTCAGCCCGTGACCACAATCTCCTACAATGCACGCGGCTTGCCGCTGACAATCAAGGATCCTGAAAACCGGGTAACTGCGTTCAGCTATGATGCCACGACCTTCGACCTCCTGACCAAGGTGGAAGACTCCGGCAGCGGACGCCTCAACTTGACCACCACCTATACCTATGACGCTGTCGGGAATCAGCTGACGGTCAAGGATGCGAAGAACAATATCACCACCAACGCCTATGATGCCGAACGGCGTCTGATCCAGATCACACCGCCGGCGCCCTTTGCTGCCAGCGTGACGCAATATACCTACGACCTCAACGGCAACCGGACTGCGGTCAAGCAGGCGACCGGCGTCACCGCCACCCCCTGGTTGACGACGACCATCGGCTATAATGCGGCCAACAAGCCGACTGTCGTCACCAAGCCGGACGGTACCACGACGACGAACGCCTACGATGTTCTCAATCGGGTGTCGACGGTGACATCGTCCTCCGGCCGCCAGGTTTTGACGACCTACGATGCAGCATCTCGCATTACGCAGATCACTGATAAGGTGTTCGGCATTCTTGATGCTTCCATTACCTCGAACCTAGGGAGTGTCGTTCGCGAGACCCGCACCTATTATCCGGGCGGCCTGCTGGCGACACTGGCCGACGGAAAGAATAATACACTTACCTATTATTATGACGGCTTCGAGCGTCAGAAGCAGATCGTCTATCCCGATCATACCGCATCTGCGCCGGACTACGACCTCTTCGGCTTCGACAAAGCCGGCAACCAGCTGGTGTTCCAGCGCAGGGACGGCTCGCAGATCTGGTCGACTTATGATGCGCTCAACCGCGTCACCAGCAAAGCGCCGACCGGCCAGGCGACGATCTCCTATGGCTACGACTATTCCGGTCGGCTCCTGAATGCGACCAACGCGTCGACTACGATTGCCTCGGTTGCCTATGGCTATGACACGGCAGGCCGCATGAATGCGGAAGCCAGCGGCCTGTTCGGCACTAGCAGCTATACTCTCGACGCTAACGGCAATCGCACCAGCCTCACCTTGCCGTCCGCGGTCGGAACAGCCAATCTGCTGTCCTATGACTATGACAGCCTCAACCGGCTGGGCAACGTTTATAACGGCACACTCGCAGCCGCCAATCGCATCACTGGTTTCACCTATGATGTCGTCGCCAGACGCTCGGCGGCATCCTACGGGCCAAGCACGGCGCCGGTCGCCTCGACGACAACGACCTATACCAATGCCAGCCTGCCGGCCTCTATCACTCATAGCTGGAACGGCGCCACGCTGGGCCTGACCTATGCCTATAATGCCGATCAGCAGCGCAAGAGCACGACGGCCACTGATAACAGCTTCCTGCCGACCGGCCTTGCTGCCAGCACGAAAGCCTATACCAGCAATGTGCTCAACCAGTATTCGGCAATCTCCGGCACCGCGCACACCTACGACAAACGCGGCAACCTGACGTCGGATGGCATCTGGACCTACGGCTACAATACCGAGAATCAACTGATCTCGGTGGCAGCAAGCGGCCAGAGCATCTCCTTCACCTATGATGCCATCGGTCGGCGGTTGCTTAAGCAGGTAACAGTCGGCTCGACCACGACGACCACCGGCTGGCTGTCGGTGGGCGATCAGGAGATGGCGGAGTTTGCAGGCGTCGGCACCATCTTTGTGCAGAAGCGCTTCGTCTACGGCACGGGCATCGATGAACCCATTGCCAGCTTTGATCCAGCCAATGTTGCAACCTACAACTTCGCTGACGCGTTGGGTTCGGTAATTGCGCTGACCAATGCCTCCGGCCAGGTGACCGAAAAGCATGCCTATACCGCCTATGGTGTCGATAAGATTACCGGCACCAACACCGCATCTTATCGATTTGCAGGACGGCGGCTCGACCCTGAGACCGGGCTCTATTACAATCGTGCCCGCTATTATTCGCCCACCCTCGGACGCTTCCTTCAGACCGATCCCATCGGCACGAAGGACAATATCAACCTCTATGCATACACCGCCAATGATCCCGTCAATGCAACTGACCCGACAGGAAATTGGGGGAAATATGGGTCCGAGAGCTACGATGGCCTTGCAAGTGCAGCAAAGGCAATAGCGAAAGATCCTGTCGGCACCGCCGTTAATGCGGTGCTCGGCTATCCCAATCCCTCGATGGCCTCACTCTCAACAAGCTTCCTTGGTGTTGCAAGCACGGAGGGACGAGCACTGATGGCTGCAGAAGGGGCCACCACGGAAATAATGTTTGGCGCCAAAATGACCAGAGGTAGTGCGGGTCAGATTAACGTCAGCTTGACTCAATCTCAGGCCATTGAAAATTTGGCGGCAAACGGGTTTGCTAAGGCCCTTTCAAAAGATGGAACTGTCACTATCATGAGTAGTGGAGATAAAGTTTATAGATTTTATGCTCAGTCCACGGGTGGAGGTGTCGCGGGTGCGCCAACCGGCATTCCTTCTGCGTCTGTCTCGATTGGACGTGACATCATTACCAAGCTACGCTTCACAGGAGAGTGATGTGCCAGCAGAGAGAGAAATTGCGTCAGAAGCCGAAGTCCTGGAGCTAGTTGTTGCCGGTATAGATCTACCGCAATATATATTTTCCCGCAGGTTTAAGGGTTTTCTGTTTTTTGACGCGGATATTTGTACATCGGCCCCCTTGATCTCCGCTGTTCAGGCAGTGGCGAAAGTAAGTAATGGGCTACAGTCCACAGTTAAGGTATTTAACAGCGCAAATCGTCAACTATTGGGTTGTTTGAATTTAACCTGCGACTTGCCGGCAGAAATAAAAAAAATGAGTGAGGAAATGAACGCCTCGGGGTATCACGGTGGTCTAATTCTTGTAGAAGCGCAAAAAAGATGGGCTTTGTATCAAAAGCGGCCAGTCGATATGGGTGTCTTCGCCTTTGATGGTGATCAAGATTTGCGACCAATCTCTACAATTACTAATGACTATTTTGTCCGTCATCAGGATATTGCGCTCTGGCTCTCTGGCGAAACCCAGCGGGATATTGATTTAGTTGATGGATTTGGCCGTAACTTCTTGACTGAATTGATAAAAAACTATTCTTGAGTAGATACGTTAACGAGCCTCATTGGTGGAGTATGGGACTGTGAGGCGGGATGGAACGGAGTGTCGTCGTCATTGAATTTCAGCGGAGCCGTTGGTTTGAAGTATGCGTCCAGGAGAGTGAGCTTTGTCTATTGCTATGGTCACTTTTTGGGGAGCAGAGAAAGGCGGGCGTTTTAGCCCACCTAGCTCGGGCTTCCGCCCTCAGGTTGATCTTGGGGGAGTTCATAGATCATGCATGGTCGAGAGCGTTGATAATGAAGAGGTTTTTTCTTTTGAAATGGAGCACCGCGTTTTGTTGAAACTGATGTTTCCAGACCAATACCCTGATGCATTTGAGGTTGGCGACGCGGTCAGCTTCTACGAAGGTAGCAAGCTGATCGGTAGTGGCAGAATCATAGGTGATTGAGTGTGATGAGTATGCATGCCTTGGTCGTCGGAAAGCCAATCTACCACGTAGGGACAAGTCCCAGCGTGAGAAGTTCTCATAAACCCTGGGTAACTGCTATACTCATTGATTTATTTCTAGCCACGTTCCTGGCTCAAAAAAACTGTCAATGACATAATGTATGCCTGAAACTGTGGGGCGGCTGTCGTTCGTTCGCGGATATGTATCGGGGCGTTTATGTATCTTGTAGTCTCGTGGATGGCCGGATGCCGTCGAAATTCTCGTCTTTTCTCGCGGATGATGGCCGGAATTGCTCTTTGCTTTCTCGCCTCAGGCTGTACCTCAAACTCCGATGACGGGCCTTTGACGGAATGGCAAGGGAATGGTGGGGGCGCAAGATCAACGCGGACACAACCTTTTTCGCAACGCACCACGCTCGCAGCCTACTCCGCGCCAAATAATGACCAATCGCTCTATTACCCCGGTTCTGGGCAGATGGTCGGGCGAGGGACAACATCCGCACTTGATCCGGCACTCGCATCCGGTGCGCCGGTGACGCTCAATCTTGCCAACGCTTCCATAGAGGCGGCCGCCCGCGCTGTGATGGGCGATATTCTCAAACTGAACTATTCCGTTGCCCCCAATCTGCCCGGAACAGTGACAATCCAAACCTCGCGGCCGGTCTCCCGTGGAGAGTTGATCCGGCTGTTTCAGGATGCGTTGCAGGCTAATGGCGCCGCCATCATTAAAACCGGGCAGGTCTATCGCATTGATAACGCGCAGCAGGCTCGCAATGCTGTCTCGGGTATCGAAGTGGGGGGAGCAGGAACTGGGAGCGACCGTATCGGTGCCGGTGTGCGGATCGTGCCTCTTCGTTATGTCTCCGCTTCAGAAATGCAGCGTATTCTTGAGCCAATGGTTGGCAGGACCGTGGTCGTCGGCGCCGACGATACCCGCAACACGCTGACGCTGTCAGGCACCAGCCAGGAAATCTCGAGCGTCCTCGACACGATCTCCGTCTTCGACGTCGACGTGATGAAGGGCATGTCTTTCGCGGTCATTCCGGTGCGCTCTGCTCAGCCCGATGCTATTGCCGACGAATTGCGTAACGTCTTCGGCACCGGTGGCACCAAGGGCATGATTCGCTTCCTACCAAATAACAGATTGCGTTCGATCCTGATCGCTTCCCCGCAACGCGAGTACCTGACGCGTGCTGAAATGTGGGTCCGCCGTCTAGACTCGCGAGCGCAGGGACAAGAAAAGCAGCTCTACACCTATAAGGTCCAGAACCGCTCCGCCAAGGAACTTGTGACCATCGTCAACGACATGTTCTCCAATGGAAAGCAAAGTGCGGATCAGCCGCAGCGAAACGTAGCTCCGCGTTATCAGGACACGTCCGTGCAGTCGGCGAGTGCCGCTGGCAATGGCGGGGGAGGGACGCAACAAGGGGTGCCGGTGAGCGATCCAACCGGGCAAATTCCGGAGGATAGCGTGACTTTCGAACCAGGTGCTGGCAGCGGCAGCGCAAGAGATGCGCAAGTAAGTGGTGGCTCCGAACGCGTCCGTGTTGCGGCGGATGAGGGCAACAATTCTCTTCTGGTTCTTGCCGCATCTTCAGATTACCAGCGGGTACTTTCGATCATTCAAAACCTCGATGTCAGCCCGCGCCAGGTGTTGATCGAGGCGACGATTGCCGAGGTTTCCCTGACAGACGATCTGAAATTCGGCGTTCGCTGGTATCTGCAGCACAAGAACGCCGGCTATATGTTCACGGATCAAGCCTCGAAAGCCTTCGATTCCACGTTCCCAGGTTTTTCTTACGCGCTAGGATTGGCCAACACGCAAGTGACGCTGGATGCCTTGAACAAGGTCAGTCATGTAAACATCGTTTCGGCACCGTCGCTGATGGTGCTCGACAACAAGACCGCAACGCTGCAGGTGGGCGATCAAGTTCCGATCGTGACGCAGTCGGCCACAAGCGTGCAGGATCCGGGCGCACCGATCGTCAACTCGGTCAATTATCGCGACACCGGCGTTATCATGCAGATCACGCCGCGCATCAACGACAGCGGTCGTGTGTTGCTCGATATTTCTCAGGAAGTTTCCAGTGTCTCCGGCACGACGTCCTCCGGCATTGACTCGCCGACGATCAAACAGCGCAAGGTCAAAACGACGGTTATGGTTTCCGACGGCCAGGTCCTGACGCTGGGCGGTATCATCCAGAACCAGAACAGCAGGGATTCGACCAAAGTACCTATCCTGGGCGACATCCCGCTGATCGGCAATGCTTTCAAATCCAAGGGAAATTCGATCGGCAGGACCGAGCTGATCGTTCTTCTCACGCCGCGTGTTGTTTACGATGCGCGCGATGCACAGGACGCTACCCAGGAGTATAGAAACCGGCTTGGCTTTGGTACCGGCCGTCCGATGGGCAGAGTGAGAAGGGATGCTCCGATTGGACAAACGGCGCAGCGTCTCTTTGAATAGAGCCGTCTCCGCTTCATCTATTGCGCGGCCGGAGTCTGTGTCGGATAAAGCTCTAGTTCGACGCGCCTGTCATTTGCTTCCAGGGCGATCTTGCCGCTTTCGACGGACGCAAGTCGCCAACCATCAATCATGTCCCCTTCATTGAACCAAAGGGCATTCGTCTCAGTGCGACGGCGAAGTAGGGCGCGGTGGTGTCCATCATCGATGAATATGCCCGCTAAGACATAATCCGGGGGCGTCAGATCGGGCACTGTTGGAGCCTCGATAGGAGCAATGGGAGCTGCGGCCGGTGGCTGATACGGACGCCGAGACGAGGAAAAGAGCGGCCGCGTAAGGGCTTCACTCTCCCTCTGTTCTGGCGGGATAGCAGTCGGTGCATCTCGAGGGATGGTATTTGGAAACAGCCGCGGCAGATCTCGTTGAGATGGCGCAATCATCATCGGCATTGTTGCCTGCCGCCAACCGGTAAACGCGAGCAAGCCATTTACCAGGAGAAGCAGCCCCGTCCCAATGACAAGGATCGGCGCCGGCCTAGCGCGTGGCATCGACATTTTGCACCGCTCCTAGGACTTCGATTTGAACATTGAGAATTGGTTGCTGCTCAGCTGCATCACCAGCGGCCGAAGCAGGCGCTCGGATCGTCAGGCTTTTCACGAACAGCACCGGCGCAATGCCTCGTTGCAGGCTATCGAGTGTCTGATGGATGGAAGCGATGGCCCCGCTGACATCCATCTGCGCACCAAGATATCGAACCGCGTTCTCCGTGCGTGGTTCAAGTGCGGCGATCGAACGGATCTGTAGTCCGGAGTTCTCTCCGACTTGCTTGAGGCGCGCCTGTAGAGCAGCGCTTGCCGCTCCTTCGTTCTCTCCACTCAAGAAGATCGAGGCATTACGTTCATCGCGCGCTCGGCCAAACAAAGCACGAACCGCGGATTCCTCGCCGGCCATCGCCTGATATCGCGCCAGTTCACCGGAGCGGTCGCTCAGTCGCGTGGCCTGTTCAGTCAAAATCGTACCGATCGGCTGCACGACGATCATATAAATACAGAGCAGCATGAAGACATTGAAGGCCAGGAATAGAGCAGATCCAGCGTGATTTCTTATCCAAGCCACGTTCATTTGACACTCCCGGCTTTTTTGAAGTCGCCGGAAATGCGCGCGCTGATCGCAAACCGCTCGAGTTGGGTCCCGCCCTGCGCTACGATCGGTGAGCTTAACGTCACATCGGCAAGACGCGTTGACCGGCCGATCAGCGGGATCAATGCCGCGGCATTGTCCGAATAACCCGCCATGGAGACATGGCCATCCCGCACACTGAATTCGGTCAGCCAACTACTGTCGGGCAGTATTCGGCTAGCCTCTTCCCACACCTCCAACGCGCTCGGCGCCGATCTGCGATCAAACATCGTTTGAACCGCAGCCTGGGTGGATGCGATTTCGTCCAGCATTTTGCGCACGGCCAATGCCTTCGCCCGCGCCCGCGGTAATTCGCTCTCGATTTCATCTAGGGCTGCCTGCTGCCGCCACCAAACGATACCAGCGTCAATTGCGGCGAATCCGAAACCGAGGATGACCAGCAGGACCATAAGTCTTCGCCATCCATATCCTTGTTGGGAGCGCGCCTCTGCAAGATGAATGACAGCATCGCCTGAAACTGCGTCGGGTGTCGTCACGAACTGAACCTTATCCAGATCCAGACCAAGTTGCCGGCATCGTTCGGCAGCAAGATCGCGCCGGATGATGCGTTGGCGCACAAGCCGCTTCGTCCGATCGCCAGGATGGGCCGAAAGTATCATTCTCATATAAATCTGCTCAGGTCTGAACGGCGTTCGGCGGGCCATTTCCTGAGCGGTGATGATCCGCAGATTGGCGATCGCTTCTCTCGGGATTTCAATCGATCGCTCGAAAACAGCACCGTCTGGCATGACGATCCCAATCGGCATTTTGTCGATGTCAAATCCAGCTCCAGCCAGCGCGGCCTTTGCAGGCTCGATTGTATGATCCGTCTGAGGTGTACGGTTGCTATGCACAACCTGTCCCAAGCGAGTGACGATCCGCAGTTCAATGTCGTCGCCTGTCTCTGACGTCCCGATCAAAAGCCATCTCTCGCCACCGCCAAGAAGCCATTGCGCCCAGCGACCGGCAAGTAGCTTGCGTGCCTCTCCCAACCACCACTCACCGACACGCTGAACGATCCGGTGCGTACCGTCGGTGAGGCTTTGCCCTGAAACGTTATTAGGGCGCGCTGTGTTTTTTGTGCTGAATGTCATAGCGATTGGCCTGCGCATTCCGGATAAAGACGCATTGTCTCCCCTCCTCGAGACGTCGCGTGCATGGCAGCAGACAACACGTCGCGATAACGGCTGCGTCCGCGACGCCACTCGGCTGTTCTTATGGGGTTGGCCCCACCAACGATATCTATATTCGCCTCCCGAACAAAATAACCGCCATCCCGCATAAGGGTTTCCGCATGAATGAGGTAGCTGCCGCCTACCATGCCGGGGCCGGTATCCAGGCGTGGCCAAATCGTGCCAGGTGCTGGCTTCGAGGTGGCGCCTTCAGATGCGATATATGGCCCTCTTAAAGTCGGTGCATCCGAAAGCATCGTCATCAATGCAGTAGAGGCAAAGGCAGGATCGACGTCGGGGCGATGAGAATAAATCGTCACATAAGGCAGCATTGCTTCAAACAAATCGCGTTTCATTCCCCGGACCTGATCCAGTTCCAATATCGATTCGAAAGGCGCATGCTTCGGCGGCACCACGCCAGCGCCTCCATCTTCCAACAGTTGCTCATCGATCGAGCCAATGCGGATACGGGCGAATTGACCGATCGCGCCCGAAATTTCCTCCGCCTCCTGGTTGGAGGCGCCAATTCCGCGAAGTAGCTTTGTGAGGGTCTCGGGCGTGGCGGCATTTAGATCAACTTTGCCTGTTTCGTTTTCAACGGCAACCGCAACTAAGGCTTCGTTCGATATCGAACACAGAATTGCTGCTTCATTCCTGGGTGCGCCATTCGCGCTTTGCGTGCCACCACGCGGTGTCGGGAGCATAGCCAGCTTGACCAAGGCAACCGTCGCATCCGCCAGCCCCTCGGCCTTGGTATTGTCCACAATATTGCTGACGGTCTGAACTTTAAGCCGCGTCGTCCAGACCACGCTGAATGTCAACAGGGAAATTAAACCAATTACCCACAGAACTACTATCAGGGCGAAACCGCATTCTGATTGAGATGGAGAATTCCCAAGATTACCTGGGCCGGTCATATGAAATCTCGGATCGTGACACGGCTGTTGCCACTGCGATACCAAACTTCTGGATAGTCCTTGATTTCGGCACCCGTTGGCATCAACAAACTTGGCGGTAAAACCGGTACGCCCATCGTAGGCGATTCCAACTACCCACCGGAGATGAGGAAGCATATTAGATGCGATCAAGCGTGTTGCGAAAACGGCACGTCCATTTCAGATTCTTCGCTAAAATAGGCTGCTCACCATCCCAGCATTGGTCAATTTATCTCTGACTTAAACAATAATTTCAAGACTTCCTGAAAATAAGATCCCGAATATCTCATTTGGCGTAGCTAGGCAGAACGAGAATTGAAGAGGCCGGTGCAGAAACAGTTCCACTGGCATCGTCGTGTCTGGATAGTGCTCGCTTGGCAATGTGCTTTTGGAAGATGCTGAGCTTTGCGGGTCGGGTGCAGTCAACTTAACGGAACGTGGAACTCGCTGTGTGATGACAGGCCGCGACATACCCTGACCCACTGTACCGCTGCCATTGCTTTCCCGCTGAGATCATTGCCCACGCCGTGTGGCTTTATTTCCGCTTCCCTCACGACCGGATCGAAGTCCTTCTTGAACGAGGAACCGTACAACAAAGCGCTTTCAACCGCCCGTGAGTTCCATAAATCGCATTATCTGCTTTTTGCTAACATATTGATTTATAATATATTTATGATCATTTCTGAAAACCTGCGTTCGGCTAAATAGCATAAAGCCCAAGCTTTTTTGCAAGGGCTCTGGACAAAGAACTTATAATATCGGCTCATTCACTACTACATCCGCAATTCCAGCCCGTTTGCCGCAATGAGGCGCAGCGCGATCCATACCCGCCCGGCAACCATCAAGCCGAGGTCGGCACCAACGCCGACCTCGAGAATTGCAAGGCTTTGGAATTGAATAATGAAGGTGCGGATATCCGATTGACAAAAAGGGATATCTACCGGTGACTATTCAGCCCTTGCTCAGAAGACATCATCCTTCTCTTGGATCCGCGCGACAGACAGCAAATCGCACCGCCATCAGAACGTCCGGCCGACACAAGAAGGCTTTCCGGCAAGGCTATCCCACGTCACTTGTTGAGCGCATCTTTCAGAGCGGTAGCGTCGGATTAACGTCTCTGTGGTGAACGGGTTGTTATTGGTGGCAATGACCGAAATCTCTCCTGCTCATTTCAGACGCCACCGTTTTCCCGCCGAGATCATCGCCTATGCGGTCTGGCTCTATTACCGGTTTCCACTCAGCTTTCGAGACGTCGAAGATCT
>Ga0207671_10000892_pt1 | contig 37755 bp, 30 predicted proteins | sample KBSC24metaG_FD_184352 | JGI IMG/M metagenome (GOLD analysis project Ga0207671, IMG submission 184352) | Corn rhizosphere microbial communities from Kellogg Biological Station, Michigan, USA - KBS C2-4 metaG (SPAdes) (version 2) | ecosystem: Host-associated > Plants > Roots > Rhizosphere > Soil...
CGGTTCCGGACCGCCGTCGCCGTCGACAGTTCCGACACCGCCCGCATGGCCTAAAGCCTGTCACGGGCCGGGGCGCTATGCACGTCGGCGCCCACCTACGTCGGCGACCCGCACACCTCGGCGACCTCCATGCCAGCGCCTCCACGCCGACGCCCCCCACGCCGACGCCCCCCACTCCGACGCCCCCCACGCCGGCGCCCCCTACGCCGGCGGCCGCTCGTCCAGCACCTGCCGCAGCTTCCCGGTCCGCGGGTTCGTCACCAGCTCGCCGCGCGGGACCCACTCGATCACCAGCTCGTGGATCATTCCGTCGGCGGCATAGATCTCATAGTCCGGCCGAGCGGCGTGGACGGCGGCGAGGAGGCGGGCGGTGAGCTCGGGGGGCGGCTGTTCGGTGTAGCCGAGCCGCAGGATCAGGCCGTCGCGGCCGTCCCAGCGGCGCTGGACCATCTGCATGCCGGTCATGAAGTGGTCCGGATCCGCGGCGGTCAACGCCGCGCGGACGTCCTCGGTCGGCATCGCGATCGTTCCGACGCGGGCGCCCTCGGCCGAGCGGCCGACGAGCCGGAAGTGCCGGCGCTCGACGTCGGCCCACTCCGCGCGGTCGCCGACCGGGTAGCGGATGATGGGCATCAGGGTCCGGAACAGGTTGGTGACGATGAGCCGGCCCGGGACGCCCTCGACCGTGATCGGCTCGCCGGTCTCGTCGTCGACGATCTCCACCAGCGTGCGGTTCGCGAACTCCTCGTGCACCCGCACGTCCGGCCCCGGCACCGGCGCCGCGACCAGGCCCGCGTCGACCGAGGCCAGGCCGATGGAGGCCACCGTCGCCTGGGGGAAGGCCTTCGCCAGGATCGGCCGCAGGTCGTCGAACATCAGGTCGCCGGCGAACAGGACCAGCTCCACCGAGCCGGCGTCCTGGTCGCGCTTGAGGACGCACTCGGCGACCGCGCTGAGCTTCATCGGCTCGCCGACCAGCACCTGGATCTGGAAGTTGGCGATCAGCTCGGCGATCGCCTCATCCGGCGTGGCGTGGCCGACCGGGAAGCGGACGTTCTCCACCGGCGAGGCGTGCAGTCCGTGCTCCATGAACAGCATCCCGCTGTACAGCTCGCCGGAGGCCATCAGGTTCGCCACCCGGTGCCCCGGCTTCAGCCCGGCCCGCACCATCCCCGCCCCGAACGCCGTCACCGCGTCGGCGTGCTCGCTGCGCGTCCAGGGCGAGAACTTCGGCGCTCCCGTCGTACCCCCGGTCTTGTAGACGCCCGCGTCCGTCAAAGGCCCGGTCAGCAGGGTGTTCTCCGGCCACCGATTGGCGACCCAGAACTTGGCCTGGTCCACGACCGGCAGCTGCGTGATGTGCGAGATCGTGGCCGGGACGTCCTTGTATGCCTCGGCGTAGAACGGCGAGTGCTTACGGGCGTAGTCGACCAGTTCCTGCAACGACTTCTGAGGCATGGCAATCTCCTTACGAAAGCTGCTGAAGGCCGATCCAGGTGCGGGCCAGCGACTGGATGACCGACCCGTCCCGATCGGCGAGCTTGTGGTCGATGTACTCCTGCGCCCATCGGCTGGTGGGGATCCGGAACGCCGGACGCTCCTCGGTCAAGGTCCGCACCACGACCTCGGCGACCTCGCCGGACATCTGCGCCGCCGTCTCCCAGCCCTGAGCCGAGATCCAGCCGATGTAGTCGCCGAACGTGGACGCGTACACCCCCGACGCGGCCTGGATCGTCGACCGGTTCACGTCCGGGAAGACGCCGAAGGAGGTGTCGGGCACGAAGCCCGGTACGACGATCGACACCGTCACGCCTTGAGCGGCGGCGACCGGCGCCAGCGCCTCCATGAACCCCTCGACGGCGGACTTCGCCGCGCAGTAGGACTCGTTGAAGGGCTGCCCGACCACCCCGTGCACGCTCCCGACCGTCACCAGCCGACCGCCCGAGGCCCGCAGCAGCGGCATGGCCAGCCTGCTCACCGCGATGACCCCGAAGAAGTTGACCTCCATGTTGGCGCGCAGCGCGTCCATCGTGGACATCTCCAGCGTGGGATCCGAGCTTGCGACCCCGGCGTTGTTGACCAGCGCGTCCAGCCGACCGTAGGTCTTCTCCACGCCGGTGACGCAGGCCTCGACGGAAGCCGCATCGGTGACGTCGAGCTGCCGCACGTCCACCTCGACCCCGGCGTCCCGCGCGGCGGCGAGCAACGCGTCAGCGCGGGACGGATCGCGCATCGTCGCCACGGTCGCGAACCCCTCGCGTGCGCAGGCGATCGCCGTCGCCAGGCCGATGCCCGAGGACGTCCCGGTGATCAGGACCGTGCGCGTGCCGTTCACGAGGCGCTCCCCGCCAGCTCAGTGCCAGCACCAGCACCAGCCTCAGCTCCGGCCTCGACCGAACGCTCCGCCTCGGCGGCGTCCAGCAGCGGCTGGATCCGGATCGCCGACAGGAACGACAGCGCCGCCAGCAACGTCCCGCCGGCCATCATCACCCGCGAGGCGTCCAACACCCCGAGCGACCCGGTCAGCAGCGTGACCCCCAAGCCGCCGACCAGCGCCGCCACCGGAATAACGCCCCAGGTGAAGACCCGGTAGGCGGCGTGCATGACGCCCTGGTTCTCGGCCGTCATCCGCGACTGCCGCGTCGGGGCGCTGCACACGTTGATGCACGACATGCAGAACCCGTATCCGGCCATCGTCACCGCGATCACGGCGGTCGGCGGCAGTGCCGGCGCGGCGAGGATCCCGAGCCCGATCAGGTTGTGCGCCAGCAGCGACCACGCGAAGGTCCGGCCCAGACCCAGGCGCGCCGCGATCTTCGGCGCGATGACCGCCCCGACCAGCGCACCGACCGCGGCGATCGACATCGCCGCGCCGAACGCGCCGGTCGACAGGTGCAGGCCCCGGTAGGCGAGGATCGGCAGCACCGTGACGAAGATCGGACCGCCGCTGTTCAGCGTCACCGCGGCCAGGACCACGCGCCGCAGCACCGGATCGGCCCAGTTGAGCCGGAAGCCGAGCGTCAGACGCTCGCGAATCGACCCGCCGGTGATCGTCTTGGTGCCCCAGGGCTGCATGAAGCGGAAGGAGGCCGCGGATATCAGATAGCTGGCAGCGTCCACGAACACCGCGCCGACACCCAGGGCACTGTAAAGCCCGGCCGCGATCGACGGCCCGGCCACGTCGGTGACCGAACCGCTGCCTTCCAGCCGGGAGTACGCGCTGACCACGTCGTCCTCGGCCACCACCGCGGGCACCGCGACGAGATAACCGATGTTGAAGAAGATCGTCGCGCTGCTCACCACCGCGACGCAGCAGAACAGCAGCGGCGTGGACAGGAAGTGCCGCCAGTACGCGATCGGGATCACCGCCACCGCCGCCAGCCGGACCAGGTCGCAGGTCAGCATCGTGCGACGCTTGTCCCAGCGGTCGACCAGCACCCCCGCGACCGGCCCGAGCAGCGGGATGCCCAGGTACTGCGCCATGGAGACGATCCCGACCTGCAACGCGCTGGCGTGCAGCGCGAAGATCATCAGGGCCGGTACGACGAACACCGTGACCTTGTCGCCGGCCATGCTCACCGTCTGGCCGGTCCAGAACAGGTTGAACCCGCGCCCCAGGTTCGCCGGGGACCGCTTCGCCGGGGACCGCCTGCTCACTGCTGCTCCCGGACCACGAAGTTCGAGGTCTTGCCGGTCCGTTCGTTGCTGACCAGGGCGTCGGTGACGGTCACCCGGAAGTTGCCCGGGTCGTGCAGGAAGGCGGTGCTCAGGGTGAAGGTCGAGGACAGCAGGTCCTTGCGCAGCTTCTCGGTGTCGACAGCGGCACCGGCATCGGCCAGCACCAGCACCTCGACACTCAGAGCCCGGCCGTGGTTCTCCGTGATCACGACCTGCGCGCGTGACACCCCGTCCCGCTGCTCGACCTGCCCCACGATCTCGTCCACGTGCAGACCGAGCCCGCGCACCTGCACCACGCTGTCCCGGCGTCCCAGCACCCGCATCGACCGGCCCGGCCGGCCGCACGGGCACTCCACAATCGCGCCCGCGTCCCCGGTCTGGTAGCGCAGCACCGGGTTCAGCATCTCCGGGTTCAGCGTCGTGAAGTCGAGCAGCTCATCGGCGCCGACGTGCACCAGCTGCTCCGGCAGCACGTGGAAGGTGTCGTCCGGGCACTCCGGGGTGTTGGTCCCGACGACCCAGGTCTCGGTGCTGCCGAACATGCCCCAGCGGCGCGCGCCGGGAGCGACCACCGCCATGTCCGCCTCCACCTGCGGCTGCCACGCCTCGCCGAGCCACAGCACCTTGCGCAGCGCCGGAAGCGTGATCCCGGCGGCGCGCGCGTTCGCGAACCACAGCCGCAGCACGCTCGGCGTGCCGCCGATCGCGGTCACCTTGCGCGCGGCGAAGAACGCCAGCCAGTCGGTGTACTCCTCGGCGGTCACCGAGCCGACCGCGATGACCTGGCAGCCGCACAGATCGGCCAGGGCGGCGGCCAGGAAGTGCGCGCCCCACATGCGGCCGGCGCCCCAGACGTTGACGAACACGTCGTCGCGGTCCAGGACCGGCCACTGCGCGTGGACGCCCGCCATGTAGAAGCCGGTCGGCGCGTAGCCGACCTTCGGCGCGCCGGTGCTGCCGCCGCTCTGGAACAGCCAGGTGGCGCCGACCTCGGCCTTGGGCTCCAGATGCGCCAGGGCGACGTTGAGGTCGTCCTTGACCAGCGGCGGGACCGAGGCGATGTTGTCGAGGGAGAGGATCTTGTCGCGGCCGTCGTAGCGCGCGGCCAGCGCCGGCACCGTCTTCAGCCGGTCGAGCGAGTGCTGGGCCACGGGAAGCCGAGCTTCGGCGGCCTCGGGGCCTTGCGAGAAGTCAGGGCTTTCCGAGAAGTCAGGGCTTTCCGAGAAGGCCGTGGACTGCGAGCTTGATCCGGTCATTTCCCTGCCTCCAGCCAAGCGGTGTGGGCGTCGCGGTATGCGGCGAACCGCGCGCGGGCGACGTCTCGTTGGATCGAGCGGTCGTCCCCGACGGCGCCGTCGGGCAGGATGACCCCGTCCAGTTCGAGCTCCGAGAGCCAGAACCGCTCCCCGTCGTGGAGGAAGTCGATGCAGAAGAAGGGGATCGGGAGCTTCTCGGCGAAGTAGGCCGCCGCCTCGGCGAGCTCCTCCGGGACGGTCGTGAACATCTCGGTCTTGCCGGCCCGGCTGGCGTTGGCGACCAGCGAACCGCTCTCCGGCGTCCGCTTCGCCATCGCGTACGGCTTGCCGCCGATGACGTAGACGCGGTAGTCGATGGTGCCCTCGCCGAGGTAGGGCTGGACCACGAGCGTGGTGTCGCCGCCCTGGGCCAGGCTCGCCAGGCCCCTGAGGTCCTCGGAGTTCCGGGCCAGGTTGATCCCGCCTCCGCCGCACCAGCCGGTCGGCTTGACGATGGCCGGGAAGCTGACGTTCGGCAGGACCACCTCGTACAGGTGCTTGCCGATGTCGCGGCCCGAGCCGATGCGGATGGTCGGGATCGGCGGGATCGGCGAGCCGTCCAGGTACAGGACGGTGGCCAGCTTGTCGTTGCCGATCAGCGACGTCCAGGCCGGGAACGGCAGGTAGAAGCCGCACTGCTCCAGCACCGCGTACAGCGCGTACTGGTTGAAGATGTCCGCCGACTGGTACGGCAGCGAGTACAGGGCCGTGATGAACAGCGTGTCTTCGGGGCTCACCAGCTGGTCGTCGACGTACACCCGGGGCTTGCCCCGGACCGTGCCGTCCACGGTCACCGCGTCGGGGGAGTGCCGGGTCCAGGTCATGCCGAGGTCTTCGGCGACCTCCGTGTACAGGTCCCAGAAGAACGGATGCCAGAAGGCAGATCCCCGGGTCGACTCCCGGTCCGGGAAGACCCAGCACATGCGGCGCAGCGTGGAGGCGGTCATGCGTCGAGCGTTCCAACCTGCGCTTTGAGTCCGCCCCGGATCCGCTGCAGATCCGCTGCAAATCCGCTGCGCGCCGTCCCGCGGGGCCGATTCCGGCGTCAAGCGGATCTGAAGCGCGCTTGAAGCGGCCGTTGGAACGCTTGTCGCAGTCCTCGTCCGCAGCCAGATCGGGGTATGCCGTCCATGTTGCCCGAGTTTCCGTCCACGGCGCCCGACGCGCTCGAAACGGTGCGCTCCACTTTGGCCAAGCTGCGCTCGGTCCCGGCCCTGGCCGACCACTACTGCGACATCGTGTCGCTGGACAGTCTCGAAGACCTGATCCACGTCCCGGTCACGGGTCGGGACGAGCTGACCGTGGCACTGGCGCATCTGAAGCCGAAGGCGCAGCGCGGGGCGACGTGGACGTTCCAGCGGGACTGCGGCACGGGACTGCCAGAACTCGGATATGCGCCGTCGGGCCTGTACATGGCCGAGGTGTACGAGCGCTGGAAGCCGCTGGGGCCGGCCGACGTCTTCGTCAACGGCTGGGCCGCCGGCCGGCTGTGGGACGCGCACTACCTCATGGGCGTCTACGCCGACCTGGCCGGCTGCACCGTGCTCGGACTGGGCGCCGTCGAGCAGGACGAGGTCGGCTACTGGCTCGAGTTCTGCGCCGACCGCGGCGTCACCTCCTTCGGCGGCGCCCCCGGCGGGCTGCGGCCGATCTTCGCCCGGGCCCGAGAGCTCGGACTGAAGCTGCCCACGCTGCGCAGCGTCATCTGGCTCGGCGAGGAGTGGGACCCGGCGATCGACGACGATCTGTCCTACGTCGCGCCGGACGCGCAGCGCTGGGGCCTGTTCGGCGGCGCCGACACGCTGGTGATCGGCACCAACACCCCCGAGTGCGCGGCCGACACCTGGCACCCGCTGCCGTCCCAGCTGGTCCACGTGGGGACGGACCAGATGCTCGACGTCACCTCGCTCAAGCCGCACGGCCTGAACCCGGTCCTGCGCTTGCGGACCGGCGACGCGGGGGAGTGGGTGTCCTGCCCCTGCGGGCAGGCCGGGCCAGCGCTGCGGGTGCTGGGCCGCCGGATGGGCGCGGTGAAGTTCCGCGGGCTGCTGCTCGACGTTGACGGGCTGGCCGCGGACGTGGCCGCGCAGCCGGGGGTGTCGCGGGTGCAGATGGTGATCACCGAGCACGCCGCCCGGGGCGCGACCGCCGAGGTGCTGGTCGTGCCGTCGCGCGATGCGGCAGGGGACCTGGCCGCGCGGGTGCGGGCTCACATTCTCGGCTCGGCGATCGGGCGGGCCTGTACGGCGTTCCGGACCGATCCCGACGCGCTCGCGGTACGGCTGGTGGACAGCGTGATCAGCAACGAGAGGACCGGCCGGGCCGCCGATCTCGTGGTGAGGCGGCACGCGTGACGGATGTGATGACGGCTTTCGCCGATGCGGTGCGCGGATACCCGGAGCGGCCGGCGATCGTGCACAACGGCGAGGCGCTGAGCTACGCCGAACTCGACGCGCTGGTTCGAGTTCGAGCACTGGAACTGGGATCTGATCCGGGCGTGGTCGGTGTTCCGGCGCTGCACTCGCCGGAGACGGTGATCGGGCTGCTCGGGGTGTTCGCGGCCGGTGGCGCCTACATGCCGATCGATCCGGCGTTTCCTGCAGAGCGTGTCGAGGCCATGCATGCCGCGGCCGACAGCCAGCCGGTGGCCGGCCCGGCCTACGTGCTGTTCACGTCCGGCTCGACCGGAGCACCCAAGCCGGTGCTTACTCCGGGCGAGGCGTTCGGCACCACGGCCGCGGCGCTGACCGCGCTGTTCGAGCTGACGGCGGACGACCGTGTCCTGCAATTCGCGTCGATGAACTGGGACACCTGCTTCGAGGAGATCCTGCCGACGCTCACGGTCGGCGCGGCGCTCGTGTTCGACGACGAGGCGCACACCGGTTCCTTCCGGCGCTTCCTGCGGATGGTGCAGGAGCGGGGGATCAGTGTGCTGGATCTGCCGACGGCGTTCTGGCACGAGCTGGTCCGGCACCTCGCCGAGGACGACGATCCGCTGCCCGAGTGCCTGCGGCTGGTGGTGATCGGCGGTGAGGCCGCCTCGCCGGCGCGGGTGGCCGACTGGCGCCGGTTGAAGACCGGCGGGATACGGCTGCTCAACACGTACGGCTGCACCGAGACCACGATGATCACGCATGCCGCGGATCTCGCCGGCCCCGTGCACGAAGCTGGCCTCGGCTCTTCTGCACGCGCTTGTGGCCTTGGCGATCCCGAGGTCCAGCGCATCCCGATCGGCCGCGCCCTGCCGCATGTCAGAGAGCTCATCGAGGACACCGGCGAACTGCTCATCGGCGGCCCGGCGCTCGCCGCGGGCTACCTGGGCCGCCCCGAGGCCACCGCCGAGCGCTTCGTCGAGCGCGCCGACGGCCGCTGGTTCCGAACCGGCGACCGTGTCAGCCGGGGCCCCGACGGCCTGCTCTTCCACGAGGGCCGCATCGACCACCAGGTCAAGATCCGCGGCGTCCGGGTCGATCCCGGCGAGGTCGAGGCGCATCTGTCCCGGCATCCGGCGGTGGCCGCCGCGGCGGTGACCGGCGTGACCCTCGCCGGGCGGACGGCCCTGGTCGGCTACGTCGCCACGCCCGACGCGGCGCTCTCAGGCCCCGATCACCTAGCCGGCCCCGATCACCTAGCCGGCACCGACCTGCTCGCCTGGCTGCGGCAACGGGTGCCTGCGCACCTGGTCCCCAGCCGCATCACGTTCGTCCCCGAACTCGTGCACACCGCGAGCGGGAAAGTCGACCGGGCGGGCACGCACCGGCGCTACGCACTAGAGGAGAACCCGCGATGACCGTCGACGACACGCTTGAGATCTTCCGGCGCGTCTTGGAGACCCCGGACGTGACCCCCGACAGCGACTTCTTCGACCTGGGCGGCGACTCCCTGCTCGGCACCCGCGTGCTGAGCGCGGTGGCCCGGGCCACCGGCGTCGAGCTGTCCTTCGACGACTTCCTGCTGGCCGCCACACCCGGCGCCCTGGCCAAGCGCGTGGCCGAGACCGTGGCCCCGGCATGAGGGTCCTGATCGTCGGCGCGGGCCTGGCCGGGCTCACCGCCGCCCGCCGGCTGGCCGATGCCGGGGTCGAGGCCACGGTGCTGGAGGCCCGCGACCGCGTGGGCGGGCGCACCCGCGGCATCGAGGTCGCGCCGGGCGCGTGGGTCGACGCCGGAGCCGCCTACCTCGGCGACCGCCACACCGAGCTCAACGCCCTGATCGCAGAGCTTGATCTGAAGACGTGCCCCACCGGGATGGTCGGGGCCAGCCGGTTCGAGCTCGGGGCCGGGGAGACCGGGGCCGCCGAGAGCAGCACGGCCCAGAACAGTGGCGCCGAACCTGGTGGCGTTGGCGCCAAGCCCGGAGGCGTCCAGACCGGCGCCGCCGAGACCCGGCCCGGCCGCTTCCCGCCGCTGAACGCGGTCGCCCTCGGCGAGCTGTTCGACCTGCTCGCCGACCTGACCGCGAAGGTCCACCCCGAAGCGCCCTGGCTCACCCCCGACGCCGCCGAGCTCGACGCGACCACCGTCGCGCAGTGGGTCTACCGCAATCTGCGGCACCCGGACGCCCGGCGCTTCTTCCCGCTGTTCCTCGGCGAGATGATGGCCGCGGACCCCGCCGACATCAGCGTTCTGCACATGGCCTTCTACCTGCGCTCCGGCGGCGGGCTCCGCTACCTCAACGCGTTCGAGGGCGGCGCCCAGCAGGACCGCGTCGACGGCGGCGCGCACCAGTTGTGCGAGCGCCTGGCCGCCGACCTCGACGTCCGCCGCGGCGAAGTCGTCCACCGGATCCAGGCCACTGACAGCGGCGTCACCGTGTCGAGCACCGGGGGCGAGCAGCACGCCGACGCCGTCATCGTCGCCATCCCACCGGTCCTCGCCGACGCGATCGACGTCGACCCTGCTCTCCCGGCCCCGCGCGCCACCTCCCGCACCGCCCCGGGTTGCGCGGTGAAGGTCCAGCTCGTCTACCCCGAGCCGATCTGGCGTGACCACGGCCTGTCCGGGTGGTCGGTCAACGCCAACGGCCCGCTGCTGTCCACCGTCGACGACTCGCCGAGCGACGGCACCGTCGGCGTCCTGACCGGCTTCGTCACCGGCGCCGAAGCGCACCGCTACGCCGCGCTCGCGCCCTCCGAACAACGGGCATCGGCCGTGGCCCAGGCCGCGCGCCTGTTCCCGTTCCTACCCGACCCCGTCGGCTTCCACCTCACCGACTGGGTCAACGAGCCCTACAGCCGCGGCTGCTACGCCGCGCTGTTCGGCCCCGGCGACTGGATGTCCCTCGGCCCGGGCCTCACCGAGCCGCACGGCCGCGTCCACTGGGCCGGCACCGAGACCAGCACCGAGTTCTTCGGGCTCATGGAGGGCGCGATCCGCTCCGGCCATCGAGCCGCCACCGAAGTTCTTGCCCACGCACCGGCTACCCCCTCCAGGAGATCGTGATGAGCGACACCAACACCGCCACACCGCCGAGCCCCGTCGCCCCGATGGCGGTCCGCGAGCAGTTCATGACCGAGCCCGACCTGGGTGCGGGCAACTTCCTGGACTACGCCCTGGCCGCGAACCCGAACCGGGACGTGCCATACGCGTACAGCCACAGCACCGACCACCGCGGCCGGGTCGTCCTGCGCGGCCACAGCCTCACCGACCTGGCGGCGCTGCGCGACCGCTACGCCCGCTGGTACCACGCCAACGGCGTGCGCCCCGGCGACCCGGTCGGCATCGTCGTGCCGGAGGGCCTGGAGCCCATCATCCACTTCCTCGCGCTGTCGGCGCTCGGCGCCATCCCGGCGATGATCAACGACGCGATGCGCCCGGACATCATGGTGCGCTACCTGGACCACGTCGGCGTGGTCGGCGTCGTGGCCTTCGACACCACCGGCCTGGCCGCCGCCTACCGCAAGGACCCGCAGCGCCGGCCGGGGTTCCTGGCGCTGGCCGCAGAGGTCCAGGCCTTCGACGCCGAGCGCGCCGGGCTCCCGGAGCAGTACCCGTATAAGCACAAGGCCGAGGACGTCGTGGCCCTGATCCACTCCTCGGGCACCACCGGCACGCCGAAGTCGACGATCCTGGCGCACCGCCAGTTCTGGGACGGCAAGCAGCCCCGGATGACCCGCTTCCCGGCCGAGCCCTACGACAAGCTCATGTCGCTGATGCCGCACACCCACGCCGGCGGCCTGAGCTACTTCCTCACCGCGACGCTGCTCGGCCTGCCCACCGTCGTGATGGGCAGCTGGACCCGCGAGGGCGTCGAGCCGGTGATGGAGGCGTTCCAGCCCACGATGATCGCCTCGTTCCCGCGCACGTTCGTCGAGCTGGCCACCGGCGAGCTGCCGGTCAAGGGCGCGGCCAAGGTGCACTCCTGGTTCAACACCGGCGACAGCGCGCACTACGGCCACATCAGGCGGCTGATCACCCTCGGCGAGCGCCCGGCCGGCCTGATCAAGCCCTGGCTGCTGCCCTCGGAGGCGGCGGCCGAGGCGGCCTTGCCCGGTTCGCAGTACGTCGACGGCCTGGGCTCCTCCGAGATGGGCATGGCGAACTTCGGCCAGGTCTGGACCCCGGAGGTGCCGCGCAACGACCGATGCGTCGGCAAGAAGCTGGAGACCGTCACCAAGGCCGCGGTGCTGGACCTGGACGGCGAGGAGGTGGCGGACGGCACCGTCGGGCTGCTCGCGATCCAGTCGCCGTCGCTGACCCCGGGCTACTGGAACAACGACGCTTTGACCAAGTCGTTCCTGCTCAACGGGTACTGGCTCACCGGCGACGTCGCCCGCAAGGACGCCGACGGGAACTTCTACCACCTCGACCGCACGGTCGACGTCATCGACACCGTCTCCGGACCCGCATACACCCTCCCGATCGAGGAGATCCTGCTGGCCGACTGCGACGAGCTGGTCCAGGACTGCTCGGTGTTCGGCATACCGGCCCCGTCCGGCGGCGGGCAGGTCCCGGCCGCGATGGTCCGGCTACAGGCCGACGCCGCGGACACGACCGAGGAATCGCTGCTGGAGACCTTGAACAAGGCGCTGGCGGAGGCGGGCCTGGCGAACCTGGCCGCGGTGCGCATAGCGCGCGACCCGCGGGACTACCCGCTCGGCCCGACCGGCAAGGTGCTCAAGCGCGAGCTGCGCACTCGGTTCGCCACCCTGCTCACCGCGCAGACGCCCTGATGACCGTGGAGTATGACGATCCGGGCTACCGCTACGTCCGGTCTCCGTTATCGGAGCCGGACTGGCGGCGGCTCCCCGGCTGGTGCGACGTCACCGAGGCCGACTGGCGCAGCGCGCAGTGGCAGCGGGCGCACAGCGTTAAGAACCCCGGGCAGCTGCGCGCCGTCCTCGGCGATCTGCTGACCGACCGGTTCTACGCCGATCTGGACGCCGACCGGACCCGGTACGCGACCATGGCGATGCTCATCCCGCCGCAGATGCTGAACACCATGGTCCCCGGCGCGCCGCCGGACGACGAGTCCTTCCTGGCCGACCCGATCCGGCGCTACCTGTTGCCGGTGGCCTCCGACCGGGACCCGGACTGGCCGAGCCACCCGCACGCCGAGCGCGACTCGCTGCACGAGGCGGACATGTGGGTGGTGGAGGGCCTGACCCGCCGGTATCCGACCAAGGCGCTGGCCGAGCTGGTGTCCACGTGTCCGCAGTACTGCGGGCACTGCACCCGCATGGACCTGGTCGGCACCTCCACGCCGCAGGTGGCCAAGACCCGGCTGGCCCTGCGGTCGGCGGACCGCCAGGAGGCGATGCTGGACTACCTCAAGCGGACGCCGAGCGTGCGCGACGTGGTGGTCTCCGGCGGCGACGTCGCCAACGTGCCCTGGCCCCGGCTGGAGTCGTTCCTGTTCCGGCTGCTGGAGGTGGATTCGGTCCGCGACATCCGGCTGGCCACCAAGGCGGTCGTCGGCCTGCCGCAGCACTGGCTCCAGCCGGAGGTGCGCGCCGGCGTGGCCCGGGTGGCGAGCACGGCGGCCGCCCGGTCGGTCAACCTCGCCGTGCACACGCACGCCAACCACGCCGCGTCGGTCACGCCGCTGGTCGCCGAGGCGGCGCGCGCCCTGCTGGACGCGGGCGTGCGGGACGTGCGCAACCAGGGCGTGCTGATGCGCGGGGTGAACGCGACCGGGACGGACCTGCTGGACCTGTGCTTCGCGCTGCAGGACGAGGCGAACATCCTGCCGTACTACTTCTACATGTGCGACATGATCCCGAACGCGGAGCACTGGCGGGTCTCCGTGGCCTGCGCGCAGGAGCTTCAGGACTCGATCATGGGCTGGCTGCCGGGGTACGCCACGCCGAGGATCGTGTGCGACGTGCCTTATGTCGGCAAGCGCTGGGTGCACATGGTCGGCGAGTACGACCGGGAGCTCGGGCTGTCCCGGTGGGACAAGAAGTACCGGATCGAGGCCGACCTCGAAGCCGACGCGGAGAACGCCGGCACGGAGAACGTCGCCGCCGCTGAGCACGGCGGCGTCTACTACGACCCGATCCACTCGCTTCCCGAGGCCGGTCGGAGGTGGTGGTCGGAGCGCTATCCGGTGGGCTGATTCTCGGCGGTTCGGTGCGGTTGGTTTGTGGGTTCACAGGCACAGGCGATTCTTTACGGCTTCGCGCGGGTTTAAGAAGGATCCGCTGGGTGGCGCAGTTCGGTGGAGCGGGTCTGGGTCGCGCTGGCGGCTGGCGGTTGAGTGCTGACACGACCGCGCGTCAGTCCGAGTCACTGCGCACGCGTTGGGTGGGCGGGTGGCGGCCGCGTTTGAGGGGCACCTGAAGTCAAAGTCAAGGGCAGGGCCTCCGGCGGGCCTCTGCAACGGGGGGTGGGGCGGGGTCTGGCGGTTCGGCGGCGGTCCGAATGTTGGTCGCCTTTGTCCCGGATCCCCCGTCGCTGTCGTCGCCCGGAGGGAACCATCCCGTCTGGCCGGTATCAAGCCGGATCACACGCTGCTGTGGTGGCGAAACGCCCGGCTGGACACCGGCCAGCCGGGCTGGTTGTGCAAGCACCGCCGACAGCGACGGGGGATCCGGGACAACCCCACCTGTGGGAAGTGTTCCCCCGCCTGATGCCCCCGAGCTCACCGCAGCGTGTCCTCGCGAAGTGGACCCCGTTCACACCACAGGTGGTGTTGTCCCGGATTCCCCGTCGCGTCGGCGGGCGTAGCCAAGCGGGCCGGGCCGGTGGTGTCACGCCGGGCGTTTCCGCAGGCCAGCGGCAGTGATGCGGCCTGACGCCACCGGACCGGGCTGCTTCCGTGAGGCGACGATGCGACGGGGAATCCGGGACGAAGGCGACCACAAGCAGCAACCGCCGCCGAACCACGCGACCCCCCATCCCCGGAGCGAGGCCGCTCGCCGCGCAGGCGCCGCCGGAGGCGCCTTTGACCGTGGCTTTTGACCGTGTCCACGAAAACCGCCAGCCGCCAACGCACCCAGACACTCTCCACCGAACTGCGCCACCCAGCGGATCCTTCTTAAACCAACGCGAAGCCGTAATAAATCGCCTGTGCCTGTGAACCCACAAACCAACCGCACCGAACCATCGCCGCCACCGAAAATCAGCCCGCGAAAGGATTCCCACTCAGCGTCACGCTGTGCCCTCGGAACTCCGCGACCACGGCGCCGTCGTCGCGGCGGGTCACCGTCACGTCGTAGAGCCCGCTGCGGCCCTGCCGGCTGCGCTCCACCGCCTCGGCGGCCAGCAGGTCGCCGGGCCGGACCGGCTGCAGGAAGGCCACCTGCGCGCTCTGGGCGACGGTGACCGGGCCGTAGGAGTTGCACGCGTAGGCGAACGCCGAGTCGGCCAGCAGGAACACGTAGCCGCCGTGGCCGATGCCGTGGCTGTTCACCATGTCCTCGCCGAGCTGCATGGTGAGCACGGCCCGGCCCGGCTCGGCCACCTCCAGGGCGATGCCGAGCGCCTTGCAGGTCAGGTCCTTGGCATGCATCGCCTCGGCGTGCTCGAGAACCACGGTGTCTCCTGTCGGGTTCGATGCTGCCGGATTGGGTGACGGCTTCATATGCGCGAGTCCAGCCGCAGTGTCTCGGCGTTGCGATCGACCTCGATTAACGCCGCGGCCCACAACCGCAGTCTGAGCCCGAGCCTGATCAGGATCCCGGCCAGCACCCGGTCCGGGACGGCCGGCCGCAGCGACTCCAGGGCGCGGCTCAGCTCGGCCGCCAGCAGTCCGTCGTTGAACGGCTGGTCGAGCAGGACCCTGCTCTGGTCGAAGTCGCCGCCCAGGGCCACCTCGCACAGGATCAGCGCTTGGGCGAACCGCTCGCGGCCTCGCTCTTCGGCGCCGCTGCGCACCAGCACATCGGCGTAGCCCAGCAGGACGATCGCGTACGCCAGCGGCTCGCGGCCGGAGGACAGTGTCCGCAGCGCACGCTCCAAAGTGAGACAGGCCTCCTTGAGCCGCGACTGGTTCGCCCGCAGCGCGCCCAGCCCGAACGCGGCAGTACAGGCGAGCCGGCCGGAGTCGGACGCGAGCAGCTCGGTGGCCCGGGCCAGGTGGATGTCGGCCTGGCCCCACTGCGACGGATCGGCCAGGAGCGTGGCACCGAGTTGGGCGTGCGCCTCGCCGAGCTTGCGCGGATCGCACAGGGCCACCGCCGACTCCAGTCCGACCGCGCACACCTGCGCCGGGATGGCCGGATCGGCCGCGTACGCCGCCGCCACGAGCCGCCAGGCCGACTGCTCGTCGCCGGAGTCGACGACCCAGCGCGCCACCGCCGGCAGACTCGGCGTCTCGGCCAGCAGGAACCCGGCCGGGTCGTCGCCGCGGAACGGCAGCCAGTCGTCCGGGCCGTTCGACGTCGGCCAGTCCCGTTCCGGGGCAGCCAGGCGCGCGCAGGCTTCGTACGCCTGCAGGTACCACCGGGTGATCCGGCCCGCCACCACCTCGCGGTCGGGCAGCGTCGCGCCGCATTGCCGGGCGTAGCGCAGGACCATGTCATGGAACCAGTAGCGGTCCGAGCCGGTCTCCACCACCAGGTTGGCCGAGATCAGCTGGTCGAGCAGCTGCCGGGCGCGCACCGCCGAGACGTTGGCCACCGCCGCGGCCAGGTGCAGGCAGGCCGAGTCCCCGGGCAGCAGGCCGAGCTGGCCGAACAGCCGCATCGCGGCCGGGTCGAGCGCGGCGTGCGCCTCGGCCAGCGCGGCGCGCACCGTGCGCGGGTCGTCAGCGACGCAGAGCACGTCGACGCCCTCGGCCAGCTCGTCGGCGAAGGAGACCAGCGACTGCCGCGACCGGGAGGCCAGGGTCGCCCCGGCGATCCGGATCGCCAGCGGCCAGCCGCCGCACAGCTGCACCACCTCGGCCGCGCCCTCGCCGCGCAGCCGGTCCGGGCCGACGATCGCGCGCATCAGCTCGTAGGAGGCCGCCGGGCCCAAGGGCTCGACGGTCAGGGTGCGGACCGCGTGCTGGATGGCCAGCGCGGTGAGCCGGGTGCGGCTGGTCGCGACCAGCAGGCTCCCGGGCGTCGGCGGGACCAGCGGCAGCAGTTGGGCGACCGCCTGGACGTCGTCGGCCACGATCAGGATGCGCTTGCCGTGGGCCAGCGTGCGGTAGGTCGCCGCCCGCTCCTCGGTGCTGACCGGCAGCCGGTCGGCGCCGATGCCGAGGGCCAGCAGGATCGTGCCGAGCACGGACCCTGCCGAGGGGGTCTCGGTCGGATCAGCGCCCTGACCCTGGCCGGCACCGCCGAGGCGGATGAAGATCTGCCCGTCCGGGAAACGGCGCGCGACGCTGTGGGCCCAGCGCACGACCAGCGCGGTCTTGCCCAGGCCGCCGGCACCGGAGACGACCAGGATCTGGGGCTCGTCGTCGGGGCCGGGCAGCGCGGCGGTGAGCGTCGCCAGATCGGCGTCGCGGCCGATGAAGTGGCCGGCGGTGGCGGGCATCTGGGCGGGTCGGTGCTTGGGGAACGGCGGCGACGGCGATGGCGTGGGCGTCGCTGTCACTGTCGCTGCTGGCGGCGGGGCTGGTGTCGGTGCTGCCGCTGGTGTCTCTGCTTCGGTCCCTGTCCCCGTCCCCGGCCCTGTTTCCCTCTCCGAGGTGCGGGGGCGGGGGACGAAGGCGGCGGGCGCGTCGGCGGGGCCTGCGACGATCGCGGGGAGCTCGCCGGACGTCGGCGCGGCAGCCGCGTGCAGTTCGACGTCTTCGCGCTCTTCGCGGTCGCCACGCAGGATCCGCATATGCAGCTCGCGCAGCTCCAGACACGGATCCGCGCCGAGTTCGTCGGCCAGCCGCTTGCGCACGACCTGATAGGCCCGGATGGCGTCGGCCTGCCGGTGGCACCGGTACAGGGCGGTCATGAACTGGATGACCAGCCGTTCGCGCATCGGGTCCGCCGACACGGCAGCGGCCAGGTCGCCCACCACCTCAGCGTGCCGGCCCAGTCCGAGTTCGGCCTCGAAGTACTGCTCCAGCAGCCCGATCCGCATCTCGGACAGCCGCACCCGGTCCGCGGCGGTGCCCGGCGCCCACACTCCGTCCAGCGGATCGCCCCGCCACAGCTCCACTGCCTGCCGCAGCCACCGCGCGGTGTCCGCCTCGTTGTCGGCGCGCCGCGCGCGCCGCGCGAACTCCTCGCACATGCCCAGATCGCAGGCTTCCCTGGGCAGATCCAGCAGATAGCCGGGGTGCCGGGTGACCAGCGCGCCGCCGAGTTTCCGGCGCACCGTCGAGACCAGCCCCTGCACGCGCGAGCGCGGCCCGACCGGCGGCCGGCCGCCCCACAAACCGTCGATGATCCGGTCGGTGGACAGCACCGTCCCGCAGGACAGCGCCAGGATGGCGACGAGGTCCCGCTCGAGTGGCGCGAGCGGGACGCAATCACCACCGGCCCAAGCCTCCACCGGCCCGAGCAGGCGTATCTCCAACAAAGCAGCACCCTCCCGAGAACGCCGGGAGCCGGGATCGAGAGGTGGCGACGGCATCGGGTGGCGACGGATCAGCACCCACACCGCGACCACACTGGCTTCGACCCGAGCGCCCAGCGCGCACCGTGCCGGCGAGTCCCCGCTCGCCGGAGCCCTTCGGAGCCCACCGGCGTCCGATATTCGGATGCTACAGCCGTTCGATGCGCGTCGGGAGTCTGTGCGCCGGGAATCCGAAACAGTACACTGACGCAGGTCAGAGCGCCTTCGCCACGTGACCGCCCGGTGACGCGAGGTGGTCGCCCGCCTCGATGTCGATCAAGGTCCACGGCGCCGAATGGGCATTTATCTCCCCGAACGCCTGCGAGAGCGGTCCGGGGCCCGCTAGCTTGGCGCTGTTCGCGGGAATTCGAACCCTGCGACGCACCGGAGCGCGGGGAGGTGCCGGCGTGGACCCGGCGACGTTGGTGGTACAAGCGCTGGTCACCGGCGCGAGCGCGGGCCTGGGCGACACGGCCACGGCCGCGGTGTCCGACGGCTACAGCGCACTGAAACACGCGCTGGCCCGACGGCTGTCCGGCCGGCACGCGGCGCTGGCGCAGCTGCAGGCGATCGAGGGCGGCGGCAGCGCGGCGTCCACCGACGAGCTGGTCCGCGAACTCCTCGTGGCCGGGATCGTCGACGACCGGCTTCTGGCCGACGCGCGGCACCTGCTGGCGCTGGCCGACCCGGACGGTAGCAGGACCGGCACATACGACATCGATCTGCGGGAGGCACGGGGCGTGCAGGTCGGCGACGGCAACACGCAGCACAACACATTCCATTAGGTGCCCGTCGACGCTACGGCGGGCCGGGGGGAAAGCGAAGGTCAGCGATGCGGATCGGGCAGGCCAAAGGGGCGCAGGTCGGCAAGGGCAACACGCAGAACAACACCTATCTGCCAGCGCAGAAGGGTGCACGGCACAGCATGCGGGGCTCTTCCTCGATGTCTGTGACCGCAGGGGACAACTCGACAATCCACACCACGCAGACGACGAGGAACACGAGGTTCTCCATCCCGATCATCGGGCCCCTGTTCAGTTTCGCTGCGGTGCATCCGGTGGTCGCCGTCGCGACCGCCGTGGTGGTCGTCGGCGGCACCGGCGCGGTGGCGAGCGGGGCGATGTCGAGCTCGGGCGGATCCACCGGGCTGACGCGGGGAGTCCGCCTCACGGAGGCCGACAACGGTGCACCGCCGGTGGGCTACGACTTCACGCCGAGCGTACCGGTGGTGGCCGGGCCGAACAGCGACGCGATCTATGTGCAGGGCGGGTTCATCTACTTCACGTCCGGGAAGCTCGCGCACTGGACGGGCGCCGCGCTTCCCACGGCGTCTCAGTGCCGCGATGCGATCGCCAAGGAACCGGTGCGCCAGGTCGTCGTCAGTCTTGGCGACGTGACGTGCTACCTGGATTCCCATGGCGACCCCGGGTACTTCACCGTCACCTCCAGCCCGATGACCGGTAACTACATCACCGTCGACACCGCGCATCTGAGCTGATCTGCTTCGGCGGCCGCGGGGCGGCCGCCGGTCGCTGCGCTGATGTGAGACGCTGGCACCTGGCCATCCTGGATCCTGTCGGGTGGCCCCGGACGAGATGTGCGCCGTACCCGGTCCGCAAAGACGACGCTCCTTGGGAGCTGATTCATCGTGGAGCAGGTAGTGCAGATCGTCGGGTCGCTATTGGTGCTGGCCGCGTTCGTCGCCGCCCAGCGAGGCTGGTTGAACCAGCGGTCGACCGTCTATCTCCTGCTCAACTTCCTCGGGTCCGCCGTGCTGTCCGCCGCGGCCGTTGCCGGTGGTCAGTGGGGCTTCCTGCTGCTGGAGGGCGTCTGGGCCGTCGTCTCGGCCACGGGTCTTCTTTCCCAGTGCGTCAACCTTTCAGCCGCTTCGCGCCACTGATAGGTGTCGGGAATCGTCCCCGGCTTGATGCACTGGAAGGACGACCGCATGACCCTCCGAACCACCCATCACCCCCTGCGCGCCTGGCACAAGGCGTCGCTCGCGGCAGTCGCCGCCGTGGGAACCGCGTCCGTGCTCGCGCTCGGCGTCGTGCCGGCCGGGGCGACGGTCGCGGCCACCACCACGACGACCCCGCATGCGCGCAGCGTCACCGAGCCGACCGTGCCAGGCACCTGTCAGCCGGTGCCGGCGCAGCTGGCGAAGCCCGGCAACGAGCTGTTCACCAGCACCCAGGAATCGGCGCCCCCTGACACCTCCCGGATCCAGGCGGCGCTGAACAGCTGTGCCGGTACCGGCAAAGCGGTGGAACTGACCGCTTCCGGCGGGAACTCGGCGTTCCTGTCCGCGCCGCTGACCATCAACAAGGGCGAGGTGCTGCTCGTCGACGCCGGCGTGACCCTGTACGCCTCCCGCAACCCGGCCGACTACCAGGTCGCCGGCCAGCCGAAGTGCGGCACCCTCGGTGCCTCGGACGGCTCGACGTTGGGCACCGCGACAGGGTGCTCACCGTTCCTCGCCGTCCGCGGAGACAACGCCGGGATCATGGGCACGCAGAGCTCCTCCGGCTCGCAGGGCCTGATCGACGGCCGCGGCGACCAGGACATGCTGGGGACCACCAAGACCTGGTGGGCCCTGGCCGAATCGGCGCACAGCAAGACCACCAAGCAGCAGGAGAACCCGAAGCTGGTCACGGTCTTCGGGGCCTCGAACACCACGATGTACCACATCAGCCTCACCAACTCGCCGATGTTCAACGTGCTGCTGGACCGCGGCGACGGCTTCACCGCCTGGGGCGTGCGCATCGACAACCCCGACAACGCCCGCAACACCGACGGCTTCGACCCCGACAGCGCCACCAACGTCCTGATCACCGACAGCTTCATCAACACCGGCGACGACGGCATCGCCGTGAAGTCCGACGCCGGCGGGCCGGCCGGCGGCGTCACCGTGAGCAACACCAGCTTCTGGGGCATCCACGGCATGTCGGTCGGAAGCCAGACCGAGGGCGGCATCCAGAACGTCACCTTCAGCGGCAACTACATCCACGGCGGCACCGACATCCACGGCAACAAGGCCTCGAGCAACAACGGTGTCCGGGTGAAGAGCGACTCCAGCTTCGGCGGCACGGTCTCCGGCGTCAGCTTCGTCAACACCTGCGAGACCGGCGTCGAGCACCTGATCCTGCTCGACCCGCAGTACCTGAGCGGGAACGGCTCGTCGGTGCCGAGCTTCGCCGACGTCACGATCAACGGTCTGCGCTCGGTGAACTCCACCCACGGCAGTTCGACGCTCGAAGGCTACGACGCGGCGCACCCGCTGGGGCTGACGCTGGAGAACGTCCAGCTCGACGTCACGAAGGTGACGGCGGAGTACGCGAACATCAAGATGGCGAACTCGAACATCTCGCCGTCGGGGACCGGCGTGACCGTCACGAGCGTGGCGGGCACGGGCAGCGTTCCGAGCTGCAGCAGCTTCCCTGGCTGGCCCGGGCTGTAGCACTTAACAGCCTGGTGAACCGAGCCCGAAGGGGCCGGCTCAGCCTTCAGTAATCACCGTTGACCGGCAGCGGCTGCTCGGACCAGATCACCTTGCCGCGGGCGGTGTACCGCGTTCCCCAGCGCTGCGACAGCTGCGCCACGAGGAACAGGCCGCGTCCGCCCTCGTCGAAGGTCTGGGCGCGGCGCAGGCGGGGCGAGACGCTGCTGCCGTCGGCCACTTCGCAGATCAGGGCCCGGTCGCGCAGCAGCCGCAGCTCGACCGGGCCGGTGGCGTGCCGGATCGCGTTCGTCACGAGTTCGCTGACCACGAGCTCGGTGGTGAAGACCAGGTCGGCCAGGCGCCAGGCGCGCAGCTGGCGGGACACCTCGGCCCGCAGGAACGCCACCGACTCCGGCGTCGTCGGCACGTCCCAGGTGGCGACCCGGTCCGGCGGCGTGCGGCGGGCCCGCGCGGCCAGCAGGGCGACGTCGTCGGAGGGGCGCTCGGGCAGCAGATCCCCGATCGCCGAGGCGCACAGTTCCTCCGGGTCGCGCCCGGCGCCGGCCAGCGCCGCGCTGAGGCGCTCCAGGCCGGTGCCGATGTCCTGCTCACGGCTCTCGACCAGGCCGTCGGTGTACAGGACCAGCGTGCTGCCCTCGTCGATCGGCAGCTCGATCGCCTCGTACGCCGAGCCGCCCAGGCCCAGCGGCGGGCCGGTCGGCAGGTCCAGGTAGCGCACCGAGCCGTCGCGGGCCACCACGGCCGGCGAGGGGTGCCCGGCCGCCGCGACCGAGCACAGGCCGCTCACCGGGTCGTAGACCACGTACAAGCAGGTCGCGCCGATGATGCCGACGCCGCGCTGGTCCTCGGCCTCGTCGGCGTCCATGGACTCCACGAGCGCGTCGAGCTGGCTGAGCAGGTCCTCGGCGGGCAGGTCCAGCGCGCAGAAGTTGCGGACGGCGGTGCGCAGCCGGCCCATTGTCGCCGCGGCGTGGATGCCGTGCCCGACGACGTCGCCGACGACCAGCGCCACCCGGCCGCCGGACAGCGGGATGACGTCGTACCAGTCGCCGCCGACGCCTTCCTGCGCGGGCTGATAGCGGTGCGCGACCTCGACCGCGCACTGTGCGGGGAAGGCGCGCGGCAGCAGGCTGCGCTGCAAGGCCAGCGCCATGGCCCGCTCGCGCTCGAAGCGGCGCGCGTTGTCCAGGCAGACGGCGGCGCGCGAGGCGAGGTCGCCGGCCAGCTGGATGTCGTCCTCGTCGAAGGGGTCGGCGTTGCCGAGGCGGTAGAAGGAGGCGACGCCGAGGACCATGCCCTGGACCATGATCGGCGCGGCGATCACGGAGCTGTCGGGGTCCTCGGCGACCCATCGCTTGCCGGCGGTCGCGGCGGTGAGGTGGGGGTCGAGCACCGGACGCCGCTCGATCATGCAGCGGGCCTGTGCGGTGGCGGCGTTGTAGGCGACGTGCGCGCCCGGCGAGCGGTGGATCTTGCCCTGGCGGATGGTGCGTACGGCGACGCGGCGCAGCTTCAGGTCGGTCCCGGGCGGGAGGCACTCCTCGCCGTCGAGGACCCAGCTCGCCAGGTCGACGGCGACGTGCTGGGCGAAGTCCGGCAGGGCGATCTCGGCCAGCTCGCCGCCGGTGAGCTCCATGTCGAGGGTGGTGCCGATGCGGCCGCTGGCGTCCAGGAGCAGGGCCAGGCGCTGGCGGGCGGCCACCGCGATGCGGCCGACGGTGGGTTCGCCGACGAGGACGAGCTCGCCGCCGGGCGGGGCGTGGAAGGGGTTGAGGGCGCCGGTGTCCAGGAGGGAGAGGCCTGCGGGGGAGTGGGGGTGGTGGTGGGGATGGTGGGTGGTGGGGGTCGGGGTGTCCGGACCTAGCTCTGAACCCTGGTTCGGGTTGGAGCTCAAGCCGAGGCCCGGTTCTGCCGACCCGGACTCCGGATTCTGGGGGAGCGGTGCGCCGGACGTGTTCGGGGTGGTGGCTTGCGCGGTCGGTCTGGTCGCTGACATCCCCGCAGCTCGCGCGTTCGACATGGCCATTTCGGCGGGTCGGGAGCGGGGGGCGATGGTTTGTACCGGGCGGGGTTCGGAGCGGATCGCACCAAACGCTGCGCCTGGAGGACCAGTCTTAGCCTCTGTCGCGCCCCTTGCCGTCTCCGATACGCCTCTCGCTGTCCCCGCTACACCTCTCGCCGTCTCCTTTTCCGCTACGCCCCTCGTTGTCTCCATCTCCGGGGGGCTCGCCATCTCTGCTTCCACCGTGACCACCTCCGTGCCGGCCGCGGTGCGACCGGTCCGGGCCGTCAACTTTGCGTGGTGGCCGCTGGGCAACGGGATGGTCACCACGTCGCGTTTGGCCGCCGCGACCAGTTCGGCCGCCTTGCCCCGCACGAACTGCCGGTCGCGGCGCTCGCCGCGGCCGGGGTCGGCGGCGGCGCCGTGGCGCGGGCGGCCGGCAAGAACCAGCTCGCCGCGGGTGCGCCGGGAGCCGTCGGGCTCGTCGCCGGTGGCGCGGGTGTCGCCGACCGGCCCGCCCACCCGCTCGGTCACGAGTCCGCCGGCCCGCCGTGCCTGGGCCAGCAAAGCTCGTTCCTTAACTGAGTACTGCTCCAACAGACGCAGCTCGATGTTCTCCGCCGCCTCGGCCGCCAACGCCGCCATCAGCGGACTCGCATCCCGCCGCCACGTCGAGAGATCCACCACGCCCCGGATCCGTCCGCTGAACGGATCGCGAATCGGCACACCCGCGCAAGCGAACGCCAGGAACCGGTCGGCGAAGTGTTCACCGGCCAGCACGACGGCCGGCCGACCCTCGGCCAACGCGGTCCCGATACCGTTCGTCCCGGCATCGGCCTCGTTGTAGCTGAAGCCCTCGGCCAACTGCACGGCGTCAAGGTGCCGGTTCAACCCGGGCTCCCCAGCACGCCGCACGAGTACCCGCGCCGTCGCATCGCTCAGGACGACGCAGACCGGCGTGTCGGCCAGCATCGCGTGCAGCCGCTCCAGCACAGGAGCCGACGCGCGCAGCAGCGCCTCCTCCGCAGCCATGTCGGGGATGTACGGCAGATCGACGTCTGCCGGACCCAGTCCGCCGGCACGGCACCGTCGCCACGACGCGAGAATCCCTGACCGCACGGTTTCGTCACTGCCGGCCGAGCCGGTTCGGTCACTCGCGCCACCTGCGCCACCAGCACACCTGGCGCCGTCCGCAGCGCTGAAGGCACCTACGAACAGTCCGCTGCGCCCGAAGCCAACACGCGCACCGAACCCGGCGTCGGTACTGGCACTGGTGGCACCGCTGGCAGCGGCACCGGCAGCATGGGCGCCGCCGCCGAACCCGGCCGCCCGAGCACCAAACCCGGCCGCCCGGCCACGGAACCCGGCCCCACCAGCGCCAACGCCACCATCAGCGGTGCCCTCACCGAAACCCTCACCGGCGAAGAACCGCTCCCGGGCCCGCACGGACCCCCACTCTGACTTCCAAAAACTCCCGATGACGCACCGTCCCTGCACAGAAAGTAAGCGGCACCCACCAGAAGCTAACCCCGCACCAGCCCGCACACCCCCCACCCGCGCCCCAAAGGTCCGAACAATCACCCGTCAGAGTGAGCCCACCAGCCCCACCCACCGCCACATGAAGCGTGTTGAAACAGCACCCCCAACTTTTGATATGGTTGACCCAACGCGAGCGGATCAAGGCGGCGAAACCCGCACACCCGCTCCCAGCACTCGTCCGAGTGGCGGAATGGCAGACGCGCTAGCTTGAGGTGCTAGTGCCCGTTAAGGGTGTGGGGGTTCAAGTCCCCCCTCGGACACCAGCTTTAGATACACCGTCGGCGTTGGGCTCCAAGCCCAGCCCGGCGGTTTTCACGTTTACGGTCACGACGCGGGCTCCGGGATCGTATTCGAGCCGCAGCTTGAGCCGGTCGTAGATCTTCATTTTGTCCAGTGGTTCTGCCTGGGCTAGGTTCTTCACCATGTCGCCCAGGTCATGAACCATGGCACTGATGTCTTCATAGGTCATGATGGCGCGTCCGCCGATATCGCGCAGCCTGGCGTTTACGGCGTTTTTCTCGATCTCGACTTCACGGATCCATCCGGCGATGGTCGCCGGATCGGTCCCGGCCTCCAACAGCGCACGGTATTGGCCAAGCTTTCGTTCAGCCGCAGCCAGATCGCGGCGGCACGCTTCGGCTAGGAGCCCGCGGTCATCGTGAGCTGACGCGTCGGCCAGCGCTTGGATGGTCTCGCCGATGCGGTGCGGCGCGAAGATCTTGCACAGCCACTTGTCCAGGTGAGGGACGATCATGTCCTCACGCACGTAGACGGCAGGCGGATGCTCGATCTGGTTGGCGGCGGCGTAGGCGCTGGCGTAGCGGCAGCGGTAGTGGGGCCGGTCGTGGTTGAACGTTGATTCCATCTTTCGGCCGCAGATGCTGCAGTTCAGGATGCCGCGCAGCAGGTAGGTGCGTGGAGAAGGTCTTTGCATGCGCTGCACCGGCTCAGCCGGATTGTTCCTGCGGCGTTTGACCCGGATGGCCTGCACCATCTCGAAGTTCTCGACGGAGACCAGCGGATCGTGCGCGATGTTGTCCGACCAGATCCAACTGCCCGGCTCGTTCCACTTGAACTTCGACTCATAGCCCGCCGCGACATCCTCGATGTCGAGGAGGATCTCCTGTTTTCGCTGCCGGTTCCATACCTGACGTCCGGTGTACCGCGGATTCGTCAAGATCACCGTAATCGCCGACTTCGGCCACCCGATCCCGGTCCGATGGGGATTGCGGGCAGGGTCATGAGCCGACGGACACGGGATACCGTCCCTGGTGAGGCCTTCGGAGATTGCATGCAGGCCGCGGCCGTCCAGGTACTCCTCGAAGATTCTCTGCACGACGGGGGCGGCAATAGGATCCGGCACGAGACGGTGCAACCGTTTGCCGTCCGCCGCCTTCGCCGGGTTCGGATGTGGTCCGGCATCGGCTAGTTCGTAGCCATACGGGGGTCGGCCGCCGAGAAACCGGCCCTCGATCTTGGCCTGGGAGGCCATGGCCGAACGAACGCGAACCTTCACGCGACTGCGCTCGCCCTTGGACATGCCGCCGAACACCGACATGATCAGATCGTGTGCTTCGGAGTCGGCGTCGATGGCCCCGCCGACCTCTGGTACCCACAGGCCCACGCCGTAATGGGAGAACACCGGCATTGTCAGCCCGTACTGGTTGCCGTAGAACGCGCGTTGCGGTTCGCCGATCACTACCGCGTCGAACCCGCGGCCCGGATCGGCCAGCGCTGCAAGCAGTAAGGCAGCCTGCTCGCGCCGCTTCCACGGTAGGGACCGTGACAGTCCGATGTCGAAGAATTGGACGACGATGCGGCCACCGATCGGTTCAATGAGCGCTGAGGCGCGCGAGATCTGCCAGTTCCGGGAAGCTTCAGGATCCTGGTTGTCCTCGGTGGATACGCGGCCGTAGAAAGCAAAGCGCAAGCCAGTGAGCGCAATGGATGAGGGTACTGAGTTGGGGGTCCACATGGTAATTCCTTCGGTGCCTGGTGGTGCGGCCAGCCGGACACATGGTCCGGCTGGCCTGGTGCTCTAGCTATCCGTCCTCCGCTGCCTGTACGCCTTGCGCAGCAGTAGAATCAGGGCGGCGGCGACCGCCGGCGTCATCGGCGGCTCAGCCATGCTGAACCTGACTACCGGCGCCGCGAGTTGTGACACGGGTTCCGGGGCTCTAGACATATCTGTCCCCGTCCTTGCCATTCCCGGACACGCGGGTCACGGTTTCGGTTCGGTCGTCCCTGATTCCCTTCTGGCGTGGTTCGACTGATCTGCTGGTTGCTGGATGACCGTAGCTCGACTTCGGCTGTTTGTCTGGAAAGTCGAGAAGTAGCCAGACTCGACGCATCGTGATGGCATCAGGTCTCTTAAAGCCCATCATCGACGCTCCTCGACGGGGTGGCCGGGTGTGAGCGACGTGGTGACGGCCGACGGGAATGCGAGGTCGGAATCATGGTCGGGGAAATCCATTGCCAGCCACGTCTCGCACAGGGTTACGACGTCGTGGGCCTGTTCGGTGCAGGCGACAGGCTCCTCGGGTGTCATCGCCGGCGGTCTCACGCCGCCCTCCGAGCAGGTGGCGTGTCGTTGCGTACCAGCGGTACACGGCCGCAGCCGAGCTCATCTGCCACCTTCTCCGGCGAGGTCTGAGCCAGCCTCGCCACGATCACTTCCTCGTGCGCACTGACGTGGATAGGGCTGCCCGCGGCGAAGGCGTTGCGGGAGTTGACCAGCTGGAAGAACGACGCGCGCGCCTTCAAGCCGTTGTCGGTGGCTGCGGCGAGCAGCGCGACGCACCGCTCGTGAAGTGTGAACCCGGCGGTCAGCGCGGCGTTCGTGGCCATGGTCGGGATATCGACCATCTGCCCCTGGCGCCGGAACGGCCGGGCGGTGATCATCAGGAAGCCCCCGGGCTTCAGCAGTGTCGAGCAGCCGCGCAGGATCGCGGTGAAGCCGTCCATCAGCTCCTCGACGCTGTGCTTGGCGAGGTTGCCGGGGTCGTCGCCGTAGACGTGGTTGGTCTTCTCCACGCCGGCATGCCCGGAGTCGCGGGTGATGCGCACGTGTCCGTGGGTCGCAGGGCCGTATGGCGGCGAGGTGAGTACGAGCGCTGCCTTGCCGCGGACGTCCTGACCGGCGAGGTGTTCGATGTCGCGGGCGTCGCCGTGCACGACGGTGGCATAGCCGGGCGCGCCACGCTCCACGGCATGCTCGATGTTGCGTTGGGTGAGGTCGGCCCAGCGCTTCTCGTACTCCACCCCGACAGCCATGCGGTCCAGGTGCATGGCCTCGACCAGCGTGGTGCCGATCCCGCACATCGGATCGATGACGAGGTCGCCGGGCTGGGTGTAGACGGCGATGGCGTGCGCGGCGATTGCTGGGAACATTTTCGCCGGGTGCCCGTCGGACTCGGGCAGGTAGCGGCCCCGGCGCTGGGCGCGCGGGCCGTCTTGCGCGGTTGCCCACACCGACAACTGCGCGGTGGGCGGCTCGGGAATTGGGGGAGTGGGACCTGGGAGGGCTCTCATCAGAGGCTTGACTTCCTTTGCGGTATCAGCGTCACCGCCGGGTGGGCCGTGATCGCTTTCACCCCTAGAAGTCCGCTTCGTCCTGCGAGTTCGGGTCACCGCTTTTACCGATCGGGCCTGAGCCGGCGGTGCTGGTCAATCGGCATCTGAGTGAAGTTCGCGATCGCTCCTGTTACCTCGGCGGCAGGGTCCTTCACCGCAGCTGGGCTCTTAGGCGTGTCGTGTAATCCCTGCGCTGCGAGATCGGCCGTCTCACCGGCAAGAGATAACTGGCCCCGAGGGCTACACCTCGGTATTACGTCCCTTGCGCAGTCCTCACCTGGCCTTTAACACCTATCTTCGACGTCACCTATACCTCGTCTCTCTTGCCTTGGCCCCGGGCCGATTGCCGGCCCCGCCGCCACATCTCAAGGCAAGGGAGCATCCCCGTGGGCACCATCAAGTCATTCGAAGCCACCGTCCTCGCGGTCGCCGAGACCGAGTTCCTCCGCGACCTGTCCGACACCACCGTGCTGGCGTTCGCCGGCGAACTGCTGGGCGCGGAATGGTCCGGGAGCGAGCTGTCGGCAGTGACTGTTCGCCAGCTGCTGCTTGAGCCGGGGCGGGTCGCGGACAAGGACGCGCTCTGGCGTCACCTTGTGGCCCAAGCCCGCGAGTGCGGTGGGGCGTGGACGTTGGCGGCGATCGGGATGGCCGTGCCGATGCTGAAGCGGACGGCCGCGATCGCTGCGGAGCGGTTCGAGGGCATGCGCAAGGACGACTTGGCCGCCGAGGTCCTCGCCGGGTTCCTGGAGCACCTGGCGGTCATGGACACCGAGCGGCCCGGGGTGTGCGTGCGGCTGCGCTGGGCGACCTGGCGTGCGGTAACGAAGGTCGGATGCGCCGATGCCGCAGCCTCGCTTCCGAACGGCCGCGCTTCCTCGATGCCTCCGCAGCTGCCGCTGTCGCACCCGGACGTCGTGCTGGCCCGCGCGGAACGCGCCGAGGTCATCACCTCAGCGGAGGCGGATCTGATCGGGATGACCCGGCTCGACGAGGTGTGTCTGGCCGAGGCCGCCGAATGCCTGGGTATCACGGCGAACGCTGCGAAGATCCGACGGCAGAAGGCCGAGGCTCGTCTCGTCGCGTTCCTGACTGGGAAGCCGATCCCAGCGCGCAAGGATCTCAAGCACGCACGCGTCCGTGGCGATCATCAACTCGGCGTTTCCGCAGCGGTCTGAGCAGGGCAGAGACCGCGTGGCGCAGCGTTGGTGACCCCGGCTGGCTCATAGAGCGGACTTCTACGGGTGCCGGGATCACCACAGGACCCGGCGTGATCCCGATCAGAAGGACCGCGCATGAACTACCTCACGCATAAGACGCGTGCCGCGCTGCTGCTGGCTGCCTCCGCCTGTGTCGCAGTGTTCGCCGCCACCCGCGCTCACGCCGACACCGGCCACGTCGTCCTCGCCGCGGCGAGCCTCGACCAGGTGATCGGCAACATTCGCACCTGGCTGGTCGGCATGCTCGCCGCCCTGGCCACGACGTTCCTGACCATCGGCGGCGTGCAGTACCTCATCGCCGGTGGTGACCCGGGCGGTGTCGAGAAGGCCAAGACCGCTTTGAAGTCGGCCGCGATCGGCTACGCATTGGCCGTCTTGGCCCCCGGCCTGGTCAGCATCCTGCAGCACATCGTCGGTGCGGGCTGAAGTCGCCGCGTTCCCCGACATCCCCTTCTTCCAGCCTTGATCAAGGAGAGCTCTGCCGTGTTCACGTCTGTTCGCCGCGCCTTGGCCGTCCTACCTGTTGTTGGTGCGCTCTGCGCTGCCGTATTGGCCATCTCGGCTTGTGACAAGCCGAAGACGATTGGTCCAGCCGTGAAGGTGATCGTCGTGCCCGACGCTGGTCCGGCTGCCCGAACTCTGGACGCCTCGGGCATGAACTGGCTTGAGACGTACCTGGCCGCCAAGGCCCAGGGCGCCGATGCCGCCACACCTGCGATGTCCGGTCGGTGACGTGCGTCCGGCCACGATCCGTGTCGGCCAGGTCCTGCTGCTGGTCGGCACGGCCGCCGCCGTAGTCCTGCTCTTGGCGGGAGCAGCCAGCGCGGACCCTGCTCCTGCACCGCCGCCGATGCCAGCTCCCTCGAACCCCGGGATCTACGGCCCTCTGGTCGGTGGCGGGACGATGGCCCCGCCTCCGGTCATCGGGCCCGGCCTGGCTCCGGTCGGCGGCTCGGACCCGTCGTGGTGGGACGTGCCCGGCCAGATCGAGAAGGCGATCGACACCTGGTTCGGGAACCTGGTCAAGTCAGCGCTCGAACCTGTGTTGCGGCTGATCGGCACCACGCTGCTTTCGTCGCCGGACGTGTCCAACGGCAGGATCGCGCAGATCTGGACGGGCGTTCTGATCACCGCCAACACGCTCTACGTGCTGTTCGTGCTGGCCGGCGCGGTGATCGTGATGGGGTACGAGACGGTGCAGACCCGCCACTCGGTGAAGGAGATCGCGCCGCGCCTGGTTCTTGGCGCCGTCGCCTCCAACGCCTCCTTGTGGGCGATTTCGCAGACCGTGTCTCTCGGTAACGCTCTGGCCGGCGCGCTGACAAACCAGAAGCTGTCGGCTGAGGGGATCGGCTCGCGACTTACCTCGCTGGTCGTCGACAAGATCTTCCTGCCCTCCGGCGTCGGGCAGCTGTTCCTGGTGCTTCTCGGCGGCGCCATTGCGGTGATGGGAATCGCGCTCTTGCTCACCTGCTTGGTCCGGTCCGCCGTACTGCTCACTCTCACCGCCGGGGCCCCGCTCGCGCTGGCGTGCTACGCGCTGCCGCAGACCGACGGACTCGCACGACTGTGGTGGCGATCGATCGTCGGCTGCCTGGCCACGCAGGTCGCCCAAGCGCTCGTCCTCATCATCTGCGTCCAGGTCTTCTTCGATCCGAACGCCGACACCATGCTCGGTCTGCCCTCCGGCGGCGGCTTGGTGGACCTGCTTCTGTGCTTGGTCCTGCTGTTCGTCCTCATCAAGATCCCGATCTGGACGAGCAGGATCGTCCTCGGCCGCCGGCCCTTGGGTGCGACGATGGTCGGACGCCTGGCCCGCTCGTTTTTGTACTACAAGACGTTCACGGCCGTCCGCGGTCGTACAGCCAGCGGCACATCGCAACGCGTCGGCACGTCCGGGTCCTGGACCAACAACCATCGGCCGGGACCACCCTCGCCGGGCGTCGGTCTGGTCCCATTTCGGGGTCCGCGCCCGGGCGGCGGGGGAGGGCTTGGTGGATGGCAGCCGCGCCCGGAGAACGTCACGGCGACCGCGACGGTTGTTTCCGACGCGTCCGGCCCGAGCTCTGCCGGAGCTCAGCGACCAGCGCGGCCGCACGGCCCGCCTGAGCCGACGGCTTTGGGCCCGGTCCGACGTCCGCTCGCACTGCCGGTTGGTCAGAGCGTCCGTCGGGACCGGCAGCACCAGACGTTCGTCGACGCGCCGCCGGAACGTGGCAAGCAGTACGGCCTCTTTCCGCCGGTCGCCAAGACCACAGCGGCCGGACCTCGGGGCAACACCCCCTCGTCGGCGACACCTCGTCCGGATGCAGGGCTGAAGCACGAGCCGCTGTTCTCGAACTCCGCACCTCATAAGCGAGTCACCAAGCCAGATCCGCTGCCGCTTGCGGTGCAGTTCCTTGCCCCGTCCGATCACCAACCCCGACCTGTTCGCTGGAAGCCAGCCACCTTGCCCGCGCCACCGAAAAAGGAGAGCTGATCTGTCATGGCCGAAGAAGCACGCGGTTACACCATCAAGATCCCCCAGGACGTGTCACGACCGGACAAGATCATGTTCGGCGCTACAGCTCGGCAGTGCGTGATCCTCGGTAGCGCCGCTGCCGGACTATGGCTGGCCTGGCTCGCGACTCAGACGTTCATCCCGCCACTGATGTTCCTGGCTCCCGCTGTATTGGTCCTGCTGGTGCTCGGGATCGGAGTGTCCACCGAGCGGGACGGTATTACCTGCGAACGGCTGCTCATCGCCGCACTTCGGCAGTCGCTGTCCCCGCGCCGCCGGGTGATGGCTCCAGAGGGTGTCAGCGCACCGCCGGAGTTTCTGGCCGGCGCGTTTCGTTGCGGCATGCTTCCGGCTCCGCTGGAGCTGCCTGCGCGGCAGGTCAGAGCCGATGGTGTCATCGACCTTGGCGATGACGGTGTGGTCGTACTTGCGGAGTGCTCCACAGTGAACTTTGCGCTGCGTACCGGTGCTGAGCAGGAGCTTCTGGTCGGAGGCTTCGCACGGTGGCTCAATAGCCTGACCGGTCCGGTCCAGATCATCTCTCGCACCACTACTGTCGACCTTGGCAGTCAGATCAGTGCCCTGCGGTCGGCCGCTTCGAGGCTGCCTCACGCATTGCTGCAGTCCGCAGCCCTGAACCATTCCGACTATCTCGTTCAGATCGGCGAATCGGGTTCCGTGCTGCGCCGCACAGCGCTGGTTGCTGCTGGCGAGCCCGACCTGCAGCGTGCTCCGCGCGCGGTTCGGCGGATCGGTGACGCTGCTGCGCTGTTGAGTTCCTGCGAAGTCGAGGCCAACCCGCTTGGCGCGCACGCGGCGTATGCAGTCCTGTCCGCGGCCCTCGACCCCGACACCAGTCGCTCCTCCACCTCTGCGGGAGAATGATCATGCGAACCCTGTCCACGATGCTGTCGGCGACCGCCACCTCCGTGCTTCCAGTAGGTGCGAAGCCGAAGCGCCGACGGGACGCCCTTGGGCTCGGGCCGTCCAGCCTCAGCGTGGGAACTAAGACCCTGGGCATCGGCGAGGGCACGTACGCCGCCTCGTTCGCCGTCGCCGGATACCCCGCCGAGGTCGGCAACGGCTGGTTGGAGCCGCTGCTGTCCTACCCGGCCCGCCTCGATGTGGCCATCCACGTCGAGCCGATCCCCGCGCCTGTCGCTGCCGACCGGCTCCGCAAGCAGCGCGCCCGCATCGAATCTGGACGCCGGCAGTCCGCCGAACGAGGACGTCTCGACGACCCGGTCACCGAGTCCGCAGCCGCCGACGCCCGCGAACTCGCCTACCGCGTGGCCTGCGGCGAAGGCCGACTGTTCGACGTCGGCATCTACCTCACCGTCTTCGGCGACTCCGAGGCCCACCTTGCAGAGACGGTCGCAGCGGTTCGCTCTGTCGCCGACGGCATGCTGCTGCATCTGGTCCCGGCCACCTTTCGCACGGTGCAGGGCTGGTGCACCACGCTGCCGCTGGGTCTGGACGGCCTGAAGATCCGGCGCACGTTCGACACCGACGCGCTCGCGGCCTGTTTCCCGTTCACGTCCGACCAACTGGCCCAGGCCGCGACCTCGACGTCGCCGTTGCTCCTGGGGGTGAACGGCACCGGTTCGGGCGTGGTCTGCTTCGACCGCTGGAGCCTGGACAACCACAACTCGGTGGTGCTGGCCCGTTCGGGTGCCGGTAAGTCGTACCTGACCAAGCTCGACATCCTCCGGTCGCTGTATCAGGGCGTGCAGGTCCTGGTGGTAGACCCGGAGCAGGAATACGTGCGTCTCGCGAACGCTGTCGGAGGCACCGTCGTTGAACTCGGGGCGCCCCAGGTGAGGATCAACCCGTTCGATCTGCCGAAGCACGAGCGCACACAGGACGCCGTCCAGCGGCGGGCACTGTTCGCCCACACGGTCATCGCCGTTCTGCTCGGCGCTGAACTCACAGCCGCCGAGCGGGCAGTGTTGGACACCGCGATCCTCACGGCCTATGCCCGGGCCGGGATCACCGACGACGTCTCGACCCACAATCGCCCCGCGCCGACCCTTGTCGACGTCGCGCGCGTACTCGCCGACACCGGTACGTCGGCTGCGACTGCGTTGGCCGAGCGCCTCACGCCCTACGTCACCGGCTCGTTCGCCGGCCTGTTCGGTGGACCCACCACCACGTCAACCGATAGCCACCTGGTTGTTTTCGCGCTCAAGCACCTGCCGGAGGAACTGAAAGCGATCGGCACGCTGCTGGTCCTGGATGCCATCTGGCGGCAAGTGACCGCGCCGGAGCGTCGTCGGCGCCTGTGTGTCGTCGACGAGGCGTGGCTGCTGATGAAGGAGCCGGCCGGAGCCCGGTTCCTCTTCCGCATGGCCAAGGCGGCACGCAAGCACTGGGCAGGACTGGCAGTGGTCACTCAGGACGCTGCCGACCTGCTCGGGACAGACCTCGGTCAGGCCGTCGTGGCCAATGCCGCCACGCAGATTCTGCTGCGTCAGGCCCCACAAGCCATCGACCAGGTTGCCACCGCGTTCCGCTTGTCAGAAGGCGAGCGTGCCTACGTGCTGACGGCCACCCGCGGTGCCGGCCTGATCAACACCGGGACGAGTCGCGCTGCGTTCGCAGCCGTCGCCTCGGAAGAAGAACACCGACTGGCCACTACGGACCCCGCTGAATTGGCCGCGCTCGGACGCGATGTGACCCCGAATAAGGACGAAGAAAGCGAGGCCAAGTGATGCGAGGCGTCATCGTGGCGGACGGTCCCTTTCCTCCTGCGAACGGCACCACCGACATGCCGCGTGGCCCGGTGTTCCGATTCCTGGCCGATCCCGACGCCTTTTACGTAGAGGTGTGGCGCACCATCTGCGGATTCTTTGCTGTGTGGTGGCCGGTGGTCACACCGTCGTGCGTCGCGCTCTCCTGCGCGGCTGTTGGAGCTCGGCTGGTGATGCGTTCCAGGCAGCACAGCTCGATGGCCGCAGATGCACGCGTTGTGGAGGTGCAGGTGCCACCGAGCGTGGACCCGGCCGCTGCGGAGGCGTTCTGGGCGCATCTGCATGCGTTGTTGAGGCCGACTTGGCGGCGCATCTTGTCGGGGCAGCCGCATCTGGTGTTCGAGTATTGCTTCGCTCGACCGGCGGTGTCGTTCAGGATCTGGGTTCCCGGCGTACTGCCATCTACGACGGTCGAAGCGGCGATCGCGACGGCGTGGCCCGGGTCGCGGACCATCGTTCACGCCTCGGCGCCTGCGCCGATCCCCGCACGTTTGGCGGTGACGGGCGGCAGGCTGCGCCTAGCCCGCAACGAGGCGCTGCCGACGCGCAGCCGTCACGACGTCGATCCTCTATCGGCCCTGCTGGGCGCGGCACAAGCTCTCGCGGCGGGGGAAGCCGCAGCAGTGCAGGTCTTGGCCCGGCCGGCCACCGGGGCCCGGACGCGTCGGTTCCGTCGCCGGTTGGCGGAGCTGCGCCTGGCCGCCTCAGGCGTGGCGGGACCACCGCTGCGGATGCAGCTCCTCGACGCGGTCACTCTCGGATTCACTGCCAAGGCCCCGAACAAGGTCTCTGGTCGCGTGGATCCGGTTGCGGCTGCTGCGCTGCGCCAGGCGGTGGTGAAGAACTCCGGGTCACTCTGGGAGACCGAGATCAGATACGCGGTCGGGATCCCGGCTCCGGTCGGCAGAGAACAGGAAGCTTGGGCACGGCGCCGACTGCGCGGGTTGGCGCACGGGCTTGCGTCAGCGTTCGGGGTACATTCCGGGCTTAACTGGTGGGCGCGCAAACCGCTGCGCAACGTGGATCGTGTGATGGCTCGGCGCTGGCTGTTCCACGGCCACCTGGTGTCGACGGGCGAGCTGGCCGCTGTCGCGCACCTCCCACTCGCCGGTGATGCGCTTGGCGTCGTGCGAGCTGGGGCACAGTGCATCGCACCGCCGCCCCAGGTAGCGGCCAACGGCCACAGCTCGGCTTCGACAGCCAGGCTGTTGGGCGACGCCGATGCCGGGGCGCCGGTCCCGATCACGCTGCGCATCGTCGACGGTCGCCAGCACACTCACATCCTCGGATCGACCGGCTGCGGCAAGTCGACCCTGATGGGCCGCATGATCCTCGACGACATCGCCGCAGGCCGCGGCGCGATGGTCATCGACCCCAAGGGCGACCTCGTCGGGGACGTGCTCGAGCGGCTTCCGCGCGAGGCACGTGAACGGGTGGTGCTCATCGACCCGGTTACGGAAGTCGAAGGCGGACAGCGGCCGTGCCTGAACGTCCTGGCCGAAGGCGACGCGGAACTGATGGTCGACAACCTGGTCGGCATCTTCAGACGGATCTTCTCCGCGTCGTGGGGTCCGCGGACCGACGACGTCCTGCGTGCGGCCTGCCTGACTTTGCTAGCCACCGCCGAGGCGCAGACCAAGCCGCCGACGCTGGCCGAAGTGCCGCGGCTCCTGGCCGACCGGAACTACCGCGAGCGTGTCGTGCGTGAGCTGCCCGACGACCGAAACGGCCCGATGGCAGCGAGCATCGCTGTGCTCAACGACTTCTGGGACGGCTACCGCAGCTTGTCGGAGGGCGGCCGGCAGGCGGTGTGTGCTCCGCTGCTGAACAAGTTGCGGGCGTTCCTGCTGCGCGACTTCGTCGCCCAGACCGTCGCGCGCGAGCAGTCGACCGTCAATCTCAGGAAAGCGCTGGACGGTGGGATCCTGCTGGTCAGGCTGCCGAAAGGGGTCCTCGGCGACGAGACCGCCCGGCTGTTGGGGTCCTTCATCGTCGCTGCAATCTGGCAGGCCGCGAGCGAACGGGCCAGGTCGGCTCAGGGCGTCAGGATCGATGCGTCCTTATATATTGACGAGGCGGCGAACTTCCTCAATCTGCCGTATCCGCTGGAGGACATGCTGGCTGAGGCACGGGGTTATCGGCTCTCGCTCGTGCTCGCTCACCAAAACCTCGCCCAGCTGACTCCGGAGTTGCGTGAGGGGATCAGCGCGAACACCCGCAACAAGGTCTTCTTCACCTGTTCGCCGGAGGATGCCAAGGCGCTCGCACCGCATGTGGCCCCGCAGCTGACCGAGCACGACCTGGCACACCTCGACGGTTTTCAGGCCGCGGTCCGGCTGGCAGTGAACGGCGCCCGTACACCGGCGTTCACCATGCGAACGAGGCCGCTGCCTGACCTTGTCGAACAGCGCGCCGAGACAGCCCTGCCGACGCGTAGTCAGCACACGATCAGGAAGACGGAGGTCTGGCCGTGACGACTGTCCAGCGTGGCGACAATAGGAAGGCCGGGGCAGCCCCGTCGGTCGGCAACCGGCTCACACCACGGGACATCGAGCTTTTACGCCTTATCGCTGAGCACCGCATGCTGACCAGCGCCCAGCTGGCGCTCGCCGTGATCCCGAACGAACGAACGTGCCGCCTGCGCATCGGGGTGCTGCGGGAACTCGGGCTGGTCGAGACCTTCCGTCCGCCGCAGGTCGCTGGTTCGGCTCCGATGCACTGCGTCGCGACCGGCAAGGCCCTGCGCCTGCTGGCCGAGGCCGGGTACGCCGATCGCGTGCCGACGGCGCGGGGCGCGGTCAGGCCTGGG
>Ga0207671_10000894_pt1 | contig 37708 bp, 34 predicted proteins | sample KBSC24metaG_FD_184352 | JGI IMG/M metagenome (GOLD analysis project Ga0207671, IMG submission 184352) | Corn rhizosphere microbial communities from Kellogg Biological Station, Michigan, USA - KBS C2-4 metaG (SPAdes) (version 2) | ecosystem: Host-associated > Plants > Roots > Rhizosphere > Soil...
GTACCTGTGGACGCGACTAATGACGAGTCTGTTGTTTGGTGTGACACCGACGGACGTCACGACGTTCGTGTTAGTTTCGATCACGCTGTCGCTCGTCGCGTTAGTCGCGTGCCTGATTCCGGCGAGACGCGCGGCGCGAGTCGATCCGCTGGTGGCGTTGCGGTACGAGTGAAGCCACAAAAAGGCACATACTTAGGTCGTGAAAAACCTCCAGCAAGATGTCGACGAGCTGTTCAAACTGCCTCTCAACGAGTTCACCGACGCGCGGAATGCACTCGCCAGGCGACTGAAGCAGAGTGGGCGCGCTAACGACGCGAACGTCGTCAAGACGCTGGCGAAGCCTTCGGTCTCGGCATGGACCGTCAACCAACTCTATTGGCACCATCGAGATGCGTTCGAAGAGTTACTCGCGGCGGGCCAGCGCTTTCGCAAGGCGCAACGCGGTGGGAAGGTCGCGGACATGCGTGGCGCGCTCGACGCAAGGCGCGAGGCGCTCTCGCAGTTAGCGGATATCGCGAGTTCGTTGTTGAACAATCCAACGCCTGACATGATTCGTCGCGTCAGCACGACTCTCGAAGCGATGTCGGCCCTTGCGTCGTTGTCCGATGGTCCAACTCCGGGGCGCTTGAGTCAGGACGTGGATCCACCGGGTTTTGAGTCACTCGCTTCATTCGTCCCTGCGGCGAGGCCGGCGACACCAGCTCGCGCCGCGCGGCAGGTTGAAGAGACACGTCAGGTAAGAATCGCGGCCGCGAAAGTTTCATTGCAGGCTGCGAGAAAGGCGCTCGCTGACGCACGCGCGAGAGTTCAGAGTCTGGAGTCGGCGCAGAAGAAAGCACACGCTGAAGCGAAAGACGCAGAGAAGCGCAGGCGCGAGGCTGAGGAACGGTTCAAGAAGGCAAGCGCCGCGGCGGACGATGCGAGCAAACGCTCGCAAAGTATGACGGCGGAGGCACAAGACGTGACGCAGGCTGTGGAAGATGCGAAACGCGCGGTCGAGAACGCGTCGAAAGAACTCGAGTCACTGTTTAGCGAGCCAGTGAAGTAGCCACAAAAAGGCACAAAGAGGCACAACGAACGCGCTGACTTTGTGTGCCTTTTGTGCTTTTTTGTGGCTCGGGTTAGCTTTTAGACTTTAACGCAGCCAGTTCTTTCTCGAGTTTCTGAATTTCTTCTTCGACGCCTGATTTGAAGTCGGGATTGGTCAACGTCGTCACCGATTTCTTCAGAGCCATAAGGCGAGCGACGAGTAAAGCCTGGTCCGCAGGCACGCTGATGTCAGGCGTGACGCCTGTGCCTTCCCAATTCGTTTTTGTAATCGGACTGATCGCGCGTCCAGTCGGCACAAACATTCCGAAATGCTCGCTGATGCGGAAACCACCACCCGGATGCGCGCCACCGCCGGTCGTCTCACCGATGATCGTCGCGCGCTTCAGGTTCTTCAGATTGTAAGTGAACTCTTCCGCGCCCGAGAATGTCCGTTTGCTCGTAAGCACATACACATCCTTGTTCACATAACGTTTGCCGGGAACTTCTTTCCTGGTCCAAAACTCGTCGGTCCGGTTACCTTCTCGCCAGTAGAGATCGTTCAGATGGACCGGCTCAGCACCGAACAAGTACGAACAGACCAGCGCAACCATCGCCGGGTTGCCACCGCCATTGTTTCTCATATCGATGATCAGCGCGTCAGTGCCGTTGATAAAGTTCATTGCCGCGGCAACTGTGTCGGCGCCAAGCTCCTCGTCTGCGAAGTTGAAGAACTCGAGATAACCGATGTTGCCCGGCAGCCGTTCGACTTTACCGAAACCGTGATTCATCCACGTCAAGGCACGCCGTCTTTGTTCGCGCTCCTCCTCGGTCGGCTCACGACGCGGTCCACGGTCGGGAATCGGCTCATTCGAATAGCGTACGCGCAGATGCTTGTCTTTGCTGACGGCCTGGAGATCGTTCGTCAGCGTCGTCGCGAATTGCTTGGCGCTGGTGATCTGATCGTATTCCTTCTTCTCCGCGCGTTCGCGAATCGACTGTTCCATCTTCTTCGCGACTTCAGGAAACACATACGAGTCGTTGAGCCGTTTTAGAAGCGTATCGATCACCTGTGTGCGCGTGGCGGCGTCGATGGTGAGGTCGGGTTGTTCCGGCTGTGCGAAGCTGACGGTCGCACCCGCGAGCGCGAGTAGACAAATTATCGCCACACGGACAATGACCCTGGATGCGGTTGTTTTAAGCATTGGCGGTTCTCCTTGGTTAAAAGCTTTTCAGTGTTTATTTGCGAGAGAGCAGGCCGCGCAGCATCAAGTCGGCTACGTCGGCGGCGCGCTGCTCAACTTCTTCACGCGCGCCTAATTCGGTTGTGCTCAAACTGTAGGGCAACAAACCATTCGTGGCTTCCAGTAGCGCGTGTGCGGTGGCGAGCTCGTCGTGAAAACTAAACTCGTCAGACTGGCGTCCGGCAGTGAGCACTTCCGCGAAAATCTGTGCCTCGGCTTCAAAATATTGTGCACGACGCATGAGCAAACGTGGGCGCAGGACGGCGAGCAGATCGTTGAGGCTCTGTGTGTAGTGCTGGATGCTGTCGAAGCGAAACAACACGCGGGTCAGAAGCATGAGCCGGAGGCGTTCCGCCGCCGTGGCATCGGAACCGGCAATTTCCTTCAGACGCTCCCGCAGCCGATCGACGATTCGATCTATATGAGAGAGCACGACTTCTTCTTTGCTGCTGAAGTGTAGATAGATAGTGCCTTTTCCGATGCCGGCTTCGGCGGCGATGTCTTCGACCGTCATTTTTCGGTAGCCAAATCGCGCTAACAGACGGTCGGTAGCGTCTAAAATCGCGTCTTTTACGGCTGACTTTGGTGCAATTGCGGCCACTTTTACCCGAACTGACTCCTGACCAGAATCGATTTTCAGTCATCTAAGACGCATACGAGAGGAAAAAGTTCCGAAGAATTTAGCCACCAAGAGGCACATGGAGGTCGATTTCACAAAACGCCGTTCGACTTATGTTAAAAGGAGTCGAATCTTGCGATCACGTCATTAGAGAAGGAAACGAAAGATGAGCAATGTACGAGTACTCGTGGGCACCCGGAAGGGCGCATTTATCCTGACCTCAGACGGTAAACGAGAAAAATGGGACGTTAGTGGCCCGCACTTCGCCGGCTGGGAGCTCTACCACCTAAAGGGCTCACCCGTCGATCCCAACCGGATTTACGCATCGCAAACCAGCGGCTGGTTTGGACAGATCATTCAACGCTCGGACGACGGCGGCAAGACGTGGTTTCAACCCGGAACGCCCGCGGGCGCGCCAACCACCACGCCCGAAGGAATGCCGATGGGCGAGAGCAACAAGTTTGTTTACGACTCGTCTGCTGAGACCGGCAAACCGCTCACGACCCACCAGTTTTACGACGGCACTCCACACCCGTGGGAGTTCAAACGCGTATGGCATCTTGAACCTTCGCTCGACGATCCAGACACGGTCTACGCGGGCGTTGAAGATGCGGCTTTGTTTCGCTCGACTGACGGAGGTCAGACGTGGAAAGAACTGCCGGGTTTACGGGGCCACGGCACGGGCGCTCAGTGGCAGCCAGGCGCGGGCGGCTTGTGTCTGCACACGATTATCCTGGATCCTGCTAATCGCGAAAGAATCTATATCGCGATCTCCGCTGCTGGTGCGTTTCGCACTGACGACGGCGGCGCAACGTGGAAACCTATTAATAAAGGACTGCGCTCGCAATACATTCCCGATCCCAACGCCGAGGTGGGGCATTGCGTTCATCACGTAGCGAAGCATCCTTCGAAATCCGACGTGCTGTTCATGCAGAAACACTGGGACGTCATGCGCAGCGACGACGCGGGCGACTCGTGGCAGGAGATCAGCGGCAACCTCCCGACGGATTTCGGGTTTGTGATCGACGTTCATGCGCACGAGCCGGAGACTGTCTACGTCGTGCCGATCAAGAGCGACAGCGAACACTATCCGCCGGATGGGAAGCTGCGCGTCTATCGTAGTCGCACGGGCGGCAATGAATGGGAGCCGCTCACGAACGGTTTGCCTCAGAGCAACTGTTACGTGAACGTGTTGCGCGACGCGATGGCGGTCGATTCGCTTGATTCGTGTGGCATTTACTTCGGCACCACTGGCGGCCAGGTGTATGGATCCGCTGATGCGGGGAACACGTGGGCGCCGATCGTTCGAGATCTTCCGGCAGTGCTTTCAGTGGAGGTACAGACGTTCGAATGATTCAGGTTGTTTTGCCGGCACATTTGCGAGCGCTTGCGGGTCTTCAGGGAGATGTTCAACTCGAGATCGATGGCCCGGTAACACGACAGGCCATCCTCGATGCGCTCGAAGCACGCTTCCCGATGTTGCGCGGGACCATTCGACATCATGTCGGGGGAGAGCGCCGGCCGTTACTGAGATTCTTTGCGTGCGGTGAAGACGTGACGCACGAGCCAGCAGACGCTCCGCTTCCTGATGCAATCGCGTCAGGGGCGGAGCCGTTCTTCATCATCGGCGCAATCGCCGGTGGTTAATTCCTTCCGCGTAACCCTCGTCTGGTCCAACGGAATAAACGACACGCTCGAGCGGTATGTATAACGGCGGCGTAAGCCGCTGATTACACATGAGGGGAGAGCGTATGAGAATAAAAGTCGTAAGCGTTTTGAAGAAAGTCGGTCTACTTTGCGCAATTGTACTCGCCACAGTCGTCGCATCAGCTCAGGCACAAACTCTCGGGTCCAGGGTATCGGCCCACATACCATTTGATTTCAGCATTGGTGATAAGAAACTTCCGTCGGGCAAATATTCCGTGGGTCGGGCCAGACAGAACTCTGATGATCTGGTGCTTTCGGTAGAAGACGAAGGTGGCCGCTCACAGGCGCTTCGTACGTCGATGGCAGTCGTGAGTCTGAATACCACATCCCGAGCGAAGCTGGTTTTCCACCGTTATGGAGATCAGTATTTCCTGTACCAGGTGTGGGCGGCAGGCGCCACGAGCGGCAGACAGTTTCCCAAGTCGCGCAGTGAGCGCGAAGTCCTGCAAAACCTGGGAACCGTAGGAAAAACAGATCCGAAGGTGACCGTTGACACGGTGACCATCGCTGGTGATCTGCGCTAGAGCTTCGTGCGAGGCTTTGCCTTGAAAATAGTCTCATTCACACCGGGCTTCAGCCCGGTGGAAAGGTTGTAGAGATGACGGTAGATCAAGATGCGCAACGTGCCGCCGCGGGCGACATGGACGCATTTGAAAAGATCTACCGTCGCTACAATCAAAGGGTTTACTCACACTGTCTGCGTATGGTGAGAAACTCGACCGAAGCAGAAGATTTGACGCAGGAAGTTTTTATCCAACTATTTCGGAAGATCAATACCTTTCGTGGTGACTCCTCATTTACGACGTGGCTGCACAGGCTCACCGTTAATCAGGTGCTGATGCACCTGCGCAAGCCGATAGTAAAGTCGGAAAAAACCACTGAAGATGGCGCAACGCCGATCAGAATTGTTCGAGGAACCGAGAATCCCAGCCGGATGGCGCAGATCGATCGTATTGCGCTGGACCATGCAATCGCCCAGTTGCCGCCAGGTTATCGCGTGGTTTTTATCCTGCACGACATCGAAGGGTACGAACACGAAGAGATCGGCAAAATCCTGGGATGTGCAGTCGGAACATCAAAATCACAATTGCATAAAGCACGGCTTAGGCTTCGTCAATTCCTGACTGCTCGACAAACCACCCAGGCAGAACTCAATAAGACTCAGCGCGTAGTGAGCCGGATCCTCTCTCCAGCCTGCGGATAAAAACGCGGGAATAACTCAGCGCGTTGCGCGGTATATAGAACCAGAAGCGAACCAGGGGCAAGGCGAAGGCCGGTGAACACGGGGGGTGGCGCCGGCCAGAAATGAGCGCACTGTTAGATTCGTTGCTGGACGAGCTGGGCGACGTTTACAGTGCGCTCATTCTAAACGGATAACTCCTTCGGCCTTAGTTCCAAACCTAATCACAGCACGAGGAGCACCTCTTGACTTCCTACGCCGCGTGAAACAAACTTCTTCCACATTTAGAGTCTATTCCACCTGCTATATGGGGCACGTTGGTCCAACTAGCGGTACACCGGATACCTATTCCCCCTCGGAAGACACATTGCGAGAGAGAACGGAGGCGCTGCGTTGGCGATCTGTTTTCGAGAATTCTGCCATCGGTGTTGCCATAGCCGATCTCAATGGCCGTGTCCTGACGACTAATACGACCTACCAGAGAATGCTCGGTTACACAGATGATGAATTTCAGGGAATCCCAATCCTCGAGATCACTCATGAGAGTTTCCGAGAAGCTAACTGGGCTCTGATCTCAGAACTCCTGGAAGGGAAGCGTGATCAGTTTCAAATCGAGAAGCAATACCGGCGAAAAGATGGCAGTCTGCTCTGGGTCAGAAACAACGTATCGCTGGTTCGCGATCCCGAGAGCATGCGACCGCGGTTCATGGTTGCCTTGTCAGAAGACATCGCGGAACGGAAAGCAGCGGAAGAGGCTCTCCAGAAAAGCGAAGAACGTTTGCGAAAGAGCGAACAACGGCAACATTCGCTGCTCGAGATCAACAACGCAATCATTACGAACCTCACTCGCGACGCGCTTTTTGCTTCTGCTTACGTAGCAATACGACGCGTTGTCTCGTTCGACCGAGCTGCTTTTCTTCTTTACCAGCCTGAATCCAACAACCTGAAGCTGCTCTCGATGGAGGGTGAGGACGACTCTGAGTTTTTCCGTGTCGGCAAAGAATATGACCTGGAGGAGAGTCGCATCTCGGCGTGGGTACTCGAGCACCAGGCAGTGGCCAGGCGCGGCGATCTGAAACGGGAACAGCAGTCAGCGAATGAGAAACGTCTCGTCGCCGACGAGAATATTCAATCTTATTGCGTGGTCCCACTTGTCTCGATGGGACAGAGCATCGGTACTTTTGCGGTCTGGAGTGAAACACAGAACCGATACTCAGAGTCGGATGCCGAGTTGCTCAGGGAGGTCGCAAACCAGGTGGCATTGGCAATCGCAAACATGAAGTCATACGAAGAGATTGCATCGTTGAAGGCGCGACTGGAGAAAGAGAATGTTTACCTTCAGGAGGAGATCCGGACTGAACACAACTTCGAAGAGATCATTGGCGACAGTCCGTCGCTGCGGGCTCTGCTGCGCAGAGTCGATCAGGTCGCGCCGACAGATTCGACCGTCCTCATTTACGGAGAGACAGGGACCGGCAAAGAACTGATCGCGCGCGCGATTCACGATCGCAGCAATCGCAAGAACAGGCCGTTGGTGAAGGTGAACTGTAGCGCGATTTCCGCAGGTCTGGTTGAGAGTGAACTGTTCGGCCACGTGAAAGGTGCTTTCACAGGGGCGTTCGAGCGCCGGATTGGCCGGTTCGAGTTGGCCGATGGGGGGACGATTTTCCTGGACGAAGTCGGCGAGTTACCGCTGGATACTCAAGTGAAACTGCTTAGAGTTTTGCAGGAGCGCGAGTTTGAGCCGGTTGGCAGTAATCGATCCGTACGTGTCGACGTCCGCATCATCTGCGCCACAAATCGAAATCTCGAGGCGTCGATCAAGGCCGGCACATTCCGTTCAGATCTCTATTATAGATTGAACGTGTTTCCGCTCGAGGTTCCACCGTTGCGCGAGCGTCGTTTGGACGTCGAGCAGCTTGCAAAGTTTTTTATTTCCCGGTATGCGCGGAATCTGGGTAAGAAAATAACCGGTATTTCGGACTCAGCAACGCAAAAGCTCTTGTCGTATTCGTGGCCCGGCAACATACGTGAACTGCAAAATGTTATCGAGCGAGCGTTGATTCTTTCGAATGGTCCAATACTCGACCTGGAAACGGAACTAACCACGGTCTCATCGTCACCGGTTCCTTCCGAGCAACCGCTCGAGGTCCCACCGGTGCTTCTCGACGCGGATCAATCCCCGATGAAGACCCTGAACGAGGTTGAACGAGAGCACATCCTGGCCGTGTTACAGCAAACGCACGGTGTAATCGATGGCTCGAATGGTGCTGCGAAGACTCTCGGCATGCACCCGAACACCTTGAGACATCGCATGGAAAAACTGGGAATCAAACGCACTGCCCACCGCATTTCGTAACGCCTGCATAGTTAACTACCAAATACGGTAGCCACCTTCACATTCACTGACAGTTTGTGCGGCACACAATCTGCACTGGACCCACCTGTGAATAAATTTCGATTTGAAAGAATAGAAGGAGAACGAGGGATGAGCAATTTAAACAAGCGGAGAACGAACTTGAGGTGGGCGGCCGGCTTTAGTCTCGCAATCATATTCATGATCCTGGCAGTCCACGTCGAGGCGCAGCAGCTCCTCAACGATCCAACCATAGAGCCAGTCGCAATCGAGGACAACACAACCGTCGACTTTGTGCCGCCGAGTGTGTTCCAGGCGGCTGGGCCAAACATCGCGTCGATTCAAGGGACGATCACAGACTTTCGCGCTGCGTTGGGCGATCCCGTTAACGGCAATGCGCTCGAGGAAAAGAACACGGGCCGGCGCGAGATCAACTGGGATGGCGGAGTCCCTCCAAGCGACGTTACAACTCCTCCGGTAAACCCATTCAACACTTTTCTGAATACGCGTGGCGCGCAGTTCACGACACCTGGCATAGGGCTTTCACAAGCGCCGCCGTCGGGTGGACCACAGGGTGGTCTCGTAGCGCTCTTCGGCAATTCGACTTACGCGACTACGTTTCGGGCCTTCAGTCCTTTGCGGCTGTTCACGCCCGTTGGAAGCAATATCACTGACACGTTTTTCTTTGTGGCCGGTTCGAACGGTGGGCTGCGCGCAGCAGTTACTGGTTTTGGTGCGATCTTCAGTGACGTCGATCAACCCGATGGCAGTGGTCCTGGCGCAAAGCGTGGCAATCGAGGATCCAGCACGCTGTTGCAGTTTTTCGGTGCTGACGGGCGGTTGTTGTTCAGCAGTTTTGTTCCAGCGTCGCCCGGCGATGGCGGGTTTTCGTTCTTCGGGATCAAGTTTAACGACCCGCGGATCTCCAGCGTGCGGATTACGGCAGGCAATGTCGCTCCGGGTCCGGACGACGACAAGGCAAATGACGTCGTCATGATGGACGACTTTATCTACGGTGAACCTCATAAGATTCAGTAAACATGATCCTCTGTGTACCTCTGTGTTCTCTCTGCACAGAGGACACAGAGATTCCAAGAGAAAAGCGCATGTTGAAGATCACGAGAGCCGTCTTGTCAAACGAGGAAATCACGCTGCAATTGGATGGTCGAATTTCAGGCCAATGGGTGCAGTTGTTGCGAGAGTCCGCGAAGTCGGTGCTGGACCAGGGAGCGATGCTCAACATCGATCTAAAGAACATTTCTTACGTTGATTGTGAAGGAATCGCATTAATGAGGGATTTGATCCGGCGCGGTGTTCGTCACATCAATCCTCCACTTTTTGTTGCCGAGCAGATCAAGAAGTGCAAGGACGCACCGGACTAACAATCCCTGAGGAGATTGGTAATGAGAGTCACCACCGCAACTTACGAGGACGCGCTCTTACCGCATCTCGACGCGGCATACAATCTCGCTCGCTGGCTTACTCGCGACGACCGAGATGCTGAAGATGTCGTGCAGGAAGCCTACCTGCGCGCGTTCAAGCACTTCGCCGCTTTCAAAGGCGGCGACGCGCGCCCGTGGTTGTTGGCCATTGTCCGGAATACTTTCTACACGTGGATCCAGCGCAATCGAGTACCGGCGGAAGTGACGCCGTTCGAGGAGGAGAACGATACCCACGTCTCAGACGCTCCGGATCCGGAGATGCAATTATTGAAAGAAACAGATAAGCAGATAGTCAGGTGTGCGTTACGCAAGCTGCCGTCAGAGTATCTCGAGGTCATTGTGCTGAGAGAATTCGAAGAGCTGTCTTATAAACAGATTGCAAGTGTGATTCAGGTGCCGTTGGGGACGGTGATGTCGCGCCTGGCTCGTGCGCGGAGTCGCCTCGCCGAATTGATTCCCAAGTGTCGACGTCCGAGTTAGCGAGGCTTTGCCGCAAAAGTCGAAAATCATTGTTGGATACAGTCAGTACCGTAACGCGGTAGCGTCGGGTCGTACGTGAGCCTTTGAATTTGCTAAAAAATTTGTATGTTTGAGGCCGACCCGACGCTACCGCGTTGCGGTACCGACCTCCTCCAAGTGTGAATCCTGACTTTTGAGGCAAGGCTAGTTAGCGACGTGAGTTTTCTACGATCGCGAGGTTCGCTCCACCCTGTTGTCGCAAAGTCCTCTTGAGGCGCCTTTTCAACTCCAGCGACGCGCGGTAATAGAGGGAAGCGTCCTGCAAAGACGAACGCATCGAGATTACGCGGCAATAGCGGAGATTGCAGTCGTTGCATTCGTCGATGTGTCGTTGCACGTCTGCTGACTGAAGCCGGTCCAACTCGCCATCAGCGTAAGAATGAATGATTTCCACTGTCCTTTGACAGCTCACCTTGAGACCTCCGAGTAGTTGTGATTAGTCAGGGCTAAACTGCCGGCCACTGGGGACCACTGGCAGCCGGCGCGCCAAATTTTATTGCTTCGTCGAGATGCGGTAGGGTGCCGCGTCTCCGAACTGGGTGGAGTTTGTCTCGCGGCGGCAACGGCGTTGCCTTTTCCGCGATCCACCATTAATACCCGCAAGCGCCGGATTTTATTCCCATGTTTTTTATCGGTGAGAGGATCCGCGTCATCGGCGCTCTGTCGAGAGTCATTGTTGGATACGGTACTGACCTCCTCCAAGTGTGAATCCTGACTTTTAATGCAAAGCCACGACGAGTTCATCCGCACGCGGATGCTCTACGTCACGTGAAATTGGCGTTCGTCACTTATTGATTCAACCTTTCCAAATGCTCATTCAAACTGCCGTCAAAAATGAACGAGGCAAACGTAATGAGGGTTATGGTAAGCCTAAACCTTGCAGATATAATGACATCAACTCGCCCCAGAACCCCGAAACCGCTGCAAGAGATTCTGGACATCGAGTCAGATCCCGCAGGTCAGGAAGACCGCCAACTTCTTACGAAGTCGGACCATTCCGAACGTTTCGATCGTGAACCAGGAACTATCGCCACACCGGTTTAAGAGCTTCTACGACAGACACCGCTGGTGGTTGCGCTGGTGTTTCTTCTTTTGCGTGTGGACCCTGCTGGGTGCTTCCTTTGCCCTCAGCACTTACCTTCGCGCGCTTCAGGACAACATCCAGATATCATGGAAACGGATCCTCTCCGGATACCTGGCCGACTTTTATTTGTGGGGACTGCTATCTCCATTGATCGTCCTCCTCGCGAGACGATTTGAACTTCGCAAGCATTTTCCACGAAATCTGCTTGTTCATTTGGCTGCGAGTGTAATTCTCTCGGGCTTGGTCCTGTCCGCTGCGTCGCCCTTGGTCTGGTATCTGGGTTATGTAAATCTCGATCGCAATCCGACCCTCGCGATTCTCTGGCGCAACAACGCATTCAGCGCGTATTACTTTCACCAGGGTCTGACGATTTACTGGACCACTCTCGTCGTGGCTCATGCCCTCTACTACTACCGCGGGCTTCGTGAAAGAGAAGCGCAAACGGCAATACTCACTGCACAGTTGGCCCAGGCGCAATTGCAGGCTCTGAAAATGCAGATCCATCCGCATTTCCTTTTCAACACGCTCAATTCAATTGCTGCACTCCTGCACAAAGACGTCGAAGCCGCAGATAGAATGATTGCCAAACTCGGAGACTTTCTCAGACTCACCCTCAAACGATCAGACGCACAGATCGTAGACTTCGAACAGGAGTTAGAATTTCTGAAGTGTTATCTCGACATCGAACACATCCGTTTTCAGGATCGTCTGACGGTTGAAATGGACATCGATCCGCACGCGCTGACGGCGATGATTCCGAATCTGATCCTGCAACCGATTGTGGAGAACGCGGTGAGGCACGGTGTGGCGAGACAAACAGATCCCGGACACATCAGCATTCGTGCGCGACGTCAGGGTGCTCGATTGATCATGAGAGTAGAGGACAACGGACCTGGTCTGAAACCGAGTTCCAACGGTTCGGGGATAGGTTTAAGCAACACGCGCGCGCGATTGGAACAGTTCTACGGCAGCGATTTTAGTTTTCAAATCGCGAACTCGGCAGGGCGCGGCGCTACCGTGACCCTGGATGTTCCGGCATTTGTAAAAAGTGAGTAGAGCGTGGCGATAAAGGCGTTAATTGTCGACGATGAACCGCTCGCGCGCGATCGGATTCGCGAGATGCTGAAGGAGCATCCTGACGTTGAAGTAATTGGCGAAGCGCGAAATGGACGTGAAGCAATTGATTCTGTTGTGAACCATAATCCAGACCTCGTCTTTCTCGATGTACAAATGCCGGACCTCGACGGGTTTGACGTTTTGCAGAAGCTAAATGTTGAGCACCTCCCGGCCATCATTTTTGTTACGGCGTACGACCAGCATGCCCTGCGTGCCTTCGATGTACACGCCGTCGACTATCTGACAAAACCGTTCGATCGAAAACGCTTTGCGGAGGCTATCGATCACGCAAAGGTTTTTATGAAGGGTGCAAAAGAACCTGACACAGCACGCATCATCAGTATGTTGCAGGAGATCAGAACGGGCGCAACGTATCTGGAGCGGTTCGCTATCAAGAATGGTGAGAAGGTCTTTTTTGTTCGCGCTGAAGATGTAGATGCAATTGAGGCTCAGGGCAATTACGTGCGACTTAGTCTCGGCAACTCGTCCCATTTGCTTCGCGACACTCTAAACAACATCGAGTCGCAAATTAGTCCGCGCATGTTTGTTCGGATTCACCGGCGCACTATCGTCAACATCGATCGTGTTAAGGAAGTGCAAACGTGGGCGCGAGGTGAGTACCGCGTGGTCCTGGTCACAGGCGCGCACTACACTCTCAGTCGCGGCTATCGACAGCATTTCGAAAAGTTCATCAAGTTAGGCTCGTGAATTTCTCTGCGGTCCTCTGCGTACCTCTGCGATCTCTGCGTTGAAGAGCTCTCCAACGCAGAGATACGCAGAGGACCGCAGAGAAAATCGCCCTTGATCTGACGCTTTACATCACGCCGGATCGATACTCGTCACAAATTAGTTCACAAGCGCGAAACCGGAAGTCAGACTAAGCGCATGACAATCCATACTACTCCCGCGGGCCGTGCGCGTGCGATCGACACCATACCGATGGGCGGACTACTTATTGGTTTGTTCGATCTCATTTTTGCCTTCACGTTTTATGGCTTGATTCTTGGTGTTCCACTACTGAGGATTTTTCAGTCGGTAGCAGCCGGAGTTCTTGGCAGACCGAGATCGTATGCGGGTGGAGTGCCGACTTTCTTACTCGGCATCGTTCTTCACTTCGTGGTCGCGACGTGCATTGCCTCGGTTTACTATCTCGCGACCCTCGTACTGCCGGTTTTGATTCGCCATCCAGTCGTTAGTGGATTGATTTATGGAGTGGTGGCTTATTTCGGGATGAAGTTTGTAGTATTGCCGCTCTCAGCCATTGGTCAGAGAGGTCCTCTGCCACGCCTGCCGATTCTTATCACGGAGCTCATCGGCCATGCCGTGCTAGTCGGGTTACCGGTTGCATTATTGGCCCAGCGATCTGCCAGAGGAATTAATAACGGCTCTTCGCCGGAACAGGTTTTAGCAACCTGATATAGGCAGGTTTTCCGTGCAGCAAAACGAGCGCGAGACCTTCGGAGAAGGAGTCAGCCGCTTCAAATTCGGGTTCAATAAAGTAGTTTCCGTCTCTGTCGATGTAGCCGAACTTTCCCCGCTCATACACCGATGCAAGACCTTCGGAAAACGAACTTGCAATCGTGAAGCGCGGTATCACTACCGCGCGACCATCCTTGCCGATGAAACCATAGACACCAGCGAATTTGACTCGTGCAAGTCCTTCCGAAAAATCATCAGCCTCTTCGTAATTAGGAGCGATGACGATCTTGCCGGTTTTATCAATATAGCCCCATTTGTTTTTGACCTGAACCTGGGTGAGACCCTCCGAAAACTTTTCACCAAGCTGATCAAACTGTGGCCCAATGACAACTTGACCAGTGCGATCGATGAATCCATACCCACCATTGAGATATGCGTCACGGTCAATACGCACTTTGGCAAGTCCCTCATAAAACGGTCGAGCTCCAACGAACGATGTTTTGATTATGGTCTTTCCGGTTTGATCAATGTAGCTATCAGTATCGTTGTAGCTATAGGTGTCCCTCTGTCTTGGACCAGTCACTGCGGCCAGACCCTCAGAGAACTCCGTTGCGAACGTCGACCTGGTTTTGATCACAAACTTGCCGGCCGTGTCGATGTAACTTACATTTCTTTCGCCCGTACTTACGAGCGCGAGGCCGTCCGAAAAGTCACGCGCATTTGCAAATTGCGGCTTGACGACGATTTCCCCGCTTTGGTTTATGTAACCATGTTTGGAGTCGATCCTTACGCAGGCCATTCCCCCTGAGAAATCCCTGGCGTGATCAAATTGCGGTTTGATGACCACTCTGCCGGTTTTGTCGATGTATCCGTATTTATTACTTGTTCCAATTACCGCGAGTCCTTCATGGAACTGATGCGCCGCCTCGAACGGTTGCTCGAAAGCGATCTCCCATGGCTTAGGTTTTGGCGGATTTTCTGGCGCGGGGCGATGTCTGGCGTACGAGTAGAGTAATGTGAGGGCGAGACCAACGAACAGGATTGTCTGCCGGATTCTCATCGTGTTGATATTACCCCTTTTCGAGGCTTTTGCGCTCTTTAGTGGCGCGTAAACTCGTCATAAATCGCTTTCGCAATTCTGGCGATCGTTCTCTCGCGCGTTACCAGGTCGGCTCGAGCGTCGGAGACGAAAACAGCGATGGCTAAGTGTCGTCCGTCGGGTAAGGTGATGAGTCCTATGTCGTTAGTCGCAGGAGCGACATCGCCGTTGCCTCCACCTGTGCCGGTCTTGTGTGCTACGACGACGGTTTTCGGCAAGAGACCTTTCAGTCGCATCGCGCTGGTTGGCGTTTCCGTCATGAGCTTCAACAAAAGTTGCTGGCTCTGTTCAGATAGCCCACGTCTTTCGTGCAGACTGCGCAGCAACTGGACCGCTCCGTGCGGCGAAGCCCAGTTGCGATACTGCGTCTCGCGATCCTTTCCGATTTCCTTTTCGCTGTTGGCGACAATTATCTCGCTAATACCAAGCTCGTTTAGATATTTAGTGACCCCTTCAACGCCGACGAGGTCGAGCAGTACGTCTGACGTCGTTCCGTCGCTTTCCGACACCGTAAAGCGCAAGAGTTCGCTGAGCGTCAACTCGACGCCGTTTGGATACTTATCTCGAACCGGACTGGCTTGGCCCAGACGGACGAAGTCGCTTTGGTCGACGCGCTCTTTTTGTTCGAGATTCAGTTTTCCGGTGTCAACCTGGGCCAGTACTACCATTCCTATCGGCAGTTTATAAACGCTTTGCATGGGAAAATGATCGTGCGGATTCAGCGAGACTGATTCGCCTGTTTCCAGGACTTCTGCTGCCACACCGACGCGTCCTTTCGCAGCGGAGGCTATCTGTGCGATCTGCTTCTGCAGTGCGTCGTTCTGTTTATCTTTCGGTGTTGGTCGGCTTTGCCTGAAAGCTATGAATCGCACTTGGACACAGTCAGTACAGGGAGCGGTAGCGACCTGGTCGAACGATGAAAGTCGATAATCATTAGGAAAAATTGCATGCTGATCACTGACCAGGTCGCTACCGCTCCCTGTACTGACTGTGTCCAAGAATGATTTCGGACTTTTGGCGTAATTGCAGGCACAAATAATTATCAAAGGAAAAAAAACGAAACCGATGGGTAGGAAAATTTTCTTCAACAGCCCGCTCTCCTTTATTTGAGTCAGTCTCGCGCATAAGATATCGGAGATCAACCGGCTGTCCACAACTAACTTCCTTGTGTTCTTTGTGTCGCTCTGTGGTCATTTCGGAAATGATGCCTGTGCAGAGACTTCGAAGACAACGGCGTAACGTTTCATTCGCGCTCCGAAATGCCTTTCTCAGCAAAAAACTCCCGGAAGAACTTTTCTGCAGGTTTACCAGCATTCCGTTTCATACTTTCCAGTCCACGCCTGATTCCCTCGATCGCTTCTGCCGATCACTGACCAGGTCGCTACCGCTCCCTGTACTGACCTTGTCCTAGCCCGACGTCCGACTTGTCCCATCTTGTCCCAACAGTCATAAAGCGGTAAAACTCTCTACTTATGTCAACACAAACATCAGCGGTCGTATCCACCATTGCGCCCGGAGCCCAGCGCGTGGCGGTGCGGTGCGAGGGATTAGTGAAGAGATTTACTGATGTGACGGCGGTCGATGGGCTCGATCTCGAGGTGTTCACGGGCGAGTGTTTTGGGCTGCTTGGGCCGAATGGGGCGGGGAAGACTACGACCGTCGAGATACTGGAGGGCCTCACCGCTCCCGACGAAGGTGCGGTCGAGTTGCTGGGCCAACATTGGAACGATGGCGACGATCGAGCGCTGCGCGAACGTATCGGCGTCCAATTACAGGAAACGCAACTCGCGGAAAAGGTCACCGTCGTCGAGACCGTGAGGCTATTTCGCAGCTTCTACAAACGCGGCCATAGCGTCGACGACGTTATTCGAACCGTCGCCCTGGAAGAAAAACGAAACGCACGTGTTGGCAAACTGTCCGGCGGTCAGAAACAGCGACTCGCAGTCGCCTGCGCGCTCGTGAGCGATCCCGAACTCCTCTTTCTCGATGAACCGACCACCGGCCTCGATCCACAAGCGCGTCTCTCGCTCTGGGACATCGTCGAAAAATTTCAAACCCGTGGCGGCACCATCCTCCTGACCACCCACTACATGGAAGAAGCCGCGCGTCTCTGCGACCGCGTCGCCATCATGGACCACGGCAAGGTAATCGCCCTTGGCAGCCCTGCCGAACTGATCGAATCGCTCGGCGCCGACCAGGTCATCGAATTCAGCGTCGCGAGCGCGCTTGCAGACGACCCGTTGACGACTCTTCCCGCCGTGAAGCATTTGCACAAGCGAGGCGAGTTCTACGCTCTCACCGTGTCAGAGATCGGCGTCGCTCTGCCAGCCTTGCTGGCCGAAATCGAACGACAGCAGTCAGAAGTCGTTACGCTTACTACACACCAGGCGACGCTCGAAGACGTATTTGTTAGTTTGACCGGGAGAATGCTGCGCGATGGCTAATGAAAGAATGGCAGAAAGAACGGAGGAAAGAACGGTGCAACCGCTTCATCCACTGTTTGAACTGACGGCGATGCGCGTGCGCGAGTTCATGCGCGAGAAGGAGGCTGTGTTCTGGGTCTTCATCTTTCCAGTGTTGATGACGTTTGCACTCGGCATAGCGTTTCGCAACACCGCGCCCGATAAAACACCCGTTGCGATCGAAGCGACGACGGACGCGAAGGCAAATGAGACTGCTCAACTGTTGTCAGGTTCCACTGAAATTACGGCGACGGTGATGAGTCCGAGCGACGCAGCACAGGCTTTGAGAAGCGGGAAGGTATCGATTGTCGTAATACCGCAGAACGATTCGTTTGAATATCGCTTCGATCCGACGCGACCGGAGAGTCGTGCCGCGCGGCTCATGCTCGACGATGTCCTGCAACGTGGCAAAGGGCGCGCCGACGTAGTTAAAACCGGCGAACAGAGGATTACTGAACCAGGCGCGCGTTACGTAGATTTCCTGGTTCCCGGTTTGATCGGAATGAACCTCATGGGCAGCGGCTTGTGGGGGTTGGGATTCACGGTGGTGATCGCGCGCTCGCGAAAAATTCTGAAGCGCTTTGCGGCAACCCCGATGCGACGTTCGCATTATCTGTTTTCATTCATGCTGTCGCGTCTCGTGTTTCTCGTGCTTGAAGTGGCTGCGGTGATTGGCTTTGCATGGCTTGTTTTTGATTTTACGGTGCGAGGGTCATGGCTGAGCCTGACGTTGATTACAGTGCTCGGAGGCTTCACTTTCTCCGGTCTCGGATTGCTCGTAGCGGCGCGACCGACTACGATTGAAGGCGTTTCAGGCTTGATGAACTTCATCATGCTCCCCATGTGGTTGTTGTCCGGCACGTTCTTCTCCTCGGAACGGTTTCCGCAAGTGCTACAACCGTTCATCAAAGCCTTGCCACTGACTGCTCTTAACACCGTGCTCCGGTCCGTGATGAACGAAGGCGCCACGCTTTCGTCCAACTGGATTCCGATCGCCATACTCGTCGCATGGTGCGTTGTCAGTTTTGTTGTTGCGCTGAAAATCTTTAAGTGGCAATAAGTAAACAGCAAGTCTGCAAGGAGGTTCATCCCGTGAGCTGTCGTCAAACCATTTGCTTCGTCCTCATATCATCACTTCTCCTAACAACAGTCGCGTTTAGTCAGGAACCACAAAAGCCGGCCGATGACGTAATAAGAATCACGACCGAACTGGTCCAGACAGGCGTGGTCGTCGTAGATAAGCAAGGAAAGTTCGTGGAAGGGCTAAAGCCGGAACAATTCTTACTCAAAGTCGACGGCCAGCCGGTGACTCCATCGTTCGTCGAACACGTGATCGCCGGCACGAGGCGCGAAGAGAAGTTGGAAACATCCGGAGCGAATGCTGGCGCGGCCGCCGCGACACCGGCGGAGCCTTCGTATCGTGGTCGCACGATCATCTTCTTCGTCGACGACCTGCACTTGAGCGCCGATAGCGTTCAACGCACACGCAAGGGAATTCTGGAATTTGTCGAGAACGAAATGACGATCGAAGATCAGGTTGCCGTTGCCTCACCGAGCGGACAGATTGGTTTCCTCGAACGGTTTTCCGATCTGAAGCCGGTGGTGCGTGCGGCTGTCAGTCGTCTAAATCATAAACCGTACACGGTTCGTGACCACGAACAGATTCCCATGACTGAATACCAGGCGGTGCGCATCGATCAGGGCGACAATTCAGCCTCTGATTACTTCGTGACCGAACTGATGAAGGCGAGCTCTTATAAAGTTCCCGTGAACGGCGGAATGGGTCCACCGAGCGGCGGTCCCGCGAACGCATCGTCCGCGCCGAAAAACGTTGCGGGCATGACGCCCGAGATGGCACGCAGAATGGTGAAGGACCGCGCCAGTCTGATTGTGAGACAAAGCGAAGCGATTACGACTGGAACGCTCTCGTCGCTCGAGAGCCTGATGCGCTCAGTGACTCATGCGCCGGGCCGTAAAGTGGTTTTCCTGATCTCCGACGGATTCTTCATGAACGACCGGGCCACCGGTTTTGCCGATAAGGTACATCGCATCTCGGATGCCGCAGTTCGCGGAGGCGCGATTGTTTACTCGATTGATGCGCGCGGCCTCGGCAGTACCATTGACGCCAGCAGTAACCGCGGCGACCCACTCGGACAGTTGGCGCGTGCAAACATTGGCGAGCTGGCAGCTTCCCAGGACGGGATGAATGCGATGGCCGCGAACACGGGTGGGAAACTATTCATCAACACACCACTTACTTCCGCTGTCAATGAAGTGCTCAAGGAAACGGCAAACTATTATCTGCTCGCATGGCGTCCGAACACTGACGATCAGAAGTCACCGAATTTCAAGCGACTTGAAATCAGCATCGTCGGACGTCCGGAGTTGACCGTTCGTGTGCCTCGCGGGTTCTTTGCAACGGAGCCGAAGAGTGAAACAGAGAATAAAGCTGAGATCGCCAATGCGCCTGCGAAAGGTGTGGAGGCTGCGATAGTTTCCGCGCTCTCGGCGCCGACGGCCAAGACTGCGCTTCCCACAAAACTCGCGGTCGGTTTTATCGACGTGCCTGGCACAGGTCCGGTTATGACCGCGGCCACACAAATGGCAACCGATGTTCTTGGTTATGGTGCTGACGGAAAACAGCCGGCGGCAATTGACCTCGCTGGTGTGGTCCTAAACGACTTAGGTAAGCAGGCGGGCAGCTTCAAAACCAGACTCAACGTCAATCCTTTGCCCGTGACGGCCACCGCCCAAAATCCGACGGTGCAATATACCCACAAGCTTCCGCTGAAACCCGGAATCTATCAGGTGCGTGTCGCAGCACGTGACGATAAGAGTGGACGTGTCGGAAGTGCGGCGCAGTGGATTGAGATTCCGGACTTGAATTCCAAGATGCTCACACTAAGCAGTCTGCTCGTGGGTGGACAATTTATCGGGGCGAGTACCAGCGACGAACAGATGGTGTTCAGCGTCGACCGGCGCTTCCCGCATGGATCGCAGATGACGTTTCTGACGATGATCTACAATGCCGGCGCCGCGCCTCAGCTCGAATCTCAAATTGAGATTCTGCGTGGGGGACAGCGCGTCGTTGCGAGTCCGGTGCGGCCCATCGAGATCGACAAAACCGACCCCGCGCGCATTCCTTACGGCGCGACTGTAGGACTCAAAAATCTTGCACCGGGTCGGTATGTTTTGAGGGTCACCGTCAACGATCGCAACGCAAATACACGCGCGGTGAATCAGGTTGTGTTCGAAGTCGTGTGAGTCGAAATCATTGTTGGATAAGGTCAGTACCGCAACGCGGTAGCGTCGGGTCGTACGTGAGCCTTTGAATTTGCTAAGAATTTGTATGTTTGAGACCGACCCGACGCTACCGCGTTACGGTACTGACCTCATCCAAGTGTGAATCCTGACTTTCGTGCAAAGCCGGATGAGTTGGCGGAACGTCTAACCGACTGGTGGAACCAACAATATGCCTTCGCCGCTACTGAAGATCCCGGCGATACAACCAGTCATCAGTGTTGCGAGCGTTGCTGCCAGCAATGCGCGTAACCCGAGGCTCGCGAGGTCGTCCCGGCGCGTGGGAGCAAGAGCGGCGGTGCCGCCTACGAAGATTGCCATCGCTGCGACGTGGGCGAAGCCGCAGAGGGCGTAACTCAGGATCACGACGGTTCGAGGATCGGTTATCTGGCCGCTGGAGATTAGCTGACTCAGATGGTTGTAGGAGAAAACTTCAGTGAGTATCACTCGCTCGCCCAACAACCGCGCTGTAATTGATACATCGCTCGTCTGCACTCCCAGCAGAAACGCGAATGGGTAAAACACCCAGCCGAGGATTCGCACGATCGAAAGCGGCTCGCTCATCCCCAACCACGTACTCGCGACGCCGAGTAACTTGTCGAGCAACGCTACTATTCCCAGGATAGCGATGATCAGTGCAGAGATTCCGGCGGATAGCCTCAGCCCATCCATCGCGCCCTGAATAATCGCGCCGATCACGTTCCGCGAGCGGTCTGACTCATCTTCTACCGGAATGGCCGCGAGCGTTTCGGGCGTCTCGGTTTCGGGAATCAGCAGCTTCGACACGACCACGCAAGCAGGAATCGCCAGGATCGACGCCGACAAGAGATGTCCTGCAATCTGTGGAAACACGCCGGCAAGGAACGCCACATACACGCCCAGCACGCTCGATGCGACCGTGGCCATGCCTGTAGTCAATAGCAATAGCAGTTCCGAGCGCGTCATCTTTTCGAGATACGGTCGGACCACGAGCGCCGATTCAATCCCGACGAAGATGTTCGCCGCACTCGACAGTGACTCGGCGCCGCTGATCTTCATCGTGCGATGAAAAAGCCTCGCGAAGAGTCGCACGAAAACCTGCAACACGCGCAAGTGATAGAGCATCGCGGTGAACGCCGCGAAGAAAATCACTACCGGAAGAACCTGAAACACGAGAATGAACCCGATGGAGCCTGACTCACCGGGACTCGCCGCAAGTGGTCCAAACAGAAACACCGAACCGCTCTTCGATGCGTTGAGCAGGACCAGCACCGCATCGTTCAACCAGAGCAAGACCCGATGCGAGCCAGGTAAGCGAAAGATGATCAGACCGATGACGAGTTGCAGCGCGACACCCCAGGCGATCGTCTTCCACGCAATCTTCCGTCGATTGCTGGAAAACAACCACGCCAAACTCGCGAAGACCACGAATCCCACGAGTGACACGACATGTTCAATCATCTTGTATCTATCTTAGCCCACAAAAGGGCACAAAAAGCTCCCATATTAGGTCACGCTCGAAAAAATTTAGGACCTACAAACCTTACTGTACAACCAATCTCCACCTACTCATCTCTAACGCCCCGGTTCCTATCCGAACCGCTTCCCGACCAACAACGCAAACTTTCCCCAAGACAATCTAGCGCGAACTCTTTCGAGTGGTGACGTGTGCGAACGACTTACTTAGCCGCACACTTCAAGTAGGTGTTCGTGTGCGTCCCTGCGGGTGGGAGTGGAGTTTCAATGTTTTGCTGACTTCGCTCCTGCCTGTTTTCTGTGTCAGTTGGTTCGATTACGGAGCGACAATTATGAGAATCCTACACGTCGAAGATGACGAGGATACGCGAACACTCGTCGCCTTCATATTGCAGGGCGAGGGGTGGGAGGTTGTTTCCCTCGACGACCCGGAAGCAGCGATCAAGGTCGCCGCGGCGGGTGGGTTTGACCTCTATCTACTCGACAACCGAATTGATGGCGACACAGAGAATGCACTATGTCTTCGCATGCGCTCTTTCGATCCGCACACTCCGATACTTTTCTATTCCGGTGCGGTATTTCCGTCGGAGATTGAGTCGGCGCTCGCGTCTGGCGCACAGGGTTATCTTGCAAAACCGTCTACTCCTGAAGCCCTTATCGAAGAGATACTCACGTTGATTCGTCGTTAACTGATAGACTTCTGGACCGAAGCGTTCAGGACGTGTTCGCGTCGTGGAAAGTGAAGCAACTGTCCACACGCTGCAATGAGGAACAGAACGGGATAGTAGCGGTCGCCGGTCATGAAGAAATAAAGCAGTCCCAGCAGCGCCGGCACCTCGGTCACAGCCAACGCCACTATGTATGCTTGTTGGACCAGTTGTACTCGCTGTTGGTCTATCGCCCGGGACAGTAATTGGTTCTTGACGAGGAAGGAAATCAGCGTCATCGATAATGCGACGACGACGAGTATGAGGAAGAGCATGCTATTGGGGTTGGTGGTTCCAGATGGCTTCACAACGAATGTAATCCCGTAGTAGAAGAGAATGCTAATGAACAGGGCGATCCAAAGCGTTCGCATCGTCCTCAGTCTCAACTCGATTTTGTGTTGGTGATTTGCTGGCTCGGGGTTCATGGCCCTGATTGTAGCCACAAAGAGGCACATAAAGACACATAATTTGTGCCTTTTTGTGGCTACTCAACCGGGATCCACTGGAGCGACGACGGAAAGAGTTTCTTTTCCGGATCGATAGTGACCACGTACGCGCCGAGCGCGCCAATCCGACGGTTTGGACCAAAAGTGATCTTCGGTAAGAGTCCGGTGTCGTAGTCGTAAAGTCCTTCGAGCGTGGTTACCAGACGTTCGCGGCTGAGATCCTTGCCGCAGCGTTCCAACGCATAAACCAATATTCTCGCGGCGGCGATTGCGGATGCTTGTGCGGCTGCATGGGTCGAGTCGAGCTTGTTCCTTTGCAGTAAGGCACTGTACTCAGCAGCACCGGCTTCGGAGACGTCTGACGGAACAGTCGGAAACGCAAGAAAGATCTTGTCCTTCATTTTCACGGAAACTGCATCGGCGATATTTTTTCCGACCAGCGATCCCAGCGTGTACACCGTGGGAGTCCAGCCAACCGCCTCAGCCTCTCTCAGAATCGCGGCGGCTTCCGGACCTGAACCAAGAAAGAAAACAGTGTCGAAGTGCTTCTGATGAGATTGGTTGACGAACTCCGCCGCACTAAATCGCTCTCGTACGTAATAGTTTGTCGTTACAGAACTCCAGCGCAGCTTCTTCATTTGCTCCTCAATCGTCGTGGCGATACCGCGATTGAACTCGACGTCTGGTGAAACAATCGCCACCTGCGACTTCGCAGGGTCATCCTTTTTCGCGGCAAAGTTGACGAGAGCACGTCCCTGTTCTTTCAGACCCGGCAGTAAGTAGAAGATGTAACGATTGAGCGGCGATCCTCGTTGAGGCAGCAAAGTAGAGGGACCGACTAGCGGGACTTCTTTTTCCTGCGTTAATGCAGCGACACCATCCTCAGCGCCCGCGGTAAGACCGCTCACGATCGCAAACACCTGCTCGTCATCGATGAGGTGCTTCATGTTTGGAACTGTCAATCTCGAATCGCCGTGCATGATGCGGAGTTCGACTTTGCGGTTGTAGATGCCACCGCGACTGTTGATCTCTGCGAAGTAGGCTTGCAGTACGTCCTCCATCGCCTGCGCCAGACCGCTCAACGCAGTCTTCTCAGGCAGGACTGTACCGAGCACGATGCTCCTATCAGTCACGCCTGGATCGGTGTCGGTCTCGATTCGTTTGAGATAGGCGATCAGGTTTGCCATGTCCTCCTGCGTCATGCGGTAGGTAGGCATCGCGACTGCCAGTTTATTGCCGCCAGGATCGACTCCGGCGGTCAGTAGACGCGCGAAAGAACTTTCAGTGAAAGGAGGATGTTTGCGACCGCCATCATCCGAATGGCCGTACGGTTTTGTTAAGAAGGGCCACGTCATATTGCCGGCCGTGACGCCGCCTTCAGTGATTCCCTGGCCGCGGTTGCCATGACAACCGCCGCAGGTCAGCGTCGAAGCGGGCACATCCACCTCGCCCATCATCGCGGTGATTTCCTGACCTGACGCGCTCTCGCCTCTGAGGTAGAAAGCCTTGCCGCGTTTTTCCTGAAGCGTGAGCTCGCGGCGCGCCGGGTTTTGCGAGTGAACTACTGATGGTCCAGTCCAGACCAAACAGCCGGCGACGGCGATCAGGGTTGTAAGAATAAGTCTCGTAATCATGGCATGTTCTCGATTGGGGTTTCCTCTGCGGCCCTCTGCGTATCTCTGCGTTCTCTGCGTTGAAATGAACTTTAGCGCAGAGGACGCAGAGATACGCAGAGGGCCGCAGAGGAGACGCTCAAATCACCGATCGTTAATGACGTCTTCGACGATCTTGATCAGCTCTTCGGCCTTCGCGAGGCCCATTGCCTTCTTCCAAAGTCCCTTCGGCTCGTTGCCGATGATGAAAATGCTCGTGTGGTCGTCTTTCGTCTCCACGTATTGGCCCAACTTGTAGAGCGCCCAGTCGACGTTCTCTTTTTTACCAGTCAAGAACATCCAACCAGGCCGAGCGTGAAACCGCCGCCCATATTCCTTCAGTCGCGTCGGCGTATCGGTTTCGGGATCCACAGTGATCGAGACGAGGAACGCATCTTTCCCGAGTCGATCACCAAGCGCCTCCTGAATCTTTTCGAAGTTGCGATTCATCGGCGGGCAGATATTTGTACAAGTGGTGAAGAACGTGTTGACAACCACCACCTTATTCTTGAGCACGTCGGTATAAAAGCGTACCTTCTGGCCGTCCTGGTTGATTAACTCGACATCCGAGAAATATTTCTCAGCAGGTGGCTTCTCATCCTGTCCGAGGACGGCGGTCGCAGAGATCACGATGAGTAGCAGAGCGATCGTGAATTTCATTGCATTGCCTCCTCAGCCTTCCCCGCCATGACGTCATTAATCACACCCATTATCTGGTTCACCTTTGCCAAACCATACGTGCGTGTCCAGACACCTTTGCTGTCGTTGCCGATGATCATCGCCGGCGTATGGTCTTCTCTCTTCGACACCGCCGTGCCAAGGGCATTCAACAACTTGTCGATCTCCTGTTTTTCGCCAGTCACAAACGTCCAACCCGGACCAGCCTTGAACTTCGCGCCCCAGGCTTTTAGTCGTTCAGGAGTATCGGTGACCGGATCCACGCTGATCGAAATCAGGTGAACGTCTTTACCAACTTTGTCGCCCATCTCTTTTTGTAGCCGTGCGAAGGTGGCTGCGAGCGGCGGACAGATGGTGGTGCAGTTCGTAAAGATGAAATTTATTGCGACGGTCTTGTTCTTGATTAGATCCGTGTAGAAGTTGAGTTTGTTGCCATCCTGGTCCAAAACCGCCACATCCGGGATCACCATCTTACTGCGAGCAGCAGGCGCTGAAGGAGCTGGAGAATGACACGAAGGTGTTTGTGCCTTTCCGCCGATAACGGCAACCAAGATTAAGACGAGTCCGAAAACTCTAAATAAATTTGATTGTGTATACATTTCTTTCACCTCATTCGCTTGCCTGAAGCATCAGGTAAGGCAGGTCTGTGTAACGTACGCCCATCGAAGGCGACTCCACGAACAGCATGTAAACGCCGGCTTCCGGAACGTTGATTTTGATTTCGTAGACTCCATCTCCGACGGACTTCGCAATGTCTCGACGCTGCCAAACACCGGGGCTCAGGAACGTCAACACACGCACATCCTTCAAGTCAGACTTGGGATCGCCGGTTGCGGTATCGATGAGCTTGAAGCGGAAAGTGAAGTCTTGCCGAACTGCCAATTTCTTCTCCTTCACTTGATGCTCGATGCCAAGTGCAACCGCCTGTTTCTCTTTCAGCACCGGATTCGTTTCCGCCACGAGATTGAAACAATGCGACACCCGCGGCGAATCGTTCAGGAATGCAATGTCATAACGTCCGCTCGCTGGTAGCTTGATGGTAGTGGAGTAAACGCCAGGTTTGATCTCTCGCAGGCTGCGATCGACAACCATCACTGCCATTGGCTCACGTCTATAGTTTTGAAAGTTACCCATCGGCGCGGCCATTCCCTCCGTGTAGTAATAGAGAACTCTGTCAACCGGATTCGCAACGATCACCGCGTTGCCTTCAGGCGCGAGCGCGATCGAGTCCGCGCGTATGGGTGTCGAACCCTGCCCGGGCGCCGCCTGACCACCCGGAAACTCAGTGACGTCGACCTCTTTATCGATCTTCCCGAGTCGCAGCATATAAATGTTTTCTGTCTCGAGTGATCTCACAAACGCAAATGCATTGCTGAACGTGATTTGATCCGGCGCCTTGACGACGTTCACTTCATGCAGCATGCGATTCGTGGCAGCGTCGAAGATGTGCACCGCGTTCTGCTTGGTATTGACCACGAAACCAAAGCGGCCGCCCGGAGCAAACCGGATCGAGTTCGTGCCGGGTTTGGTCTTCATGCGTGCGAGCACTTGATGGTCCTGCTCTTCAATCACCGTGATCGTTCCGTCGCCTTGACTCGCTACATAAACTGCTCTGCTTAATTCAGACACTGCCAGGGAAGCCGGTTCTGGTCCAACTTTGACATCGTGGAGCTTTTCAAGTTTCCGAATGTCGACGATCGAAACCGTTCCACTCTCGCTATTCGAAACGAACGCAAAGCGGTTATCACTGCTGATGACGATGTCGTGCCTGCCGGCGCCCGTCAGAATCTTTGCCGCCACTTTCAAATTGGCACGATCGATAACAGTCACGCCGCCTTCGTTGGCGACCCACACATACTGCTGATCCGGCTGGACCATGATGCGCGCCGGCTTAATGCCGGTATCGATGTAGGTCTCGACGATCCAGTTGCGCGTGTTGATTACCGCGACGTTGTTGATTGAGGGCAAGGTCACGAAGAGTTTCTCGCCGTCGTGCGTTAGCACCCAGTCTTCCCCAGGGCTCCTCAGCATCACGAGTGTGAGTAGTTTGCTGCCACCAAATCCCAGTAGTGGATCGATGACCGAGATGTCGGCACTCTTATTTAACGCGAGGACGTAATAAGAATTCAGATCGACATCGGGACGCGTGCGCAAACTGCCGGTCAGGTACGATTGGATCTTCTCGCGACATTGGGACGGCTCGATCAATTTCTCATTCGAGCTCTTGCTGATCCAAGCTGACAGGCCCAGACCCTTAACGGGTGTGCCAGTCGTCGTGTCAGTGACTTTGAATTTAACGTTGACGTCTTCCGCGGCTCGGATGTTGGTTGCATCTTGAGCCAGCGGTTCGACTGTAAATTCGATCGCGATTCCTTGTTCGACTATCTTCTGTGGTGCAACGGGCGCCTGGCCCTTCACTATGATCGTTAGAAGAAATAGGACGACGAATGAAATAAAGTATCGGTGGGTGTGTTGCTGCATGGTGAACTCCTCTCGGCTGCGTGGGGAACTGCGAAAAAATTCGCACACAAGATGCACAAAGGGCACAGAAGCATTTTCTGTACCCTTTGTGGTTAACGGAAAACGGTTACGGTGTTACTCGGAAGATACCCCAGATTCCGCCATCGAAGACGAAGGAATGTTGAGTCCGATACAGGAAGTCACCGATCGCGCGTGCGTTCCCACCGGCGCCATTCACCGGAATTACTTCATAGTGTGACGATGGTCCAATCCCATACTGGGCTCCCTTGAACTCTGAAAGCGGATTGTTGCCAATCGACTTGGAGTTGTTGGTGAAAGGCTCGTCCTGCCAGAAGTGTCCGTGGAGATTGAACACGTTGTTTCGCGCATGCCCATTTGCGTTCAGAACGTGGAACCTGACCGGTTGGCCGGCCTTTGCTGTGAACACCGGAGTCTGCGGATCGCCTCCAACCTGTGCGTTAGTCAGCACATTGGTGAAGTCGAACGTGTTTGTGATCTCGAACTTAGTTTCCGGAGCGTATCCCATGCGTTTCCAAAGCGGCTCAGTGCGATAGTTAATCGCTTTCTGCGCCGAGTCTTCAGCATCTTCAGCTCCGTCCGGACCACCAAGATTTGGCACCGCTGTGCCGTCTCCGAACCTCATGTTGATGTCCGTCTGGAATTGAAGAACGAACTCACGGAACGACGTGCCATCAGACTTTGTAACCGTCGCTTGCGCGCGCGATCCCGTGTCCTCAATCCACGTTGAACCCTGAGGTTCGACGACGAGCGAGCCAATCGCGCCCTTGTTGCTGTGCTTGATCGGATCGGACGAGATTAGGTTCGTAGCGCCAAACTCGATCGGCGTCGCGATGCGCTGGAAGCCGTTGATTTGAACGTCACCGGCGTACCAGGTGTACCGGGCGATGCCGCCTGGTCCAACCGTCTGATTTGGATTGAAGCCAACGTTCTTCCCATCGCTGTTCAGCACGTTGTACGCGAGTAGTTGAGGGTGCAAACCAACGTGCTTCGAAGGTTTCACCTGATTCGCATTGAAGTGGAACAGCAGATTTGTCATGGTGTTGAAGCCGTCCAAATCTGGTAACACGCTTGGCAGCTTATTCACCAATGTGAAGTTGATGCATTCACCTGCTTTTGCACGAACCACGAGCGGCTCAATCGGCACGCCGGCTTTGACCTTGCCAAACGCGTCAATGTCCGAACTGCGGAAATACATGATCGCCGTCGGATCATTGAGCGCGCCGCCGAGTCCAGGCCGGCTGTTGTAAACGAGCTTGCCTCCTGGCAACGCCGCTGCACTTACCGCCGTGACGCTGATGGTTCGTCTTGGCGCCGTCAACGGGCAGATACCAGTAGCAACAAGCTTGCCGGTGGCGAAGTCAGTATCAAGGGACTGCAAGATAGTGCTCTTATCGAGAAACTCCTCGCCAGCCGCTGTCGCCGCATCCGGATTAAGCGTAAGCGACCCCATGTCTGGTGACCAGAACCTCGTGTCGGTAGATATCTTGGTGTCCGTTGTCATCGACGGGTCGCTGGTGTCCTTGTAGTCGGTTATGCCGTTGGGGAAGTTTAAGTCCGTCGGGAACGACGAATCGTTGGTCGACGATTGCGCTGCCCCCTCCGCGTTATTGGGCAACACTGCCAGGTCTGTCTGGAACCCCGCCCGGCCGTTGTAGACGCGGAATAATCCCCAAACGCCATTCCACTGGCCGTCGACAGACGCGCTGTTCTGATAGAGGTAATCGACGAAAGCACGATTGCCGATAATCGATTCCTTGCCTGTCAGAAACTCGAAGTGTTCAGAGATGCCGGCTATTTGCGAATTCCTGTAGCCGGTATTGTTTACCGCCAATGGATCCTGCGGTGTGCCTGGTTGGTGCAGCCACTTGTGACCGTTGATAGTCAGGTTATGTGTTTCTTCATGTGCGCCGACGAGAATACGAATTTGAACTTTGTCGTTTTCGTAAGCTCTCAGGAGTGGAGTAAACGGATCGCCCGGTTTCACTCCTTTCGTGAGCGCAGGATAGAAGGCTGGTTGCACGTTGAAGTCCGGATCGGCTCGTGTGATGTTCGACTTGTAAACCTTCGACAAATCACCAGCCGCACCGGATGCCTGAGTGTTTGTAAACGGATCTCGCACGCGCATTGGCACGGGCTCATTCCGGTAATTGACGCTCATGGTGCCTGGGTCGGCTGCTGAGACAGCTTCCGGACATGGCGGTGGAAAGCCGTTCGGACAAACCTGGGGTTTTTCGACGAGGAATGGCAAACCCACTTCGTCCTTGACTGGCGGATTGATAACGCCTCCCGGATCCGGGATTGGCTTTCCGTTCCCGTCAACTCCTCTGCCTTTCTCATATGCAAGCTGGAAGTCGGCGAACTCAAACATAAACTCGCGATGCGGATCGTTGTCGATAATCATCGCTTGCCAGCTTGTTGGTCCACCATCAACCGGACGTGGTGGTGGAATGTTCTGACCACCCATCGTCGCTCCCGTTTCCGCGTTCTTCCAGACCGCTCCTTGCTGCTCGAGTACCAGACCGGCATACAAGCCGCCCTGCTGGTGAGTCGATGGTCCAAAGTGATCGTGTGTAAACACGGTGCGGAGCGTGCGATCTATCTTGTTATTGTTGAGAACATCGTCGGCAAACCAACGTTGGACGGTGGTCTGCGCACCGGGTGTTCCGAAGAACGGGTGTGATTTGGCTGTCGGACAAGTAAAGGTGCCGTCGCGAGGGTCACCGGAGTCCTTGCCCGTGCAGTTATTTTGTTTGCGAATGGCCCGGATGCGTTCGATCACCTCATCAGGGCTGAAGGTTCCGTCTTCGTAATTGAAGCCGTTACCAGAGCCGTCTGAGGAAGTGACGTCAAACTTCACCAGGTGGATGTGCTGCCCGATGATGTCGGTCGGCGTGCGGACTTGAAAGTCGTCCAGCTCGTAATAACCGGGCACCAGGTTGGTGTGATAGAAAGTGATGCAATCGTTTGTATTCGCGCGGAAGAAGAAGGGCTCGGGTGGCTTTGCTCCAGACTGTGCTGGTCCAACGTCTGCCCAAAGCGCAAGAATACGCGACTGCGGAAAATGCCAGCCTGCCTTGTTCAACTTCATGTCGAGTTGAAACGCAGCGGCCTTGTACATCCGGGGATTTCCTACTGCTTGTCCAGCATCGTTAACGCACGGATCAGCGAAAGGAGCTCCTGGTTTGCGAGGCAGTCCATTGAGCACGAAGTTAGCGGCTGCGCCCTCAGGTGTGTAGCTCGCGTGCAGACGTTGTTCGTGATAGACCATCGCCGCGATCTCGGCAGCAGTTCCATTTTCATTGATCTGTTGCGCAACTGCGGTTACCAGATCTTTGCTGAAGCTGAGATGGTTTTGAGCGGCTGGCGCTTGAACGAAAGTGCCTCCGGTAATTATGTGTCTGGGCAAACCACCGTCGTCGATAGTGTCGAGCGGCGGCTTTGGTGGTCGATGCCCTGCCTGTGCGGGATTGAAGAACGGATAACCGGGCACAGTTGCTGTTGGCATCGGCGCCATTGCGAGTGTCGGCAGTGGGACAAGCGCAGGCGTAGGTGTGCCGGCGAGAATCTCACCGTCAGGCAAAGCGCGAGAGCCTGGAACGGGAATCCCATTCGCATCCAACAGTGTTCCCGCCTCAAACACGTCGTGCGAGCGCCACAGTTCCCACATGCCCTGTGCAAAGTGCGGATAGAAGTGGCAATGGAAGATGGAATCGCCAACGACCTTGTTTCGGTTGCCGGAGCCGCCATAAACGATTTCGGTCGTAAATGCGTAGCCTGGTCCAAGCGCCTGACTATCGAGATATGTTGAATTATCGTCGTCAGGTGTCTGCAACCATTGGTGCGCGTGCAGGTGATGAATGTGATGTTCCTTTGGTCCTGCATGCACCACTCTCATCTTCACCGGATCATTGATGTAACTGTGATGCACGTTGGAAGGATCGTCGGGATACAAGACCTTAGTGGCCTTCCTGCCGAGGATTAAATTTCCATTTGCATCAGTCGTATTCGCCGGCTTGTCAACTATCTGCGCGGGATCGCCGACGGTCCAGGATGAAAGAAAGAATTCTTCATACTTGCACTCGGTGCAGTTGAACATCGGGCCGACTCCGAGCCGGTTGGCAAGGATCTCTGCGCCCGCGCCGGCAACACCGTAGTTGATAGCAAATCCGTCCTTAACACTGTGAAGCGTGTGCTTCAGTTGGGTGGATTCGAACTGCGGAAACGCTTGCAGTGCTTTGATCTCGTCGTGATAGACCACGGTGAATTCGCGGAACGGACGCTCGCGATCCGGTTCGGTCTGATTCGGCCGGTAGGTTCCCGGTGTAAAGCGTCCTTTGTTGGGACCAGTGATGATCGCGTTGAGATCGGTAGCCACGATCGTGTCGCCGTTGAGCATCTTGAGGATTGGCTTACCGGCCTTGGGATGTGTCGCGGGATATACAGCGTCGTAATTGATGATCGGCTGACCTTTCGGCGTGGTGCCTGTTGTCGCCAAAGCAAGGTCAGCTTGCGTGACCTGCGAGCGATACCACTCGGCGCCGACTGCCTCGACGTTGACGCTTCCGAATAATCCGTGCGCCAACGTTCCACCATCACCTTCGCCACCCGTCGTGGCGGCAGTGCTGTACATCAGGTTGTTTCCTTCGCGCGCGGCGGTCAGAGTGTAGACAGTCGAAGCGCCTGGCGGGATGAGGCTCGGCGCATTGGCGCCGACATTCGAGCCATCAGAGCCGATAGTCGACGGTTCCATTCCGATGACGTGTATGCCTGCGTTGCGAGTTGCAGGTTGATCGCCCAGTGCCGAAGGTGAAAGCAGATTGGTAAAGGTAATGCGCAGACAGTCTCCGCTGTTCATGCGCAGGACAATCGGTCTGGGCCGTTTGTCGCTCCGTAATCTAATGTTGCCGGCGACAAGACCTTTGGCAGCGTCGATTGCTACAACATCCTGCTTGAGTGCGTAGATCATGCCATTCGGATTCATGGCTCCGAGGCGGTTGAACATGATTGCCTGATCGAGCGCAACCACGTCGGCCTTGATAGTGCGAGTACAAGCAGGTGCGGGTGTGGGTGCGGGCACGAGTGTGCCCATTGGCTCCTCAGGTAATTTGAATTGTGCCTGAGCGCTGAATGCAGTTATTAGTAGAAGAGATGACAAAGACAGCAGCAAGGAGAGCTTTCTCCTGCGGTGGGTTTTATGTTTGCTTTTCATCGTAATTTCCTCCGAGTAATTCGGGTAAACCCCTTGGACCAGCCTCGAGCTGTCTCGAGTTGAATTGCAAGAACTGCTGCAACAATCATGCCTGCCGCTGCCTGGTCCATATTTGCTTTTGCGGTGTGTGTGAGTATGTCTCAGCGTGAGACATGCGAGTGAGATGTGCTTCACGATGAAGCATTAATATTTCCTCGCAAAGGCGCAAAGGCGCAGAGAAGGAGTTGAGTTCTTCTTTGCGTCTTTGCGTCCTTTGCGGGGTTACCTCGTGGCGCGCTCGACTTTGATGCCGAGTTTTTTGAGTTTGCGATAGAAGGTGGGTCGTGGGAAACGAAGAATCTGCGCACTCCGCCTGACGTTGCCTGAAGTGCGTTCAAGCGTCTGCAAAATTGCTTCACGCTCGATCTCTTCCATTGGGACCAGCGGTGGAATCACAAAAGACGAATTGTTGAACCGAGCACGTTGGAACTCCTCCGGCAGGCACTCGGGCCGCAATTGATTGCCCGGGCAAAACAGCACCGCACGTTCAATGACACTCTCAAGTTCGCGAATGTTTCCAGGCCAACTGTAACGCAGTAGGCGCATCACCGTTTCCTGCGATAGATTTCGAATGTTCCTGTCATACTGTAGGTTGAAGCGCTCGAGAAAATATTTCGCAATCAGTGGTACGTCATCAAGACGCTCACGCAACGGCGGCACCTTGATCTTGATCGTGCTGATGCGAAAGTAGAGATCCTTGCGCAGGACACCTTCCTGCAGCAACGCCGACGTGTCGCGATTCGTTGCCGACAGCAGACGAAAATTGACATCGATCTCACGTTCGTCGCCTACACGTCGTAGCTTTCGCTCCTGCAAAACACGCAAGAGTTTCGTCTGCAAGTGCGCGGGCATCTCCGCGATCTCGTCGAGCAACAATGTCCCGCCGTTTGCGGCTTCGATCAATCCGCGTTTGTCGCGGCCCGCTCCGGTGAAGGCGCCTTTTTGGTATCCGAACAACTCAGACTCGATGAGCTCGTGTGGTATCGCCGAGCAGTTGATCTGTATGAACGGGCCCGAGGAACGTTGACTCTGCGCATGAAAAGCCGTTGCGATCAACTCCTTACCGGTGCCGCTCTCGCCCTCGATCAAAACCGATGCGTCCGAGGGTGCGGTAGTGCGGATCGTCTCTATGATCTGGTGCAACTTCCGATTGCGACCAATCATACCGAACGTCTCTGTGTCGCCGCTCAGAGTTCGTTTGAGGATTTCATTCTCGCGTTTCAACGTCCCAAGCTCTAAAGCGCGGTCCACCAGCGTATAAAGGCGATCGAGAGAATAGGGCTTCTCCAGATAGTAGTAAGCGCCGCGTTTGATCGCTTCGATTGTGATGTCCAATGAGCCATGACCAGTCATCAAGATGACTTCGGTTTCGGGCGTCTCACTCTTTACGTGAGTGATTACGTCTGTTCCTCTTCCGTCCGGCAGGCACAAGTCAGTGATAACGAGATCGACTTGCGTGCGGCTCAAGAGCGCGATTGATTCGGCAAAGTACCGCGCGATTAGAACTTTAAACCCGGCTTCCGTAAGCACCACGCGTAGCGAATCCGTCACATGGGTGTCGTCGTCGACGACTAGAATAGTTTTCTGCTGAGGTTCTCTCATCGTCCAAATGCCTGGTCCAAGGGTTTAACGCGGCGGCGAGCGCGTCGGTTGATAAAACTGGGCGGCTACGGGAGGTGCAAATCTCCCTGCAACTCGCGTACATCGAGTTGGATCAACATGTTCGTCGGATTTTTATGGAGAAAAAGGGAAAACCTCCGCACTCATTGCGCGCTTTTCCGCAAATCGAGGAGCACTGACGCCGCCGCTACCGCTCTCGGCTGCGTAGCACGACGCTTGCTACAGCATGGTCCAATCTGACCTCAGTCTAAGGAGATCGATCATGAAAAAAGTTGTAGCGGCGATGATTATGTTGCTGGTTTGGATGCCGGCGGTGGTGCAATCGCAAACGCCGACAGTCGCGGAAGACTGTGCATGTGAGCCGCAGGTGTTACCGTCCGTCCTCGCGATCATTAACGGCGTGACTATTACTCGGCGCGATCTTGAAAAGGCGACCGGCGAGCGAGTTCGCAATCTGCAAAAGCAGGTGATAGACGCACGCAAGCGCGAACTCGATCTACAGATCAACTCAAAACTTCTCGCCGCCGAAGCGAAAAAGCGAGGCATCACTACGTCAATGCTCCTCGAACAGGAAGTTGTGGCTAAAGTGAAAGTGCCTACTCAAGCTGAGGCACAAATGTTTTACGACCAAAAGAAGACGCAGATCGAGGGCGATTTTGACTCGGTCAAAGACGACATCCTGAAATACTTGACTGACGAGCGACAGCGTGCGGAGGCGAAGAGGTTTGCTGACGGACTGCGCGCCGCGAGCAACACGGTAGTTAAGGTGCCGCAGGCGGTGGCTCCACGCAACGACTCGGAACGTGCGCAGGTCCTGGCAATCGTCGACGGCGTAAATATCACCTCAGGTGACGTTGAAGACTCCCTCAAGGCTCTGATCGTGAACGTTCAGGAGAAGGTTTACAATCTGCGCAAAAACGAACTCGACCTTACTATCAACGACACGCTCCTCGCGCAGGAAGCACAAAAGCGCAAGATAACGGCAGATGCACTGCTTGATGCGGAAGTTAAGCCGAAGCAGGTCACCGAAGAACAAGCGCGCGCGTTTTTCGAACAAAACAAGGAGCGTGTGAGCGGTGACTTCGCACAAACAAAAGATTCTATTATCAGTTACCTGCAACAGACGGAACTGCGCATTGCGGAACGCGCGTTTGTTGAAAAGCTTCGGGCAGCCGCTTCGCTACAGGTATTCCTTGATCAGCCACAAAAAAGCACAAAATGATTTGTGTGACTTTTTGTGGCCTTAGTTCAGAGGTCGATAGGAATCGAGCATCTTCATGTAGTTCGCCCTTTCAAACGCGGCGGGTTCGGCGCAATGTTTTTGACTCATTGCGCCGATCATCTGCATGACGCTCTCGTATTCGTGCTCGTTGAGCCATGTGACGAGTTCATTCAGGACTTGCCCGATACGCCGAACGCCGTTTTGCAGTAGCTCTGAAGCCATCATCGTGACTTTTGCGCCAGCCATCAATCCTTTAATCACGTCGTGCGACGTGTGAATGCCGCTGGTTATGGCGAGATCGGCGCTCACGCGGCCGTAGAGAATCGCCACCCAACGCAGCGGCAAACGCAGATCATCCGAATTACTCAAGACGAGCCGCGGTGCGACTTCAAGGTTTTCGAGATCGAAGTCGGGTTGGTAGAAGCGATTGAAAAGGACCAGGCCATCTGAACCGTGATCCGCCAAGCGACTCGACATGTTCGCGACGGAACTGAAGAACGGACTAAGCTTCACTGCTACAGGAATCGTCACCGCTTGCCTGACGGCTGAGAGAATGTCGAGATAAAGTCTTTCCACCTCCATGCCTGTGATGTCGGGATGTGTCGGAAGGTAGTAGATATTCAGCTCGAGAGCATCAGCGCCGGCTTCTTCAATCAACGAGGCATAGTCGGTCCAACCACCAACAGACGTCCCATTCAAGCTGCCGATGATGGGAACATTCACCGTTTCCTTCGCGCGACGAATGAGGTTCAGGTATTGATCTGGACCCACGTTGTAGCTCTGCATGTCAGGAAAATAGCTGATCGACTCCGCATAGCTGTCGATACCCTGGGTCAAGTGATAGTCGATGTAGTAGCTATCGAAACCGATCTGCTCTTCAAACAGTGAATACATCACTACCGCCGCCGCCCCTGCATCCTCAACACGCCGGATGCTGTCGACAGTGTGCGAGAGTGGCGACGAAGACGCCACGATCGGGTTCTTCAAATCCATGCCGAGGTAGTTAGTTGTTAGATTCATGGCGGCCCTCCGTTGGTGGAAGTCGGCTCCGAAACGCCGAAGGCGTAAGTCGGCTTTGCTCCGAAACGCCGAAGGCGTTGGCTAATTTCAGCCCAGGGTTAAACAGCGGAGCGACAACCCTGGGACAGCATCACCACGTTTGTTTCAACCCTGAAAGGGTTAATAGCGCACAGGCCTAACGCTTTCAGCGTTGGTGGGTGCTTTTTATTTCGCGACCCAGGGTTGTCGCTGCGCTCCCAACCCTGGGATAGCATCACCACGTTTGTTTCAACCCTGAAAGGATTAATAGCGCACAGGCCTAACGCTTTCAGCGTTGGTGGGTGCTTTTTATTTCGCGACCCAGGGTTGTCGCTGCGCTCCCAACCCGGGGATAGCATCACCACGTTTGTTTCAACCCTGAAAGGGTTAATAGCGCACAGGCCTAACGCTTTCAGCGTTGGTGGGTGCTTTTTATTTCGCGACCCAGGGTTGTCGCTGCGCTCCCAACCCTGGGCTGAAATTAGCGAACGCCTTCGGCGTTATTCACGTACCCCTTCCACTACAACCCTGGGATAGCATCACCACTGAAATTAGCAACGCCTTCGG
>Ga0207671_10000895_pt1 | contig 37669 bp, 45 predicted proteins | sample KBSC24metaG_FD_184352 | JGI IMG/M metagenome (GOLD analysis project Ga0207671, IMG submission 184352) | Corn rhizosphere microbial communities from Kellogg Biological Station, Michigan, USA - KBS C2-4 metaG (SPAdes) (version 2) | ecosystem: Host-associated > Plants > Roots > Rhizosphere > Soil...
TCGCTCCCACGCATTGAGGGCCCCTTGCGGGGGCCCTCGTAGCTTGGTGTTCACGCTGCTGAAATCAGACCCGCGTCCTCGCCGCCGAATAGAGGCGGATCTACACCGCCGCCAACAACATCCGCATCCCTCACAAGGGCGATGTCGTCGGCCGCGTGGTTGAAAGCGCCTTCGACGTGCTCGACGGGTTCACGCGCGTGGTGGAAGAGCGCGACGAGATGAAGGCGCTCACGCTGTCGCGCGAGGAGCAAGGTGCGTTCGCCCGGGCGGCGCTGGAACTGAAGTACGAGACGGATGCGGCGCCGGTGCCGGTGACCGAGGACCAGCTGCTGCAATCGCGTCGCTTCGAGGATCGGGCCGGCGATCTGTGGACCACGTTCAACAAGGTGCAGGAGAACCTCGTGCGTGGTGGCCTGCAAGGGCGCAGCAAGACGGGCCGTGCGATGCGCACGCGTGGAGTGAGCGGCATCGATCAAAGCGTAAAGCTCAACCGGGCGCTGTGGGTGCTGGCTGAGGAAATGCGCAAGATCCGCGGCTAACCTAGAGAAGAAGGCGCGCGACGCGCCTTCTCTGTCATCGACAAACACAGGGAAAGGATTGAACGATGAGCAACAACCATCAGGCCACCGCCGATCGCTTCGACAGCGCTGAGCTCGAGCTGCTCGCCGAAGGAATGCACCGCCTCCGCGAGCTCAAAGTGACCGCACTCGCAGAAGTTACCGCGGTGGCAGGGCTTGAGCGGTTCACCCCCCGTGACTTTGGCGTCCCGCAGATCGATGCATTGATCGAGAAGCTCGACGTGCTGCAGGCGCAATGCTGAGCGAAGGGGACTGAGCATGTGCGACGAGGTGTTCAGCTGGTATCGCTGCTACCTCCGCAGCGCGCCGGGGATGGGGGAACACTACGACGGCCACGTCGACGTGCTGTCGCCGAACGAAACCGAAGTGTTCGAGCGAGCCGTGCGGCATCTGGCGCGAACGAGTTTCCAGGATCGGCCCAGCATGGCGAGCTGGCGCGTCGATCGTATCGAAGCGATCCAGGCGTCGACGGTGGGGGTGGCTTGAATCTGCGCCTGGTGGAGTGGGTCGGAGCGGCTGGCGGCATAGCGGGAACGCTGCTGATCGTCCTGAACAACGCCTATTCGGGGTGGGGCTTCGTGCTCTACCTGATCTCGAATCTCTGCTGGATCAGGTTCGGCGTGCCAGGAGGACGACGGGCCTAACCGTTCAACATCTCGTGTACTTGGCCACGTCGCTGCTCGGGATCTGGTTGATCGCGCCGCAGGTCGCCGGCGATGGGGCGATCGCAAGCCTGGTGCGCCTGGTCAGCGGGTGGGCCCAGGCAATCACGCACTGACGTTCGATGCGGCGCGCTGCTCGAGCTTGGCCAGCCTCACTTGTCGTTGCGGGTTCTGGCCATCGCCTACAGCCGCAGACATCCATCGCGCTGCGGCGAGAACCTCCGGTGCCCCGAACAGGTCGGCCGCCACGCTGTCGGCGCTGATCTCGCGAGCGGTTTCTTGGCGCCGGTTCAGGAGCGAGGACATTGCGGCCGCCTGGATGATGACGCCGAGCAGCACCAGAGGCGGGGCGAAGAAGCTCAATGTGTAGAGGATGCTGCCGACGAGCCATAGCCATTGCAGCCGTGAGTGCCCGCACAAGATGTGTCCGTACTCGTGGCCAAGGATGTAGCGGCGGACCTCGGTGGGGCAGCTGGCCTGCGCCGGGGTGATGAAGATCCAGTGATAGAGCGTCCAGGCACCGAGGCGACTTCGAGTGAGCATGCGCGGCAGCACGAACACGCGCGGGGTGACCAGGCGAGCCCATTGAGTGGGCCGCCGAGCTGAGATCGCTGCCAGGTCGGTGCTCCAAACGCCATCCATAAGCCCTGTTGGTTGCCTCGATTTCAGCTCTCAATGTACCGCAGTTGCGAGACCATCAACACTACAACTATCGATTGACAAAACGAAGCGCGTGAAGTATCTTTCTAGAGACGATATGCAACGTGTCGTCACCCGTGCCGTGCGGTTTCTCGGCTCCGCCTTTGGAGGCTTCCATGAAGTCAGTTTTGTATGGCTTGCTTCTCGCGTTCCTGCCTGAACTCGCCGCAATGCGTCAGGGGATGTGTCGTCTTTCCAGTGCCTCATCGATGCCGCTACAGGTCGACATCCGTTTTCGCTTCGAGGGTGCTTTGCTCTGCGCGTTGAACTTCGAGACGGGTCTGCAGCTGCTGCTTTACGTCGATCTGGCCGAACACATTGCGCGTCCGTTGCATGCCACCGAGAGCGGCGTGTTTCATCTGGCCGGCGACAGCGAGGGTGCGATCGACGTCGCCGAGGAGATGCACCTGGCGTCGCTCTCGATTGGGCTGCTGTCGTCCGTGTGCCAGGCGGAGCACTCCGGTGTACGGGGATGCTTGAAGCCCTCTTGAGGAGGGGGCTTGAAAGGAGAATGAGCATGAGCAAACTCGAAGAGCTGTGCTCCGAGCTCGACCTGCAGGTCTTGCGCGACTGGGCCGGGCTAGCAGGAGAATCGGCGCGGTTTGCGCTGGGTGCAAAGCGCGATCGTGCCGCGGGCGTGCCGGGGTTTGTCGTCACGCCGTGGTTCACGAGTCGCGAAGCGCTCGAGCGACATTGCGACGCGAACCATGCGGCGATCGTCGAGGAAGGCGTGCCGGAATGCTGAGCGCAGCTGCGTTCTTTGGCGTGCGGAACGGGCTGACAATGGAGCCTATGACATTCCGCGTATATGTTCGCTGGCCAAACCAGCGTGTCACCGACAAAACCGTGACCGACAGTCGAGCGGTTGCGGATATCGCGTTCAACGAACTTGTTGCAAGGCCGGATCTGGCGCGAAACGGTGCGCTGGGCGTGTCCCTGACCGAAGACGGGAAGCAACTCGAATACCGAGATCTGCAGGCGGTGCCGGTTCCGGTGCCGAGCAATCGTCGACGAAGTTGAATCGTGGGGGACAACTCTCGGGCTTTGACGCGCATTGACCTGCACTACGAGCAGGGCCGGTGCAACTATCGGTTGGTGTTCGGTAAGCCGCTGTCGACAAGCACGAACGAGAATGCATACGGGGTTCGCAGGGAGTCGGCATTGTTCGAGCCGGGCAGCATCTTGGCACTCGATTTATGGGAGCCAACAGCAGCGGGACGCACGCGACGTTGGAAGACGTTCGTGCTGCAAACGGGTCGGCCCGGCGAGATCCTGACGGCCGTTCCGCAAGTTTCGCCTGGCTCTCACGTGCTGATGGAAGCGACCGGCGCGAGGCGATGCAAGTTCCTACTTCAGTGGTTGGCGGAGCTTCAATCGGACGGTGATCCGACATCGATGTCAGCCGAGTTTTTTCAAGGGAGAGACCTATGGTTTCAGGGAATGGTGCCGGAGCAGTGGAGGCCAAGCGACCTTCATCGGCGTGGCTGAGCGGGCGGGTCAAGACCAAAGCGCCGTTCCTCATCATTGCGGTATGTGCGGCGATTGTCGTGATCGTGCGCGTGGCATGGGCCCGCTGGGGGCCTGAACTGATCATCAATTACACGCACTCGGAGCCCTACGGGATCTATCGCGTCAACAAGCTACAGACCGTCGCGTATCAGCGGGGGATGATGGTGCTGCTGCCCGTCCCGGAGTCTGTGAAAGCCCTGGTTGTTGAACGCGGATGGTTGAACCCTGGTCACCCGCTGATGAAGCAAGTCGGGGCGATCGCCGGTGACCGTGTGTGCATCAGCGACACAGAGATCGAGGTCAATGGAGCGAGTTACGGGCCGATATTTCGGGTCGATAGCCTGGGCCGAGACATGCCTAAGATGCGCGGCTGTTTCACTATCGTGGCGGGCCAGTTCCTTCCGTTGAGCAACTTCACTGAGAAGTCCTTTGACGGGCGTTACGTCGGGCCTCAGCCTCTCGCTGCGGTGCTGGGCCAGGTGGAGCCGGTATGGATTTTCTGAGCTTTGCCGAGACCTGCGGGCCCGATGTTCACCCCGTCACGACGGTGGCGATGATCAAGGCAGAGAGCAGGTATCAGCCTCTTGCGGTCCGGAACAACACCAGCAAGCAGACGTTCTATCCGGCGACGATCGACGAAGCGAGGGTTCTGGTGGAGGGTTTCGCTGCGAAAGGTGACCGGCTGGCGATCGGACTTATGCAGGTGACAACGCCGTGGGTTACCCGCTACAACATCAAGCCGGCCGATCTTCTCGATGGGTGCACCAATGTCCGCATAGGCACCAGCATTCTCCGGGCGAACTACGAAGCATGCACACGGGTCGGGCGCTCGCCGAAGGCAACGCTGGAGTGCGCGCTGTCGATGTATTGGTCAGGCGATGATGCGGTCGGTGGGGCCTACGTAAATCAGGTTTATCAGCTGGCGGGAAGTGCGAATCGGGTGCAGGAAACGCAAGGTGTCAGCGACGGTGTGTTGCGCTCGAAGGCCGGCAAGACGGGAGTCGTTCCGAGCTTTCAATCTGTGCCGGTATCGAAGGAATCCGCCGGTTTCAGTCCGCAGGTTTCCGACGGCTTCACGTTCCGATAAGCGTTCGTCGCCATCAATGCTGGGCGTTTCCCCGCCAAGGCGGGGACCGGGCTCTTGCCCTGAAGGGTCGAGCCAGCAGGCTGTCTCGATCGGCCCAAGGGCCGACTAACGATCCCTAACGCACTCCGCGCCTGCGGCGTTGCGCGCTTCGCTTGCCAAATTCAGAGCGGTGCATCCCCTGGGGTGGAAGAGGTGTCAATGGCGGGGCTGGAAGCCGCAAGCGGAGCGCAGCCGAAGGCGAGCACCGAACGGGTGGAAGCCCCGGCGAAGCGAACCATTGACACCTCTTGAACTCCACCACGCTGACCGGCAAGGGGCTGGATAGCGTAGCGAAGCGCAGCGCCCCCAGCACCCTTGACGACAGAGGGCGACTCGCTCCATTCCCCGCCTGGCGGGGAAGGGCGGGGGGATGGGGGTGCCGGTAGTTCGCGCTGAATCCGTGCGCTGAATTTGTACCGCAAAGGGTTGCGTTCAGCGTCGGAATCGTGCGCTGAATTTGTACCGCAAAGGGTTGCTTCAGCGTCGGAATCGCGTGCGCTGAATTTGTACCGCGGCCATGGCGCATCGGGCGAGGAATCGGAAGGGTTTGATGCGCTGAATTTGTACCGAGGAGAATGCGCGGAGGAGGGCGGAAGGCGTGGAAAAGGTAGTGCAAGATAAAAGGGTTGTTGTGTTATTTATCTAAGTCTTTGTCAGAACAAGGAAAAATATGGTGTGCATATGTCTTGTTTGGTGCTCAGTTTGTGTGTAAGCTGCTGCTGTGAAACAATTTTTAGCGCACAGAGGACTCCGCAGCCCATGATTGATCCGAGCCGCTTCACATCGGCAGCGCCGGCGCATCGCTTCCCGGCCGACTCGCATCCGTTCCGGGTGCGTGTGTCGAAGGGCAAGGCCGACGCGGCACCGCCGAACGTCGCGAGCCTCGGGAGAGCGGTCCGAGCGATGAGTTCGAAGAAGGGGGTGTCGGGTGCGCGGCGAGGCGCTGGATCGCTACGGGACGGTCGCGGCGTCACGAGTGGCGCGCAGCGCAGCGGGATGCGACAGCGTGTGATCGTGAAGGCGCGCGTGGTGGTGAATGGTCCGCGTGTGAAAGCGCGGCGCGGTATCACCGCGCATGTGGGCTACCTCGAGCGTGACGAGGTGTCCGTGGACGGCAAAGCCGGTCAAGCGTTCGATCGTGATGGCGACCTGGATCACGATGACGTGGTCGCGTTCGTAGACCGGGCCGTCGATGATCGGCATCACTTCCGATTCATCGTGTCGCCGGAGCGCGGCGCGGATCTGGACCTCGAGGAGTACGCGCGTGACTTCATGCGGCAGACCGAGGCGGATCTAGGTACGCGGCTCGATTGGCTGGGTGCTGTTCACACCAACACCGACAACCCGCACGTGCATCTGGTCGTGCGCGGCGTCGACGAGCGTGGCGCGGATTTGGTGATGAGCCGCGACTACATCTCGCACGGCCTGCGCGAATCCGCGCAGGACATTGCGACCCGTTACCTCGGGCCGCGGCTCGAGGCAGATATCGAGAAGGAGCGTGCGGCGAACATCAGCGCCGAACGCTTCACGGCATTGGACCGGCGGCTGGTCAACATCGCGCAGGATGGCATCGTCAGCACGCGCGTGCCTGAAGGCGCCGAGAGCGAACGCGCCTACAAGGCGCGGCTGACGGACATCGGCCGTCTGCAGCATCTTGAAGGGCTTGGCATGGCCGAGGAGATCGCGCCTGGCCAGTGGCAGCTCGGTGACGGCTTCGAGACGCGCCTGCGCGACATGGGTACCCGCCATGACATCGTGAAGCAGGTTCATGCGCGCCTGGGTCCCAAGGACCGGCCCAGCGACATCGTGCTCTACAGCAAGGATGCGCCGCCAGGCGTGAAGATCGCCGGCGAGGTGATCGATCACGGCATGGTCGACGAGATCACCGATCGGCAGTACCTGGTGGTCAACGGTGCGGACGGGAAGGCCTATTACGTCGCACTGTCGCGGTTTAGCGAGAGGCCCGAGGCGAACGCTCGAATCGGCAGCGTGGTGACCCTGGAGACAGTGCAGCGCCCCGCGACGACGAACGCCGACCAGAACATCACGGAGCATGCGGCGCGCCATGGCGGCGTCTACGACGCGCAAGCGCACCGCGATGAGGTTGTGCGATCGGGACGACTGCCTACCGGCGCCGATCCGGAGGAGTACGTCGCTGCCCACGTGCGGCGCCTCGAGGGGCACGCTCGTCGACGGCTGGTTGACCAGGTTGACGGTGGACGATTCAAGGTCCCGGCCGACCTGACCGATCGGTTGCAGGAGGCCGCGGGCAAGGGCCGAGACAGCGGGGCCTACGTCGAGGTCGTTCGCCAGTCGCCGCTCGGCCTGCGCGAGCAGATGAGCGCCACCGGGCCGACCTGGCTCGACAGCAAGATCGCCGCCGGAGAACACCTGCAGCCTGTCAACCGAATCGGCGCGTCCCGCTTCCAGATGCGGGTGCGGGCGGCCCTACGCGGCCGTGTGGCGCAGTTGCGAGCGAGGGGCCTCATGCAGGAGCAGGACGGTCAGGCGAGCCTGCGGCTGCAGGCCTTGGATGAGATGTATCGGCAGGAGCATGCGCAAAAGGCGGCGCAGCTGTCACGGCAGCTCGGGCAGCACGTGAGCCTCAAGGAGAACGAGCCGTTCCGCGGCAAGGTTGCGCGGGTTGAGCAGCTCGCAAGCGGGCCGCACGCCGTGGTCGTGGGTGAGGGCAATTTCGCGCTGGTACCGATGCGCGGCGGCCTGGCGCGGCAGGTTGGCCAGCGCGTCGAGTTGACGGTGCAGCGAAGCAGGCCGACCATGGATCGCGGTCAGCCGTCGCAGATGCAGATGCCGATGCGGTACGTCGCGCTCGACGTGCCGACACGGCAGCGAGGTGGCCCTGCGCGGGGCCGATGATCGTTTCATAGGGAGCAAGTCAAATGCAAGGCAAAGTCACGCACGAGCGTGCGCCAGGCACGTTCACGCTGGTGCCGCTGATCCTGTTCAGCCTCACGACCCTAGCCGGTTGGTGGTACGTCACGCAGCGGCTCGCCGAGGCGCTGGGGCACCAGTCCCAGCTCGGCGAACCGTGGTTCACCTTCAGGGGTGCACCGATCTATGAGCCGTGGAAGGTGCTGACTTGGAACTACTGGTATCACTCCTACGCGCCGGAGGTGTTCAACGACGCGATGAAGTACGTGTTCGGTTCGATCTTCGTCGCCATCGTCGTGGTCATCGTGTACGCCGTCTTCGTCGCCCGGCGCGGGCGTGTCGCAACGACCTATGGCAGCGCGAAGTGGGCCGATCAGAAGGAGATGGAGCAAGCCGGCCTGCTCGGCGGCTCGGGGGTCGTGCTGGGCTCCGGCCCGGACGGACGCTATCTCATGCACGACGGTCCCGAAAACATCGGCATCGTCGCGCCGCCGCGATCGGGCAAGGGGGCGGGGCCGATCATCTCGACGCTGCTGACCTGGGGGCATAGCGTCGTCGTCAACGACATCCGCAAGGAGAACTGGGAAGCGACAGCGGGCTACCGCGCGAAGTTCTCGAACGTCATCTACTTCAACCCCACCGATCCGCTGTCGGCGCACTTCAATCCGCTTTTCGAAGTGCGCAAGGGACCGAAGGCGATCGCCGACGCGCAGAACGTCGCCGACATGATCGTGGACCCAGACGGCACGGGAAAGCCGGACCACTGGGACAAGACGAGTCATGCGCTGCTGGTGGCGGCGATCCTGCACATCCTGTACGCGGAGGAGGACAAGGGTATGCGCGGGCTGTCGGCGTTCCTGGCGGACCCCGAACGCGACATGATCACCACGTTGCATCACATGCTGCGGACCGACCACGGCGACCCCGACGTGCATCTGGCGATCGCCTCCGCAGCGCGTGAAAACCTCAACCGATCGCCGAACGAATTGAGCGGCGTGATGTCGACGGCGATGAGCTTCCTGGGCCTCTACCGCGATCCGATCATCGCGAAAAACACCGCCGACAGTGACTTCTGCATTCAGGACCTGATCCACGGCGACAAGCCCGTGTCGCTCTACATGGTGATCCCGCCTTCGGAGATGAATCGGACGCGTCCGCTGCGTCGATTGATCTGGGCTCAGATCGGCCGAAAGCTGATGGAAGAGCACACCCCGATGCACCAGGTCAAGCCCACCTACTTTGGGCGATTCCGCGCGTGGCTGGCGGACATTGGACTGCTGCGCAAGGCCGCCGCCAAGCAGGCGAGCGAGGCCGGCGGCCGCCGTCGCGTGCTGCTCCTGGCGGACGAATTCCCGGCGCTCGGGCGCATGGATTTCTTCGAAACCCAACTGGCCTACACCGGCGGCTACGGCATCAAGGCGATGATCGTCGCGCAGAGCCGCAACCAGATCGACAAGGTCTACGGCAACACGAACAGCATTCTTGATTTGTGCCACGTGCGCGTGTTCTTCACGCCCAACGACGACAAGACCGCCGAGACGATCTCCGCATTGACCGGAACGAAGACCGAGGTTCATCAGCAGAAGACGTACACCGGTCACCGGCTGGCGCCGTGGCTCGCGCATGTGATGATCGCCGACCAGGAGGTGGCGCGGCCGTTGCTCACGCCCGGCGAAGTCCTGACTTTCCCGGCCGAGGAATCCTTGGTGTTCGTGGCGGGCCACAACCCGATGCGCGCCCGCAAGCTGATGTACTTCTCTGACCCAAACCTCAAACGCCGCGTCGTCGCTTCCCCGAACCTCGATGGTCGCAGACCCTACCCGTATCGGCCACGGCCGCGCCCGGGCGATTGGGACGGCGTGGTCGCGGCGGAATCGGACGTTGTCGACGGCGCCGTCATCGATGCTGATGGCGAGCTGCAGGATCTGGAAAAGCCGATCGAGCCGGAGGCGGCGCAGGCGACCGCCAAGGCGGCCGCGCACGCTCCCGAGCTCGAGCAGGACCTGGAGGCCGAGATTGATCAAGCGATCGACGTGCCGAGTGCGGATCTGGTTCGCCGGGTCGCGTTCGACGAGCTACAGCAGGATCGTCGGGAGCGCTCGCGCGAACATCGGCATCGGCACAATGACCCGGACTTGGATCGGGCGATCTGAATGGCAACAAGAGAACGTCGCACGATCAAGAAGGCTGAGCGCACCGTGCGCTTGAATTCCGAGATCCCGCTGAGCCTCGATGAGGCACTGCGGATGCACGCCGCGACCAAGCGCGTGTCACGCAAGATCATCGTGGAGCAAGCGCTGCGGGCGTTCCTCAGCCCGGGCAGCGAGGACAACCGCGACGCCATGATCGCGCGGCGACTGCAGCGCATCGACCAGAAGTTGCTGACGATCGTCGAGGGCGAGAAGCTCACCGCGGAGACGCTCGGCGTGTGGGTGCAGATTGCGCTCGGACTGCTGCCCGAGCCGATCACCGGTCCCGAGAAGGAGGAGTTCAGCGCCAAGGTCAAGCGGCGTTGGCCGCGCTTCATTGACCTGGTGACCGAAGTCCTCGCCGAACGCAGTCGCGGCCTCTACAGCTACCTCCCGAAGCAGGTGGTGGCACGGCCGGAGGATTTCGCCGAACCGGCCGGTCCGACCGACAACAAAGAAGGGGGTGGTGATGGTAAGAGCGAATAGCGGGCCGGCTGCGGCCGAGCGTCCGTCCATGCCGGGACAATCGGCGTTCTATAACCCCATTACACAGAAGCGCATGCTCGACATGATGCGTTCCGACATGGGTGAGCCGATGTGGACGGCTTTGAACGACAGCGCTGTAACCGAGATCAGTGCGAACAGCGACGGGTCCGTCTGGGTCGACCGAGTCGGCGCGGGGCGAGTGCGCCTGCCGGATGACATCCGCAGCGATCGCGTGTACAGCATCCTCACGATCGTGGCCGACGCCAAAGGCGAACGCATTGGTGACGGCAACCCATCGTTCGACGCGCTGGTGCCCGGCGTGATGTTTCGTTTCATCGGCATGCTGCCGCCTCTTACGCCGGCACCGGCATTCACCATTCGGAAGAAGCCCGGCCGCGTCATCTCGCTCGAGGAGTACGAGCAGGCCGGCATCATGACCGCCGCGCAGCGCAAGGCAATCGAGCAGGCTGCGATCGACGAGGACAACATCATCATCGCCGGCGGCACTGGCAGCGGGAAGACAACGCTCTTCAACGCGGTGCTGCAGGTGATGTCGCGCACTGGGCATCGGATCATCACCATCGAGGACACGCCGGAGCTCTTGAACCCCGCCGCCGATCAAGAGAGTCTCTACACGGTGCCTGGCGTGCGCACGATGCAGGACTGTCTGCGTGTCACGCTCCGCGCCCACCCCAACCGCCTCATCTTCGGCGAGGTCCGCGGTCCGGAGGTACGGGACATGCTGATGGCATGGAACACGGGTCATCGCGGGGGCGGCTGCACGATCCACGCGGACTCGGCGCTCGACACGTTGTTTCGCATCGAGGAGATGCTGGAAACCATCCAGAACTTCCAGCCCCGTCCGCGATCGATCGCCCGAACGATCCATGTGATCATCTTCATCACGGCAACCAACGACCGGGTCCGCTACCCCGCAGGTCGCTACGTCAAGGAGGTTGTTCGGGTGATGGGCTGGGACGCAGGGAAGGGCTACCGACTCGAATCCATCGTCTGAGCAGTTTCGCTGCGAAAGCCGAAGCTCGCATAGACTGCCGGCCGGCGGCGCGCGCATGCGCATAGGTCAAGCAGTTCCTTCGGGATCTTGGGCCAGGTCGCGCTCTTGGCGGCGATCTCCGCGTTCTTCGTGCGCCTCTCACCAATTCAGGACAGGTTCAGGCTGTCCGATTTCCCTTGCATATCGGCATCAGCGCGCGGCGCAAGCGGAAAAATGCTTTTGGAGTAACGCCAATAGGATGTCCTTCGTGACGGGCTTGGGGAGGAAGCCGTCGAATGGCCAGCCTTTTGCGAGGTGCTCGTTTGAGGACGCACTGAAGGCGATCAAGATGGTGGACGCGTTGACGCCGCCACCACGCCGCGTTTCAGCGGCAAGAGACACCCCAGGTTTGTGAGGCATCTCCAAGTCGATCAGCGCCAAGTCGTAGCGTCTGGATGCTAGGGCGTTAGCACCTGCCGCCGCCGAATTCGCGATGTCGCAGGAGAGCCCCATCTCTTCAATCACTGAAGCAAGTCCTTGAAGGATGTCGGTCCTGTCGTCTACAACGAGTACGACCAATCCCTCAGAAGGCTCCTGAGAAAGCTTCAATTCCGCCATGCCAGACAAGTCTTGAGTCACAGGGATCTTGACCGTGAAGGCGGTCCCAACACCTTCTTGGCTCTCGACAGAGATTTCCCCACCAAGGTGCGTTACAAGAGTCTTTACAATCGCAAGCCCTAGTCCCGATCCCTCACGATTTTGGTTGAGCTGCGCGAATCGAGCGTAAGGCGCAAAGATATTCGGCAGGAAGCGGGAGGGGATTCCGATTCCGGTGTCACGTACTTGAATTTCTAAGTAGTCCGGCGCAGCATGGACCTCCACTTTCACGGTAATCATGCCTGTATTTGTGTAGCGGATCGCGTTGCTTACCAAAGTGTTAGCGACTTGAAGTATTCGACTCTGATCTGCAAAAACTTTGTGATCGGAAACGGGCAAGTCTGCAATCAACAGCAATTCCTTTGTAGCGGCCTGTCCACGGAACGAATTTACGAAGTCGGTAAATAACTCGCGAACTTCGAATCGTTCGGGCACAAGCTCCAGCCTCCCGGCGTCGCCTTGCGCAATCGTGAGCAAATCCCGAAGGTGCGAGGAAAGGGCCAAGGATGCGCGACGAATCCTCGCAATATATTCAGGTCCATCCTTACCTACTGCGCGCAGTTCCAAAACGTCCAGTGCGGAAATAATACTTTGGAGAGGTGACCGCAGTTCGTGGGAAACCATTCCGAGGAAAGTAATTCGGTCCCTGCCCGCCTGCTCGGAAATCAAAGCTGCGCGTCGATTCGCTTCGATGCTTTCCTCCCGCCGCAGGGTCGCTTCTGCCTCGGAGACTTTGATCCGGTAGCCCAGCGCAAGTGAGAAGAATACTGCCTCCCAAATCGCGCCAGCCTGAACGAAATTACTCGTGACCGGGCTAGCGGTCAATTTTCCTAGTTGCTCGAAGCAGAAAACCACCTCTGCGACCGCCAATCCTAACCAACTGATTATAAACCATTTGGAAGGACTAAATTGATGCCGCCAGCGCCTAATTGCCGCGTACAACAGTATTGGAGCCAGGACCAATATCGCGAAAACTGATAGACGATATGCATGACCAACCGGCAGTATGAGGACTGACAGGACACCAAGGCCTAGTAAATACTTTGAGTTCCTAAGGCACCAGGACACCCTTGGGAGGGTAGTATCGAGTTCCAGGAACTGCCGGGCAAAAAGAGTTACACCATGAACGGCAGCATAGATTGCAACGACAAATAACCCTTGCCACTGATAGGGTATGTTGAACGTCAGAGAACTGAAACCCTGGAGATCGACAAAGGTAAGTACGAAACAAGCGAGATAATAGCAATAATACAAATAGGCCTTGTTTCTCGTGAATACGCACAGCACCAGATTGTAAAGCCACATAATGGTCATGGTGCCGAAGAAAACACCCTGCCATGTCGCAACGTTTTGTATATGTCGAATAGCTCCTTTTTCTCCGGCGGCTGTCAAGTCGACTGAGAGAAGGTGGCCTCGTTGCTCGAAGCGCACGTATATAGTCGTGGTGGTAACACCATCCGAGCTGGACGGAATTCGAAAGATAAAATCAGGACTGCCAAACTTGCGCCCGAAATACGGAAGCTTCTCATCTACAACCTGATTGGCGAAGCCCTGTAGGGTGGGGTAGTAGACGGTGATAGAACCAATATTGTGGTATTTCTGCCAGAGGTATACGCCATCCAAGCCCGTCGCGGTTATACGTGCCCGAATCCAGTAGGTCTGTGTCGAATAGCCTTGATACGGCATCAACTGCAGACTGATGTACTTGTCGGATTTGATTGCCTCGTCGAGCGTTAGAGTGCCCATCGGATCAATCAAAACGTCAGCGAGCGGGTTGATCCAAACAGATCGGTCTGACGAGTCGATTGCAGCTGGTCGCGACTCCGCCAAGCTGGCGCCGCAATTGAAGACGGCGATGGCGACCAGCGTCAAAAAGAGACTCCATGTTGGAAGCCGCGGGTTCATGGAAGGTTGTCCCCGCCCGCGACCATTACTTCGGGCTGTCAGACCTTGGGAGACTTGCGCTCTCCACAGCAACAGGGGTGTTCGCGGCAATGATGGCCTCGAATTCCGGCGGAATGAAAGGCCGACCTTTCTCGTTGATTGTAAGGCCTACGCTTTTCGCTTTGAGAATCAACTTCCCATCTGGGTTGCGAACGATTTCTTGAGTGAATTGAAATCGTATGGGAGATAGACGCTCGATGAATGTCGTAACCGTACAAGTCTCTCCACTGTAGAGCGACCACTTGAAATCGATCTCAATCCGCAAGAGCACCATACCCATCTTCTTCTCGGCATATTTAGCGAAATCAATCCCATAGTCCTTCAGGAATCGATGTCGACCGTGCTCGAGGTAGTTGAAAAATACGGCATTGTTGAGGCCGCCAGCCAGATCACATTCGTGATCGCGCACTTCAATAGTGACTGAATGAACTCGGCTTGTGGTCATGTTATCCGGCGGTTGTAAGATTAAAGCGTAGCGCGCGCTCCAAATGATTCTCGGTTGTAGCCGCGAGCGTCTGTGCGAACACCTGAAACCAGGTTGGCGATCGGCTCGCCAGCGTAGGACTCGCGATACAGAGCGCGCCGAGCGAATTTAAAATCTCCGCATCCCTAAGGTCGTCCATTTCACACTCTCCTTACGTCCAGTTTGTCGGGTTATGTTTGTCTTGCGTAAGTTTATCTCTCCGCTCGTTGGGAGCCTGGCTATTCAAACCACGGGCGCGCCAGCGCCGCTTGCTTTGGAGCGCGATGACGAAGCCGGGCGGCTTCGTGGCGGCGACTGGCTATGAGAGACGGCCTACTAACGGTGCCGTTGCCCTCGTCCTCGTAACCGTGACGCTGCACCCCGGCGCGTGGTGGCCTGGAGCAGTGGACGCGCTGCGGCCAGTCCCGCAGGGACCGGGCGCGTAGGCGCAAGCTGCGCAAAGCGTGACAGCGTGCGGGCATCCCGGTTTGTCTGGGACGCGAGACTTTCGCGGTTGAGAACCCGGACGATGGCACGCTCAAGCGGCTGGACGGGCAAATCCGAGCTGCAGGGTCGACATGATGCTGCCCGAACGGGCCGGCTTGGCAAGGAACGACAGGCCATAGGAGGCCGAGATGGCGGTCAGTTCGGATTCTTGGACGGCGCCGTTGTCGAATTGGCCAGTCAGGATGATGATGGGGCACGCCGGGTCGTGCTCGCGGATCGAGGCGATGAGCGTGCGGGCGGTGCCTTCGTTGTTCAGGAGCCAGTCGAGCACGTAGCCGTCATACGGCTGCTTTGCGATGGCCGCGGCCAGATCCGCGGCCGAGAAGAACGGCGTCGCGATGACGCCGGAGGCAGTCATGTACTCGGCGATGCTCGTGGCTAGGTCGCGATCGTCGTCAAGGATCGCCACACGACGCGGCTTGCTGGCGCGGCGCTGAATCAAGATGCGGTCAACCTCGTAGAGCTTCGAGCCGGCGGCTTCAGTCGCCGGCACGACGATCCAGTCGCCGCCACTCGGCTGGGTCGCCACGAGCGGGCCGGTTGGCCGTTGCGTCTCGGCGCCTAGCCATAGCTCGCAGTCGAGACGCAGCGTGCCGGTGATGAAGGTGGCGTGCCGGGAGGCACCCGGGCCGCTGTCGCCAACCATCGTTGCGAGCGTCTCTCCGAAGCGTGTCGCGAGCGATGCCAGTTCCTCCAGGGTCCATGGCGGGGTGCCCAACATGCGTCGGCGTGCCTGCTGGTAGGACAAGCCGAGCTGGTCGGCTACGTAGTTCTGTCGCTGCCGCACGGGGATGCCGTGACGTTCCAAGAGCCTGTCCACGCACTGAGTGGCGAGGTCCGGCTTTTCTTGTTCTTCGATAGGTTCTGGCTGTTCGCGAGACATCTAAGTTAACAATTGGCAATACTTTAAGTGGTAAGAGCGTCAAAACACATCAGTTTTGTATTACAACCTGTACGCTATTCTTATAGAGCAATTGCAGGCTAGCCTAAAGCCCTGTAAATTATCGTTAAGTGATCTTTTATCACATCACAAAAGGACGAAATGTGAACGCTCTGGTCGGTCTTCGTCGTTTTTTCAGTCGCGCATTGTGCATCGGCGCCGTCATGTTTTGGTCATTTGCTCCGACGACGCACGCATCGGACTACGGCTGCAAGGTGCTGCTATGCCTGAGCAACCCCAATGGCCCGACTGCGGTCTCCGAATGCCGGCCACCGATCGAGCGTCTCTGGGATGACCTGCATCACGGCCGCCCCTTCCCCAGCTGCGAGGAGGGAAGCCCGGCCGTCGCGAAGCTCGGCCTTTCCTACTACGACCCTTGCCCGACCGGCACGACCGCGTTGCCGGTCGGAGCTCAGGCAACGCTGTCGGTGGCGATGCCGCCAGCGCAACCGCCGGTGCCGCCGACAACCGTCATCACCTTGCCCAACGGCGCCCAGGCGACGGTCCCCGCCCTTCCGGTCGCGTACCAAGCGCCCATGGTCAACGTCGCCTACGGCCAGCTCTACAGCGGCATCGGCGAGGGGGGCTCGCCGCCGACTTCCGGCGGCGGTGATGGCGGCGGCGACAGCGGTTATGTGGCTGGGCAAAAAGTCTGCGTCGGCAACCTCGTCGGCAGTTACGTCACCGGCAACGGCGGCGACAGTGGTTCCTATTACACGGTCGGTCAGTACGACAGCATCTTGCTGATCGATCCGCCGACTTCCATTCGCGCCATCGACGTTTACATCGGCGATCTGTGGTACCGGCGCGTTCGCTGGTAGCGGCTCCCTTCGCGTTGGGCGCTGACGAGCGCTTGACCGTAGCTGCGGCGTCGAGTCCGCCCATCGGGGTCGCAGTACTTTGTCTCACGGGCTTTTTGGCAACCAGGAGGAATCAATGAAATCTCGTTCTCTTCGGCTGGTCGGCGCGTTGCCGCTCCTGCTGCTCGCCGGCCAGGCGTTTGCCGCCGCCACTGGCGCGCCTTGGGAAGCGCCGCTCCAGGCCTTCCTTAACTCCCTGACCGGGCCGGTTGCCCAGATCGCGGGTGTCGCCGCGGTGCTGGTCTGCGGCTTGGGCATCGCCTTCTCCGAAGGTGGCACAGGCCTGCGCAAGCTGATCTGGGTGGCATTCGGTCTGTCGATCGCCTTCGCGGCGGCGACATTCTTCTTGCCCCTGTTCGGCTTCGGCGGCGGCGCGGCGTTCTAAGGAGGCAGCTATGTCAGAGGGTAGCAACGACGATGTGCCGGAAGGCTTTCGCGTCCCGATCCATCAGTCGCTCACAAGGCCGCTGATGCTGGGCGGTGTGCCCCGCACGCTGGCGATCTTGAACTGGACGTTCTGCGTGGCGCTGTCGCTGCCACTGCGCACGTGGTACGCAATCCCTCTGAGCTTTTTTCTGCACGCCGTGTTCTATCGCGCGGCGAAGCGCGACCCAGAGTTCTGGGACGTGTTCCGCCGCGCGATTCGATCCAAAGTCTTCTACAGGGCTTGAGCCATGACCGTCTTCCTCGTTCTGCTGCTCGCGCTGATTTTGGCGGGCGTCGTCCTCTACGCGATCTTTGGCTCGAACGCATATGCGACGTTCTCGTTGCGCGTGCACAAGACCACGCCGGATCGCCTGTCCGACCTGGTTCCTTGGGCCGCGCTTGTCGAACCCGATGTCGTGTTCAACAAGACCGGCTCGCTCATGGCCGTGTTTCGCTATCGCGGACCGGATCTTGCCAGCGCCACGAAAAACGAGCTCGTCAGCGCGGTGGCTCGCCTCAACAACGCGCTGCGGCGGCTGGAGGGCGGGTGGGCCCTCTACGCCATTGACGATCGCGTCGTCGCGCAGGAGTACGCGGCAGGCGAATACGCCTACCCGGTCGCGCAGATGCTCGACTTCGAACGCCGTGAGACGTTTAAGGGCGTCAAGCATCACGAGAACGAGTACCACTTCGCGCTGGTGTTCCTGCCGCCGCCGGATGTCTCCGGGCGCGTCGCGAAGTGGTTCTACGAAGGCGACGAGCGTCAGGAGCAAAGCTACGAAACGCATCTCAAGGCTTTCAAGCGCGACGTGGGCCGGATGGCCAACCTGATGCGCAACATCCTGCCCGAGCTGGAGCGTCTCGCCGACGATCGCATGCTCACCTTCCTGCACGGCTGCGTATCGCGCAAGCGCCAGCACGTCCGCATGCCAAGCACCCCGGCCTATCTCGACGCGCTGCTGTGCGACATGCCACTGACCGGCGGGCTCGACCCGAAGCTGGGCGACTACTGGATCGAGGCACTCACGGTGCAGGGGTTCGCCGGCGACAGCGAGCCCGGCCTGCTCGACGGCATGAACCGTCTGCCGTTCGAATACCGGTGGGTGACGCGCTTCATTTTCTTGGACCGTGCGGACGCCGAGAAGCAGATCAAGAGCTACCGGCAGCGTTGGCTTTCGCTGCGAAAGTCGCTCGTCACTGTCTTCCGCGAGGCGATGTTCGGGCAAGAGTCTGCGATGCAGAACACCGATGCTGTGAACAAGGCAGTGGACGCGGATGTGGCGCTGCAAGAGCTCGGGGATGGCACTGTGGCATTTGGGCATTTCACGCAGACGATCGTGCTGTTCGAAAAGGATCGCGAGGCGCTGACGGAGAAGCGCCTCGCCGTCGAGAAGGTAATCGACGGCCTCGGCTTCACGACGATCGCCGAGAACCAGAACCACAACGCGCTGGACGCGTTCCTCGGGACCATCCCGGGCAACTGCGCCAACAACGTGCGACACCCGCTGCTGCACACGATCAACCTGGTGCACTTGTTCCCGCTATCTGCTGTGTGGGCCGGCGCTCGAGGTGACGACAACCTCGACGGCACGCCTCTGCTGCACGCTGTCACCGACAGCAACACGCCATTCCGACTGTGCATGAACTACGGGGACGTTGGACACGCGTCGATCGTTGGTCCGACTGGCTCAGGTAAGTCGACCTTGCTCTGCGCGCTCGAAGCCGCGTGGCCACGCTATCCCGGCGGGCAAGTCGTGATCTTCGACATGAAGAAGGGGTCGAAGATCTTGACCACGGCCATGGGCGGCGACTTCTACGACCTCGGTGACCCGAATTGCCCGCTGGCTTTTCAGCCGCTTGCCGATGTCGACGACATGAACGAGCGGACCTGGGCCGCCGAATGGATCGAAGCCATTTGCGAGCAGGAGAACGTTTCGGTTACGCCCCAGCGCAAGACGTCCATCCTCGCGGCGCTTTCTGCGCTCGGTGAAGGCTTGCGCGAACACAGGACCTTGACCGCCTTCCGCATCAAGGTGCAGGACCCGGAAGTGAAGGCCGCAATTTCGGCGTTCACGCACGAAGGCAGCTACGGCCGTTTGCTCGACTCGGACCGCGACAACCTGCGTACCTCGCGTTGGCAGGCATTCGAAATGCGCGAGCTGGTCAAGAACATGACGGGGGCAGTCATGCCCACGCTGACCTACCTGTTCCACAAGCTCGAAAAGCGCTTCAGCGCGGCAACACCGACGTTGCTGGTGCTCGATGAGGCCTGGCTGTTTCTCGACAACCCTGTATTCGCGCCGCGGTTGAACGAATGGCTGCGCACGCTGCGTAGCTTCAAGGTCTACGTCGTATTCGCCAGCCAGAGCCCGTCGAGCGTGGCGGAGAGCCCGCTGTTCCCGGTCATCAACGAATCCTGCTACACGAAGATTTGGTTGCCCTTCGGCAATGCACAACAGGAGAGCAACGCCGCCTTCTACCGGAAGTTCTCGCTGAATTCGAAACAGATCGAACTGATCGCCAAGGCCACGCCCAAGCGCGACTACTACTACACGTCGCCGCTCGGCAACCGCCTGTTCAGCCTGCCGCTCGGCGAAATTGGACTCGCGTACTGCGCTGCGACAGGCGAGGGTGACATCGCGCACGCCGAACAGTTCTTCGATCTGCCAACGGAAGAGTTCAACCAGAAGTACCTCGAATCGCTGGGGCTCGCCTGGGCTGGCGAGATCCTGTCGCACCTCACCCCCACGCCGGCGCCCGCTGCCGCGGTCGCAGCCGAGCTCGAAGCCGCATGACATCCAACCCGAGCCAGGGCGCCGCTCGGACGCAAGCAGGCGCCACCAGTACCACCAAAGGAGATCCACCCATGAAAACGCTTCTGAGCCGTTTCTCAACCGCCCTTGGCGCGGCCCTCGTGGCGGTCGTGATGATGTTCGCGCCCGCCGAGAAGGCCCACGCCGGCATCCCCGTGATCGACGGCACGAACCTCGTTCAAACCATCATGACGGCGCTGCAGACGCTGCAGTCCAACCTCAACGAGGCAACGCAGCTTGCCCAGCAGGTGCAGCAGCTGCAACACGAAGTTCAGAACCTGCAGCAGCTGCCCGCCGGCGTTGCGAACGGATTGCTCACGCAGTACCTCGGCCAGTATTCGCAGCTGGTCAACAACTTCCAGACGATCAACGGCCTCGCCAGCAACATCGGCAACCTCACCGCGCGCTACCAAGCCGCTTTTCCCGATCGCTCGATGGGCGGTGGCGTGACCCCCACCGCCGTGATGACGCAGGTCCAAAGCTGGCTTGCGCAGTCCCGTCGCACCATGCAGGGCGCCTATCAGCAGAGCGGCCAGGTGATGCAGGCTCTGCCACAGGCGTCAGGCCAGATCAGCACGATCCTCAACCAGTCGCAGTCTTCGAACGGCGCGCTTGACGGCATCCAGGCGAACACGCAGATGACCGGCCAAGTCGCGACCCAGCTGGTCAACATGAACGCGCAGCTCGCGACCATGTTCCAGGCGCAGACGGACATGATGGCCCAGCAGCAACAGCAGCTGGACATCGGGCGACGCCGTGCGGTCGATTCGCGCGTCGATTTCGTCGTCACCAGCACGCAGCCGGCGGGGCCGTACCTACCGCCGCTGCATTGAGGCTCGCCGTGCTCAACCGCATCGCGCTCCTATGCGCCGTCGCGCTCGCGCTGGCGGCGTGCGGGCCGGCTCCGACGCTGCCCACGCCGCCGGTGCCGCCCGCGTCCGAGCCGATCGGCAAGAAGCGCATTCCCAACATCGACGGCCTCAGTTGGCCGGAAGTGAAGGGCTACTACGACGAATGCATGCAGTTCAAGGACATCGCCGATCCGCGCGTGCCTTACGTGATGCAGGACTGCCGCGCGATTCGCGCTCGCTGGGACAGGCGCGACCTGACGCGCAACTCAACCGCCAAGAAGGCCCCGCAGCTTCCTGCGCTGCACTGATTTCCGAGGCTAGACCGACATGACCCCCGACAGCGGCATCCTGACCTTCATCTTGACGTCGTTCATCAACGTGTTCTCCGGCGGCTTCGCCGGCGTAGATCCGGATGCCCGACGCATGCTGTTCCTGCTTGGAACGATCGAGCTCACCGTGGCCGCCTTGTGGTGGGCCATGAAGGGCGAAGAGGTCATCGTCGGATTGATCCAAAAGATCATGCTGATCGGCACGTTCGCGTTTTTCGTCCTCAACTGGCCGACGTTCATCAACGCTGTCGTCAGCGGCTTCGTGCGCACGGGACTCGCCGCTGGCACCGCCGGCGGCGGCGGCGGCTTCCCGAGCATGACCGACCCGTCGTCGATCATCGACCTGGCGTTTCGCGTCATCCAGCCGCTCAGCGACAAGGTGGCGACCCTGAGCTGGTACGAGATCGGGGATCTCGCGCTCTACGGCCTCGCGATGCTGCTGATCCTGTTCGCCTTCTTCATCCTCGCGATCCAGGTAACGCTCACCTATCTCGAGTTCTATATCGTCTCGGTGCTCGCGCTGATCCTGGTCCCGTTCGGTGTTAATCGTTGGACTGCGTTCCTGTCGGAAAAAGCCTTCGGCTCGATCGTCGGCTTCGGCATGAAGCTCATGGTGCTCGCGTTCATCATGAGCGCGGCCACGCCGGTGATGATGGCGATCACGCTCCCCGTCGACCCCACCATCAAGCAGGCGTATTGCACGCTGCTCGCCGCCGCGTTCATCGCGTTCCTCGCCTGGCATGCGCCCGGGGTAGCGGCCAGCATGATGTCCGGCGGTCCGAGCCTCACCGCGGCCGTTGCGACGCGCACCGCAGTGGCTGGCGCCATGGGCGGCGCCGCGGTCGCCGGCGGGGCCGCATCCGCCGCTCTCGGTGCTGCCAACGCGGGCCGCGTCGCGACGCTGGCTGCGGCGCGCGGCGCCGGCGCAGTTTCGTCCGCTGGTGAGATGGGGTCCGCAACGGCCGCGATGGGTGGCGCAGGGCCGCTAGGTCAAGCGGCGGGCGCTGTCGGAGGTGTAGCGCGAGCCGCCGGCGGCGCCGTGGCTTCGACCGCCATGACCCCCGTGCGCGCGGTCTCCGAGTCGCTCAAGGCCGCCTACGCACGCGGGGAATTTGGTGGATGGCGCTCGCTCGGATTCAAGGGCAAGGAGCCGCCCGCTCCGCCGGCCGCCGCGACCCCGGGCGCGGCCCGCGGGCGCGGAGGCCTCTCAGCGGCTACGCACGCGATGCATGTCGTTCCCCCCGAGGCCTCGCCTTCCGGCGGCGGCGCGGGCCCCGATCTTCACAGCCACTAGCCGCACCCGTTTCCAAGGAGGACATCCATGACTCAATCTGCAGAGCTTCTCACCAACCGTTCGTCGTTCAAGCCCGCCGCCTACCCCGACACGCCCTACAACCGCGCGAAAGCGGAGTGGAACGATCGCCTCGGCAGTCTCGTCAAGCGAGGCCACATCGACCGCCTGATCGGCGTGTTTGGACTCCTGCTCGCCGCTGCTGCATGCGGCGGCTTGATCTACAAGTCGATGCAGTCGACCATCCAGCCGATCCATATCCGGATCAATGAGAACGGCCAGCCCACCGTCATCGGCTCGGTGCCGGAGCACTACACGCCACAGCTTGCGGAGATCCGCTACTCGCTCACCGAATGGCTCACCTGGACGCGCAGCGTCTCGCTCGACCCGGTGCTGGTCAAGCAGAACTACGGCCGCGCGCTCAAGCGCATGCGCCAGGCTTCGGCGAACAAGCTGAACCAGTGGGCGCAGGCCGAGCCGCGGCTTCTGGCGGTCGGTCGCGAGACCGTTTCGGTGCAGATGCTCGGAGTCGTGCCGATTGGCGGCACGACCTCGTATCAAGCCCGTTGGACCGAGGAGTTCCGCAACGCGGAAGGTGGTGTGAAGGACCGCCAGACGTGGACCGCGACTTTCAACCTCGAGTTCCAGATGCCGGACAAGGAAGAGCAGCTGAATGCGAATCCGGTCGGCCTCTACATCAAGGAATTCCAGTGGAGCCGAGAGCTCTGAGCTCCTTTTTTTCGGCCGCTCCTAGTTCTTTCAACTAAGCCTCAGAGGACCCCATGTTCCGCAACCCTCGCTTCACGCTCAGTGTCTTGTGCTCGATGTTGGCCGCCGGTTTGATGATGACCGGCGGCGCCATTCACGCGATGGCCGCGACGCCGGCGGTGCCGGCGCTCGCCGGCGCCCAGTTCGCCCAGCTCGCCCCGCCGCTCGGCGCGCCGACGCGCGCGTCCGCTGCGCCTTCGCTGGCTGGCTCGGCGCCCACGCCTGCACGCCCGCCTGCCGCAGCAGCACCGGCGAGCCCGCCTGCGCCCGTGCCGGCCGCCGCACCCGCTGCCGCGCCGCCTGCGGTTCCCGCCGCACCGGTAATCGCGAAGCGCCGTCCCACGCCGGCACCGCCGACCGAGAGCGACATCGCGGCGCTCGAGCGACGGCTGGCGATCGCGCGCAGCCAGTTGCGCACGACCGCAGCCGTCGAGGCCGGCACGCTGCGCAGCGACCGCACGTCCTACGTGCGCGCGAAGGTCGTGTTCCCGTTCTACGACAAGAGCATTTTCGAGGTGAACACGAGTCCTGATCGGATGACGAGCATCGAGCTCCAGCCGGGCGAGAAGATCACCACCAGCGACCAAAAACCGAAAGCGGCGGATACCGTCAACTGGATTGTCGAGACCGTGCAGAGCGGCGAGGGCTCCAACAAGGTCACCAACGTTCTCGTGAAGCCGACCGAGGCCGGGACCGAGACGAACATGCTCATCCCGACCAACCGGCGGACCTACTACGTGGTGCTTCGTTCCGACTCGCAGGCCTACATGCCGATCGTCGGGTTCAACTACCCGTTCGACGAGGCCGTAGCCGCAGAGGCCGCGACGAAGGCGGAGGAAGTCGAGGAGGCGAAACGGGAGACGGTTGCCGTCGCTCCCGATCGCATCCGCTTCGGCTACTCCGTGCGCGGAAGCAGCGTCGAATGGAAGCCGGTACGTGTGTTCGACGACGGCGCGAAGACGTACATCCAGATGCCTCAGAGCATGCGCAGCTCCGAGGCTCCTGCCCTGTTCGTGATCGAAGAGAACAGCGAGCCGCAGCTCGTCAACTACCGGCTCAAGGGCGACTACTACATCGTCGACCGACTGTTCAGCCGCGCGCAGCTGCGCGTCGGCACCAAGAGCGCCGTCGACATCTACCGCGACGACAAAGCCGCCAGCGAACGACCCAGCTGGTTCGGCGATCGCGGCTGAAGGAGGGTTCCACCATGCTCGACAAGAAGCACGAAGCTCCGCCGGATCCTGCGGCCGACGCCGACGCCAACGACCAGGCCAACGCGCAGGGCGCCGCGCGCAATCCGCCGGAAGACACCGGCGAATACTTCAACCCGTCCGGTACGAACGAGCCGCTGCTGGGCCGCTCACAAGCGCCTCAGGTCAAGCGGTTCAACCGCAAGACCGTCGCTGTGCTGTTGGCTGCGATGGTGCTGATCGCCGCACTGGCGTTCGGCACCGCACTGAGCCGCCGGCCGCCCGGCCTTGTCGGTGCGGACTCCGCGGCACAGAAGACTCCCGCCAGCTCGACTGCCACCGACTCGATCAACTCGCTGCCGAGCGACTACAGCCAGATCAAGCGCCCGCCGCCGCTCGGTGCGCCCATCCCCGGCGACATTGGCGCCATCGCTCAGGCGAGTGGGCACATGGCCGCCCAGCAGCAATCCGGCGCAGCCACCGGGCCGCGGCCGCTCACGGCGCTCGAGCAGTACGAGATGCAGCAGGCGCTCGAACGCGCCAAGCGCGCCGACCGCGCGCGTGAAGGCGGGTTCTCGTTCGTCAACAACGGCGCCGGCGGCGCTGGCCTGGGCGGCTCCGACCAGGTTGCCGAGGCGCAGCGGATGATCGCAGCGGGGCTACCCGGCGCACGGCCGGGCGGCCTGATGCCCACAGGTGCGACCGCCGGCGAGCCCTCTACGCGGACTGCGCGCGATGACGACAACCGCCAGGACGACAAGTCGCGCTTCATGAACGACCGCACGGGCCGCTTCGACCTCGCGAAACCGGAGATGCAGCCGCGGTCGCCGTACACGATCTTCGGAGGCACTTCGATACCGGGTGTGCTGATCACCGGGATCAACTCGGACCTGCCGGGACAGATCAAAGGCCAGATCTCGCAGAACGTCTACGACACCGTGACCGGTCAGCATCTGCTGCTGCCGCAAGGTACTTCGATCGTCGGCCAATACGACAGTCGGGTCACCTACGGCCAGTCGCGTGTCCTGATCGTCTGGACGCGTCTGATCCGGCCTGACGGCAGCAACATCGACTTGGAGGGCATGCCCGGCGTCGACCTGAGCGGCTATGCAGGCCTCACCGGCGACGTGGATCGTCACATCTGGCGGCTGCTCACTGCAGTTGTGCTCGGCTCGGTCATTCAGGCTGGCACGCAAGCGGGTTCGTCCGTCAACAGCTTCGGCGGCTCCACCAGCTTCAGCGACGCGGCGAGGCAAGGCATTGGCAGCGGCGTCAACGACGCCACGCAGCAAATCGTCCGCAAGGAACTCAACATCCAGCCGACCATCACGGTGGCGCCTGGCGAGCGCTTCAACATCTTCACCACCAAGGACATCATCATGACGCCGTACAAATCCTGACCCTTCGATCGCGCGATGCACAACGTCCTGTTGTTTGTCCCCGAGCAGCTGAAGATGCAGATTCAACAAACCGCCGCGCGGTCCAGGCTTCCGATGCGAAGCCTGTACCTGCAGGCGATGGCGTCATTCATCGACAAAGCCGACCAGGTGCTACGTGCGGGCGCGTTGCCCGCAGTGACGTTCCACGCCACCCTGCGATCCGAGCATGCCGCCCGCTTCCAGATGTGGCTCGAGGCGCCCATGGCCGCCGACGTGCACCGTCTCGCCGCTGCCGCATCCGTCTCGCGCAGGGCCTTCTGCTATTCAGCACTTCTCGACACCTTCAAGATTCCCGGAGAACACCTTTGAGCCGCCTACCCATCAATCCGAAGCTGCCCCCGATCGCCGTCGAAGACGAGAGCGTGAAGCGCTCGCTCAGCCTACCCAGCGAGCTCGATCGCGACCTGGCCCTGTACGCCGAATACTTCCAGGTCCAGGCCAAGCGCAAACCCCGCTCGAGCGAGGACGTGATGGTCGGGATCATCACGGCTTACCTCGCCGGCGACGCGCTGTTCCAACGTTGGAAGAAGGATCGCGGCGGTGAGCCACTCGAACGTGCCGCCCAGGAACGGCCGGCACGCGGCAAGGCCGCTGCTACCGGCCACCACATCAACGGCGCGGCAGCGTCAACCTGACGGTGAGGCCGCCATGACGACGCTTCTCGAAATACTCCGCGGCTTCCGCGCCAAGCCGCGCGCGTTTCACGTAGGCCTGGTGCTCGTGCTCGCCTGGGTGCCCTTGCTGCTCCACATGGCGGGGCATCCCTTCCTCGCCATGCTTGCCTTGCTGCTGATGACCGCGGCCTTTCTGGTCATCCACCCGCTGGGGGCGCTGGCGGCGCCGCCGCCTGACCCGGCGGCATCGCATGCCGCCAACGACGAGGTGATCCCATGATTCGCAGCTCGCTCCGCCTTGCCGCCTTCGTCACGGTGCTCGCGATCGCGGGCTGCGCGACGCCGAGTGCGCCGCCCCCGGAGGAACCCGGACCGACGCTCGGTCAATACGTCTTCGACTACTCCATCACTGCGCGCAACAAGGTCCACGTCGTGCAGGTGTTCGACGATGGCAAAAAAACCTTCGTGCAGTTCACGAGCCTGCGCGACATCAAGCCCACCTTCCGTGTCGATCCGCTTGCACCCGAGCTCAAGTTCGAGCGCAACGGCTCGTACGCCGTGCTGGCCAGCACGTACTCGGCGTTCGTCATCACGGTCGGACGCTCGACCGCGCAGGTCCTCGCCAACCGCGCGGCCACGCCTGCCGTGCCGGCTTCGGCACCGGCATCCGCGCCTGAGGCGGCGTCGGTGCCGGTGGTCTCGGCGGCTGGCGCATAGTTGCTCGAAAGGGAGCGAACACATGAACAGATCCGCTTGTCATTTCACCGTGGCCATCGTCGTGATGGCATCGAGCGTCGCGGCCGGTGCCGCAACCATCACCGGAAACGTCGTGCGTGTCATCTCCGGAGACGCGTTCGAAGTGAAGCCCGAGGCGCCGAACGCAGCCAAGCCGCCGCCGGCGATCCGCGTCAGCATCGCCGCCATCGACTCGCCCGATGACGGGCAACCCTTCGACCGAGCCTCGAAGGATCACCTGGCCTCGCTCATCAACGGCAAGAGCGTGTCGATCGACACCAAGAAGAACGACACCAAGGGTGCGGCGATCGGCAAGGTCGTGATCAACGGAACCGACATCGGCCTGCAGATGGTCCGCGCCGGCTTTGCCTGGTATGCGCACGGCCAGGCTGGCACGTTATCTCTCGAGGACCAAGGCTACTACCTGTCCGCCGAGGGCTCCGCGCGACGCGACGGCGCCGGCCTATGGGCCGACCGCAACCCGACGGCGCCGTGGGTGTTTCGCCGGATGAAGGGTCGCCCAACGAAGTGAAGCACGGGGAGCAGTCATGAAGGACTACTACGCCATCCTCGGTGTCGCACCCGACGCGCCGCAGGAGGTCATCCGCGCCGCGTACCAGGTGCTCATCAAGATGCACCATCCGGATCGCGGCGGCAATGCCGCGTCGGCTGCCACGGCGGCCGAGATCAACAACGCCTATCGCGTGCTGTCGGACCCGGCCGGGCGCGCCGCCTACGATGCAGCCGCGCGCGGCCAGGCGCCCGCCGTAGCGTCCACGGTCGCGCGCGCGCGTTCGCCGGTGCGCGTGGTCGCCGCCAACCATGCGGTAGATCTGCGCTTCGTCCCCGGCACAGTCTTGTCGAGCGATGTATGGGCCGAAGAGACGACGACGGCGCGCGGTGGCGGGGGCTTCACCTTCGCGGGCTTCGGCTATTCCCGACGCGCCCAGGTCAATTCGCGCTCCACGACGAAACAACGTATCGGCGTACGCACCGCCGGCGCCGATCTGTTCGTCGACCATATCGGGCCACCCTTGCCCGTGGCGCCCGGCCAGGCCGTCGAGCTCGTTCAGGCGACGCTCGATCGCTCAATGGGTCGGCCCTACATCGCGCTCATCAACCGATCGCTAGGGCAATGGTTCTGGACCGCCTCACAGGTCGACGCCGGTGCACTTGTTCGCACCTCGAGCGCGCGCTTGCTCGACGGCATCGCGTACATCAGCTTCGTCGCCGCACTCGCTTTTGTCCTGTGGCTCGCCTTCGTTCGCGATGGCGGGTTCTTCGTGTGGCTAGCCTTCGTCGTCCTCGGTGTGCCGGTGCTTCTCGGCGGCTGCACGCCGCTCTTGTTCCGCACCGCGAACAAGATCGGCGCAGCTCTGCGCGCCGCGATCAGCACGGCGGCCGGCGCGGCGCGATGAGCACGCCGAAGCCTGGCACGCTCAGGTACTCCGTGAGCTACAGCATGCTCCCGGGCATCCAGGGCGTGTGCTGGATGTTCGCCTGCGGAATCCTGTACCGCGCGTTCGAACTCCCGTTCGTCGTTGTCTTCCTCGGCCTGGCCGGGCTCATCTACGGCTTCGCCATCTCGACGCGGCGCTTCTTCGCCCAGCACCCTCCACGGAAACCATGAAGTTCTCCGAACGCCTCTGGCTCCCGCTTTTCGGCCTGATCGCCGGCTGCGCGCTGGCCCTCCCATTGCTCAACGAGCGCCTTGCCAGCGCGGCACCTACTTCGGCAGGTGCGGCCTCGATCGAACAAGCCTTCTCGCCCGAAGGCGGCGCCGAGCAGCTCGCCATCAAATGCATCCGATCCGCCCAACGCGGCGAACCGCTGCGCCTGGCCGGCTATTCGTTCACCTCGCCGGTGATCACGCGTGCGTTGCTCGAGAGCAAGGACACTGGTGCCGACGTGGCTGTCCTGGTCGACGAGCGCAGCAACCTACGCGACGACACGACCGGCAAAGCTCGCGCAGCCCTGGACCTGCTCGCTAATGCTAATGCGAACATCCCGACGCGCACCATCGGCGCGTACGCGATCCATCACGACAAGTACATCGTGGCGGGCAACTCGGTCTGCACAGGAAGTTTCAACTTCACAACGTCGGCCGCCCGCCGGAACAGCGAGAACATCATTGCCATCTGGAACAGCCCGCCGACCGCTGCAGCCTACCTGGCGCACTGGGAGAGCCGCTGGCGCCAGGGTGTCGACTACAAGAGCACGTACTAATGGCCTCGCGACGCGCAAAACGGCCCGCCAAGCCACGATCGGGAGCATCGGGCTACGTCCGCACAGGCGCGTCGACGATCGCGTCTCCTGGGCCCGTTTTGGCGCCTGCCGGCGCGGTGCCCGGTCGCTTCTCGCTGTCGCTGCCGCGCCTGTCGCTCGCCGATGGCACGCTCGAGGCGCTCAAATGGCTCGCGCTGGTGCTCATGACGTTGGATCACGTCAACAAGTACCTCTTAGCCGATTCACAGCCGATGCTCTTTGCTGCCGGTCGGCTCGCGGCACCGCTCTTCGCCGCGGTGCTTGGCTACAACCTGGCCAGGCCTGGCCTCACAGCCGGCGCGCACGGCCGGATCTGCCGGCGCCTCGCGATCTGCGGCGCGATCGCCAGTGTGCCCTTCGTTGCCCTGGGAGGGCTCGGCTGGGGATGGTGGCCGCTCAACATCGCCTTCACGCTGCTGGTCGCCACCGCCGCGGCCCAGCTGCTCGAGCTCGGCGGCCGACGACACGCGTTGCTCGCGATCGCCTTGGTCCTTGTCGGCGGCTCGAGCGTCGAATTCTGGTGGCCAGCCATCGGCATTGTCCTGTGCGTGCGCGCCTACAGCCGCCGACCTGGCTGGCTGGCCCTGCTCGGCTGGGTCGGGTGCACTGCACTGCTGCAGCTCATCAACGGCAATGCCTGGGCGCTCGCTTCGCTGCCGCTGATCGTGCTCGCTCGACAGGTCGACATCGCCCTGCCGAAGCTGCGGACCGTGTTCTACGTCTACTACCCCGCGCACCTCACGGTGCTCTGGTTGCTGAAGCACCTCTAACGGCCTCTAACGGCTGACAAATGCGCAACGAGGCGACTCCCTGTGGGCGTTTCCCCGCCAAGGCGGGGACCGGGCTCTTGCCCTAAAGGGTCGAGCCAGTAGGCTGTCTCGATCGGCCCAAGGGCCGACTAACGATCCCTAACGCCTCCGCGCCCCCGAGAGGGCGCTGCGCGCTCCGCTTGCCTCGGCCGCAAGCGGCCTCCAGACTGAGCCGCAAGCGGCTATAGGCGCTCGCCGTGCGGCGTCTGTCGATGGCCAGGTGGCGGTGCTGAGGGTGCCGTCTGCCCTGAGTCCGCCGCCTCTCCGAGATGATCGGCCACTGGGCGGGGCTTTCGCGGCATAAACGGTTTCCCCCCGCAAGCGGGCCCCCCCATTTATTCCACGACCCCGCCCAGTGGCCGCTTCACTCTCCGGGCGACGAACTCAGGGCAGACGGCGGACACCGCGGCGACCAGGCACGCCATGCGACAGACAAACAGCCACGAGGGGCTCGGAATCTTGGGCTCCGGTCGGTGGCACCCCCTCTTTGAGAGCATGGATTGGGGAGGGGAGCCGCCGCTTGCGGCGGGGAGGGGCGAAGCCCCTCACGGGGGGGTCGAGTTCGCGAGCGTAGCGAGGACAGGGGGGCCGCAGGCCCCCGCGAACTAGCGGCCTGGGCAATGTGGAAGTGGTTGCCGAAGCGGCTGGTGTTGGCCCGGGTCTTTGAGAGTTTCGCTGCGAAAGTCGCTACGTGGGGAAGGGCGTTCGAGCGGTTGCGTGAGGCGGCTTCGGCCTGAGCCGAAGTTGTCTGGCTCTCCCCGCGGAGCGGGGCACTTTTGGGCGAAGCCCGGGGTTTGCCGGTTAGTCAGCTTCGAAGAAGCTGCGCGGACGGCTATTTCACGGCCCGCAAGGGCCGCACCCTTTTCTTCCCGGCGCGGGCGTAGGACCAGACTTTCCACAGCGCGCGGGAGCCACTACAGGTTAGGTATAGGGCTTGTGAATACAGGGGAGGGGAGGCCCAGAGTGCTGAAAGGCCTGTAGCGACAAGCACTTAGCCTGTGGATAAGTGATGAGGCGCGGTACAGGTTCAGCGCAACGCCCGGTACAGTTTCAGCGCACATTTCTGCGCATAAGCAGCGTTTTGCCGGGCGTCGCGCGATCGGGCCCGCCGGTTCAATTTCAGCGCGGATAACTTCGGCTACGCACAGGTCGTGCACCCTCGGCTGCGGGGAGCACTGGGGCGCGGCGGGTGAGCTTATCCACAGGGTCAGAAGAGCGTCCGTTGGCCGACACTGAACGGGATGTGCGTCGGGCTCGGGATGAGCACGAGGCCGCGATCGCTTTCCTCGATACGCGCTTCCGGATAGAGAAGAAGCACCTTTTGCAGCTCGCGCAAGAACGCGCGACGAAAGTTGCGCAAGCCCTGTTCATCCATCGCGTAGCCGGCGCCGAACTGGAGGCGCAGGCCGGCCCAGGGAATGGTCGTGCGACGCCGCAGGTAGCTCATGCGGTAGGTGAGCCAGACATAGATGTCGAGTGCGAGCGGTGAGCCCTTCAGGGCCGTGATGGCACGGATGTCAACGGGGATGGGGTGGTTGGTGATTTCGCGGTAGAACGGGTCTGAGAGGTCGAGCGTGGATTTCCAGATGCCGGCGTCGTTCTCGTCCTGCGGGTCCCACCAGACGACGGCGCGTTTCGCCAGCTCCATGTGCTCGATGGTCCAGCTGGTCTCCCCTTGGTACTCGACGGAGATGTGCGAAGCGAACAGGCGCTTCATCTGATCGCGCAGTCGGGTGATGTCGCCGCGGACTCCGCCGGTGCGGTACAAATTCAGCGCACGTAGGAACTCGGCGAGCGACTCGCCCAGTTCGAGGTGCGGCGACTGCGTGCGAACCGCTTCCGAGGAGACCCAGGCGACCAGCAGGCGCGGAATCGAGCCGTAGGGCAGGCCAATCGATGGGCGCGCGCTCATGTAGAACGTGAAGTCGCCGTTGACGCGTTCGAATGAAGCGGCCTTCGGGTCGCGGTGGGGCATCGTCGCGATGGTGAAGGCGCGTGCCATGAAGCCGAGCGCTCCGGCCTGCTTGGCTTCCTCCTCCTCGATCGCCAGATGGGTTTCGATGAGATCTCGAATCCGAGCCGGGATCTCCTCGGTTCTGTAATCGATAACCTCTCGTTTCGTCGGCTTACGGTCGGCCATCTTGGGCGCCCTCGGATTCAGCGGCGCGAGATGCGCGGCGGTGGCAGTGTGCTCTCCCACTGAGCTCGAGCCGCGGTCTCCATCTTGCGAACCTCGTCCATCACCTCGGCCGGCAGGGTGATCGTCTCGGTCACCCAGCCGGTCGGTCGGAACTGCTCGTAGACCTTGGTGGCCCACTGGTGTGTGAGCTGCCGGCTGGTCTCGTAGTGCTCGGCGGCCTCCTCAGGCGTCCAGCCGTCGACCAGGATGGAACGCGCAACGCTCTTCGCCTTCTCGGACAAGCGGGTGAAGCGCGCAACCGCATGCTTGAACTCGGTGGCCGTCAGAGCACCGGCCATTTTCGATAGTCGAGCCATCTTGCTTGCTACCTCGGATGTGATGCCCTCACGGGCGGAACTTCGCGACCATGCTCAGGACGATCGCGCTACACGGGAACTCCTGCAGGCGCGGTTCCTTGTCATCCTTCTTCGCGCGCGGCGAGTCACCGAACAGAACCCAGCAACGGCCCGGTTCGCGCGCGACCCCGCCGCGGTACAGCTGCGCGTCGCCATGTTCAACTTTCGCGCGCTGGAAGCGCTTGGCGTCGCGCACGCCGTCGACCACCTTGACGGTGATCGCGATCTGTTCGTCAGCCCGGACGCGAACGGGCGTAGGCTCGTCATCGGAGCTCGAACCGGCACGCGCGGTCTTGACGGGCGCCGCCATGGTGCTCGTAGCGCGCTTCGTCTTCAGCTGCTCATTGATTCGCGCCGCGACATCCTGCGCGGCCTGGCGCGTGCGTTCGCGCGTCAGCTTGCCGGTCACTTTCGCCTCGATTGCTAGCTGTTTCGCGGCATCAGGATCATCGCGTTCGATCTTGGCCAGCGTCGTGAGTGTCTCCACGTCGCGGGTGACCTTCGAGCCGGCGAGCTCGGCGGCAACCGGCGAGAGATTCAGCACGGACAGATACTTGCTGATCTGGCCCTCGCTCTTGCCGATCGCTTTGGCGGCAGCGGCCTGGCTCCCTTCGCCGGCCACCAGGTCTTCGATCGCCCGAGCCGTGTCCATCGCGCTCATGTCCTCGCGTTGCAGGTTCTCGATGAGGCGGTGCCGCCGAATGACCTTCGGGTCGGTGCCGTGCGGGTACACGATCGCCTCGAGGGTGGGGAGCCCTTTCCACTTGGCGCCGCGCCACCGGCGCTCGCCATAGACAAGCAGGTAGCGCCCACCGGCTTTTTCGATCACGCCAATGGGCTGCACTTGGCCCTTCGTGAGCGACTCGCCCATTTCGCGGATCGTCGCCTCGTGGAACTCTTTACGCGGCTGCTCCGGATCTGGATCGATCTGGTCGACGTCGATGATGCGGATGACTTTGCTCTCGACATCGTCAAGCAAAGCCCCCAGGTTCTTCGAGAACACGGCGTTCATGCGTGAGCCCTCTGCAGTACGGTTTCGCATGCCGCCCGAAACTCATGGGCGGCCTTCCGGGCGCTTTCCCCGGTCGTTTTCTTCCAGATGGGATGGCGAGCGTCGAACGCGGCACCGACCGGGCTGCGATCTTCCAGTTCGCCCGGCAGCACGCGATCGCCGAGCTGCTGACGCAGCAGCGCCAGGTTTTCGCGTTGAAGCTTGTTCGGCCGCCGGAAGCGATTCACCAGGATGCCGAGGTGACGCAGATGCGGATTCCACTTGCCACGGACCGCCTTGATGTCGTTGAGCAGATCCTCGAGACCTTCGAAGCTGGCGCGATCCAGCGCCAGCGGCGTCACGACCGAAGTTGCGGCGACCAGGGCGCCGACCAGGCGCCGACCCTGGGAGGGCGGCGTGTCGATCACGATCAGGTCAAAGTCCTGTGCGAGCTTGGCGATGTGGCGGCGCGGCAGGTGAACCACGTCGAGCGGCTCCGCCTCGACATCGTTGAGCGCTTTGTCCGCCGGCACGATCCACAGGTTCTCGCGAACCTGTATCGGCGTCGGCGTCTCGCCGTCCGCGTACAGCATCGAAGCGCCCTTGCCGCGTTCCGCGCGTTCGCCGATGAAGTAGCGTGTCGTGTTGCCTTGACCGTCCACGTCGACGACAAGCACGCGGCCGCGCTTCTCCAAGGCGTACTCGGCCAGGTTGACGGCAAACATGGTCTTGCCGACCCCGCCTTTTTGGTTGCTGATGGCGATGCTCACACTCATCACTCCGTCCTTAGATTGGCGGAAAGTCGTAGCCGTCGCCCGCGCCGGTGGCACCGGCGTGGTCGTCCTGGTCGTTCTGAACCTTGACGCCCTTCTTGGACATGAAGTCGGCAAAGGTGATCACGAACTCATCCGAGTACCGCTCCTGCTTCGTCGACGGGTCGACGAACTTGCGTGTCCGGTGGTACGACTCGAAATATGCCTTGTCGCCCTTCACACAGTGAGAGGCGATCTGCTCGCCAAGCTTGTCGAACGCGACCAGGCGATGCCACTCAGTGAACTGCTTCAACTCACCCGCGCGATCGCGATAACTGTTGTTGGTCGCGATGCGCACTTCGACAACGGGCCTACCGTCAGGGGTGTATCGAACCTCCGGGTCCGCTCCCAGGTAACCCATGGTGATGAAGCGATTGATGGACATGATCCCTCCTGATGAGCCGGGAAACCGCCCGGACGGGGGCCGCGTTTTGGCCGCTCCTAGCAACAATATAGCTTACGCAATATATGGTCAAGCGATTGTTGCAGCGCCGGTATCGGGCGGCGCAAGGAACCTGTCGAAAATTTCGACGATATCGGCGTCCACGTCTTGGCGAAGCACAGAATCGGAACGCTGGTAGTTGAGTGTGATCACTCAATTCGATGGGCTGATGATCACGTTTCGTGATGGTCCGGCCAGGATGAAATTCCTCTTCTGCGATCGGTCGCGTCGCAAGGTTGTTGCCGGCGCAAGACCCTGGGTAGAGTCTTGAGACGTGCGCGCCCGCCGTGGACAAGCCACCCGCCCACAGGACAAGCCTGTGGACGGCCCCTACGGGGTCCGTGGCTTGACCACCGCTCCTCGGCCGATGCCTTCGGCCTGACGCGCTTCGCTTGCCAAACAGCCGTTTGAATTTAGACCAACAGCAACACGGCCAAGACCCGGCGCGCCAGCAGCGACGCGGGCTTGCGGCGCTGGACGCGCCGGTGGGTGAGGTGGTCAGGACACCGGGTCAGAAACGGCCAGCAGTCACCTCTTGGCCATGATCACTGGGCACTCGCGACATTTTCTGCGTGAGGTCAAAGACCATAGCGCTGCGCGATCGGGCCAGGTGCCGACAACGGGGTCAAAAAGCGCAGAAGTAGGACGACTCGTGCCAGAGCGTCGCCATTCGCGAAGCGCTCGAGGAGGCTCATCGGCAGGGCCGATTCGTCGATGGTTGGCATGAAGTTACCCCGTTCGTATCGCCACAGTGGGGTTTGAACAAAGATCTGGCGCCACCAATGGCGCCAGCGTTGCAGCGTTCGGCGTGCCAGGCCGAGGGTGATGCGCAGCTCATCGATCCCTCTATCCGTGACACCGCGTTGCATCATGGAAAGCAAGATCACGATGAAGCCCGGATAGACCCGTCGCCCGAGAAAGCGGACCGACGCGGGCATGTTCCTACTTCGGCAGCGCTGGCAGCAAAAGCTGTGGCGGATCGTCGGCGCGCCCGGTGGCGCCCACGGTGCCCCGCGCGGTTTGCGCGGATAGTCCGCGCTGTGTAGCACGCCGCCACAGAACGAACAGCCCAACGAGCGGCGCCGAGCGGCCAGATCTTCATCGATGGCCGTGAGGAATTGGAAGAGCTTGGGATGTTGCAATGCGCTGGCGGTCATGATGTTCCTCGGCTGTTGGCCCGGAGTCTGGGTCAATCTCACTCCGCCCGACCCCGCGATTGAGCACGTACCGTGATGGCCGCAGGCCGCCGAACATCACGATGCGTGATCAAAAACGCCGCCAAGCCCATCAAGATCCGTGCTCGTGCTCACGCCGAGGTCGTGCGGCGAAACGCCTATCTCTACATGCAATGCGAATGGATCTCTTGCTGTTACTTTTACCAGCCAGTTCTAGATCGGTGCATCACTGCATATGCCACTCAGCGTAAGCATATTTACTCGAATGATTTCTATACCGAGTAATCGCTTGATGACTCGCTTATGTTGCTACATCTAAACGAGCCTTCTTCTAAAGTTTCCGTACCGACCATCTGATGGCGGCACACCGAAACCTCCAACTAAGGAAATAATCATGAAGAGCCCCAAAACCCTCATAGTCGCAGCAGCTTTGGCCGCCGTTGGCTTCAATGCCTCTGCAGATGTGCGCGACTTCACCATTGCCAACAATACACCGTGGACGATCCAATCCGTGTACGTGAGCCAGTCTAACGCGAACATCTGGGGTCAAGAAGTGCTGGGCAGGGATCATGTCCTCGGCTCGGGCGCTAGTACGAAACTGGATTTCAATTCGGTCTCCGATTCGAGCTGCATGTGGGATGTACGCATCGTTCTTAGCGGTGATGCTGATATGAATTGGAGGCAAATCAACGCTTGCCGACTGGTTCAAATGACAATCGACTACGACTTCGTAAGGAAGACATATCTGGCGAGCTGGAATAACATTCAGCAGTAACTTAAAATAAAAAGCCAGCATTAAAGTCGATCTAGATTTGTATAATCTGTGCTGCGCAACTGGCGTGCAAATTTGTCGCCGAGGCGGCTTCGGCCTACGAGCATTTCCTACCGCCGCCAGCCCGCCCGTGTCCTGCACGCGGGCTTTTTCATTGATGCTTATCAGAAATTTTACGAATATCCCGCATACGCTATAGACGATGCTGTCGACGCCCCTCCGGCGTAGCGAAGAGAAGGGCTCGGATATCAACGCGCCGTGAGCGTCCAACCGCTCCGGCACTCATCCGCTCGAATCCGAACGACCGGTTCAATGAACTCCTGCCGCATGGCGGGCGGGCCAACGGTCTTGGGGACTGACGCCGCTGAGGTAACGAGCGACGAGTCGTCCTATGCGGACGAATTGGCTGGGCCACGCCACTCGGTCAGGAAAGGCAAAACGCCGGTTCTAGCCGCCGAGGAAGCGCGGGCGCTGCTCGATTTCCATCGACAACAGCACGCCGCTCGGTCTGCGCGACCGCGCGTTGATCGAGCTGATGGTCTACAGCTTCGCGCGCATCGGCGCAGCGCTCAAGATGCGCGGCCATGACGTGTACGTTCAGAACCGCCGCATGTGGATCCGCCTGCAGGAGAAAGGCGGCAAGCAGCATGAGAAAAATGCCCTGCCATCACAACCTGGAGGCCTACCTGCATGCGTACACGGACGCGGCTGGCATCAGCGCAGACGACAAGGGCTGGCTGTTCCGCACGGCGATCCGCCGCACCACACGGCTCTCAGAGCGCCGAGCGGCCCATGGCTCAGGCCGACGCCTATCACATGATCCGCCGCCGCGCCGAGGCAGCAGGCATTCATACCAAGATCGGCAACCACTCCTTCCGCGCGACCGGCATAACCGAGTATCTGCGC
>Ga0207671_10000896_pt1 | contig 37668 bp, 28 predicted proteins | sample KBSC24metaG_FD_184352 | JGI IMG/M metagenome (GOLD analysis project Ga0207671, IMG submission 184352) | Corn rhizosphere microbial communities from Kellogg Biological Station, Michigan, USA - KBS C2-4 metaG (SPAdes) (version 2) | ecosystem: Host-associated > Plants > Roots > Rhizosphere > Soil...
CGAGCGCACGGGCGCGGCATTCGTGCGCGCGCGCCTGCGCATGCGGCGGCCGGTCGAGCCCGGCGCGCAGCGAATAGCGCGCGGCGACGTAGAGGTCGGCGAGCAGGCGCGCCTTCCACTCGTTCCACAGTTTCGGATTGGTGCCGGCGATGTCGGCGATCGTCAGCATGTACAGGTGTTCGAGCCGCTCGAGGTCGCCGACCTGCGTCGCGAAGCGGTGCACGACTTCCGGGTCGGTGATGTCCTGGCGCTGCGCGGTCACGCTCATCAGCAGGTGCCAGCGCACCAGCCAGGCGATCAGGTCGATGTCGGGTTCGGCCAGGCCCAGCTTGGCGCCGAAGGCACGCGCGTCTTCCTCGCCGAGCACGGAGTGATCGCCGCCGCGTCCCTTGGCGATGTCGTGGAACAGCGCCGCGAGCAGCAGCAGCTCGGGCTTGTCGAGCGCCTCGAAGGCCTTGCACGCGAGCGGGAATTCCTCGCGCGCGGCCGGCTCGGCGTAGCGCGCGACATTGCGCAGCACGCGCAGCGTGTGCTCGTCGACCGTGTAGACATGGAACAGGTCGTACTGCATGCGCCCGACGACGCGGCGGAACATGGGGAGGATCGCCGCGAGCACGCCGTGCCGGTTCATGCGCGCGAGCGCTTCCACGGCCGGCGCGCCACGGCGCAGCAGCGCGAGAAACGCCGCCAGCACGTTCGGATCGTCGGCGAAGCCGCCGCGATGACGCGCCAGCGCGCGTTGCAGCAGGCGCATCGTCTGCGAGGACAGGCCACGCAGCTCCGGATGATCGAGCAGCACGACGAACGCGTCGACCATCGCACGCGGCTGGCGCGCGAACAAATCGGCCTGGCGCAGTTCCAGGCGCGGACCGAGCGCGACGAAATGCGCATCGAGTTCGCGCGGCGGCGCCTCGACCGGTTCGAGCAGCTCGGTGCAGCGCTCCTTGAACTGCACGCACAATCGCTCGGCGATCGTCGCAGCACGGTAGTAGCCTTGCATGAACTGCTCGACCGCGAGGTTCTTCTCGTGCTCGTCCGAGTAGCCGAGATCGGCGGCGAGGCGGCGCTGGTGGTCGAACAGCAGGCGCTCCTCGGGCCGGCCGGCCGCCAGGTGCAACGCGAATCGATAGCGGTACAGCGTCGCTTCGGAACGCTCCAGCGCGGCGCGCTCGGTCGCGTCGAGCAGGCCGTGCTCGACCATCGCGGCGAAGTCGCCGGCGCCGACGATGCGGCGGCCGAGCCAGCGCATCAGGTCGAGCGTGCGCAGACCGCCCGGACCTTCCTTCAGATTCGGCTCGAGGTTGTAGGTGGTGTCGTTGTAGCGCGCGTGACGCGTGATCTGCTCGGCACGCTTGGCGGCGAAGAATTCGGCGGCCGGCCACAGCGCCGGATCGGCGGTGATGGCAGCGAGCGCGTCGCCGAGCGCAGCATCGCCCGCCAGCACGCGCGCGTCGAGCAGCGCGGTGAATACGGTGACGTCCGTGGCCGCCAGTTCGCGGCATTGCGCTGGCGTGCGCACCGCATGGCCGGGCTTGAGGCCGAGGTCCCAGAGGCACGTGAAGAAGGCCTCGAACGCGCGTGCCTGCCGCGCCGCTCCGGCCGGCTGCACGAGCACGAGCAGGTCGACGTCCGAATGGGGAAACAGCACGCCGCGGCCGAAGCCGCCGACGGCGAACAGCGCGCAGTCGGCCGCCTCGCCGACGCAGGCCTGCCAGACATGCACCACGACGTTTTCGATCGCGCGCGCGCGCAGGCGCACCAGCTCGCGCGCGTCGGCGCCAGCCCGAAACGCCAGCGCGAGGTTGCGGTCGACGTCGTCGAGCACCTGGCGCAGCGCCAGCCGGGCCTCGGCCGAGACGCCGCTGCGCGGCATCGCCGGCGGCAGGCGCGGCAGGCCCGGCAGGTTGTCGGCGGAAGTCGAGGTCACGGCGGCAGCGGCGAAAAGCGAGAGAGGCGGATGGCGACTGTCGAAAGTCGCCGCGCAAATGTCAACCGGCGCGCCGGCGCGAAACGCCGTTCGCGGCGCTGCGGCCGAATGCGCGTCGCGAGGAACGTCTGCGGGCTTTCGGCTCGGTTGGCGGGCATGGCCCCGACATGCCGGGCCATGCCGCCCGTCGAGACGGGGCCGCCAGCTGCGTCAGGCCGCCGCGTTCGGCCAGGCCGTGAGGATCTCGTAGCCGTCGTCAGTGACCGCGATCGTGTGCTCCCACTGCGCCGACAGCGAGTGGTCCTTGGTGACGACGGTCCAGCCGTCCGGCAGCAGGCGCGTCTGCGGCTTGCCGGCGTTGATCATCGGCTCGACCGTGAAGGTCATGCCCTTGTGCAGCTTCATGCCGGCACCCGCGTGGCCGTAGTGCAGTACCTGCGGGTCCTCGTGGTAGATCTGGCCGATGCCGTGGCCGCAGTACTCGCGCACGACCGAGAAGCCCTGCGCCTCGGCGTGCTGCTGGATGGCGTGGCCGATGTCGCCGAGCGTCGCGCCGGGGCGCACCTGCCCGATGCCGAGCATCATCGCCTCCAGCGTGGTGTCGACCAGGCGCTTGGCCAGCACGGACGGCTGCCCGACGAAGTACATGCGGCTGGTGTCGCCGTGCCAGCCGTCCTTGATCACGGTGACGTCGATATTGACGATGTCGCCGTCCTTGAGCAGCTTGCCGGGATTGGGAATGCCGTGGCAGATCACGTGGTTGACCGAGGTGCACAAGGTCTTCGGGAAGCCGCGGTAGCCGACGTTCGCCGGGATCGCCTTCTGCACGTTGACGATGTGCTCGTAGGCGAGGCGGTCGATATCCTCGGTACTGACGCCGGGCTTGACGTGCGGAACCAGCATCTCCAGCACCTCGGCGGCCAGGCGGCCGGCGACGCGCATCTTCTCGATCTGGTCCGGGTTCTTGACGGTAACGGGCATGCTTTCCTCGACGATGGGGGTACGGCGGTCCTGCGCCGCGGGCGCCCGCTGACACCTTGAACGGGTGACCGCCCGGCCCTGAACTTGTGACGGACGGGCGGTCCGGTTTACAATCTTACGGATTTGTCGGCCGGCTTCCTATGCCGCAACCGGCAATCAAGATGCGATTCGCACCGTCCGGATTCAATCCCGGCGGGCGGTTCGCGACGGCGGCAACGCCAAAATCCGCACATGCATCGTCACCGCGTTCGGGGTGCTCCGCAAGGAGTCGCACGCGGCGGATGCATGGAGGTCCAACCCCGGAATCGCTACGCAAGTCCCTCGCAAGAGCCTGCACGTCCCCGTGCGGACTTCCGGCGAGGAGCTCGCTTCGATTCCCTCCGTATGAAGGAATGATGCAATGCCTCAAGTCACCATGCGCCAGATGCTCGAAGCTGGCGTGCACTTCGGTCACCAGACCCGCTACTGGAATCCGCGCATGTCGCCGTACATCTTCGGCGCCCGCGGCAAGATCCACATCATCAACCTCGAAAAGACCCTGCCGCTGTTCACGGACGCGATGAACTTCATCTCGGGCCTGGCGCAGAAGCGCGGCACGATCCTGTTCGTCGGCACCAAGCGCTCCGCGCGCGAGGCGATCAAGGAAGAAGCGGCACGCTGCGGCATGCCGTCGATCTCGCAGCGCTGGCTCGGCGGCATGCTGACCAACTTCCGCACGGTCAAGCAGTCGGTCTCGCGCCTGAAGGAGCTCGAGACGATGAGCACCGACGGCAGCTTCGAAAAGCTGGTCAAGCACGAGGTGCTGTCGCGCATCCGCGAGCGCGAGAAGCTCGAGAAGTCGCTCGGCGGCATCAAGGACATGAATCGCCTGCCGGACGCGCTGTTCGTCATCGACATCGGCCACGAAGACATCGCGGTCAAGGAAGCCAAGAAGCTCGGCATCCCGGTCATCGCCGTGGTCGATACCAACTACGATCCGTCCCTGGTCGACTACGCGATCCCGGGCAACGACGACGCGATCCGCGCCGTGCAGCTGTACGCGAGCGCCGTCGCCGACGCCGTGCTCGAAGGCAAGGCTGCCGCGCCGCAGGTCGCCGCCGGCAAGGAAGACGATTTCGTCGAACTCGACGCCGAAGGCAACCCGGTCGCCAACAAGGAAGCGCGCGAGCGCGACGACCGCCGCCGTCCGGGCCCGCGCAAGCCGGCTCCGGGCAAGCGTCCGCCGGCCGGCCGTCGTGGTCCGGGTGGCCCGGGTGGTCAGCAGCGTTCGGGCGGCCGTCCGGACAGCTCGGGCGAGACGCCGAGCGCCGAGTAAGCGTCACTTTCGCGTCGTAGGCTGGTACAGCCTGCGGCGCCGTCGTCCCGGCGCAGGCCGGGACCCAGTGCCCTCGCACCACGCTGGATCCCGGCCTCGGCCGGGATGACGAACCATTGCAAACATGCACCGGCAACCCACGGGCGCCGCGCGCGAATCGGCGCTCCTGCCCACGAGGAACATCATGGAAATCACTGCACAGCTGGTCAAGGAACTGCGCGAGCGGTCCGGCGCCGGCATGATGGAATGCAAAAAGGCGCTGACCCAGAACAACGGCGACATCGACACCGCGATCGAGTGGCTGCGCAAGCAGGGCCTGGCCAAGGCCGACAAGAAGGCCGACCGCGTCGCCGCCGAAGGCCGCGTCGTGCTGGCGCAGGACGGCGGCAAGGCCGTGCTCGTCGAGATCAACTGCGAGACCGATTTCGTCGGCAAGGATGCGAGCTTCCTCGCGTTCGCCGCCGATGTCGCCAACATCGCGCTCTCCAGCGGCGCGCCGGACGTCAAGGAACTGCTCGACGAAGTGTGGCCGGGCGGCGGCAGCGTCGACCAGGCGCGCCAGGCGCTGGTCGCCAAGATCGGCGAGAACATCCAGATCCGCCGCATGGTGCGCGTCGACAGCGGCAACAACGTCGGCGCCTACGTGCACGGCGGCCGCATCGGCGTGCTCGCCGAGCTCAAGGGCGGCAGCGCCGAGTTCGCGCGCAACATGGCGATGCAGATCGCCGCGATGAATCCGCCGTACATCTCGCCCGCGCACGTGCCGGCCGAGATCGTCGCGAAGGAAAAGGAAATCGCGCTCGCCCAGGTGTCGGAAAAGGACAAGGCCAAGCCGGCCGAGATCCTCGAGAAGATCACCTCGGGCAAGGTCAACAAGGCGATCTCCGAAATGACCCTGACCGGCCAGCCGTTCGTGCTCGACACGAACGTGACCGTCGAGGCGGCACTGAAGAAGGAAGGCACCGAAGTGCTGGCGATGCATCGCCTGGCCGTCGGCGAAGGCATCGAGAAGCCGACCGGCGACGATTTCGCGACCGAAGTCATGAAGCAGGCCGGCCTGGCCTGATCCCCTCGCGGGGGTTTCCGAAAAGGACTTCCACGAAAAAGCCGCGCATTGCGCGGCTTTTTTTACGTTTGTTCACCGGAATACTTCAAACAACTGTTACAAACGCGCTGAGGCCACCTCGAATGGCGCGCACGTTGCTCTTGTCCGGGTCACTCTCCGAACAGGAACCACGACATGGCCTTCATCGATCCTCGCAACCGCCTGCACCTGGTCACGCAGCGGCCGACCCTTGCCGCCGCACGCACCGCGATCGTGGTCGACGCCGGCTGCGACCTGCCGAGCGAGTTCTACGAACAGCCCGGCGTCGTGGTGTTGCCGATCAGCGTCAAGGTCGGCGACCACGAGTACACCGACAACCACAGCGACGAAACCACGCAGCGCTTCCTCGCCGACGATCTCGGCGGCCGCAATGCCGGCGCGGAAACGCGTCCGTACTCGGTCAAGGAAATCCGCTCGCTGTTCCTCGAGCGCCTGGTGCTCGACTACGACAGCGTGTACTGCCTGACGATCTCGGCCAAGCGCAGCGAGATCTACGAGAACGCGCTGCGCGCCAGCCTCGACATCATTCGCGACAGCCGCGAAATCCGCAACGCGGCGGGCATCACCAAGCCCTTCCTGCTGCGCGTGATCGACACCAAGAACGTGTTCGCCGGCCAAGGCATCGCCGCGCTCGACCTGGCCGACATGATCCATCGCGGCATGGCTCCGCGCGACATCACCCCGCGCCTGTTCAAGATCGTCGAGGCGAGCTACGGCTACTTCGTGCCGGACGACCTGTATTACCTGCGCACGCGCGCGAAGAAGCGCGGCGACCGCAGCGTCGGCCTGGTCGGCGCCATGCTCGGCAGCACGCTCGACATCAAGCCGCTGATCCGCGCGCACATGGGCGTGACGACACCCGTGGCGAAAGTGCGAGGCCGCGACAACGCAATGCGCAAGCTGTTCCGCTTCACGACCGACCGCGTCCTCGCCGGCCTGCTGACGCCCCACGTCAACATCAGCTACGGCGGCGCGCTCGAGGAACTGCGCGAGCTACCCGGCTATCAGGAACTCGCCGAGGTCTGCGCGAACAAGCGCGTCACCCTGCACGATTCGGTCATGAGCATCACCGGCTGCGTCAATGTCGGCCCGCGCGGCGTCGCCGTCGCGTTCGCCGCGCCGCCGCACGATCTGGGCAGTTTCTGACATCGCCGGTCCACGCGCGGCGGCGTGCGCGACGCGCCGCCGCGGCAGCGGACGCCCCGTGACGGGCGCGCGTCGGCTAAACTTCGGCTGTTTGCCCGCGCCGAGGTGTCCTGATGTCCCCTGCCCCGCTGTTCCGCCGCATCCTGCTGAAGCTGTCCGGTGAGGCGTTGATGGGCGAGGCCGACTACGGCATCGATCCCAAGGTCCTGCAGCGCCTCGCGCGCGAGATCATCGAGGTGCAGCGCGCCGGCATCCAGGTCGGCGTCGTCATCGGCGGCGGCAACATCTTCCGCGGCGCCGGCCTCGCCGCCGCCGGCATGGACCGCGTCACCGGCGACCACATGGGCATGCTGGCGACGGTGCTGAACGCGCTGGCGATGCAGGACGCGATCGAGAAGGCCGGCGGCGTCGCGCGCACGATGTCGGCGATCAAGATCAACGAGGTGTGCGAGGACTTCATCCGCCGCCGCGCGATCCGGCACCTGGAAAAAGGCCGCATCGCGCTGTTCGCGGCCGGGACCGGCAACCCGTTCTTCACGACGGACTCGGCCGCCGCCCTGCGCGCGATCGAGATCGGCGCAAACCTGCTGCTGAAGGCGACCAAGGTCGACGGCGTCTACAGCGCCGATCCCAACAAGGATGCGAGCGCGACGCGCTACGAGCGCCTCTCCTACGAGGAAGTGATCCAGCGCAACCTGCAGGTGATGGACACCAGCGCGATCGCGCTGTGCCGCGACCACAAGATTCCGCTGCGCATCTACGACATGTCGCGCGAAGGCGACCTCATGCGCATCATGCGCGGCGAGCATATCGGCACCCTGGTCGGCGGCAGCCGCTGATCGCGCGGGCCGCCCGGGCGCCGCGCCGCCGCGGCGGTTGCGTGCGACGGCCTCGGTCCGGCGCGGATTTGTGTCGCCGCATCGCTTAGCGGCGCTTTTGCGTGTAACTGTTTGCCCCGCAAGTCGATCCGTATTCCTGAAGACCTCGCGTCTTCGGCGGCCGAACGGATCGGACGTCCCCCTGTTCACGCACGCCAGCCGGGGATACGGCATGACTGCGACCATCGCAGGAACCCGTCATGAAAACCATGCTCGCCTTCACGCTCATCAGCGGCCTGCTGACGACCGCCAGCGTCGCGCTCGCGCGCGACGCCGACGACCGCACGCTCGCTCCGATCACGATCCACCGCGACACGCTGGCCGATTGCAAGCCGCCGAGTTCGAATGCCGTCTGCGCGCCGCTGCACGCCCAGATCCGGCATGTCTTCAGCAAGCGCGAAATCGGCATGCTGTTCGGCCACCGCACCTCGTACGCCGACTACTGGAGTTCGTACGACATCGTCCAGGAGCGCTACCAGGCGTTCCTGCGCGACGTCGAACTCTATGGCCGGCCCTCGGTGGCGCTGGTGATCCTGTAGTCCCAGGCACCGCGGCGGCCTTCGGCTCCGCGGGAACCTCGCGGCGGCGCTCGAACGGGCGTCGCCGACACCGCCGCCGGCCCGGACCGGCTCGGCGACACGGATACCGGTGCGCTCGCCCGTGCGGTGCAACGAAGGCGCACGCGCGTGCGTGCGCCCGGAGGGAGCGTGCGCGCCCTGCGCGCGCCAGCGTCACCTGCAAACCCGCTGCTATACTCCGCGGCCGATTGCAAAGGCTTTACAGGTGAACGCGCCATGCTCGACAACATCAAGAAGGATGCGCAGACGCGCATGCAGAAGAGCGTCGACTCGCTCAAGCACGATCTGACGCGCCTGCGCACCGGTCGCGCCAGCACGTCGCTGGTCGAACCGCTGAAGGTCTCCTACTACGGCGCCGACACGCCGATCTCGCAGGTTGCCAACATCGCGCTGGCGGATGCACGCTCGATCACGATCACCCCGTTCGAGAAGAGCCTGGTCGGCCCGATCGAGAAGGCGATTCTCGCCTCCGACCTCGGCCTGACCCCGAACACGATGGGCAACGTCATCCGCATCAACCTGCCGGCGCTGACCGAGGAGCGCCGCCGGGAATTGTCCAAGCACGTCGCCCACGAAGGCGAGAACGCCAAGGTCGCCGTGCGCAACGTGCGCCGCGACGCGCTGCATCAGGCGAAGGAACTGCTGAAGGACAAGAAGATCACCGAGGACGAGGAACGCCGTGCCGAGGAAGACATCCAGAAGTACACCGACAAGTACGTCAAGGACATCGACGGCGTGGTCAAGGCGAAGGAAGACGAACTGATGTCGATGTGACCGTCGCCGGCTTCGGCCGGCCGAGGGGCAGGCACGGATGCCCGCCGCGGGACGCTCCGGAAACGGATGTCGTCGTGCGGTGATCGACGAAGGCCAGCCGTTCCACGTTCACGCCTGTCGCGCCTCGCCCCTTTCCGCGGCCGCCGCCGCTCCCACGCAGAGCCTATGGATTCCGACGCCGCTCCCCGCATCCCGCGCCACATCGCGATCGTCATGGACGGCAACGGCCGCTGGGCCGAACGCCGCCACCGGCCGCGCAGCTTCGGCCATCGCGAGGGCCAGAAGGCGGTGCGCGCAGCGGTCGAGTTCTGCCGCCGCCGCGGTGTCGAGGCGCTGACCCTGTTCGCGTTTTCCAGCGAGAACTGGAAACGCCCGCAGGGCGAAGTCGGCGCGCTGATGCAGCTGTTCCTGAAGGCGCTCGATCGCGAAGTCGGCGAACTGCACGCGAACGGCGTGCGCATCGAGTTCGTCGGCGACCTGTCGGCGTTTTCGCCGGAACTGGCCGAGCGCATGCGCGCCGCGATGGAGCACACGCGCGCCAATACGGCTCTGCGCCTCAACGTCGCGGTCAACTACGGCGGCCGCTGGGACATCGCCAACGCCGCGCGCGGCGTCGCCGCGGCGCTCGCCCGCGGCGAGCTGCGCGAACAGGACATCGACGAGAAGACGTTCGGACGCTACACCTGCCTCGCCGACCAACCGCCGGTGGACCTGTTCATCCGTACCGGCGGCGAGATGCGCATCAGCAATTTCCTGCTTTGGCAGGTCGCCTATGCGGAGCTGTTCTTCACCGATGCGCTGTGGCCCGATGTCGACGCCACGATACTCGACGGCGCACTCGCCGAGTTCGCGCGCCGCGAAAGGCGCTACGGTCTGACTTCCGCGCAAGTGCGCGCCGCGAGCTGAAGCCTCGTATGCTGAAACAGCGCACGCTCACTGCCCTCATCCTCGCCCCGCTGGCGATCGCGATCATCCTGTTCCTGCCGACCTCTGCGGTCGCGCTGATCATCTCGGCCCTGTGCCTGGTGGCGGTGTGGGAGTGGGCGCGCCTGGCCGGCATCGAATCGCCCGCCGTGCGCGCACTCGCCGTCGCCTTCAACGCGGGCCTGTTCGTCGTGCTCTGGTCGATCCGCGAAGAGCCGCTCAGCTGGTTCGTCATCGTGGTGGGCCTGCTCTGGTGGCTCCTCTCGCTGCTGTGGATGCGCAGCTTTTCCTACGCCGCCGCGCCGACGCGCGAGAACGCGGCGATCAAGCTGATCGCCTGCGAGCTGTCGATCCTGCCGTCGTGGCTCGCGCTGATGAAGCTGCATGCCGGCACCGACCACGGCCACGCCTGGGCGCTGTTCGCGGTGGCGCTGATCTGGACCGCCGATATCGCCGCCTATTTCGCCGGCAGCCGCTACGGCACGACCAAGCTCTCGCCGCGGATCAGTCCGAACAAGACGACCGCGGGCGCCTGGGGCGCGCTCGCCGGCGCCGGCGTGCTGGCGCTGATCTGCGGCTGGGCGTTCGGCCAGCGCGGCCTCGCGCTCGCCGCGCTGGTCGTGGTGGCATTGATCGCGGTGATCGCCTCGATCATCGGCGACCTCTTCGAAAGCCTGCTCAAGCGCCAGGCCAGCGTGAAGGATTCCGGCGCGCTGTTCCCCGGCCACGGCGGCCTGCTCGACCGCCTGGACAGCCTGTTCGCCGCCCTGCCGGTGTTCGTCGCCGGCAAGGCCCTGCTCGACCACCTGTTCGTCCCATGAGGCAGATCGCGGTCCTCGGCGCGACCGGCTCGATCGGCGCGAGCACGCTCGACGTCGTCGCACGCCACCCGGATCGCTTCCGCGTGACGGCGCTGGCCGCGCATCGCAGCGTCGACGCGCTGGCCGACCTCTGCCTGCGTTTCCGGCCCGAGCTCGCCGTCATCGCCGACCCGGCCTGCGAAGGCGCCCTGCGCGCGCGGCTGGCGGCGGCCGGCGTGACCTGCCGCGTCGCGGCGGGCGCCGACGCGCTGGTCGAAGCCGCGGCCGGCACGCATTGCGACACCGTCGTCGCCGCGATCGTCGGCGCCGCCGGCCTCGCCTCGACCCTGGCCGCCGCCCGCGCCGGCAAGCGCCTGCTGCTGGCGAACAAGGAAGCGATCGTGATGGCCGGCCCGCTGCTGCTGGCCGCGCTGCACGAGGGCGGCGGCGAGCTGCTGCCGCTCGATTCCGAACACAACGCAGTGTTCCAGTGCCTGCCCGGCGGCCGCCCCGATCTCGCCCAGGCCGGCGTGCGGCGCATCCTGCTGACCGCGTCCGGGGGACCGTTCCGCGGCCGCGGCCGCGGCGAACTGGCCGACATCACGCCCGACCAGGCCTGCGCGCACCCGAACTGGCGCATGGGCCGCAAGATCTCGGTCGATTCGGCGACCTTGATGAACAAGGGCCTGGAGGTCATCGAAGCGCACTATCTGTTCGACGCCCCGGCCGAGCGCATCGACGTCGTCGTGCATCCGCAAAGCATCGTCCATTCGCTGGTCGAATACGTCGACGGCTCGGTCCTGGCCCAGCTCGGCAATCCGGACATGCGCACGGCGATCGCCTATGCGCTGGCATGGCCGGATCGCGTCGAGGCCGGCGTCGCGCTGCTCGACCTGCTCAAGGTCGCGCGGCTCGACTTCCAGGCGCCGGACCTGGACACGTTCCGCTGCCTCGACCTCGCCTACCAGGCGCTGCGCGCCGGCGGCAGCGCGACGACCGTGCTCAACGCGGCCAACGAAGAAGCCGTGGCGGCCTTCCTCGAGGGCCGGCTGCCGTTCCTCGGCATCGCCGAAACGATCGAACGCTGCCTGGCATCGTGCGGTAATGCAGCCGCCGCCGATTTGCAAGCCGTTCTTGACGCCGATTTAACTGCGCGTCGGGATGCCCAACGTATCATCGGCCACCTGGCCGTCTCAGTGTCCCACTCCGCATCATGAATGAAGTCTTCGGTTCCGTCTGGTGGCTGATCGTCACCATGGGTCTGCTGATCACGTTTCACGAATACGGCCACTTCGTCGTCGCCCGGCGTTGCGGCGTCAAGGTGCTCAAGTTCTCGATCGGGTTCGGCCCGGCCCTGTGGTCGCGCTTCGACCGCCACGGCACGCAGTTCGTCGTCGCCGCGATCCCGCTCGGCGGCTACGTCAAGATGTTCGACGAGCGCGAAGTCGACGGCGTCGTGGGTCCGCAGGCGCTCAAGGGCGCCTTCAACCGCAAGACCGTCGGCCAGCGCATGGCGATCACCGCTGCCGGGCCTGTGTTCAACCTGATCTTCGCGATCGCCGCGTTCTGGCTGATGTTCGTCGTCGGCCGGCCGGACTACGTGCCGATCGTCGGCCATGTCGACCACGCCGCCCAAAGCGCGGGTTTCCAGAGCGGCGAGCGCATCACCGCGATCGACGGCCAGCCGGTCGAAACCTGGAGCGACGCCAGCATGGCGCTGCTGCAGGCCGGCGTGGACCGCCACGACCTGGCCATTACCGTCACGGATGCGACCGGCAAGGTGCAGCAACGCACGCTGGCGCTCTCCAAGCTGCCGGCCGAGCTCGACGAAGACTCGCTCTACCGCGAGATCGGCCTGACGCCGCAGCAGTGGGCCGCGCCGCCGATCATCGGCACGGTGACGCCCGACGGCGCGGCGACGCGGGCCGGATTGAAGCCCGGCGATCGCTTCGTCTCGATCGGCGGCGACGCCATCGCCGACTGGCGCGAAGTGCCCGACGCGATCCAGAAACATGCCCAGGGCGGCGCCCCGCTCGCGCTCGAAATCCTGCGCGGATCGGAAAAGCTCAGCCTGACCGCTCAGCCGGTGCGCCAGGAACAGGGCGGCAAGGCCATGTGGCTGCTCGGTATCCAGGCGCAGCCGACCGAACCCAAATACGATGCAACCCAGCATTACGGCCCGCTGGCCGCCATCCCGAAGGCGTTCGGCGAGACCTGGGGCCGCAGCAAGCAGATGCTGACGATGCTCTGGAGCATGGTGACGGGGCATGCGTCCCTGAAGAACCTGTCCGGCGTGATCACGATCGCCCAGGTCGCCAATACCTCGGCCCAGCTGGGCCTGGCCTGGTTCCTCAGTTTCCTGGCGGCGATCTCGCTGACCCTGGCCATCATGAACCTGCTTCCGATCCCGATCTTGGACGGCGGGCACCTGCTGTATTACCTTATCGAGCTGGTCAAGGGCAGCCCGGTCAGCGATCGCATCCAGATTGCCGGCCAGTACGTGGGTTTGACCCTGCTCGTGGCCCTGATGGGCCTTGCGTTCTACAACGACATCCTGCGGATCGCGTCCTGATCCCAGGCTTTGCCCAATAACGATTGTGGCCGCGGCAGGCGCCTTCCGCGAGCCGACTGATGCCCTGACGGAAGTGACGATGAAGCGTATAGCCGCCCTGTTCCTGCTCGCCTTTTTCGCCACGCGAGCCGCCTTCGCGTTCGACGCCTTCACCGTTTCCGACATCCGCATCGACGGGCTTTCGCGCATCGCCCCCGGCACCGTGTTCACCTACATGACGGTCGAAAAGGGCGACACCCTGACCGCCGACCGCGCCGACCAGACGATCCGCGCGCTGTACAAGACCGGTTTCTTCAACGACGTACAGCTGTCGCGCCAGGGCGACATCCTGGTCGTGACCGTGAAGGAGCGCCCGCAGATCTCCAAGATCGCGATCCGCGGCAACAAGGACCTCAAGGAAGAAGAGCTGCTGAAGGGCCTCAAGGGTATCGGCCTGGCCGAAGGCGAGGCGTTCGACCCGCTCAAGCTCTCCGAAGTGCAGAACGAGCTGACGCGCCAGTACTACAACCGCGGCAAGTACAACGTGTCGGTGAAGACCTCGACCGTCAACCTCGACCGCAACCGCGTCGAAGTGGCGATCAACATCGCCGAAGGCACCGCGGCGAAGATCAAGCACCTCAACATCGTCGGCAATACCACCTATCCGGACAAGGCCATCAAGGGCGAATTCGAGTCGAGCACGTCGAACTGGACGTCCTGGTACTCCAAGGACGACCAGTACTCGCGCGAGAAGCTCTCCGGCGACCTCGAAAAGCTGCAGTCCTACTACATGGACCGCGGCTACGCCGACTTCAACGTCGACTCGACCCAGGTCAGCATCAGTCCCGACAAGCGCAAGATGTACGTCACCGCCAACATCAAGGAAGGCGAGATCTACAAGATCACCGACATCAAGCTGACCGGCAACCTGATCCTCAAGGAAGAGGACCTGCACAAGATGATCCAGCTCAAGCCGGGTGACGTGTTCTCGCGCAAGAAGATCGAGTCGTCGGTCGACGCGATGACGGCCGTGCTGTCCAACATCGGCTACGCGTTCGCCGAAGTGCAGCCGATTCCGGCGATCGACAAGGACAAGCGCGAAGTCGGCCTGAACTTCTTCGTGAATCCGGGCAAGCGCGTCTACGTGCGCAAGATCGTCTTCAAGGGCAATGCGCACACCGAGGACGAAGTCGTGCGGCGCGAGATGCGCCAGCTCGAAGGCGCCTACTATTCGCAGGCCGCCATCGACCGTTCGAAGATCCGCCTGCAGCGCCTGGGCTTCTTCCGCACCGTCACGATCGACACGCCGAAGGTGCCCGGCACCGACGATCAGGTCGACGTCAACGTGACGCTCGAAGAACAGAACTCCGGCCAGTTCCAGTTCGGTCTCGGCTATTCGCAGGTCGAAGGCCTGATCACCAGCGTCGGCGTCACCCAGAACAACTTCTTCGGCAGCGGCGATCGCATCTCGGTCACCGCCGTGCAGAGCTTGGACATCAAGCAGTACGAGCTGACCTACTTCGAGCCGTACCTGACCGACACCGGTGTCGGCCTCGGCTACGACATCAAGCACACCGAACTGGATTCGAGCGAGCAGAACATCGCCGCCTACCTGACGAACACCGACGCGTTCGACATCTACCTGGCGATTCCGATCACCGAAGCCGACACGATCAACACGCAGATCGGCCTCAGCAAGACCGGCGTGAACACCTATCCGAGCATCACGCCGCAGCGGATCATCGACTACATCGACAACCTCGGAAACCGCACCTTCCACACCTGGAACGTGCAGCTGTCCTGGGCGCACGACACGCGCAACCGCTACTGGAACCCGACGCGCGGCTCGCTGCAGCAGGTGTCGGTCGAGACGACCCTGCCCGGCTCGACGGTCGAGTACTACAAGGTCAACTACAAGTTCGCGCAGTACCTTCGCCTGACCGATTCGCTGACGTTCTACGGCCACTTCAACGTCGGCTACGGCGACACCTACAACACGAAGAAGAGCGTGATGTCGCCGAGCGACCCGCGCTACATCGCCAACCTCGGCGGCCTGCCGTTCTTCGAGGATTTCTACGCCGGCGGCGTTTCCGACGTGCGCGGTTTCCGCGACAACACGCTGGGTCCGTATTCGGTCGTGCCCGGCTGTACGGACGTGACCAACAAGAACTGCCGTCTGCCGATCGGCGGCGCGCTGAAGACGGTGGCTTCGGCCGAAATCATCTTCCCGACGCCGTTCGTCAAGGAAAACGACGACAGCACGCGCCTGTCCGCGTTCGTCGACGTCGGCAACGTGTTCAAGAATCCGCTGTGCGATTCCACACTCGTGCCGGACTGCAAGAACTACAATTCCTTCAGCGCCAGCCAGCTGCGCGCCTCGGCCGGCATCTCGTTCCAGTGGCGCGCGCCGGTCGGTCCGATCGTGATCAATCTCGCCCAGCCGATCCGAAAAAAGAGCGGCGACGATACCGAGTTGATCCAGTTCACTTTCGGCAACACGTTCTGAGTCTGCGGCACGGCGGTCGGCGGCAGGGGAACGAGGAGAAGCCGGGTGACGCAACGTGCACAGCCAAGGAGCCTGGTTCTCGCTCTGCTGCTGGCGTCGGCGACCGTCACGTTCGCCGGCGCGGCCTGCGCACAGACGCCGGCTGCGCCGCGCATCGGCTACGTCGACATGAAACGGCTGCTCGACAACGCGCCGCAAGTGGTCGCCGGCAGGCAGAAGCTCGAACGCGAATTCGCCGACCGCGACGCGGCATTGAAGGCGGATGAAACCCGCGCGGCGCAGCTGCGCGAACGTCAGCAACGGGAAGGGGCTTCGATGGCAAAAGCCGATGCCGATGCGTTGCAGCGCGAGATCGACGCGCTCGACCGCTCGTCCAAGCGCAACCGCGACGCGCTGCGCGCCGAACTGAAAACGCGCAGCGACCAGGAGCTCGATCGCAGCTGGCGCGAGATCAACGACGCCGCCGTCGAATTCGCGCGCGAGCAGGGCTACGACCTGATCGTGCCGAGCCCGGTCATCTATGCGAGCCCCAAGGTCGACGTGACCGACCAGGTACTCGATCGCCTGCGTCGCAAGGCGAAGGCGCAGACGCCGTGAAGTCCCCCGCTTTCTCGCTCGGCGACATCGCCGCGCGGTTCGGCTTGTCGTTTCGCGGCGACGCCGGGTACGTGCTCGACGGCGTCGCGACGCTGGCCGATGCCGGCGCGACGGAAGTCGGCTTCCTCGCCAACCCACGCTATCGCTCGCAGCTCGGCGCCGCGCGCGCCGGCGCGATCGTGCTGCGGGCCGCCGATGCCGACGCCTGGTCCGGCGCCTGCCTGATCGCCGACGACCCCTATCTCGCCTTCGCGCGCATCGCCGCGCTGTACGAGCGCCGCCCGGCGGCGCAACCCGGCATCCACGCCAGCGCCGTCGTGGCAGCGGGCGCGCGCGTGTCGCCGAGCGCCAGCGTCGGTCCGCTCTGCGTGATCGAGGACGACGCGAGCGTCGAGGACGGCGCCGTGCTCGGCCCGCACTGCATCGTCGGACGCGGCTGCACGGTCGGCGCGCAGTCGCGCCTGGTCGCGCGCGTGACCCTGGTGCAGGACGTCAGCCTCGGCAAGCGCGTGCTGATCCATCCCGGCGCCGTGCTCGGCGCCGACGGCTTCGGCCTCGCCTTCGATCGCGGCGCCACCGAACACGGCGGTTGGATCAAGGTCCCGCAGCTCGGCGGCGTGCGCGTCGGCGACGACTGCGAGATCGGCGCGAACACCACGATCGACCGCGGGGCCCTCGGCGATACCGTGCTGGAAGAGGACGTGCGCCTGGACAACCAGATCCAGGTCGCCCACAACGTGACGATCGGCGCCCACAGCGCCCTCGCCGGCTGCGCGGCCGTCGCCGGCAGCGCCACGATAGGGCGCTACTGCCTGATCGGCGGCGGCGCTGGCATACTGGGTCATTTGAGCGTCGCCGACCGCGTCACCGTGACCGCGATGAGCCTGGTCACGCATTCGATCCGCGAAGCCGGGGAATATTCCTCCGGCACGCCGATCCAGCCGAACCGGCTGTGGCGGCGCAACGCGGCACGGCTCAAGCACCTGGACGAGCTCGTGCGGCGCGTGGATGTCATCGAGAAGGAAAGCAGATCATGACCGAACCAGAAACAACCTTGAAGTTGCCTCTGGGCGTCGAGGAAATCAGCGCGATGCTGCCGCATCGCTACCCGTTCCTGCTGCTCGACCGCGTGATCGCGTTCGAGCGCGGCAAGCGCGTCACCGCAATCAAGAACGTGACGACCAACGAACCGTTCTTCCAGGGCCACTTCCCCGGACACCCGGTCATGCCCGGCGTGCTGATCATCGAATCGATGGCGCAGGCGGCGGGCGTCCTGATCAAGATGTCGGTGCCGCACGATCCGGCGCAAGCGATGGTGTTCTACCTCGTCAAGGTCGACAACGCGCGCTTCAACCGCGTCGTCGTGCCCGGCGACCAGCTGCGCCTGGAAATCGAGCACAAGCGCACCATGCGCAACATGAGCCAGTTCTGGGGCCGCGCGTTCGTCGAGGACAAGGTCGCCGCGGAAGCGGAGATGCTCTGCGCCGAGGTTCCGCGCTGATGATCCACGCGACCGCGCTGATCGACCCGGCCGCGAAGATCGGCGCCGACGTCAGCGTCGGCGCCTACAGTGTCATCGGACCCGACGTGGAGATCGGCGCGGGCACCACGATCGGACCGCACGTCGTCATCGAAGGCGCCACGCGCATCGGACAGGGCAACCGCATCTTCCAGTTCGCCTCGCTCGGCGCAGAGCCGCAGGACAAGAAATTCCGCGGCGAGCGCAGCGAGCTGGTCATCGGCGACCGCAACGTGATCCGCGAATTCGTCACGATCAATCGCGGCACCGGCGAAGGCGGCGGCATCACGCGCGTCGGCGACGACAACTGGATCCTCGCCTACAGCCACGTCGCGCACGACTGCCGCGTCGGCAGCCACTGCGTGTTCTCCAACAACGCCACGCTGGCCGGGCACGTCGAGATCGGCGACCACGTGATCCTCAGCGGCTTCGCAGGCGTGCACCAGTTCTGCCGCATCGGCGCGCACGCCTTCATCGGCATGGGCGTGCTGGTCAGCGGCGACGTGCCGCCGTTCCTGATGATCGCCACCGACGCGCAAGGTCGTCCGCGCGGCATCAACAGCGAAGGCCTCAAGCGCCGCGGCTTCGATGCCGAGCGCATCAGCGCGATCAAGCGCGCGTACCGCACCGTGTACGTCGGCGGCACGCCGCTGGCCGAGGCGCGCGAGAAGCTTGCCGACCAGGCGAAGGACAGCGGCGACGTCGCTGCACTGCTGGCGTTCATCGAGAAGAGTGAGCGGCCGTTGGTGAGGTAGCCGGGCCGCTTCAAGAGCGGCGTTTCTTTCTCGCAACCCGCCATCAGTTCTTCGACCGCTCACGCCATTCTCGAATCATCCCTTTGCTCGTTGACCTCGTGCACAGCGCCCGCTCGACGGTCTTGGAACGTTGTTCTCCGCGGCGAGACGACAACCCTGGAAGACAGCCGCCTCAGGGGCTATTGAAGGCTCAACGTGCGGCTCGTCGTTAGCGGTGAAAGCAAGACCGGCCTTCCACGCCGCCCTCGAGCCTGCAGAATCAATTTGCTGATACCGCGGCAGGGCATCAGCGGGAGCCGAGACAGACATGCTGCTCGGCTATTCCGGCACTACGCGAAATCTCGCGTGATCGAACATGAATGGGTTTGCACTCGACGATGAGCTCCGAGCTGCTCTCGCAAATGGAATACCAAGGAGATAGATTCGGCACACATGTTCACCTGGTGAAGCGCCAGTACGTTTTTCGCCGTGCTACAAGGCAGCGAGGCTCGGATGCCCGCTGCGTGTTGCATTGATGCGCTGTGAAGGGAATCCATTCGAGCCTTGATTCAGGGGGATGGAGTTTCTCAACAGGAGAATGGAATGAATCGCAGCAAACGATATGCTCTTGCTATCGCGGCTCTTGCGCTGAGCGTAGGATTTCATGCAGCCAGAGCGGATGACGAAGCGTTGTTCGGAGCGCTTCGCTCGAAGGTGGCCGAATTGAGGGCACACGAATCAGGCGAGGTGCTCGCACGCATGAAGAATGCTTTCCCTCACATAACTGCGTGCCCACCAGACACGCCCGAGCCGACGTGGGGATCGCGAGCTAGTATCGGCCTCAATGGGGTGGATTACCTCTATGGAAATCCACCAACGAGCGCGGACGAAACCGAGTACTGCTTTTTTCTCGTCAAACCGCTACATCGCGCCCTCACCGTAGAGGAAGCGCGCGATTTCTCCGACGCGATGATGATGCCCGACATCCTCCATTCTGTCGGCGGCAAGCCTTCGGCTTCGGAGCGGAATGAGAGATCGGTGCTGGCGGAAAGGCACTTCTTAGAAATCCGCGCGCTAGTGAAATCAGGAACGGCTAAGCCATTCGATCAGAATACGACCAAGCGCGTCATTCATCCTGTTGGGAATCTCAGAAATCTTGAAGATTGCTCACAAACGCCCATTGACGAGCTGGAAATGCGGTCGTGGGAGGGCAACCCGGGATCGAATGACAACCAGGGCTTGTACAACGATCAGTATTACTGGCGGGATTTGGATCCGGATGGACACCGCTGCATCTACATGGTCGAGCCATTCCACCGAGGTCTCACAATAGAGGAGGCACGCGACTTCTTGAATGCACTACAACTCGACTTGGGATATTCAGAGGAAGCCCGGCAAGAGCTGTTCGGCGATATTGAATCCGTCGATACCGCAGAACAAACTCGGTCGACCATCAACGTCGATGCGAAGAGCGGAGAAGCGAAAAAAAAAAGACCACAAGAGCAGTAACAGAGTTTTAGGCATCTCCCCGTTGGGCAATTCGGCCTATCCTTACAATATGGCGGCGGTGTTGAACCGACCTCTGCCGGGCGCACCAGGAACGACCGCCTCAGCAGTTCAAGTCGGCAGGTACGTCTATATGACTGCCGCTCATACCGTAATCGACTCATCCAATCACATTATCAGAGGCTTTACCGTCAAACCGGCATATCACCTCCCCAATGCCACCGCTCCCATTCCCGTCGATATATCCGTGGATCCGGAATATACCTACGACCCCAACCATGCCAGAGGCCACGACCTTGCATATCTTCGGGCCAATATTCCGCATGTTGCTCCTGGCGACATTTATGCGATCCCTCAGAGGATAGTCACCGCTGCCGATACTGGCATCAATGCGCCAGGCAACTGCTCATCAGGTTTGCAGGTCAGTGATCCATTCTGGATCAACAGCGGCAATTCTTGGTACAACCCGACCGGAGCAGACCATTTCAACGGCTGCTTCAGCAGCGGCCCGTCGCGCGCAATCGTGCATTATCCGAATACGGTCGGCGGCGGTCCCACGAACAACAACACTAACGATCCCCGACCTTACATAAGTGAAGGTGTCGGATTGTTCGGCGGCTCATTCTATGGACACTACTACGAACTTCACTTTTCCAGCTCTGACAGTCGTCCGGTCATCGGAATGACGAACGCTTTCGTGAGCCCTGGGAGTAGCGGAGCTCCTTTGTTCGCGACGGCCTACGGCGACATACAGAACAATGCGCGCCTATTGGGCATCGTGACCGTCCAGGCCGGGAACGACGGCTATGCGGTAGGCGATTTCGACTATAACCACGCGACGATGTGGTCGGATCTAAGCTGGCAACCTGAAAGCAGAATTTCGATCACCTCCCCCACCGAAGGCGCCAGCTACGACAGCTCGGCAGTACCCAATCTCGTCGCCTCGGCCGGAGCGCAGACCGCGCAATTGCAATGGAAATCCGACATCGACGGCCCCCTGGGCACAGGCGGAAATGTCGCTGTTGCCGGCCGCCTGAGTCCCGCAGTACATACGATCACTGCATCGATCGGATCTACGATCTCTGCGAAATCGCCATCTCCGGCCGCTGCCGCGATACTGAAGACGGTGCACATCACGGTGACAGGCTCCTTTCCCGCGCCTGTATTCACAATGACTCCGACCACGGTGCTGATCCCAGCCACCGAAACAACAGGCCCCTACACTTACACTTGGCGAGCGCCTGGCTACCCCTCTCTGGATGTCGTCGGAAGACTGAACAATGGCACGCCAACTGCGCCGTTCAACATTCCATCTTCCGGCAGCGCCAGCGATCGCATCGCCATCGGCTCCACGGGTCGGTATACGTTCTATCCGCACGGCAATACGACGACGGTTCTCGGCACCTTGATCGTGAGCGGTGTCGCGGCGCCACTGCCGGTATTCGTGGCGAATCCGACGCATATCGTCACCAATGGCGCTACCGGGAATACGACGCTGACGTGGAGCGCTCCCGGCTACACCGCCATTGACTGGTGCAGTCGGACAAACACTCAGGGCTGGCATTGCGACGGCGTCACCACGCCGTCTGCCGGATCGACCGTGGTCCCCGTGCCCGTCGGCACGACGTACGGCGGACGCATCTATCCGCACGGCAGTGCAAATCAGGGCGGTACGTATCAATTGCTCGGCGAAGTCAGTGTCGATGCCACAAGCAGCGGAGCGCCGACATTCTCGGCGAATCCCGCACACGTGATCGTGCCGGCCGGGGGGACGACCGGGAATACCGTCGTCATGTACAGTGCGCCCGCGTACACGGGGCTCGACTGGTGTCGCAAGATCGATGCCGGCTCGTGGACCTACGCTGCAAACTCGCCCGCGGTCGGCAAGTCGACGCTGCCCGTGACGGTTGGCTCGACCTACGGTATACGCTTCTATCCGCTGGGCACTTCCGGCAGTTGCACTACCGTCAATCGCCTCGGCGAGGTCACGATCACCGCGACGCACTGATCGGCCCACCCGACAAGGCGGCGCGCTCGCGGGCGCGCCGCCTTGTACTATCGCGCGATGCCGATCGCCCCTTTGGAAATCCTCTTCTCCTCTCCTCGCTTCGCCCTCGTTGCGGGTGAAGCCTCGGGTGATCTGCTCGGCGCCGGACTAATCGAGGCGCTGCGCGAGCGCTATCCGAACGCACAGTTCGCCGGGGTCGGCGGGCCGCGCATGATCGCTGCGGGGCTCGAGGCCTGGCATCCGTCCGAGAAGCTTTCGGTGATGGGGCTGGTCGAAGTACTCAAGCACCTGCCGGAGCTGCTCTCGATTCGCCGCGACGTCGTGCGCCGCGCGCTCGAATTCAAGCCGGATGTCTTCATCGGCATCGACGCGCCGGACTTCAATCTCGGCGTCGAACGCCGCCTGAAGCGCAACGGCATCCGCACCGTCCACTACGTCAGCCCGTCCATCTGGGCCTGGCGCGAGAAGCGCGCCGCGAAGATCGGACGCAGCGCCGACCGGGTGCTGTGCCTGTTTCCGATGGAGCCGCCGATCTACGCGCGCCACGGTGTCGATGCACGCTTCGTCGGCCATCCGCTCGCCGACGCGTTTCCGCTCGAACCCGAGCGCGCCGCCGCGCGCGCCGCGCTCGGTTTGCCGGCCGATGCGACCGTGCTCGCCTTGCTGCCCGGCAGCCGCCTCGGCGAGATCGCGCGGCTCGGCGCGGACTTCGTCGGCGCCGCGCAGCTGCTCGCGCAGCAGATTCCGGGATTGCGCGTCGTCGCGCCGATGGCTGGCGCGGCATGCCGCGATGCTTTCGCGAGCACGCTAGCAAAAGCGGGAATAGGGAATGGGGAATCGGGAATGGGAACAGCGGGCGCTGCGGCTTCGCCGTCCTCCATTCCCGATTCCCCATTCCCCATTCTCGTCATCAACGGCCAGGCGCACGAAGCGATGCTCGCTGCCGACGCGATCCTTCTCGCGTCCGGCACCGCGACGCTGGAAGCGATGCTGGCGAAGCGCCCGATGGTCGTCGCTTATCGCATTGCGCCGATGACCTATCGCATCGTCAAAGGGCTCGGCATGCTCAAGGTCGAACGCTATGCGCTGCCGAACATCCTTGCCGGACGCGCGCTGGTGCCGGAGCTGATGCAGGACGACTGCACGCCGGCCGCACTGGCCGAGGCGACATTGCCGATGCTGCGCGCCGGCGCGATCGACCCTGCCCTGCTCGCCGAATACCGGCGCCTGCACCTGGCGCTGCGCCGCGACGCGAGCCGCAGCGCCGCAGCGGCGATCGCCGGACTGATCGAAGGCGACGACGCAGTGCCTGCCGGCGAAGCACGCGCTTGAACGTGCCGCACTGCGCATTGACGCGCGCTCCGCGCATCCGCACGATGCGGCCGATGACGATTGCCGCGTGAGCCCCCTGCCGATCCTGCCGCGCCACCGCACCGGCCTGCTGCGCGCGTTCGCGCTGCTGGTGTTCCTCGTCTTCGTCGTGTTCGGTCCGCTCAGCGAACACACCGCGCAGGAAATGATCTTCGCGGGCACGCTGGTCCTGCTCGCGCTGCTGGCGTTCCTGCTCGCCAGCGCGCGCCTCGCGTTCTCGCTGCTGCTCGTCTCGTTCCTGTTCGGCGCGGTCGAGATCGCCGGTCGGCTGAAGTTTCTGTACCTGACCACACCGCTGCTCGCGCCGGACCTCGAGTATTTCAATCGCGGCACCGTCGAAACCATCACGCATTATCCGCTGCTGCTCGGCATCAGCCTCGCCGTGCTGATCCTCGTGCCGCTGCTGCTGCTCGTGTCGTTCCTCGGCGAGCGGCCGTCGCTGTTGCTCGGCGAATCGCGCGCCCAGCGCGCCGGCATGCGCGTGCTCGGCAGCGCGGCGGCGCTCGCTTCGTTCGTGGTCTGCCTGACGCCGAACGGACCGTTCAACGCGGTCTTCAACAAGCCGATGTGGATCACCGTCAACGACAAGAGCTTCATCACCGACTTCTTCACCTCGTTCAACGACACCGTGATCGTGCGGCCGCGCATCCCGCCCGACGTCGACCACAAGCTGTCGTGGAAGCTCGATCGGCCGCTGCAGGCGCCGGCGGCGCGGCCGGACGTCGTCGCGATCCTCGAGGAAAGCACGTTCGACCCGCGCATGCTGAAGCTGTGCACGCGGCCGGAATGCAAGCGCCGCATGTTCGAGGCGGACAAGTCCACGCGCGCGCACGGCCCCTTGAGCGTGCACACGTTCGGCGGCGGCACGTGGACCAGCGAGTTCTCGCTGCTGACAGGCCTTGCCCATACCTTGTTCGGCAACGCCGGCCTGTACGCGCCGTACAACCTGGCGCCGCGCGTGGCGTTCACGCTGCCGAAGGCGTTCAAGAGTGCCGGCTACCGCGCGATCGCGCTGTATCCGATGACCGGCGACTTCCTCAATGCGCGCAACGCCTACGACTACTACGGTTTCGACGCGTTCTACGACGGCACCCAGTACGGCCTCAGCTGGGAAAGCCGCGATGCCGACCTGCTGAAGGTGTTCGAGCGCATCTACGACGACGAAAAGCGCATCCACCCGGATCAGCCCTTGTTCGTCTTCATGCTGACCCTGCACCAGCACGGCCCGCACATGGTGCCGCTGGCCGAGCTGCCCAAGCCGTACGACCAGCCGCTGTTCCCGAACGCATTCAAGCCGAAGGCGCTCGACGACTGGCTCAATCTCAACCTCGGCAACTATCTCGAACGCCTGCAGCAGTCCGACGCGATGATCGCGGAACTGGAAAAATTCCTTCTGGGACGCGACCATCCGTCCGTACTGATGCATTTCGGCGACCATCAGCCCTCGTTCGACGGCGCGATCAACGAAATCCCCAAGATCGTGCCGAAGGAAGCCGGGCCGAACGCGCATTGGGTGACGTACTACATGCTGAAATCGAACTACCCGGTGCGGCAGAAGTTCGAATACCCGGTGCTCGACATCGCGTTCCTCGGCTCGCTGCTGCTCGATGTCGCCGGCGTGCCGAAGGACGAGTTCTTCCAGGCCAACACCCTGCTGCGCGAGCGCTGCCAGGGCCGCTATCTCGATTGCAAGGACGCACGCACGGTCACCTCGTACCACGACTACGTGTTCACCAAGCTCGAGGACCTGCACGAATGAGCCGCTTGCGGCGCAGCGAGCTTGCCGACGAGATCGTCGCCGGCGTCGACGAGGCCGGCCGCGGTCCGCTGGCCGGACCGGTCGTGGTGGCGGCGGTGGTCTTCGACCCTCGGCGGCGCCCGCGCGGCCTGGCCGACTCGAAGATGCTGAGCGAGGCGCAGCGCGAGGCGCTGGTGCCGAAGATCCACGCGAGCGCGTTGGCCTGGTCGGTCGTCGCGGTCGACGTCGACGAGATCGAGCGCCTGAACATCCTCGGCGCGACGCTGGCCGGCATGAGCCGCGCGCTCGCCGCGCTGGCGGTCGCGCCGACGCTCGCGCTGATCGACGGCAATCGCCTGCCGAAGTCGCTGCCGTGCCCGGCCCGCGCGATCGTCGGCGGCGACGCCACGGAACCGGCGATCAGCGCCGCCTCGATCCTGGCCAAGACCACGCGCGATCGCATCATGCGCGAGCTCGACGCCGCCCACCCGGGCTACGGCTTCGCGCAGCACAAGGGTTACCCGACGCCGGACCATTTCGAGGCTCTGCAGCGGCTGGGCCCGTGCGTGCTGCACCGGCGCGGATTCGAGCCCGTGCGGCGGCTGCTGGCGCCGGCCTTGTTCTGACGCTTGTCAACCTTGCCGGAGACCGGGGCAGCGACTACGCTGCGGTTTCAGCGTCGCGTGCCTCCCATGCCTGCCGGTTTCGTCCACCTCCACGTCCACAGCGAATATTCGCTGACCGATTCGACGATCCGCGTCGGCGATCTGGTCGAGGCGTGCGTGCGCGCACAGATGCCGGCGGTTGCGCTGACCGACCAGGCCAACCTGTTCGCGCTGGTCAAGTTCTACAAGGCGGCCGAAAGCGCCGGCATCAAGCCGATCGCCGGCAGCGACCTGTGGATCGCCGATCCGCAGGACCGCAGCCGGCCGCAACGCATGACCGTGCTGTGCCAGAACCGCGAGGGCTACCTCAACCTGTCGCGCCTGCTCACGCGCGCGTACGCGGAGAACCGCCACGGCGACCACGCGCTGGTCGAGCCGGCCTGGTTCGAGGCGATGAGCGGCGGCCTGATCGCCCTGCTCGGCCAGGCCAGCGACGTCGGGCAAAGCCTGCTCGGCGGCCGCGACGAGGCGGCGTTCGCGCGCGCCCAGTGGTGGCGCTCGCAGTTCCCCGAGCGCGTGTATTTCGAAGTCGCGCGCACGCAGCGCCCGCATGAGGAAGCATTCCTCGCCGGCGCGCTCGATCTGGCCGCGCGGCTGGACCTTCCGACCGTCGCGACGAACGACGTGCGCTTCCTCGAACGCGAGGATTTCGAAGCGCACGAGGCGCGCGTATGCATCCACGCCGGCCGCGTGCTGGCCGATCCGAAGCGCCCGCGCGACTACTCGCCCGAGCAGTACGTCAAATCCGCCGAGGAGATGCAGGCGCTGTTCGCCGACCTACCCGAACTGTGCGAAAACTCGGTCGAGCTCGCCAAGCGCTGCAACCTCGAACTCAGCTTCGGCACCTACTTCCTACCGGCCTTCCCGGTGCCGAGCGAGCACACGCTCGGCAGTTTCATCCGCGCGCAATCGCACGAGGGACTCGCCCACCGCCTCGCCGCCTTCGCGCCGGCGCAGGGCTTCGCGCTGGAAGACTACGAGCGGCGTCTGGACACCGAACTCGACGTCATCGTGCAGATGGGGTTTCCCGGCTACTTCCTGATCGTCGCGGACTTCATCAACTGGGCCAAGCAGAACGATATTCCGGTCGGCCCCGGGCGCGGTTCGGGCGCCGGCTCGCTGGTCGCCTACGTGCTCGGCATCACCGATCTCGATCCGCTGCGCTACGGCCTGCTGTTCGAACGCTTCCTCAATCCCGAACGCGTGTCGATGCCCGACTTCGACGTCGACTTCTGCATGGACGGACGCGACCGCGTGATCGACTACGTCGGCCGCAAGTACGGCCGCGATCGCGTCAGCCAGATCATCACCTACGGCACGATGGCGGCCAAGGCCGTGCTGCGCGACACCGGCCGCGTGCTCGGCATGCCGTACGGCCAGGTCGACCGCATCGCCAAGCTGATTCCGAAGATGCCGCTCGACCTGGCGCTCGAAGACGCGCTCGGCCGTTCGAAGAAATCGCGCGACGAACCCGATCGCGTCGTCGCCGAGTTCAAGCAGCTGTACGAGAGCGACGAGGAAGTGACCGAGCTGGTCGACCTCGCGCTGAAGCTCGAAGACCTCACGCGCAACGCCGGCAAGCATGCCGGCGGCGTCGTCATCGCGCCCGGACCGCTGTCGGACTACGCGCCGCTGTTCTCGGAAAGCGGCGGCGAGGGACTGGTCACGCAGTTCGACAAGGACGACGTCGAAACCGTGGGCCTGGTCAAGTTCGACTTCCTCGGCCTGCGCACGCTGACGATCATCGATTGGGCGGTGAAGGCGATCAATGTGCGAAGAGCGGAGGCCGGCGAAGTCGCGATCGACCTCGCCCGCCTGCCGCTCGACGACGGCGCGGTGTTCGAGCTGTTGAAGAAGGCGCGCACCGTTGCCGTGTTCCAGTTCGAATCGCGCGGCATGCAGGGCATGCTGAAGGACGCCAAGCCCGACCGCTTCGAAGACATCATCGCGCTCGGCGCGCTGTATCGCCCGGGTCCGATGGACCTGATCCCGAGCTATTGCCGGCGCAAGCACGGCACCGAGACCATCGACTACCCCGACCCGCGCGTCGAGCCCGTCCTGAAAGAGACCTACGGCATCATGGTCTATCAGGAGCAGGTCATGCAGATGGCGCAGATCGTCGGCGGCTATTCGCTCGGCGGCGCCGACCTGCTGCGGCGCGCGATGGGCAAGAAGAAGGCCGAGGAGATGGCCAAGCACCGCGCGATCTTCCGCGACGGTGCCGCGAAGAACGGCGTCAGCGAGGTCAAGGCCGACGCCGTCTTCGACACGATGGAGAAGTTCGCCGGCTACGGCTTCAACAAGTCGCACGCCGCCGCCTACGCGCTGGTGTCGTACCAGACCGCCTGGCTGAAGGCGCACTACCCCGCCGAGTTCATGGCGGCGGTGCTGTCGAGCGACATGGACGGCACCGACAAGGTCGTCAACTTCCTCGGCGAGTCGCGCGCGCTCGGGCTCACGGTACGCCCGCCGGACATCAACGCGTCGGACTACATGTTCGAGGCGACCGACGCGAAGACGATCCAGTACGGCCTCGGCGCGGTCAAGGGCGTCGGCCGCGGCGCCGTCGAGAACATCGTCGAGGTGCGCCGGCGCGGCGGTGCGTTCAAGGATCTCGCCGATTTCTGCCAGCGCATCGACGCGCAGAAGCTCAACAAGCGCACGCTCGAAGCACTGATTCTTTCCGGTTCGATGGATGGCCTGGCGAAGAACCGCGCGAGCCTTTCCGCGCAGCTGCCCGAATGCATGCGCGCGGCCGAACAGCAGGCGCGCGATGCCGACGCCGGCCAGTTCTCGATGTTCGGCGCGTCGAGCCCGGCGGCACCGAAGATCGCCCTGACCGAAGTCGCCGAATGGCCGATCGAGCAGCGCCTCTCGGGCGAGCGCGACACGCTCGGCTACTACCTCTCCGGTCACCCGACCGACGTCTGGCGCGAGCTGATCAAGGAAGTCACGACCTGCCCGATCGGCGACATCGACAAACACCATCGCCCGCCGAGCCGCGAAGGCCGCAGCCGCTTCGCCGACCTGCAGACCTTCAGGCTGGCCGGCTCGGTCATCGCGATCCGCAAGCAAGGCGACAGCCGGGCATTCGTCACCGTCGAAGATTTTTCCGGCAAGTTCGAAGCCGTGCTGTATCGCGAAAGCTGGGTCGAATACGGCCCGCTGCTGACGCGCGATGCGATCCTCGTGTTCGAAGGCGGCCTCAGCGTCGACGACTTCTCCGGCGGCTATCAGCTGCGCGTCAACGCCGTCTCCACGATTGAATCCGCCTGCGAGCGCCGAGCGCGCGTGTTGCACCTGCGCCTCAACGGCGTCGGCACCGATTTCGCCGCCCGTCTCGAACGCGCGCTCGTCACGCATCGCGGCGGCGCAACGACCGTGCGTCTGGCTTATCGCAATGCGCTCGCTCAAGCCGACATAGAACTCGGCGCGGAGTGGCGTGTGCGTGCGAACCCGGCATTGCGGCAGACGCTGCAGGCACTCGACGGTGTGCTGGCGGCGGATCTCGTGTTCGGCTGATCGCGAAAACCCAAAAACCGGGGTCAGAGTGCACTTTTCCGATCGAAGCCGGGGTCGGTCCAAACTAGAGGCAGAGTGCACTATTTGTTTGGCGCCGAGCAGAAAGTCGACTCTGACCCCGGTTTTCCCGTTGCCAAGCCACCGCCTTCAAATCATCGTTTCGACGTCGCCTTCGACGATCTCCCGCACGAGCACGGGTCGCGCACCCGGTTGCCATTTCTGCGCCGTGTGCCGGACACGGTAGCGAACGGGGCCGCCGTCAGCTTGATCCGCGCGCTTGATGGGACGCGGGATGCAGACGAACTCGGTCGACATCCGATCGGCACCGGCGGTCACGACAGAATAGCCGTGTCCGCCCATGTCGATGAACTCGAGGTGTGGCGCGTTATCCGGATTGGTCAGGCGTCGCGCGGCGGCGACGTCGCCGGATTTTGCGTATTCCAGCGCGCTGCGCACGCCGCGTTTCAGCGTCAGGTTGACCGTAGCCTCGTGTCGGCCGTCGGCGCGGGCGACCGAGAACATCGGTCGCAGCGGGTGATCCTGGAGTCGATGTTCCAACGATTCCGCCAACCCGGGGGCGGAGATCGATCCGGTGATGAACGTGACGCCGACCGGCTCGAAGGTGTGCGGCGGCAGCGCCTTGGCCGCGTAGCCCGCCCAGAAGCTGTGGCGATCGCCCGAGATCGTCACGAAACCTTCGATCCGGTTGTCGCGGATGAAATCGTAGAGCTCGGCGCGCTCACGGTAGGTGCCGCCGATATCTCCGCCGCCGAAACACGCATAGCCCGATCCCGGCCACACGGTCTTCGCGAGGCCCGCGGGAAGATGCTGCGGGTCCACGCGAAAGTCGAGCGTTCCATTCGTCGCTCCCCAGAACTTCCAGGTCGCTTGCGAGGCGGCCATCGTGCGCTTGAACCAGGCCTTCTGCTGACGGCCGAGGATCGTGATCGGCGGCTCGTCCTTGCGGAAGTTGGGAACGGCCGCACTGCCGAATGGGATGGTCGCCGGCGGCTTGCCGCCGTCATGCGCGCGTCCGCCGTCGAGTACTTCCAATGCCTCTTGCGGAAACAGGAACGGGAAGTCGTCGGACTGGAAGGCGTCGGCGCCCGGCCGCGACGTCGGATCCTCCATGGTGTAGCTGTGCATGTCGGTCAGGATCAGCTCGACATGCTTGCCGTATCGCACCGCGCGGTAGGAAGTCATGCTGGCGAGTGCGGCATGGTTGTTGGGCTCGTCGCCGAGGCCGTCCGCATCGACACGGTTTATCGGAGCCACCTTGACCGTCGGCGGGTTGAACCGGTCGAGCCCGGGCCCCGAGGCCTTGGCGACGCGCGACGGGATGAACTCCCACCAGGCCTGGTTCGCCGCTACGCGCAGCGGCTGCGCGGGTTCGGATTTTCCGTTGTACTTGATCGTGCTCTGCCAGCCCTGCCACGAGAACTCGTGGTTGTCGCCAATGCACACGAACGGAAACCACGCGCGCGCGTCCTGGATATCGGGGTCGGCGATGTGCGCGCGGTACACCATGCGGTATCCGGCGAGCGTGGTCGGCACGTGGAAGTTGCCGACTTTGCGGCCGTCGGGAATGCGGCCGAGGTCGTAGACCGTCCGGTCGTATCGATGAGCCACTTCGTCCGGATATTCGACGACCTCGTAAATGAAGTCGCCCAGGTGCAGCACGAAGGCCAGCCGCTGATCCGCCGGCGCATGCTGGTCCTCCCAGATCATTCGGCGAAAGGCGTTTTGCGCACCCTCGTTGACGCTCTGGCACGACACGAACGCGAAGCGCACGGCGCGCGGATCGTCAGGGTGAGGAGCCGTGAGGGTGCGTCCGACGCGGCTGCCGTTCCCCTCCTCGTCCATGAACCGATACCAATACACCGTGCCGGCTTCGAGCCCCGCAACGAGCACACGGCAGGTCCAGTCGGATTCGGCGAGCGCCGGCGCGCGAGCCGTCGCCACGACCTGATGGAATTCGGGATCGACGGCGACCTCGACGGTCAGCGTGACGCTCTTGCGACCCGCGGCCGGCCGGCGCGTCCAGAGAATGACGCTGTCCGTCTCGGGATCGCCCGAAGCCACGCCTTCCGGGTAAAGATCTCGACGCTCGACCCACGCGCGTCGCGAAGCGGACATGACAGGGCCGGCGAAGGCAGCGGTGGCACCGAGTGTGGCGGCGGTAACGAGGAACGCGCGGCGATCGAGGTTTTTCATGGCTGTGTCATTCCAGCTCGCGCGACCCGGAACTTGACCGCTGTTGCGGGATGCGACGGTGATGAGGGTGTCGGAGTTCGGCCCATGGATTATGCGGAGTCGAAACCGAAGCGGCACCGGGTCAAACTGCACTTGCTTTTTGATTTCCGGAGCGACATCGCAACGCCATGCGGAAACTCGACCCTGACCCCGGTTTTGGAGCACAGAAAACCGGGGTCCGAAAACCGGGGTCAGAGTACATTTTTCCGATAGACGCCTAACAAAAAGTCGACTCTGACCCCGGATTGATGGGGCCAAACTGCACTTGCATTTTGATTTTCAGGACATCATCGCAACGCCATGCGGAAACTCGACTCTGACCCCGGTTTTGCTCCGCGCCTGGTCCTGGACACCAACGTCTGCCTCGACCTGTTCGTGTTCGGCGATCCGCGCGTAGCCGCGCTGGACGCGGCCCTGCGTGCCGGAGAGGTCGTGGCCGTCACGCGGGAGGATTGCCGCGCGGAGTGGCCGCGTGTACTGCGAAACCCGCCGTTCCGATTCGACGAGGCCATCTGCGCGCGGCATGAGGCGGCGTTCGACGAGCGCATCGCGTGCCTGCCGGATTCGGCGCCGGTCGCGCGCGACGGAATCCGGCTGCCGCGCTGCGCCGATCCGGACGACCAGAAATTCCTCGAACTCGCATTGCAGGCATCCGCAGCAGCACTGATCACGCGCGACAAGGCGCTGTTGGCACTGGCGAAGCGGATGCAGCGCGACGGTCGGTTCGCGATCGTCGCGCCGGAGGCTTGGATCGCCTCGCGCGAAACCGCGAAAGCGGCGCCCGAACACGGCCTCGAAGTCCCATCTCCCCCGCTTTGATTCGCCGCACCAAGACCCGTTGAAAACGCGCGCCCCAACCCCGGCAAGAGGATCCGACCATGACCACCGAAGAACAGCTCGCGGCCCTCTTTCGGAAACTGGGAGCAAGAAACCCGGAAGCCTGGGCTCGCTCGCAGATCAAGGAAGGTATTCCGCAGCTGCTCCGATTTCTGTTTCTGCGAGAAGCGTGGAAGCACATCGTCCCGGATCGGGATCATTCCTGGATGGAAGCCCACGTCCGAAGCGCGCAGGAGCGTCCGAATGATCCGTATTCCGGCGTGGGACAGGCGATCGGGCGCTGCCTCGATGCGGGGATCGACAAAGACGATCTCGGCGACATCGTTCGTGGCGCGCAAGCGGAGCTGCTGTTCTCTCTGTGCTACCTGCTCGAGGATCCGAATCTCCAGGAACCGGAAGTCGAGAACTCGAGCTGGGCACTGTTCGAGATCGATCCAGACGGCCGTCCGCGACGCCACATCGGCGGCCTCCACGAATCCGTGCTCGAAACGGATCCTACAGGGAGAGAAATGCGGCCCCGGCGAAACCGCGCCTGACCTTTCGTAGGGCGGACCATCCGTGTCGAACGGCCAATCGGCCCGCGGACCCATCAATATTCAGTCCAGGGATCGATATCTATCCACACTTCTTTGCCTAGACTGCCCTCAAGCGCGGCGATCGAGCCCGCCCAGCCTGGGGAACGACCATGGGACATCCTTTTCCGCGCAGTGCGCTCGCGGTGACGCTCGGCCTCGCGGCATGCGGGGCGCCGTCTGCAGCAGCCGAAGACACCAGCCCCCTCGTCGAAGAGGCGCTGGAACGGGACGACGGCAAGTCGGCCAAGGGACGCAAGCCGCAAGGCCAGGTCCCCGCGCATGGCAATGTCGCGCCATGGCTCGGCGACTCGGTGCAGGTCACCGCCAAGGGCACGGCGGCGGACTGGCCGACGACGCTGGCAACCGAACTGCTCGACTATTCCGACGCCATCGCGGCGCCGTCGGATTTCCAGGATCTGGTCGTTCGCGTGCCGGGCGTCGGCGCGACCGGCCAGAACGGCATTTTCGAAACGTTCTCGATCCGCGGCAGCGGCGGCAACGAAATCCTGATCCTGCTCGGCGGCATGCCACTGTCGGCGCAACGGCGTGCCGGCGTGCCCGTCGCGTTCGTCGAACCCGCCCTGCTCGGCGACATCAACGTCACGCGCGGGCCTTCGGTCGTGCATTTCGGGCCGGGCGCCCTCGGCGGCGCCATTTCGATCGAGCCGCGCTGGTTCGACACGGCGACCGCAACCGCCGGTTACGCAAGCGCCGGCAACGAAAGCCAAGCCATCGCAGGCATCGGCTCCGAGTCGTTTTCCATCGGCGCCGCCAAGCATCGGGCCGGCGAAAGCGCGGCGCCGGACGGAACCCCGCTGAACACGGGCTTCGAACGCGAGAGCGCCACGCTGCAGTACCGCATGCGCGTGGGCGAGTTCGACTTCGACGCGCTGCTGATGCCGTCGCGGACCGAGGACATCGGCAAGTCCAACAGCCGCTATCCGACCCGCGACACCACCTATCCCGAAGACAGCCATACCGTCGGGCGGCTGCGCCTGCGCCATGACGACGGCTTCCAGGCGAGCATCCAGGCCCATGACCAGTATCTGGGCACACGCAACCGGCGACCGAACACGCCGGACACGTTTGCCGCGATCAGCAGCACCGACGTCGGCGCGACCGTGCAGCAGGCATTCGACATCGGCGACTTCAACAACGACATCGGCATCGAATACCTCGGCCGGCGCGACGTCACCGGCTACGACGCGGTGCAGACGGTGCACGACCGCACCTACAGCCTGCGCAACGCCAGCGAGGATGCCTGGTCGGCGTTCGCCTTGACCGACTGGCGCCTGAGTCCGCAGTTCGCCCTGGAACTCGGCGGCCGTTTCACGTCCGTCGAGCAGCACCAGGCCGGCGCGGACTCCGACGACTCCGACAGCGCATTCACCGCGGGCGCACTGTGGACGCCGACGCCGTCGAGCCGTTGGACATTGAACCTTGCTTCGGGATATCGCTTCGCCACGCTGGAGGAGCGCTTCTACACCGGCGTCACCGCGCAGGGCGGCATTGTCGGCAATCCGAACCTGGGCTCGGAGCATTCGCTCGGCGCCGACCTCGGCTATGCCTGGCAGGCGGGCGACTGGGGTACGGAAATCCATGCCTGGCGAATGAACGTCGACGACCTGATCCAACTGATCGAACTGCAGCCCGACATCCAGGGCTATGTGAACGTCGGCAAGGGGAAACTCCACGGCGTCGAAGCCGCACTCGGCTGGACGCCGAGCAGCGGCTTGTCGCTGCGAGCGACCGCCGCCGCCGTTCGCGGCAAGGACGGCGACGGCACGCCGCTCTACGGCATACCGCCCGTGACGGCCGCGCTGGAGGCGAAGTACGACCTCGCCGCCGTCAGCATGGGCGCGCGCTACAGTCATCGCTGGAGCGTGCGGCGCCCGGGCTTCGAGGAAGTCGAGCGCGCATCCGTCGACGTCGTCGACGCGGATCTGCGCTATCACGTCACGCCGAGGCTGGATTTGCAGCTCTACGTGCGCAACGCGTTCGACGAGCAGTACTACGCGACGGCGGATGCGCTTTCGACGTTCGCGCAGGAGCGATCGATCGGCCTGAACGTGATCTGGTCGCTGCGCTAGAACCGCGGCAAGCGACCGCGGCGCCTTCTCCTTCGGCCATGCCGAACGGCCCCGCCGCGTCCGCCGCGCGGCGGGCGGAATCCTGACCGCGTCCGACCGAGCCGCTATACTCGCCGCTTTGCGCCCGCCACCCGGCGCGAACATCAGCGAATGAACCCCAACTTCCTCGATTTCGAACAGCCGATCGCCGACCTGGACGCCAAGATCCAGGAGCTGCGCCATGCCAGCCACGGCCAGGCCTTCAACATCGAAGACGAAATCGCCACGCTGCAGGGCAAGCTGAAAACGAAGACGGCGGAGATCTTCCGCAACCTGTCGCCGTGGCAGGTCGCCCAGGTCGCGCGCCACCCGGCGCGGCCCTACACGCTCGACTACGTCGGCGTGATCTGCGAAGAATTCCACGAGCTCGCCGGCGACCGCACCTACGCCGACGACGCCGCCATCGTCGGCGGCCTCGCCCGCATCAACGATCGCAGCGTGATGGTGATCGGCCACCAGAAGGGCCGCGACACCAAGTCGAAGATCAAGCGCAACTTCGGCATGCCGCGCCCCGAGGGCTATCGCAAGGCGCTGCGCCTGATGCAGCTGGCCGAGCGCTTCGACCTGCCGATCCTGACCTTCATCGACACGCCGGGCGCCTACCCCGGCGTCGGCGCAGAGGAGCGCGGGCAGAGCGAGGCGATCGCACGCAACCTGCTCGAAATGGCCGACCTGCGCGTGCCGATCATCTGCACCGTGATCGGCGAAGGCGGCTCCGGCGGCGCACTGGCGATCGGCGTCGGCGACGTCACCAACATGCTCGAATACAGCACCTACTCGGTGATCACGCCGGAAGGCTGCGCCTCGATCCTGTGGAAGACCGCGGAACGCGCGAAGGATGCAGCCGAGCAGCTCGGACTGACGGCGTCGCGCCTGCTCGAACTCGGCCTCGTCGACAAGGTCATCCGCGAGCCGCTCGGCGGCGCGCACCGCAACCCGCGCTCGATGGCGATCCGCCTGAAGGCCGTGCTGCTGAACCAGCTCGACGAGCTGGAGCCGCTGGACGACAAGGCCTTGCTCGATCGGCGCTACCAGCGGCTGCGCCGCTATGGTGCGTTCACGGGCGGGTGATCGGGACGCCAAGGGGACCTGGCACGCCGACAACGGCTGCGGCCTGAAGGCGTCGCCCCCATGGTGAGCGCGCCCGCGAGCGCTATCGCTCTCATCCGCTGCCGTCACCTGCGCATCGACTGCCATCGTTCCCGCGTCCGTTGCCATCGTTCTCACATCGGGCGCCGCGATTCCCACATCCAGCGCTGCCACTCCCACATCGAGCGCTACCCCCGCATCCAGCGCTGCCGTTCCCACATCCGGCGCTATCAATCCCGTACCCATTGCCGTCATTCCCGCGAAAGCGGGAATCCAATTGCTTTTCTTCCGCTACACAGCCAAGGGATGACCTGCATTCGCCGTAGAAAAGCGATTCCCGCTTTCGCGGGAATGACGACAACTGGGCAGCCGATGCACGCCGTCCGTACGAAAGCACACGCTTCCCACCCACACATACCCGCCACGCGAGCCCCCCGCTAAACTCCTTGCTTGCCGTCGGCGCCGCGCGCCGCCACTGCCGTGCGACTCCCCAGGCATCCATGTCCGCGACCCGATCCACGATCTCGACCGAAATCCCCGTGCTGACCGGCTTGCGCGGCTTCGCCGCGTTCTGGGTGCTGCTCTATCACGCGTGGGTCGAAGCCGTGCCGCGCGCGATGGTGATCGGCAACGCGGACTACGGCATCAATCTGACCCCCGCCTTCTCCGGCGGGTGGACCGGCGTCGATATCTTCTTCACGCTGTCGGCGTTCCTGCTCAGCCTGCCGTTCGTCAGCTGGCAGATGGGGCTGGCTCCGCGGCCGGCGCTCGGCACGTTCTGGCAGCGCCGCGTGCTGCGCATCTTCCCGGCCTACTACACGCAGATCGCGGTGCTGCTGATCCTCGCCGGCGTCTTCGACATCGGCGTGTGGCCCGGAGTCGGACAACTGCTCGGCAATCTGGTCCTCTGGTTCAACTTCGGTCATTCCGGCGTGACGCCGCTCAATGCGGTCACCTACACGCTGTCGATCGAGTTCTGCTTCTACCTCGTGCTGCCCGTGCTCGCCTTCCTGCTGCGCCCGCGCTGGTGGATCGTGCTGTTGCTGTTCGCCATCGTCGAGACGCAGATCTACCGCCACCTGATGTTCGATCCCGCCGCCGACATTCCGCACAAGGTGCTCGTGCTGGAGCAGATGCCTGGGCGCCTCGATCAGTTCGTCTTCGGCATGCTGGCGGCCTATGCCTACGGCCGCACCGCGGTCGCCGGCCGCCTTCCCGGTGCTCGTACGGCGGATGCGCTGTTCGTCCTCGGCATCGCCGGCATCGTGACGATGCTCACGCTGTCGCAGATCAACTACGAAGCCTACTGGCAGGGGCATTGGCTGGTGTTCGTCTGGCACGGCGTCGTCGGCGCCGCGGTCGCGCTGATGCTGTTCGCCGCCGCGGCAGGCAGCCCGATTGCGCGCGAGCTGTTCGACAACCGGCCGCTACGCTATCTCGGTCTGATCAGTTTCGGCGTCTATCTGTGGCACTACCCGATCCTGCAATGGCTGAGCGCGGCACATGCGTTCGATCGTATCCCCGGCTATCGCCTGCCGTGGATCGTGCCGATCCTGCTGCTGGTGAGCTGCGTCGTCGCCGACCTCTCCTACCGGCTGATCGAACGCCCGCTGCTACGCATCGGGCGGGCGCGCAGCGCG
>Ga0207671_10000897_pt1 | contig 37640 bp, 31 predicted proteins | sample KBSC24metaG_FD_184352 | JGI IMG/M metagenome (GOLD analysis project Ga0207671, IMG submission 184352) | Corn rhizosphere microbial communities from Kellogg Biological Station, Michigan, USA - KBS C2-4 metaG (SPAdes) (version 2) | ecosystem: Host-associated > Plants > Roots > Rhizosphere > Soil...
GATATGGGCAATGTGGGAAGCGTTGGTCATCCGTGACGTCTCGGCAGAAGGCAAGGCGTCGGAGTCTGCCGCAGCGAAAAGCGGCTGGATGAACGGTTTTGAAAATCAGAATGAGCTTACGTGGGCAGCGAAAAAATCGCGTCAGTTCACCTTCAAAGGCTACTTCAAATAGCGATGCTGCTCATTGACGAACAGTGTCCATGCGCCTCTTTCAGCTGGCTCTCAAACTCAAGCAAGCCGGCCTGTACGCTCTGTAACTTGGCGATTTGTGCGGCCAACTCGCGTTTCTTGCTGGCGATGGCCCGGTCTGCCCGCTCCCAAGGCAACGCGTCGCCTTGGGAACCGCGCAAAATTTCCTGCAACTCCTTGAGCTTGAAACCCAACTGCTGCGCACACTTGATAAACATCAGCAGCTCAACGCTCTGCTCTGAATAGACCCGGTATTGGCCCCGGCGCTGCGGCGTCGGCAGCAGGCCAATCGCTTCATAGTGCCGAATCGCCTTGATGGTCGTGCCCGACAATTGCGCGGCTTTGCCGATGTACATGAAAACTCCCTTTTCCCGCTAGTACGCTGGCTCGTGTCAGCCACTTGGCTCGCTGCCCCGGCGTAGAACCCAGCACCGCCCCCAGCAGTAACGTCTTGAGCGGCTTGATCCCGCAAAACGCCAATGTGGTGCTGCGCATCTGATGCACGCCCGGCATGCGATAGAACCAGCGGTAATACCACGGCAGCGTATCCAGGGTCACTAGCAAGTGTGCGGTGCGGCCGTGTAGCAGCTTGTCAGGAAACAGCTTGCCCTCACGGTATTTGAAGGCAAAGCCAGGTAGGAAAATGCGGTCGATAAAGCCCTTTAACAGCGCCGGGATGCCGCCCCACCAAATCGGAAAGACGAACGTCAGATGAGTGGCCCAGAGGATGTCGGATTGGGCGCTGAACAGGTCGGGTTCCAAGGGCTGGATTTCGCTGTAGCCGTTGTGAAGGATCGGGTCGAAAACCAGATCACCCAGGCGTAGGACGCGCACCTCATGGCCGGCGATCTTTGCCGAGTGGCTGTAGGTGTCTGCCAGGGCCGAACAGAAGCTGGTGGTTGAAGGATGGCCAAGGATGACCAGGATGCGTTGAGCCATGGGGCGTGACCTGAAAGTTGGGGCTTTCAGGGTAGGGTGTGCTGTATAGGGGAGAGTCAAGGGGGGCAACTGCTGGCACAAAACAGCGAAAGCCTGCTTTTCAGGGCAGGCTTATCGCAACCGTCGGCTTACTTACTTCTGATGGGCCGTCAGCGCCGCATAACCATTCATCAAGTTGCGATAGTTAGGGATACGCTGGGACAACAAATTCCCCAGGCCTTCGATATCGTTGCGCCAGTCGCGATGCAGCTCACACGCCACCGAGAACCAGTTCATCATCTGCGCACCCGCTTGGGTCATCCGGCTCCACGCTGCCTGCTGCACCGTGGTGTTGAAGGTCCCCGACGCATCGGTAACCACAAACACATCAAACCCTTCCGCCAGTGCCGACAAGGTCGGGAACGCTACGCATACATCCGTTACCACGCCGGCAATGATGATCTGCTTACGTCCGGTAGCCTTGATCGCCTTGACGAAGTCTTCGTTGTCCCAGGCATTGATCTGGCCTGGGCGAGCGATGTACGGCGCGTCCGGGAACATCTCTTTCAGCTCGGGGACCAGGGGGCCGTTGGGGCCTTGCTCGAAGCTGGTGGTGAGGATGGTCGGCAGGTTGAAGAACTTGGCCAGGTCCGCCAGGGCCAGCACGTTGTTCTTGAACTCGTTGGGCGAGAAGTCCTGCACCAGGGAGATCAGGCCGGTTTGGTGGTCGACCAGCAGAACTACGGCGTCGTCTTTGTTCAAGCGGTTGTAGGTTGCAGTGCTCATGGTTGAATCCTTTTTTGTTTAGGTTGGTTGGGCGTTGCGTTCAACATGGGCACAGATTAATGGGTGGTTGCTGGGGGATAAATCGGCTGGAATGGGTAATACCGTCAACTCAAAAGCGACAATTCATGAGTTGTCAGTAGGACTGATCCTTTTAGTGGTCGGAAAAGTAAGTCAAAAAATCTCACGCGTGAGCTATTGAGCGTGGCAAAAAATGCCTGTAGATTTTCTCACGCGTGAGTTTTTCACAGCGAGGTCAGTACCATGGAACGCCGCTCTCCAACGAGTCCGCCTAAAGGGCCCGATACCGATTCAACGAGCCTTCAGGGAGAGCGCTTGAAGCCGTCCGCCAAAAAGCCATCGAGCTTTTACATGAAGCAGATGCGTGCAGGCCTGGCGGCCGCCGGCTACGTGAAACACGAGACTTGGGTGCTTCCCGAAAACCGAAGCTTGCTCAAGCAGATGGAGAAACAGCTTCGCCAGCCGATTCTGGCTGGCTCATTCATGTCGGAGAATTACATGAGCGCAGGTACCAACTGGAATATCGATCGCCTCTACACCGCTCTTCAGGCCCTGGACGACGTGGTGTCCAAGGACATTACGCTTTCTCTCGTCCAAGGCTCCGAGTCCAGTATCAAGCTGGAAATGAACGACTTCGGTGGCTTGCCGATTTACATCGCGGTGGTGGGCGAGCAGATCATCGTTGACACCGTTCTAGTCGATGTCGAATCCATCAACGATGTCACGAAATTCAATGACGCGGTGTTGCGCAGCCGGGAAATGTTCCCGCTGTCCTCGATCGGTATCGAGTCCATGCCTAACGGGCAAGTTGTCTACAACATGTTCGGTGCGTTGAGTTCCGACTCCAGCCTGACAAACATCGTCACCGAGGTGAAAACCCTGGTCGACAACGTGCAGCGCGCCAGCGAAGCCTTCGAACGTTTCTTCAATTAAGTATTCGGGAGTATCCAATGACTCAGTCCATCTGGAGCAAATTGTTCACCGCGCTGCGTGGCGGTGCCAATGAAGTCGGCGAATCGATCGTCGACCAACAGGCCCTGCGCATTCTGGATCAGGAAATTCGCGACGCCGACACCGCGCTGGCCAACGCCAAGCGTGAACTGGTCAGCATCATGGCCAAGCACAAATTGGCGACTGATCGCGTCAACGAGTACGACGCCAAGATCAAGGACCTGGAGTCCAAGGCGGTGGCTGCCCTGCAGGCCAATCGTGAAGACCTCGCCCTGGAAGTGGCCGAAGCCATCTCGACCCTGACCAACGAGCGGGATGTGGAGCACAAGCAAGCCACCGAGTTCGGTGGCTATGCCGAAAGCATGCGCAAGGACATCACCAAGGCCGAAAGCCGGATCAAAAGCCTGCGCCAGCAAGTGGATATGGCCAAGGCTCGCGAAAGCGTACAGAAGGCCCAGGTCAGCGCCTCCATCGCCAGCGGCGGTGCCAACGGCAAGCTGGAAACCGCCGTCGGTACGCTGAATCGTTTGCAGGCCAAGCAACAGCAGCGCGCCGCTGAACTGCAAGCCCAGGATGAACTGGCGGATGCATCGACCGGGACCGACCTGGAGCGCAAGCTGCGCGAAGCCGGCATCACGCCGAACGAAGGCAGCGCCAATGCGATTCTGGAGCGTCTGAAGCAAAAGTCGGCGGAGTAAGCAGCGTCGCCGCAGGGAGGGCAGTGTCTGCCCTTCTTTTTTACGTCGAGGTCAGGATGGATGCCCTGAAGGGTTTCAAGACAATCGCAGGCTTGGCCTTCTTCATGGTCGCGCTGCAACTGCTCAATGTGGCGACCGGTTACAGCCTCATGGCGTTCGGCCTGATCCCGAGAACGCTGCAGGGGCTGCCCGGCATCCTCACCTCACCGTTTTTGCACGGGTCGTTTGCCCACCTGAGCGCCAACCTGGTTGCCTTTTTGATCCTGGGCACCCTGGTGATCATCGAAGGGCTCAATCGGTTCGTTACCGTCAGTGCGATCATTATCCTGCTGGGCGGTTCACTGCTCTGGTTGTTCGGTTTTGCGGGCATACACGTGGGGGCCAGCGGCTGGGTCTTCGGGTTATGGGCCTACCTGTTATCGCGAGCCTGGTTCCACCGGAGCTGGAGCAACCTGATAACGGCCGGTGTCGTAGCGGTACTGTATGGCGGCCTGATCCTTGGCTTCCTGCCGCGTCAGGGTGTTTCCTTCGAAGGGCATCTGTTTGGTGCATTCGCCGGATTTATTGCAGCCAAGGTACTTCTCTCCAAACCACGCAGCAGGTTTAATGCCGGCTGAACGCACTTGAGCATCCATACGTCGAGGCGTTGGCGTGATCAGGAATCAAGTACCCAGGGAGTCAGGGACGGAATGTCGATTTTTCTTTTGCTGCGCATGTACGCCTCCTCCCTCTTTCATCGTTTCGGCTGGGCAGGCCTGGTCGTTGCCTTGGGTGTTCACCTGAGCACGGCTTATCTGGGCCTGGTGTACCTGGGCGAACAGCACCTCACCGATCCGGCCACGTTTGTTTACTTCTATCTCGCCACCACGCTGACCGTCGGCTATGGCGATCTTGCGCCACAGACCTCGGCGGGGCGCGTGTTCGTAGCGACCTGGGTCATGCTCGGCGGCATTGCGCTGCTGACGGCAGCCATCGGCAAAACCACCAGCACTGTCATCGATGCATGGAGAAAAGGCATGAAGGGCAAAGGCGATTTCACCGGCAAGGTCGGCCATACCGTGCTCATCGGCTGGGAGGGCGCGTCCAGTGAGCGGGTCATCGAGTTATTGCTTCAAGACGAAACCTCGAACGACAACCTGATCGTCATCTGCGATTGCACCCTCGAAGAAAACCCGATGCCGGGCAAAGCGGCGTTCATCCGTGGTGAGAGCCTGTCCTCCACAGCGTTGTTGCTGCGTGCCGGTGTGCCCGGCGCCGAGCGTGTGCTGGTGCGAACCCCGTCTGACGATTTGACGCTGGCCACCGTGCTGGCGGTGAATCAACTGAGTCCGGTCGGGCATGTCGTCGCCCACTTCAATGAAAGTGAAATTGCCGCACTGGCCAGTTCCTACGCCCCCAGCCTGGAATGCACGTCAAGCATGGCCATCGAAATGTTGGTGCGCGCCTCCCAGGATCCGGGCTCGTCGGTGGTCATCAATGAGTTGCTGTGCGTGGGGCAGGGCGCCACCCAATACCTGATGAGATTGCCCGAGGCGTTTGAAGCAACGTTCGGCGATCTGTACACCCAAATGAAAGAGCGCCACAACGCCACCCTCATCGGCTATCGCGCCAAAGGTGCCCAGCAACCCTCGATCAACCCGCCCAGCGCTACGCGCGTTGAAGGCGGCGAACTCTTCTACATCGCCTCCACCCGCCTCAAGGAAATTTCCAATGGGATGGTTTAAACAGTTGATGGGGCTTGAGGCCCCACAAGCGACTACACAATCGAAAGGCGCCGCCGCCGAACCGCTGCCGACCAGCGGGCCTCTGGGCCTGGCACCGGGCAAAGGCGTGATATTCGATGCGACCCTGAAGTTGTTGCTCGACGGGAAAACCACAGTGGTTATCCCCGGCTCCCAGGAAATCTGGAGTAACGGCACCGTGGACCTCGGGCAGTCGACCTGGCTGTCGCGCTATTACATGAACGACGAAGACTACTGGTTGCAGGTGCACACCACGGGCGATATCGCCGGGCAGGTCGAGTCGGTGATCCTGTTCAACTACCTGAGTTACGTCACCCTCAGCAGCGAGGCTGAATTGCGTCGGCTGGCGGGGCCGCAGAGTCTGATCGGGTTGCCGACCTACACCCACAATGGCGTCGAGTACACGCGCGTGTGGGGCAGCGAGGACGGCCAGACAGAATTGGTGGCCATGAGCGAGCACGTGATAAACCCCGAGGACTCCTACAGTGTCGAGCACCGCTCGATGCTATATGCCCGTGACACAGGCCTGACCGATCGACGGGAGTTTCTGTTGTTCTCTGTCGAAGAAGACGCTGAAGGCACCGTCAGCCTGAGCACGTCGCTGGGCATTTCGCTGTACACAACCGACTTGAATGCGCTCTAAAAAAGGAAGAAGTCCATGCTAGAAGCTCTCTCCATCTCCCTGAACAAAGCCGCCGTCGTCGGCTTTGTCACCTACATTCTGGGGGCGGCGGTGCTGTTCGCGCTGTTCCAGTTCATCTACACCCGCGTTACCCCGCACAAGGAGTTCGAGCTGATCCGGGCGGGCAACGTTTCCGCGGCAGTCGCCCTGGGCGGCGCCATCGTCGGTTTCGCCATTCCAGCCAGCAACGTGATTGCCTACTCGATCAGCATCCTCGACTTCGTCGTCTGGGCGGTGATCGCCGCCGTCGTCCAACTGTTGGCGTTTCTGCTGACCAGCCTCGTGCTCAAAGGCACTTCCGAGCGCATCAAGAGAGGCGAGCTCGCTGCGGGCATCTACGTGGCCGCCGTGGCCATCAGCGTGGGCATGTTGAATGCCGCGTGCATGACGCCTACCCAGAACTGATTGCGCACGGAGCTCCCGATGAAACGAAGCAAGTACGTCCAGCTTTCGCTGGCAGCGTCGGTCGCCATGGCGATATCCGGTTGTGGACCGACGGAAAAAACCTACGATTTGCAGAAAAAGTACAACTTCCAGTCGGTTCAGCAGTGTGCCGATGAAAAGCTTCCAGTGGACGTCTGCTCGGACGCCTACATGACCGCCATGGCCGAGCATCGCCGCATTGCCCCGGTATACGCCAGCCAGGCCGATTGCGATGCCGACTTTGTCGCGGGCTGGTGCCAGCTGGACTCCAATGGCCAGTTCATTCCCAAGCTGGGCGGTTTCGAACTGACCGCCGAAGGCCAGGTGACACAATCCCAGGTAGACGCTGCCCAGGCCCAGGTTCCCGGCTCGCAGGCCAGCAGCGGCGGCTCCGGCTTCTCCACCAGCAGCCTGCTGACCGGTCTGCTGATCGGCAACATGCTGAGCAGCAATCGCAACAGCTACCGCTCCGAGCCGGTGTATCGCTATCGCGATGATCGCGGCGACTACGGCTCCTCGACGCTCAATCAGCGGGTCTCGAATGGGGCGACGTTTGGCCGCTCGAATCAGGCCAGGTACGGCAGCAGCAATTACACCAACACGCTGCGCTCTTCCAGCCAGTCGAGCTCCGTGGCGTCGGCCACCTCCCGTGGCGGCTTCGGCAGCAAGGCCAGCGCACGCAGCGGCTGGGGCGGCGGCGGGTCGAGCAGTTAAGGAGCCGGGCCATGAAGAAAATCCATTGCGCAGAACGTGATGACTGGAAACAGACGGCTGAAAACCTTGGCTTTCTGTTCCATACCATCGACGACGAACCCTACTGGGACGAGAGCGCGTATTACCAGTTCACGCTCAAGCAAATCGAGAACGACCTCGAAGACCCGACCACCGAGATCCATGACATGTGCATGGACCTCGTGGCCCGCGTGGTCCAGAGCGAAGAGCTGCTCGAGCGCCTGAGCATTCCCGCGCCCTTCTTCGACATGATCAAAACCTCATGGCTCGAAGGCCACCCGCACCTGTACGGGCGCATGGACTTCTCCTACAACGGCACCGGGCCCGCCAAGCTGCTGGAACTCAACTACGACACACCGACCAGCCTCTACGAGGCCGCGGCATTCCAGTGGGGCTGGCTGGAGCAATGCATCGAACGCGGCTTGCTGCCCAAGCATGCCGACCAGTTCAACAGCATCGACACCAAACTCCACCAGGCTTTCGCTCAACTGCAGGTCAACCAGCCGTTCTACTTCGCCTCCATGAAAGACTCGGTCGAAGACAAAGGCACCACCGACTACCTGCGCCTGGTCGCAGAAAAAGTCGGCATCGAATCGCGCCACATCGACATCGAAGACATCGGCCTGACCGCAGAAGGTCGCTTCGTTGACCTTGAAGATCGCTGGATTCCCCACCTGTTCAAACTGCACGCCTGGGAATTCATCTTCCACGAACCCTTCGGCGCTGCGATCGCCGAGAGTGACACGCAGTTCTTCGAACCCGCCTGGAAGGCCATCCTCTCCAACAAAGGCGTCTTGCCGCTGCTGTGGGAATTCAACAAAGGCCACCCAAATTTGCTCGCGGCCCACCTGGATACCGACCCAGGTAAAGCCGTGCCAAAGGGCTGGGTGCGCAAGCCGTTCTTCTCGCGGGAAGGGGCCAACATCGAGCTGCAAACTGCTGACGGACTGATCGTGAAAGAAGACGGCCCCTACACGGACGCGCCGTTTATCCTTCAGGAATTCGCACCGCTACCGCGGTTTGGGGACAGCTATACGTTGATTGGGTCGTGGGTGATTGGGGACCAGGCGGCGGGGATTGGGGTGCGGGAGGATAATAGTTTGATTACCAAGGATTCGAGCCGGTTTTTGCCGCATTTGATATTGGATTGAGGCTGGAGCTTAAAGGGGCCAAAGATGCTCGGGTGCGCGTGGCTGAGTTGCTGAAGTGGGCGGTGGCGACTTCGCAAGTGCTCGGTGAGTCACTGGCTGCGCCGCAAACGGCGGTGATGCATTGGGTGGAGATCGCGAAGATGGTGGCGGATCGCGCTCTTGGGGGCATACAGCCTAGATAATGCTGCTGAGAGGCATATGAGGCGATAATCTGCCCGCGTTAGCTATTCAATCGTCCAACAGCTGTTGGACAATTTGGGTTTGTGATTCTTGTGGGCATTAAAAAGCCGGCTTGTGGTTAGCTTTTTATTGATGTAGATATTTGAAAAACAATAAGTTATGTGTTTAAGAAAACGCTCAGATCCCCCACTCAATCCCCCACTTTTTAGTGATTTTTTCACGGCATTTGATCGGCTTTTTTGTGGTTGAGCTAACCGTTTTTTCGTCGGGCAGAACCCTCAATAATGACATCCGATCCGAGTGTCATTAGTGTCCGGTCCTTGATTCACGTCAATCTAATCCCTTTCCAAGTCATGGTTTGGGTGGATACGGTCTACCCGCTCAACCGAATTTTCAACGATGATCCGCAAGCTGTCACTCCGTGTGGCGTCGGGAGGTAGGGATAGACGCGTCCTTACCTTTTTGGCGAAGTCTAGTCTGCTTCAAACGGTTGAAGGGAGCTAAGTCCTTGCCCTAGAGGGCTGGGAGTCGTAACAAACCCTTGATTCGCTCTGCGCCCAGCCAAAATGTACTGGCCCGTCCAGGATTGAGTTAAATTTTTCTTCTGTCCAGCTGCAATGCAGCCCGCGCCAACCTAGTAGCTCCGCTGTCGCTATACGCGATACGACCTTGTTAGAGGTTATCGGGGGTATCATGTCAGGCCGTGGCCGGCATGAAGGTTGAGCCATCAAGTGGTCTAGCCATCATCCGCAAAATTTACGGCTTAATTCGCCGTACTCGTGCATACGCGATCTGGACAGTGGTAAATCATGAATGCAGTAGAAATTGAGTCCGCTATTTCGGACCTGGCCCTTGAGCCTTTTGACGCGGCGGAGTTTCCGTTTGTCTTCCTAGCCGCTTTTGGCAATAAGGAAACAGCCCTCAAACGCTTACGTGCTGGCAACAACAACGCTTCCGACGTGCCTGGCGGGGTGCTACTGCGCAGCAACATTCACATCGCCGCATGCGAATCTGGTAGCGTGGGCGAAACGCTCAAGGCATTGCGCGCCAGCCCGGCCACCACTAAAGCCAAAGCCAAGTTCATCCTTGCCACCGACGGGCAAACGCTGGAGGCCGAAGAGCTAATCACTGGTGAAACCATCACCTGCGATTACCCGGACCTCCCCAACCACTTCGGCTTCCTGTTGCCCTTGGCCGGTATCTCCACCATTAAGGAGATCAAGGACAACCCCATCGACGTGCGCGCCACCAGCCGCCTGAACAAGCTATATGTCGAGCTGCTGAACGAGAACCCTGACTGGGCCAAGGACGAGCGCCGCGCCGACATGAACCATTTTATGGCGCGGCTGGTGTTCTGCTTTTTTGCTGAAGACACCGACATTTTTAATGGCGATGGCCTGTTTACCAAAACGGTTGAGCAGTACAGCGAACGCGATGGCTCTAACACCCATCAGGTGCTGTCTGAAATTTTCCGCGCCATGAACATTAAGTTGGCCGAGCGAGCCACTGTTCAGCCTCGCTTACCCAGCTGGGCCAACGCCTTCCCTTACGTGAATGGCGGTTTGTTCTCCGGCAGTACAGAAGTGCCCGATTTTACGCGGATGGCGCGCACCTACCTGCTGCACGCTGGCAACCTAAACTGGCAAAAAATTAACCCAGATATCTTCGGCAGCATGATTCAGGCTGTGGCCGACGATGAGGAACGCGGCGCTCTCGGTATGCACTACACCAGCGTGCCCAATATCCTGAAAGTGTTGAACCCACTGTTTCTGGATGACCTGCGTGCGCAACTGGATGCAGCAGGCGACAACAAGGCCAAACTGATTAACCTGCGCAAACGTATGGCGCGCATTCGCGTGTTCGATCCGGCCTGCGGCTCCGGCAATTTCCTGGTCATCGCCTACAAGCAGATGCGTGAGATAGAGGCGGAAATCAATCACCGCAGGGGCGAGGCCAACAATAAATCGGAAATCCCGCTGACCAATTTCCGCGGCATCGAGCTGCGCGACTTTCCAGCAGAGATTGCCCGCCTGGCACTGATCATTGCCGAATTTCAGTGCGACGTACTGTATCGCGGCCAGCAGGATGCACTGGCCGAGTTTCTGCCGCTGGACTCGCAGAACTGGATTGTGTGCGGGAACGCACTGCGCTTGGATTGGTTAAGCATCTGCCCGCCAACCGGGACAGGGGTGAAGGTACTTGCTGATGATTTATTCAGCACGCCGCTGGATCAGGCAGAGATCGACTTCCAGAACGAAGGTGGCGAGACATATGTCTGCGGAAATCCACCATATATCGGAGGGAAAAAACAAACCGCCGAGCAGAAGAACGACATGGCTCGTGTCTTTGGACGCGGCGGGCAGCACAAAAACCTTGACTACATTTGCGCCTTTATCCTCAACGCATGCCGCTTCTTGGAGCATGCTACCAAGGCGGCATTAGTCACTACCAATTCAGTGGTGCAGGGAACGCATGTCCCAGTACTTTGGCCATTGGTCTATCAGAACGGCTGCGAGCTTGAATTCGCATATGAGACCTTCAAGTGGTCGAATAATGCACAGCGCAAGGCTGGTGTGTCATGCACGATCCTCGGTCTGACAAAGAACCTTGTCGGATCGAAATATATCTATGGGGACGTCGCGCGACGCCAAGTCACCAACATCAATCCATACTTGGTGGAGGGCCCCAATATCATCATTGCCAGTCAGTCACGGAACGCCAATGCGCTTTCCAGCATGATTACGGGTAACGCTGCATATGACGGCGGGCACCTATTTCTAACTGTCCAGGAGGCGCGTCAGTTAACGGGCGACCATCCCCTGATAAAGGAAAAGCTGCGGAAGGTGTCGGGGACCAGCGAATACGTAGATGGTATTACACGCTACTGCTTATGGCTTGATGACGAAGATTTGCCACTAGCGAAAAGCATCCCGCCCGTCGCTTCACGAATAGAAGATGTAACCAGATATCGCAAGAGCGGCGGCGAAGTGGCCGCGACGCTTATCAAGAAGCCGCATCAGTTTCGATATCGGAACGCCTGCAAAACGTCCCAATTGCTTGTTCCTCAAGTGTCATCGGAGCGGCGGGAGTACCTTCCTATTGGATTGCTCGCACCGGACATCGTGATTACGCACCTCGCTCACGCGATCTACGACGGAACGTTGGTCGACTTTTCTGTGCTTGCTTCTCGCTTACATCTGACTTGGATCACTACTATATGCGGCAAGCTGGAAACACGTATCCGGTACTCAAGCAACCTCGGCTGGAATACCTTCCCCGTTCCATTGCTAACAGAGCAAAATAAAGCTGATCTAACTGCCTGCGCCGAAAACATCTTGCTGGCTCGTGAAGCACATTTCCCCGCCACAATCGCCGACCTGTATGACCCGGACACTATGCCGGACAACCTTCGCAGAGCCCACGAGCGCAACGATGAAGTGCTGGAGCGCATTTATATCGGCCGCCGCTTTAAGAATGGCACCGAGCGATTGGAAAAGCTGTTTGACCTCTACACCAAGATGACAGCAAACACAGCAAAGGCTGCGCCGAAAAAGCCACGAGGGAAAAAGGCATGAGCGACACTCCCGCTAACCTAGCCACGCCGCCCGAAGGTTACGGCGACTGGTTGGCCGACCTCAAAAGTCGCATCCATAATGCCCAGCAGCGCGCCACGCTGGCGGTGAACCGAGAGCTGGTGCAGCTATACTGGCAAATCGGCAACGATATTTTGACCCGGCAGGCACAACAGGGCTGGGGGGCCAAGGTAATCGAGCGCTTGGCACAGGATTTGCGCGCAGCCTTTCCCGATATGAAAGGGTTTTCGCCACGCAACCTCAAGTACATGCGCGCCTTTGCCGAGGCGTGGCCGGACGCGGAATTTGTGCAGCAGGCTGCTGCACAATTGCCTTGGGGTCACAATCTGGTGCTGCTGGACAAGTTGTCTGGCCCCGAAACTCGCCGCTGGTATGCCGCCAAGGCCATCGAGCACAACTGGTCGCGCAACATTCTGGTGATGCAGATCGAGACTCGTCTGCTGGAACGCAGTGGCAAGGCAGTCAGTAACTTCGAGAGCCACCTGCCCAAACCGCAGTCCGACCTGGCCCGCGAGTCGCTGAAAGATCCTTACCGCTTCGACTTCCTCGGCCTAACCGAGGAAGCGCAGGAGCGCGAGATCGAAAACGCCTTGGTCAAACATGTCACCGAGTTTCTTTTGGAACTGGGCGCAGGCTTTGCCTTCGTTGGCCAGCAAGTGCTGTTGGATGTGGGCGGTGACGAGTTCTTCATCGACCTATTGTTCTATCACCTCAAGCTGCGCTGCTATGTGGTGATCGAGCTCAAGGCCGGCAAGTTCAAGCCCGAGCACCTGGGCCAGTTGAGTTTTTACCTCACTGCAGTGGATGCCCAGCTCAAGCACCCACATGACGGCCCCACCATCGGCCTGCTGCTGTGCAAGAGCAAGAACAAGGTAGTGGCCGAATATGCCCTGCGTGATAACGCCCGCCCCATCGGTGTGGCCGAATACCAATTGGTGGAGTCCCTGCCAGCAGAGCTGCAAACCAGCCTGCCCAGCATCGAACAAATCGAGCGCGAACTGGCAAGTGATGACGCATCCATGGACGACGACTCGCAATGACCGAACAGAACCACAACCCAACCAACACTTACACGGTGCCATCGGTATCCATCACCACGGCGCACACCGGGGCGTCCAGCAAAGCTAATGAGTTGGGCATGCGTACCATGCAGGAGCGCGCCTATACCAAGCGCGGCGAACAGTACCTGCTGATCAAGTCGCCCCCTGCATCAGGTAAGTCCCGCGCCCTGATGTTTATCGCCCTGGATAAGCTGCATAACCAGGGCTTGCAACAGGCAATTGTCGTGGTACCGGAGCGCTCCATTGGCGGCAGCTTCGCCGATGAGCCGCTGAGCAAGTTTGGTTTTTACTGGGACTGGCAAGTGGCTCCGCAGTGGAACCTATGCAATGCTCCTGGCATCGATGAGCCGCGTATGGCCAAATCCAAGGTGGAAGCCGTACGCGCTTTCCTGAAAAGCACCGATAAGACGCTGGTCTGCACCCATGCCACCTTCCGCTTTGCCGTGGAAGAGCTAGGTATCGAAGCCTTCGACAACCGCCTGATCGCCATCGACGAATTCCACCACGTTTCCGCCAACCCGGACAACAAGTTGGGCGGCCAGCTAAGCGCGTTTATCGGCCGCGATAAAGTGCATTTGGTGGCCATGACGGGCTCATATTTCCGTGGCGACAGCGAGGCCGTGCTGGCCCCGGCGGAAGAAGCCAGGTTTGAGACGGTGACTTACACCTACTACGAGCAGCTCAACGGCTACCGCTGGCTCAAGTCGCTGGACATCGGGTACTTCTTCTATACCGGCAAGTATGTGGATGCCGTCGCCAAGGTGCTGGACCCAGCACTGAAAACCATCATCCATATTCCCAATGTGAATGCCCGCGAAAGCCTCAAAGACAAGGAGCGCGAGGTCAACGAAATCATGAGTGCGCTGGGCGATTGGCAGGGTGTCGACCCGACCACCGGCTTCCACCTCATCAAAACCAAGGACGGTCGCACGCTGAAAGTGGCAGACTTGGTGGATGACAGCGACGCGTCCAGGCGGTCCAAAGTGCTCAGTGCACTGAAAGATCCTGCACAGAAGAACAACCGCGACAACGTGGATGTGATCATCGCACTGGGCATGGCGAAGGAAGGCTTCGACTGGATCTGGTGCGAACATGCACTGACCATCGGCTATCGTTCGAGCCTGACCGAAATTGTACAAATCATTGGCCGCGCCACGCGTGATGCCGAGGGCAAGGAGCGCTCGCGCTTCACCAACCTGATCGCTGAGCCTATGGCCGACCAAGCGGCTGTAGCCGAAGCAGTGAACGATATGCTTAAGGCCATTTCCGCCAGCCTACTGATGGAACAGGTGCTCGCCCCGCGCTATGAGTTCACCCCGAAAGATACTGGGCCGAAAGAAGGCTTCATTTACAACGGTGGTGAGGGCTATCAATCAGGTGGCAACAATTTGGGTGTGAATGAAACCACAGGTCAGTACCATGTCGAAATCAACGGTCTGACCACGCCGCAAAGCACAGAAGCCACGCGCATCTGCAAAGAAGACTTGAACGAGGTGGTAACCAGCTTCCTGCAGGACAAAACTGTGCTGGAACGCGGCCTATTCGACAAGGAAAATACCCTACCCGAAGAGCTGACCCAACTGCGCATGGGCAAGATCGTGCGCGAGCGTTACCCCGACTTGAGCGACGTCGACCAGGAAGCAATCCGTCAGCATGCCATCGCTGCCATGAATATTACCCAGCAGGCCAAGTTGATGTTGGCTCAGGCCGATGCCAACGAAAGTGACACCTTACAAGGCAGTACGGCCCTGCTGGAAGGCGTGCGCAAATTCGTTAACGTGCGCGAGCTAGACATTGATCTGATCGACCGCATTAACCCCTTTGATGCCGCCTATGCGGTGCTGGCGAAGGCGATGGATGAAAAATCCCTACGCCAGGTGCAGGCCAGTATTGCAGCCAAGAAGGTGAGCATTCCCGAAAACGAAGCACGAGACCTGGCAATGCGCGCCCTGCAGTTCAAAAGCGAGCGCGGCCGGCTGCCAGACATCAACTCCGCCGATGCCTGGGAGAAACGAATGGCTGAAGGCGTGGTTGCGTTCGCACGTTACCGCGCCCAAGCCAAAGCGGCGCAGGGAGAATCCGCCAATGGATAAAATGAACGATGACGACCTGCTAAATGCGCTAGGGGTAGAAGTACCCTCGCTTAAGACAGCCACTCGAACCCCTCGCGAAGAACGCATCATCGCGGGCTTCGAGGACATTCAGCGCTTCTATCAGACCCATGGCCGCGCCCCACTACATGGCGAAGACCGCGACATCTTCGAGCGCTTGTACGCCGTGCGCCTGGATCAGCTTCGCAACTTACCGGAAGCACAAGCCCTACTGGCAGGCTTGGATAGTCACGGCCTACTGTCAGGTGCTGCGGTAGCCACGGTAAATGTGAATGACCTGGATGAGGACGCCTTGCTCGCCGAGCTGGGCATCGGCAGTGAGTCCGTCGACCAGGACGACATCACCGTGCTGCGGCATGTGCGTTCCAGTGCGGCAATAAAGGCGGCAGAAGAAATTGCCGCCCGGAACCCATGTAAAGACTTCGAGAGATTTAAGCCACTGTTTGATGAGGTGGAAGCAGGCCTCAAGCAAAAACTATGGGTAACTAAACCCTTTGGTAAGAACGCCGGCATCGAGGTAGGGGACTTCTTTATTCTGAGCGGACTCATTGCCTATGTCGCCGAGGTGGGGGACACCTATAAGACGCCGAATGCGGAGACGAATGGGCGTTTGCGAGTCATCTACTCCAATGAGACAGAAAGCGATCTTCTATTACGCTCCTTGCAGCGGGCGCTCTACAAAGACAGTGACGGGCGTGCAGGGGCTCGGATCATCAAGGTAGACTCCGGCCCACTGTTCAGCGACATAACCGAGCCGGACGACATCGAGACTGGCACCATTTATGTGTTACGCAGCCTGTCCAATCATCCCTACGTAGCCGAGCACCGCGAGCTGATCCACAAGATCGGCGTAACCGGTGGCCGAGTGGAAACCCGTATCGCGGCGGCGGCGAAAGATGCCACCTACCTGCTGGCCGATGTGGAGGTGGTCGCAACTTACAAGCTTCACAACCTGAACCGCACCCGGCTGGAAAACATCTTCCACCGCCTGTTCGGCGCAGCGCAGCTGGACTTGACCATCGAAGACCGCTTCGGCCATCCAGTCAAACCTAGGGAGTGGTTCCTGGTGCCGCTGCATGTGATTGATGAAGCGGTTGAGCGCATTCGAGATGGGTCAATTACCGATGTGGTCTACGATCCCCGCACTGCTCGATTGGTCAGCTAAAGTAGCTGAAGAGAAGAGGGGGGTAACTATACCGATTGACCCCGGTTGTGCGTAGTATCGGTATAGATCGGTATGCTTGACGTCTGGGTTAACACTCCTGCCCATGACTGATCCGTACAAAAAATGGAGCACGGAGTTAACTTAACTCTCTATTAATCGAGTTGGATAATGGCTGAAGTCGCAATGGAATATGCAATCTTAAAGACGTTTGACGAGGTTTTAGAATACGTCAGCCAGGTTTCTGCTATCGCAGATAAAAACAAGGACGCCTTCGGCTTTTTATCAAATTCAGTATATGAGCAGATGGCCTCGAAGGGGCAGCTGTGGGTTGCCGTCAACTCTATAGGAGAGCTAAAAGGGTACTTGATGTTTGGTGGTACGATGCCATCCCTTAAGGTCTTTCAGTTGTATTCCTGTAAAACGGTTAAAGGGCATGGGGTTGGAACAAAACTAATCGATGCGTTAAAAGAATTTGCTACGGATAAAAGCTATCACTCTATTGTGGCGAGAGTAGCTTCAGATTTACCTGCCAATAATTTTTGGGAGAAAGTAGGGTTTTCAGTATACAGGCAGGTTAAAGGCGGGGAGACAACAAAGCGAACAATAAATATTAGAGGTTATGCGCTTGATGATAACGATCTCTTCGGGAGCTTAGGCAAAGAGGAGGTAGGTGTCCAGCCTATCGGACCGGTATTAGAGCGCCCGATTTATGCATTGGATCTGAATTTATTGCTAGATGTCTTCAAGGCAAGAGCTGGCTATAAAAAAGTCGTAAAAATAATGCAGATTGGTTTTCAGGGAGGGTTTTCAATTTGCATTACGCCGGAGTTTAAAAAAGAGCTTGAGCGTCAATCAGCTAATTTTTCTGATGATCCTATTTTGAGATTGGCGGAAGCATTCCCTGAGCTGAAGGCCGATTTTGATATTGCTGAAATTGCCGAATCTTTAAAGTGTATTGTGTTTCCGTCGCGAACACTAACTCGGAAATCGGCGCAGAATGACGAGTCTGATTTGATGCATTTGGGCTACTGCGTGTCCGCAGGTATAGGCGGATTTATTACGCGAGAAAAAGCTTTATTAAGAGCCTGTAATGAGATTAGAGATAAGTATGGTGTTGCAATAATTTCTCCTGACGAGATAATTTTAGAGGACGATGAGTTATCCGGTATTCCAAACCCATTAAACTCGGATTTCTCGTTTGCCGCTTCATTGCTAACGGATGAGATTAAAAATTTTCTTAATGGGTTCTCAGTACAAGGTGCAATTTCTGAGTTACTGGTTTCGGCCTCACCTATTAAGTCTGCAGCGAGTGTTTATGAGGCAAGGTTAGATGGTCGTCTGTTTGGAGTTTACTTTTTTCAGAAACCATTAAGAACTACAAGTGTTGCTGTGGCTGCTCTGTACATAGATGAGAGCTGTCCACAGTCTATTTCTGCTATAGACCATTTTTTAGAAATGGCTTTGAGATATAAAAGTGGATTTTCCTATCGTTTGGATCTTTATATAGGAAAAGGCCAAGATCTAACTGAGGAAACTCTTCTAAAGAAAGGGTTCTTTAAGTCGTCTGATCATTTTGTAAAAGTTATAAGCAGTGTGTTCTTGGATGGCAAGGGGTGGGTTCGTTTTGCAAAGGACATAAAATCATTCTGTGGTTTCTCCATGCCGGAAAAGCTTCCCTCAAAGAAAGAACTGCAAAATACGGGTATTTGCCTTACCGATGCAAGCAATAAAGTTCAGGTTTTTTCATGGTTTGATTTTGAGACGGTCATTGGGCCAAGATTTATATTAAATGCTGACAGAGACTGTATGTTGGTAGCAATTCGGGAGAATTTTGCTAATGGTTTGATTGGCAATGTCAAGAATCAGCTATCCCTACTATCCAGCCATGACAAAATTCTTTTACTAGAAAAAGCGTACTTTCGCTCTCCTGCAAAAGCATCGCACTTTAAAAAGGGAGGGCTTATTGCTTTTTACGTTTCTGGTAATAAGAGTATTCAAGAACTTATCGGTTTTGCGCGAATTACATACTCAGATATAATTAGTATTGATGAGGCGACAATCAAGTTGGATAGACAAGGTGTCTTGTCTCGCCTTGAGCTCGCAAGCATGGTTGATAATACTGGTAAGATACATGTTTTCACATTTGATAATTTTTTAGAGTTTGATCGAAGAGTATCCTTTTTGAGAGCGAAAGAGCTGGAATTGATTAGTAATGCTAATCTTGTTTCTCCTGAGAGAATAGGTTTTGAAAAGTTAAAGGTTCTTATTGGAGAGGCTTTCAGTGACTGATGCAATCATATCCATCAAGCCCAGGCATGTTGAGAATATTATGTCTGGGGGAAAAACAGTTGAGCTTAGAGTGAGGAATATGAACTTGCCTATAGGGTCTCGACTATGGATTTACTCTACGCTCCCTGTTGGTAAAATTAGAATTTCTGCAGAAATAGATTTTGTTGAAGTGCTACCGCCGAAGGAGATGTGGAAGAAACATGGAAAAAGTATATGCATACAAAAAAAGGAATTCGATGAGTACACAAAGTCACGCGATTTTGTCGCAGCAATAGGGTTGAGAAATGTAAAACTTTTGGATGAAGAAATTTGTTTGGATACGTTGCGGGCATATGAAGAAAAATTTCAGCCGCCGCAGTTTTTTTCAAGGGTTCACCCTAATAGAGCTTTGTATGCAGCTTTTTTACATAGTCTTTGATTTCAAGTTTGTTGGGCGGTTTTGATGTTGGTGTATATGGGTTTTGTTAGCTGGTCGACGCTCATCGATTGAAGAGTTAGCCATGAAAAGCGATGATTTTAAACAGAGGGTTATGATAAAAGGAAAGATGCAATTTCTTGTCGATCTGGATGAGCGCCTTCTTCAGGGTGGAGTGATAATATCAGAATGGGCTGCTTTCTTAATAAGGGATGCGGATATTTCTTTTGTTAGTGGGGCAAACTTATCAAGTATTATTACTTCCCTCGCGGCGATCGAAGCGTACTTGCGCTCGGAAAGTGTCTCTGGTGGTAAGCGATTTGTAGAGCTTATTATTAGTTCTGATCTTGATGAAGATCTTAAGCAAGAGCTTCACGCTTTAAGAAAGTATAGAAACAAGTGGGTCCATGTAGCCGCTCCATGGGATGATGAGCTCTTGCTCAGTTCTCCAGAGTTAATTGAAAAAGAACTCGCCCAGATAGCCCGTCGAAGTATAATTGCTCTCCGTCACACAATGTAATCGAGTCCGTGGGTATAGGCGAGTACTTTTCACCACTACCACCACCACGAACGTTGATGTTCAGTTGAATGCTGGATGTTACTTGAGTAGGGGTATAGTTGTTTTAGTTTCAACTCTTTATCGCTCCAAATAGTACTTTGAGCAGTTGCAGAGTCGCCCTTCTGATTAATGTACGAATCTCCAAGACTTTCCTAGGCGCAGGGTGATCAGGCCCCACAGTCAACCAGTAGTAGTAGCGTGTCGATTTTGAGTGCATGGTTATTTGATGACTTAAAAACCAAGCCAGATGTTTTCGTTGCCAGAGCCATGGGCTATCCAAGTGCCAGCGATTGGCGATGGCTGCATGGATGGTCCTAGCCTGACGTATGTGACGTATACGTGTGTCGTGCGCTCCGGTCAGCACTCCAGTTAGGAACAGCTCCATATCGAATGGCTTGCTCATGCTCGACCACCGATGTAGGCAGACGTGACGTCAATTCGACCGTGTCCCAGCTCATAGCTGATTTGTAAGCGTGCCTCTCGATCAAGGCGTGGATCGAGCCCCCTGCATCTGCCACCGCTGATGGGCGCTGGGTGATTGGTGATCTGCTCATAGCGTTCGCATGCAAAAGCCGCCCGTAACTCATGAAAGCCTTTGAGGTTGTGCTTATGGAGGAGGTCCCGTGCGTCGCGGATGATTTCCCGTTGGAAATCGAGGTAGCTTTCGTTCGGCGCAAGCAGGTTGTGGCTGCCGTCGGGTGAGACCTGTTCGGCGAATCTCAGCGCTTCGTGAATATGATCATCCATCCTGATCCAGCGAGGTGCCGAGGCACCTGAGCGGCCCCCTTTGGTGCCATCCTGGATGTTGATCTTGCCGTAGTGTTCGGCTTCACGTTTTAAGCGCGGTAAGTCGGCCAAAATGGCCTCGCGCAGGCGCATGCCGGTGGCTCGCGACAACTGAGCGATGGCCGCGGCACGAGGATGCTGTTCGCTGAGCGTCTCGACGATGCGCATCACGTGTTCGCGATCCTGGCCTTGTGGAGCTGTCGTGCGGATAGTAGTGCGCTGCATTCCCAACGCCTTGCTCGGACTCGGCACTTTCACATACGGATCACCGCGAAGCGCGGCCATGGTTCGGTTCACGCTGGACAATCGGTTTTGCGCGGTGGCGATGCCTATAGCGCCTTGTTCAACTTGCTGACGCAGATGCCCGGCGTAATCCAGCAAGGTCTGCGGATCAATCTGCCGTGCATCGTTAAACCCCGGCCCATTCTCAGAGCGGCACCAACTTACAAATGCCTGCCAGCGATCACTGTGCGCCTTGACCGTGCCGTAATGCCCGCCGCCAAACAGATCTCTCAATGCTTGCGGCCCGGCATGGCTCAGTTGCCGGCCATAGCCAAAATTGCGCCCATCCCGTCTACCGACCAGTGCCATGATCAAACACCTCTCGAAGCCAAAACTTTTAGAACCTTCCCCACGTCAACCCGCCAAGAATGTTGAGTGTTATCAGGGATCAAGGCCCCTGCGACCTGTGAGGGTTGTCCACTGACGCGGGACTGACGGCTCTTTACGACCGGGAGCTTGGGCACCTCATGACCTAGTCTCCTGAACACTTCAGATGAAGTGGGCGGGTGGAGACTGCACTGGCTGACGAGACCAATGCCGCGAGATCCTGAGTCGGGTGAAGGCAGTGAAGCGATGACCAGGGCGTGCCTGACTGTCAGTCAGGTGTAGTCCATTCCGTGGGCTGCGGCACCATCATCTGCATCGCTGTTGCTGATGACTTTTCGGCGTTTGTCACGCCGATTGTCACGAGGGGAAATGCCGCAAAGCCTTGTACGAGTTGGGCTGCAGCAGCGGTAGGAGCGCCCGTCTCTTTCTGGGAGAAAGAGACGGGCGCAGGTTGGCGCAATGAAATGGCCACGCGGATAGGTTGCTGCAGGGCAGTTATGAAAAGGTATGAGTTGCCGCAGTGGGCACACTGATAAAAGTAGGCATCCATCACATCGCTGTGACCGTGCGAGCCACCGAACGCTAATCGCACTTTGGGAGAACCACCACGGTGTGGCGTAGCCTTAAAGGTTCTGGCTACCTGGGGTTGCTGTCAACGACAGCGCTTTGCCCGATCCTTTCTACGCCTGTGGATAATTCGGGTCAATACTCGAATTTTTGGGAGTTCTGCGGCTGAGGATGAAGTTATCTACCGGTGGAAATCTGTGGTTTTCCACAGACAGTTGCGTGGGTTTTAGATTTTTTAAATGAGGTCCACCCAAACAGGGCGGCTTTGCAGCCCTGTTTGGGTGGACCCGGCTTGAAAGTCGATAACCAGAGACTTGTGGCCTTACACCTATGGTTGCGTGGTTGCGGCCTCATCAATCTTCAGAGGTTTCGCGTTGAACCTCATCAGCGCGTTCAGGTGTGGATGTAGCGTAGGTGGCCCATGCGTTCATCAGTTCCCGTCGCTTATCAAAAAAATCTGATCGAGAGTATGCGCTTTCCGTTTCTCCGCGTTCGTCATGGGCCAGCGCGAGCTCACAAATATCTTTTGGGAAAGGCGTCATTTCACCTGCCCAGTCCCGGAAGGTTGAGCGAAAGCCATGACGAGTGATGTGCTCATAACCCAGTGCATGTAGCAGATTGCGAATGCCATTAGCGTGCATCACGCCGCTTTGGCCGTGACCGGGGAAAACGTAAGGGCTCTTGGTGTCGATTTTTGGAAGGCCTTTCAAAAGTGAGAGCACTTCCGGCGCTAGCGGGATCGCGAAGGCTTGTCGCGCCTTCATGCGTTCGTCGGGCAAGGACCAGCGGCCTGAGTCCATATCAAACTCATCCCAGCGCGCAAACCTCACCATATGCGTTCTTGCTCCGGTCAGAATCAGCAACTGAGCCGCCACTGAGACGTGACTTGGATCCTTGCTCAAGATTTGCATCAGCTTGGGAAGATCCTGCCACTGTAGTGCCGGATGGTGGATGCGTTTTCGTGCTTTCTTCTTCTCATGCCGGCTGAGGAGATTTTCCAGATGACCGCGCCAGCGAGCAGGATTCTCTCCGGTCCTGAGGCCTCTGGCTCGTGCGGCATCGAGTATCTGTTCGATTTGCCCTCGAACCTCATCAGCCGTCCGCGTCTTGCTTGACCAGAGTGGCTGCAAGGCCTTGATCAGATGCTTGGTCTCGATCTGATCAGCTGACAGCTTCCCTATTGTAGGGAAAGCATAGAGCTCTAGTTTCCGCAGCCAGCCCTTACGCCATTTCTCCGACCAGCTCGAGCCATGGGCCTCTCGATAGTCGGTGGCCAATTTCTCAAAGGTAATCAGCTGCGCCAGTCCTCGGCGTTCAGCTTCCCGTTGAGCGGCTTGTTCAGCCTGTCGTTTTGCGAGTGGATCAGTGCCTTTCAAAATCTGGACTTTGTTTTCATAGGCGGCCGCGCGGGCATTTTTTAGATCGAGCTGGGGGTAGCCACCCAATCCCATTTCTCGTCGTTTGCCGTGTAGCTGAAACCGCAGCACCCAGTTTTTTCGCCCCGTAGCTTTGACGATAAGGCGTAGCCCTTCACCGTCTTCGTAGGTGCCTGGCTCGGTCACATTTTCGACATACTTTGCGGTCAGCTTGCCCATCTTTTCGGCCCTCTGGTCCCCCACTTGATCCCCCACTTGGCTGTGGAAGACGATGGATGAAAACGGAAGTCGCAGGAACAAAAGTAGGCTGAAACCCTTGATCTAGCAAGGCTCTCGCGATTTTCAGTAGATGAGGGTGGCTTTCAAAAAGGCATTAAAAAGCCGGCTTGTGGCCGGCTTCTCGGGGACCGCCTCAGCTTGTTTTTGACAAACCTCACCAGCCTTCAAATCGCTCAGCCAACATTGCGTCTGGCTGAATAGTAGGGGCATCCGCGGGAACGTCTCCGCTTCGCCAGGCAAGGTGGATAGCCTAAGACCACCCCCTGCCAAATGTGCGGCGCATGATACCCACATTCACTTCAAATGCCCACCTCCGGATCCGATTTAGAGCCTTCCCAGCCCAGCAGGTGTTCATCCAGTGGCACCGGTGGGCGGCGGTTGTTGAGGGTGGACCACCAGAATACCCAGCCCACGACCTGGAAGTTTTGTTCGAAGCGTTCCTCGTAGGTGAGGTGTTCGTCCGGGTGCTCGTTGGCGTTGTGGCTGCGCATGCGCAGGCCGCCGCCCGGGCGGTTGTAGAGGTATTTGATGCGCAGCATGCCGTCGTGTTCGACGGCGTAGATTTCGCCGTCGATGATTTGGGTGCGGCCGCGGTCGATGGCGAGGGTGGCGCCTTGTTGGATGATGTCGATCATGCTGTTGTCGACCATATAGGCGCCTACCGCGCGGTCGGGGTTGACGGTGAGGGTTTCGAGGGTGTGCAGGGAGACGCGGATGCGCTCGGTGGAGGTGAATGACGGGTGGAGGGGGATCTCCACGTCGATTTTTTCCGGGGGGCAGGCTGGGCCTGTGAGGTATTTGCCGCTCTCTTCGCGGAAGGGGAGTGCTTTCCTTGCAGTGGGGCCGTCCAGCAGGAAGTTGGCCGGCGGATGTTTGGGGCCCAGGCCGGCGTGTAGCCAGCGGCTGGAGACGCACAGCAGCTCTGCGATCTCGTTGAGTCGGCCCATGGGGACGCCGCGTTTGAACCAGTTGTTCACGTGTTGAGGCGTGACGCCGCGGTTCTTGGCGAAGTCGGAGGCGGAAAGATTAACTTCCCGTAATAGCGCTTTTAAGCGATCACCTGATGTATTCATAAACGCAGAGTTTACTGGCCGGAAAAACAGATCAAATAAACCATGCGTTGAATCGCGCGAGTAGGATTTTGCTTAGTTGTGGCTTTATCTTTCGGACTTGCTGGTTAGTTGAACGCTGTGAGTTAAACATTGAACTTGGCGTTTAATTTTTCCCACAAAAAAAGCCCCGAATAATCGGGGCTTTTTTAATTGCCGGTGCAATGAGGAGCGGGTATCAGCCTTTGTAGGCCGCGACCGACTTCATGATCTCGGCACGGGCGGCGTCTGCGTTGCCCCAACCGTCGATCTTCACCCATTTGCCTTTTTCGAGGTCTTTGTAGTTCTCGAAGAAGTGCTTGATCTGTTCCAGCAGCAGTGGGGGCAGGTCGGTGTATTCCTTCACGTCGACGTACAGCTGGGACAGCTTGTCGTGTGGCACTGCGATCACTTTGGCATCGCCGCCGCCGTCGTCAGTCATGTTCAGGATGCCGACCGGGCGTGCGCGGATGACCGAACCTGGGGTAACCGGGTAAGGGGTTACAACCAGCACGTCGAGGGGGTCGCCGTCGTCAGCCAGGGTGTTGGGGATGAAACCGTAGTTGGCCGGGTAGAACATCGGGGTGGCCATGAAACGGTCAACGAACAGGCAGTCGCTGTCTTTGTCGATTTCGTATTTGATCGGCGCGTGGTTGGCCGGAATTTCGATGGCGACGTAGATGTCGTTCGGCAGGTCTTTGCCAGCCGGAATCTTGCTGTAGCTCATTGGGCGTTGCCCCCGTAGTTGGCCATGGAACATGGCCGGATTGGCCTAAAAGTGGCGGCGATTATAGGCATATTCTGACGCCGATGCCATGCGCCAGACGTCGTACGGTCATTCGCCTTGTGGCTGATAACGCGGGTCGCTGGCTTGCAGTTGGTTCAGGCGGGCCAGGGGATCCTGGCGATAAAAGCGGCTCAGTTGCGCATACACCTGTGGATAACTCTCCATCAGTAAATCCGGCGCGCTGAAAAAATATTCGCTGGTGACGGCAAAGAATTCAGCCGGGTTTTCGGCGGCGTAAGGGTCGATGGCCGTCTCGGCGTCGGGGTTGGCATCGAGTTGGCGGTTGAGGTCGTCAAACGCGCTTTGCATCACGCTGGCCCACTCCTGCACGCGCATGTCGTTGTGCAACGGCGGCAGGCCGTTGGCATCGCCATTGAGCATGTCGAGTTTGTGCGCCAGTTCGTGGATAACCAGGTTGTAGCCTTCCCAGTTGCCGCTGGCCAGCACGCCGGGCCAGGCGAGGATCACCGGACCCTGCTGCCAGGCTTCGCCGCTGTGTTCGCCGTCCCACTCATGCTCGACACCGCTGGCGTCGCGATGGCGTTGCGGGCTGAGGAAGTCGTCTGGGTACAGCACGATTTCGTGGAAGCCCTGGTACCAGTCGAGGTCGCCGAGGTTCATCAAGGGCAGTTGCGCCTGGGCGGCGAGCAGCAGACGTTGTTCCTGATGCAGGTTGACGCCGGGCAGGGCGGTGAGGTGTTTTTCGGCGAGGAATACCACGCAGGCTTCGCGCAGCCACTGGTCCTGTTCGGCGCTGAGGCCGTCGAGGAAGGTCAGGTGGTGGCGCACCCGTTGCCAGGTGTCATCGGCAATCGGGTGCTTGGCCAGCAGGCGCCGGCGACGCCAGGCGCTGAGGGACCACATGGCCGGTCAGTGCGGCTTGGCTTCGGAAGAGGTGCGACCACCAAAGCGGCTGCGGACTACACCAATGATCATCGGCACCAGCGACAGCAGAATGATGAACACCACCAGCAACGACAGGTTTTTCTTGATGAACGGTACGTTGCCGAAGAAGTAGCCCAGCGTCACCAGGCCGCCGACCCAGAAGACGGTGCCCAGCACGCTGAAACCGAAGAAACGCGGGTAGGGCATTTTCGCGATACCGGCGACGAACGGTGCAAAGGTCCGCAGGATTGGCAGGAAGCGCGCCAGGGTCACGGTTTTGCCGCCGTGCTTGTCGTAGAAATCGTGGGTTTTTTGCAGGTAGTCGCGGCGGAAGATTTTCGAGTTCGGGTTGCTGAACAGGCGTTCCCCGGCCGTTCGCCCGATCACGTAGTTGGTGCTGTCACCGAGGATCGCCGCCAACATCAACAGGCCGCCGAGCAATACCGGGTCCATGCCACCGCCCGCTGCGACGGCGCCGGCGATAAACAGCAACGAATCACCCGGCAGGAACGGCATGACCACCAGGCCGGTTTCGCAAAAGATGACGAGGAACAGAATGGCGTAGATCCACGGACCGTAATTGGTAACCAGCAGGTCGAGGTAGACGTCGAGATGCAGGATAAGGTCTAGCGGGTTGAAATCCATGGATGGCACCTGTGTGGACGGCCCGGCTCGGCAGGCCTGTGCGGAAGCTCGGGTAATAAGGCTACAAGTGTATGTAGTGTTTCTTACAACCCTGAAAGGTCCGCATTATACGGATTGAGAGGTGAAAAGCGTGTTGGTTTTGTAGCGGGGGATGTCGCGATGCACGGTCCACAGATCGCCAGAAATGCATTGTGGGAGCGAGTTTCCTCGCGAAAGCATTCGGTCAGTTATAAATAGTCTGACTGAAAAGCCGCTATCGGGGCAGGCCCCCTCCCACAAGGTGTCAGGGCGTCAGTCTTCGCTGATCGGCAGGGTGTAGTTCTTGAACTCGGTGTCCTCGCGAAACCCGATCGACTCATAGGTCTTCTGCGCCACTTGATTGTTACTGCTGGTCGACACCCGCAGCCGCACCGCATGAGTCTCCTTGGCCATCTTCTTCGCTGTACGTATCAGGTTATCCGCCACCAGTTGCCGACGCGCGTCTTCGGCCACATAGATGTCGTTGAGTATCCACACGCGTTTGAGCGACAACGACGAAAAGCTTGGGTACAGCTGACAGAACCCCAGCAGCCGCTTGTCGTCATCGTCGGCCAGGGCCAGGTAGATCACCGACTCCTTGCGGCGCAGGCGCTTTTCCAGGAAGGCCCGCGACGAATCCGGGAACGGCAGCGCCCCGTAGAACTCGCGGTATTTGACGAACAAGGGGGTCAACAGGTCCAGGTGTTCCAGGGTCGCTTGAGTGATCCGCATGCCAGGCCTCAACTTCCAAAGGGTATGACCACGCGAGCGGCCGTGACTCGATGCTGCCTAAAGACGCAAAAAAGCGCAATCGTGCCGCGATCAGTCCAACGGCGGGCTGAGCAGGAAGTTGCCTTTCATCAGGTCCGGGTCGTCGGACTCAATGGTCTGCACCTGCGCCTCATCCTTGAGGTTGACCCCCGACAACTGCCGGCGACACGCCTCTCGCATCAAGTACAGCAGGCGGTGGGCCGCCATGCCATAACTCAAGCCTTCCAAGCGCACGTTGGAGATGCAGTTGCGGTAGGCATCGGTCAGGCCGACCTTGGGGTTGTAGGTGAAATACAGCCCCAGGCTGTCCGGCGAACTGAGTCCCGGCCGTTCGCCGATCAGGATCACTACCATCTTGGCCCCCAGCAATTGCCCGATCTCATCCGCCACCGCCACGCGGCCCTGTTCCACCAGGATCACTGGCGACAAGGACCACCCCTCGGCGTGAGTCTGTTCCTCCATGCGTGCGAGAAACGGCAAGGTGTGTTTATGTACGGCCAGCGCCGACAGGCCATCGGCCACCACCACCGCCAGGTCCACACCGCCAGGATTGGCCGCCGCATAGTCGCGCAGGCGCTGGGCCGATTCATCACTCAAGCGCCGCCCCAGGTCGGGGCGTTGCAGGTAGCTATGCCGATCGACAGCCGCACTGTGCAGCAACAGGCTGTCACGCCCGCGTTCGGCCAGTTGGCTGCTGAGGCCCCCATGGTCGAAGGGCAGGTGCACTGCGTCCCGCGCCTGGGCATGGGCGAACTGGAAGTCCAACTGTGCGCTGGTCGGGATGCTCGTGCCGGTACGGCCCAGGGCAATGCGCGCCGGGGTCAGGCGGCGTAGCTCCAGCCACGGGTTTTCAGGAAGGTCGAGTTGCACGGGTGGCTCCTTCATCCCAATTGCGCCAAGGCGTGGCGAAATGCCGGGGGCAGGCTGTTGCCGAAGCGCACCTTGCCGTCGGCTTGCGTGAAGATGCCCATCTTCGCCAGCCACTGTTCAAATTCCGGTGCCGGCTTTAAACCCAGGGTTTGGCGGGCGTACAGGGCGTCATGGAATGAGGTGGTCTGGTAGTTGAGCATGATGTCGTCGGAGCCGGGGATGCCCATGATGAAGTTGATGCCGGCCACGCCGAGCAGGGTCAACAGGGTGTCCATGTCGTCCTGGTCGGCTTCGGCGTGGTTGGTGTAGCAGATGTCGCAACCCATCGGCACCCCCAGCAGCTTGCCGCAGAAATGGTCTTCAAGGCCCGCGCGAATGATCTGCTTGCCGTTGTACAGGTACTCGGGGCCGATAAAGCCAACCACGGTATTCACCAGGAACGGCTTGAAGTGGCGGGCCACCGCATAGGCGCGGGTTTCGCAGGTTTGCTGGTCGACGCCAAAGTGCGCATTGGCCGACAAGGCGCTGCCCTGGCCGGTTTCGAAATACATCAGGTTCTGGCCCAGGGTGCCACGGTTCAGGCTCAAGCCCGCCTCGTAGCCTTCCTGCAACACACTCAGGCTGATGCCGAAACTGGCGTTGGCCGCCTCGGTACCGGCAATTGATTGGAATACCAGGTCCAGCGGCACGCCACGGTTGATGGCTTCGATGGAGGTGGTGACGTGGGTCAGCACGCAGGCCTGGGTGGGAATGTCGTAGCGCTGGATGATCGCGTCGAGCATTTCCAGCATGGCGCAGATCGAGGCGATGCTGTCGGTGGCCGGGTTGATACCGATCATGGCGTCGCCGTTGCCGTAGAGCAGGCCGTCGAGAATGCTGGCCGCGATACCGGCCGGTTCATCCGTGGGGTGGTTGGGTTGCAGGCGGGTCGATAAGCGCCCGCGCAGGCCCATGGTGCCGCGAAACTGGGTGACCACGCGGATCTTCTGCGCCACCAGCACCAGGTCTTGCACGCGCATGATCTTGGAGACGGCGGCGGCCATTTCGGGTGTCAGCCCTGGCGCCAATGCGCGTAGGGATTGTTCATCGGCCGCATCGCTGAGCAGCCAGTCGCGCAGGCCGCCGACGGTCAGGTGGCTGACCGGGGCAAACGCCTGTTTATCATGGGTGTCGATGATCAGTCGGGTGACTTCATCGCTTTCATAAGGGATCAGCGCCTCTTGCAGAAAGTGCGTCAGCGGGATATTGGCCAAGGCCATTTGCGCCGCCACCCGCTCGCCGTCGTTCTGCGCGGCGACGCCGGCGAGAAAGTCCCCGGAGCGTGCGGGGCTGGCCTTGGCCATCACGTCCTTGAGGCTGTCGAAGCGGTAGGTTTGTGCACCCACCGCGTGGGAAAAGCTTGCCATACAGTGTCTCCTTGACGACGCGGGCAGGAACCCGCGTCGAGGTTTACGGCAGTTAGTGCAGGGCGGCCTCTGCGGCCTGGATCGCCGCGAATTCCTCTTCCGGCGTGCCCGCTACCAAGTGATGCCGGCTGTAGAAAGCAAAGTAAGCAATTAATACTCCATAGATGATTGCGGCGCCAATCACCACCCTTGGATCCACCAAAAAGCCCGCAACGACGGCCACACAGGCCAGTACCAGGGCGACACCGGACGTGAAGATGCCGCCCGGCGTGCGGTACGGACGGTCCATTTTGGGGCGACGGATGCGCAGCGTGATGTGCGCGGCCATCATTAGCACGTAGGAAATGGTCGCGCCGAACACCGCCACCAGGATCAACAAGTCACCCTGGCCGGTCAGCGACAGGCCAAAACCGATAATGCCGGGGATGACCAACGCCAGGACCGGCGCCTTGCTCTTGTTGGTCTGGGACAGTTTGCGCGGCAGGTAGCCGGCGCGGGACAAGGCGAAGATCTGCCGCGAATAGGCGTAGATAATCGAGAAAAAGCTGGCGATCAAGCCGGCCAGGCCGACCAGGTTGACGAAGCTGCCCATCCAGGTCGAGCCGCCATAGGACAACGCCAGCGCTTCCACCAACGGGTTGCCGGACTTGACCAGCGCATAGGTGCCGGCGCCGCCCGGTGCGATCACCAGGATCAGCAGGGCAAAACTGGTCAGCACCACAATGGCGCCGATCAGGCCGCGGGGCAGGTCGCGTTTGGGGTTCTTGGTTTCTTCAGCGGCCAGGGGCACGCCCTCGACGGCAAGGAAAAACCAGATCGCATAAGGGATCGCCGCCCACACGCCGACATAGCCGAAGGGCAGGAAGGTGCTGGCGCCCTTGGCTTCGGTCACCGGGATATCCAGCAGGTTGGCGACATTGAAGTGCGGCACCATCGACACCAGGAACACGCCCAGGGCAATCGCGGCGATGGCGGTGATCACGAACATCAGCTTCAAGGCTTCACCCACGCCAAAGATGTGGATGCCAATAAAGATGATGTAGAACGCCAGGTAGATCATCCAGCCGCCAATGCCGAACAGCGACTCGCAATAAGCGCCGATAAACACCGCGATGGCGGCGGGCGCGATGGCGTATTCGATCAGGATCGCGGTGCCCGTCAGGAACCCGCCCCAGGGCCCGAAGGCGCTGCGGGCAAAACCGTAGCCACCGCCTGCAGTGGGAATCATCGAAGACAGTTCAGCCAGGGAAAAGCACATGCACAGGTACATGGTGGCCATCAGCAATGTGGCGAGGAACATGCCGCCCCAGCCACCCTGGGCCAGGCCGAAGTTCCAGCCGGCGTAGTCGCCGGAGATCACGTAGGCAACGCCAAGGCCAACTAACAGCACCCAGCCAGCGGCGCCTTTTTTGAGTTCGCGTTGTTGGAAATATTGGGAGTCGACTTTTTCGAAGTCGACGGAAGATCCAGTCGGTTCGCTAGGCATGAAGAAGTACCTTTCATTGTTATTGTTTTTAACTCGGCCTCTGTGTGCCGAATGCAATTCGCAAGTACTTGTGGAGAGCTAAGGATGGGAGGGGTACCGCGCCTCCCACATTTGATTGCATTTCAAATGTGGGAGGAGGGGTTAGTTAGAAGAAGCCCAGCGGATTAATGTCGTAGCTCACCAGCAAGTTCTTGGTCTGCTGGTAATGATCCAACATCATCTTGTGCGTCTCGCGGCCCACACCGGACTTCTTGTAACCGCCAAACGCGGCATGCGCCGGGTACAGGTGGTAGCAGTTGGTCCACACGCGGCCGGCCTTGATCGCGCGGCCCATGCGGTAAGCGCGGTTGATGTCGCGGGTCCACAGGCCGGCACCCAGGCCGAACTCAGTGTCGTTGGCAATCGCCAGGGCTTCGGCTTCGTCCTTGAAGGTGGTGATGCTCACCACCGGGCCAAAGATTTCTTCCTGGAACACGCGCATCTTGTTGGTGCCCTTGAGCAGGGTCGGCTGGATGTAATAGCCGGTGGCCAGATCGCCGGTCAGCTTCTCCACCTTGCCGCCGGTCAGCAGCTCGGCGCCTTCGCCCTTGGCGATTTCCAGGTAGGACAGGATCTTGTCGAACTGCTGCTCGGACGCCTGGGCGCCGACCATGGTGTCGGTGTCGAGTGGGTCGCCACGCTTGATCGACTCAACCTTCTTCATCACCACTTTCATGAAGTCGTCGTAGATCGACTCTTCCACCAGTGCGCGCGATGGGCAGGTGCACACTTCGCCCTGGTTGAAGAAGGCCAGTACCAGGCCTTCGGCGGCCTTTTCGATGAACTGCGGTTCGGCTTTCATGATGTCGGCGAAGAAGATGTTCGGCGACTTGCCGCCCAGTTCCACGGTCGACGGAATGATGTTCTCGGCCGCGCAATGCATGATGTGCGCGCCCACCGGGGTGGAGCCGGTGAAGGCGATCTTGGCGATGCGCTTGCTGGTGGCCAGGGCTTCGCCCGCTTCTTTGCCGAAGCCGTGCACCACGTTGAGCACGCCGGGTGGCAGCAGGTCGCCAATGACTTCCATCAGCACGTTGATGCCCAGTGGGGTTTGCTCGGCGGGCTTGAGCACCACGCAGTTGCCGGCGGCCAGGGCCGGGGCGAGTTTCCAGGCGGCCATCAGCAGCGGGAAGTTCCACGGGATGATCTGGCCAACCACGCCCAGGGGCTCATGGAAGTGGTAGGCGGCGGTGTGCTCGTTGATTTCGGCAGTGCTGCCTTCCTGGGCACGGATGCAGCCGGCGAAGTAGCGGAAGTGGTCGGCGGCCAGCGGAATGTCGGCGTTGAGGGTTTCACGCACGGCCTTGCCGTTGTCCCAGGTTTCGGTGATGGCCAGCAGTTCGAGGTTCTGTTCGATGCGGTCGGCGATTTTCAGCAGTACCAGCGCGCGGTCCTGGGCCGAGGTCTTGCCCCAGGCGTCAGCGGCGGCATGGGCGGCGTCCAGCGCTTTGTCGATGTCTTTGGCAGTGGAGCGGGGGAACTCGGCGATGGGCTTGCCGTTGACCGGCGAGGTGTTGGTGAAATAGTTGCCATCGACCGGCGCAACGAATTCGCCCCCGATGTAGTTGCCGTACTTGGCCTTGAACGAAACGATCGCGCCTTCAGTACCGGGGTGTGCGTAACGCATGATGGGTATCTCCTGGCTTTTATGTTTATTGGAGTGCAGCGCGGCAAGCGCTTGTTAAAGCGTAGAGCAAAGGTTGGGCCACTGCTTTGCGGGCCAGGTAAATCAAGGGCTTGGTCGTTGTTGCAAAGCGTTGCTGTGGCAGCCGTGGTACAGGCGCAGTGACAGTTTGTGCCATAAACGGTACAGCCTGTGACCAGTGGGTCGGCTCGGGATTGCAAAGGTCGGATGGCTGGGGGATGCTGGGGGCTCTCACGTAGAGAGAATAATAAGAACATGCAGAACGATCATTTCAGTCGCCATGCCCAGCAAGTCCTCACCGTGGCCCAAGGGCGCGACCCGTCCAGTGACCCGTCGATCGCCCGCTCCTGGCTGAGGTGCCTGGAGGACTACCACCTCGACCCTGCGCAAACCATCGCCCCTACCGTGCTCGAACATGGCCGCCTGCTGGAAAGTCGCGAGCGCCTGCAACAGGTGCTGCACATCGCCGGCAGCGAGATGAACAGCCTGCATCAACAGCTCTCGGGCGCCGGCCATGCAGTGTTGTTGACCGATGCGCGCGGGGTGATCCTCAACTGTGTCACCGCGTCGAGTGAGCGCAAGATTTTCGAGCGCGCCGGGCTGTGGCTGGGCGCGGACTGGAGCGAGGCCTGCGAAGGCACCAACGGCATCGGCACCTGCCTGGTGGAGCGCCAGTCGTTGACGATTCATCGTGATGAACACTTCCGTGGCCGGCATACCGGGCTGACCTGCTCGGCCAGCCCGGTGTTCGACCCTCATGGCGAATTACTGGCGGTGCTGGATGTGTCCTCGGCCAGGGAAGCGGTGTCGCGCCAGAGCCAGTTTCACACCATGGCCTTGGTCAATCTCTCGGCGAAGATGATCGAGAGTTGTTACTTCCTGCGGCATTTCGAGAACCAATGGTTGCTGCGCTTTCATTTACAGGCGGAATCGGTGGGCCTGTTCAGCGAGGGGTTGCTGGCGTTCGACGGCGAAGGGCGTATCTGTGCGGTCAACCAGAGCGCGTTGAACCTGCTGGGGCAGGTTCGCGGCGGCTTGCTCGGGCAGCCGGTAGAGGCGTTGTTCGAGTGTTCGCTGGATCAGCTGCTCGGTCGCGCCAGCGCAAATGCCACCGCCAGTTGGCCGTTGCGTACCCGGGATGGCCGGCATTTGTTCGCGGCCCTGCGCGGTCAGCCTCGCGGCATAGGCGTACCCGCCCCCATTGCCAAGTTGCCGGAGCCACCACGGCTGCCCGGTATCTGCCTGGGTGACCCGGCCTTGCAAAACGATTTTCGTAAGGCGTTGAGGGTATTCGAGCGCGACGTGCCGTTGCTGATCAATGGTGAGACCGGCTCCGGCAAGGAGGCGTTCGCAAAGGCGGTGCACCATGCCAGCCAGCGCGCCGACAAAGCCTTTGTTGCGCTCAACTGCGCGGCTATCCCGGAAAGCCTGATCGAAAGCGAACTGTTCGGCTACCGCGGCGGCAGCTTTACCGGCGCGCGCAAGGAGGGCATGCAGGGCAAGTTGCAACAGGCTGATGGCGGTACGCTGTTCCTCGATGAAATCGGCGATATGCCCCTGGCGTTGCAGACGCGGCTATTAAGGGTGCTGGAGGACCGCATGGTCGTGCCTCTGGGCGGTGAGCCCCAGGCGATCGATGTCAGGATCATCAGCGCGACCCACAGGGATTTGCTCGGGCGTGTGGCGGACGGCAGTTTCCGCGAAGATCTGTATTACCGGCTCAACGGCCTGGAAGTCGGGTTGCCGCCGTTGCGTGAGCGCAGTGATAAATCTCAATTGCTGGATTTCCTGCTGGCAGAAGAGGCGGGCGGGCAGGCCGTGTTGCTTGAGCTGGCGGCGCGTTCGGCGCTGCTTCGCTTTGCCTGGCCCGGCAATGTCCGGCAGATGCGTACCGTGCTGCGTACGCTGGCGGCGCTGTGTGACGACGGGCGAGTCGGCCTTGAGGACCTGCCCGCGCAGATCCGCCAGGCCCAGGCGCAACCGGTGGCCGAGGCCCTGTCCATGGAGTCGCCTCTGGAGGACGCCGAGCGCCTGGTGTTGCTCGCGGCGCTGGAGCAACAGCGCTGGCACATGACCCACACGGCGGAACAGCTGGGGGTCAGCCGTAACACCCTCTATAGAAAGCTGCGCCGGCACGGTATTGCCCGCGCCTCCCTATGATCGGGTCCCACAGCTAAAAGGTGCGATTTTTGCCCCCCTGCGCTAACCTGCCTCGATGTTTTACGAGGTCGACTATGCACATTCATATTCTTGGTATCTGCGGCACGTTCATGGGCTCGATGGCGGTTCTGGCCAAAGAGTTGGGCCATCACGTTACCGGCTCCGACGCCAATGTTTACCCGCCCATGAGCACACAGTTGCAGGCCCAGGGCATTGAGCTGACGCAGGGCTACGACCCATCCCAATTCGATCCGGTCCCCGACCTGGTGGTGATCGGCAACGCCATGTCTCGTGGCAACCCGGCGGTCGAGTACGTCCTGAACAAAGGCTTGCCCTATGTCTCCGGCCCGCAATGGCTGGCTGATCACGTGCTGCAAGGCCGCTGGGTATTGGCGGTCGCCGGCACCCATGGCAAGACCACCACCAGCAGCATGCTGGCCTGGGTCCTGGAGCATGCGGGCATGAGCCCGGGCTTCCTGATCGGCGGCGTGCCGCAGAACTTCTCGGTGTCGGCGCGCCTGGGTGATACGCCGTTCTTCGTGATCGAGGCCGATGAGTACGACAGCGCCTTCTTCGACAAACGCTCCAAGTTCGTCCACTACCGCCCGCGCACTGCGATCCTCAATAACCTTGAGTTCGATCACGCGGACATCTTCCCCGATTTGCAGGCCATCGAGCGGCAGTTCCACCACTTGGTGCGCACGATTCCAAGCGAAGGCCTGGTGATCCACCCGACAACCGAGCCGGCCTTGCAGCGCGTGATCGACATGGGCTGCTGGACCCCGGTGCAAACCACCGGTGCGGGCGGGCAGTGGCAGGTCAAGTTGCTCAGCGAGGACGGCTCACGCTTTGAAGTGCTGTTCGAAGGCCAGGCCCAGGGCATCGTCGAATGGGATATGACCGGTCAGCACAACGTAGCCAACGCCCTGGTGACCCTGGCAGCCGCGCGCCATGTGGGCGTGGTGCCGTCGATGGGCATTGCCGCGTTGAGCGCATTCAAAAGCGTGAAGCGCCGCATGGAGAAGGTCGCCGACGTGAATGGGATTACCATCTACGACGACTTTGCCCACCACCCGACGGCGATTGCCACCACCCTTGATGGCCTGCGCAAGCGGGTTGGGGATGCGCCGATCATCGCCATTGTCGAGCCGCGCTCCAACTCCATGAAACTCGGCGCGCACCGCGACGGCTTGCCGGAAAGTGTCAACGACGCCGACCAGGTGGTGTGGTATGCACCGGCCAACCTCGGTTGGGACCTGCCCGCGATTGCGGCGCTTTGCAGCGTGCCGTCGAAGGTCTGCGATTCCATTGAAGGCATCATCGAATTCGTCAAGCAACAGGCCAAGCCTGGCACCCACGTGGTGGTCATGAGCAACGGCGGCTTTGGCGGCTTGCATGGCAAGTTGGCCGAGGCGCTGAAATGAGCGGCCCGGAACGCGTTACCCTGGCGATGACCGGCGCGTCCGGCGCGCCCTATGGCCTGCGCCTGCTGGACTGCCTGGTGCGCGAAGAACGTGAGGTCCACTTCCTGATTTCCAAGGCCGCGCAACTGGTGATGGCCACCGAGACGGACGTGGCGCTGCCGCCCAAGGTGCAGATGATGCAAGCCTTCCTCACCGAGTACACCGGTGCGGCGGCAGGGCAGATCAAGGTCTATGGCAAGGAAGATTGGATGTCGCCGGTCGCCTCGGGCTCCGGCGCGCCAGCGGCGATGGTGGTGGTGCCGTGTTCCACCGGGACCTTGTCGGCGATTGCCACGGGCGCCTGCAACAACCTGATCGAACGCGCGGCGGATGTGACGCTCAAAGAGCGCCGCCAGTTGATCCTGGTGCCACGCGAAGCGCCGTATTCGAGCATTCACCTGGAGCACATGCTCAAGTTGTCGAACATGGGCGTGACCATCTTGCCGGCATCGCCTGGTTTCTATCACCAGCCGCAGACCATCGATGACCTGGTGGACTTCGTGGTGGCCCGGATTCTCAACCTGCTGAATATTCCCCAGGATATGTTGCCGCGCTGGGGTGAGCATCATTTGAGCAGCGATGAATAAGGCCCTGCTGGTCATCCTGGCGTTGCAACTGGCCGGCTGCGCCACCGCGCGTACGCTGGATGCGGCCAAGCCCGGCGCGCCGGTGGTGTATGCCGGCACGCGGCTGGATTTGTATGCGATGAATGGCGGCTGCTGCGCCATGGACCGGTTTGGTGCGCAGGCGCCGAGCTATCCCGGTGTCGACCTGCCAGCCAGTGCATTGCTTGATACGCTGCTGTTGCCGCTGTCGGTGTTGACGGTGCTCGGTGTGGGGTTTAACGCCACGGGCGGGCTCTAGCCTGGGTTTTAAAGGCACCCCAAAACCAATGTGGGGGGCTAGTTATAGGGATAGAACGAGCAAACACTAACCCGTTGCGAGCGGGCGTGTTGTGGCGAGCGGGCTTACTGTGGCGAGCGGGCTTGCCCCGCGTTGGGCTGCGCAGCAGCCCCAATCAATCGGAATGCGGAGTATCAGGCACTCCTCAGCGGCTGGTTCTGGGGCTGCTGCGCAGCCCAACGCGGGGCAAGCCC